>Ga0081455_10008523_pt1 | contig 10645 bp, 9 predicted proteins | sample TabmetS3T2R1_FD_70207 | JGI IMG/M metagenome (GOLD analysis project Ga0081455, IMG submission 70207) | Tabebuia heterophylla rhizosphere microbial communities from the University of Puerto Rico - S3T2R1 | ecosystem: Host-associated > Plants > Roots > Rhizosphere ... | reverse complement strand
TCGGTGGCATTGCCGGCCAAGTGCTGCAGAAGGTTGGCGTGGTGCCGCAGCAGATCGCCGGCGGCGACATCTATCCGGCGCTGGAAAAGGGCACCATCGACGCCGCCGAGTGGGTCGGTCCATATGACGACGAAAAGCTCGGTTTCCAGAAGGTGGCCAAGTTCTACTACTACCCGGGCTTCTGGGAAGGCGGCCCCTGCGTGCACTCCTTCGTCAACCTCGAGAAGTGGAACGCGCTGCCAAAATCCTACCAGGCCATCCTCACCAACGCGACGGCCAACGCCAATAGCTGGATGAACGCGCGTTACGACATGCAGAACCCGGCTGCGCTCAAACGCCTGGTCGCCAGCGGCACGCAGCTGCGTCCGTTCAGCAATGAAGTGCTGGAAGCTTGTCTGAAGGCCACCAACGAGCTGTGGGCGGAGCTTTCGGCCAAGAATCCCGACTTCAAGAAGGTGATCGACTCCATGCAGGCCTACCGCTCCGACCAGTATCTGTGGTGGCAAGTCGCCGAATACACCTTCGACAGCTTCATGATCCGCTCGCGCACCCGCGGTTGATCTAAACTTTAGTAGAAGGATGAGGCCCGGTCCCTTTGGGGGGCCGGGCTTTTTTGTGTCCCGCACCCGCTTGCGGGATGGAAATCGGCCAACGGATGTTCCATGCTCGGATCAGGCCTCGCCAAGAAGGCCTAAAGCGTTTTCCAGCGAAGGCCTTAGCGCCTGGTTCGGAGAGACGCCGCAACAACGAACATCAGCACCAACACCCAAGGGCAGATTTCATGAAACGCAGAGATTTCCTCAAAGTTACCGGTATAGGCGCTGCAGGTGCGGCTACGCTCGCCGCGCCGGCCATCGCGCAATCGGCACCGACAATCAAATGGCGCTTGACGGCAAGTTGGCCGAAATCGCTCGACACGCTGTGGGGCGGTGCCGAGCTGTTGGCCAAATACGTCGGCGAAGCCACCGACAACAAGTTCCAGATCCAGGCGTTTGCAGGCGGCGAAATCGTCCCCGGCCTGCAGGTGCTCGACGCCGTGCAAAACGGCACCGTCGAGATGGGACACACGGCGTCCTACTATTACTTCGGCAAGGACCCGACCTTCTCCTTCGCCACGGCCGTGCCGTTCGGGCCCAACCAGCGCCTCAACCAGGCCTGGTACATGGTCGGTGGCGGCAGGGAGCTGATGAACGAGCTCTACAAGAACTACAACGCCACGACGTTCCTCGCCGGTAATACCGGCTGCCAGATGGGCGGCTGGTTCCGCAAGGAGATAAAGACGGTCGCCGACCTCTCCGGCCTGAAGATGCGCATCGGCGGCTTCGCCGGGCGCGTGATGCAGAAGCTCGGCGTCGTGCCGCAACAGCTTGCCGGCGGCGACATCTATCCGGCGCTGGAGAAGGGCACCATCGACGCCGCCGAATGGGTCGGGCCGTATGATGACGAGAAGCTTGGCTTCAACAAGGTCGCACCGCACTACTACTACCCGGGTTGGTGGGAGGGCGGGCCGATGATCATGGGGCTCGTCAATCTCGAGAAGTGGAACTCCTTGCCCAAGTCGTATCAAAGCATCATCGAGCAAGCCGGCCAGGCTGCGAACAACTGGATGATGGCGAGATACGATCAGGCCAATCCGGCGGCGCTGAAGAAGCTGCTCGCCGGCGGCACCAAGCTGCATGCCTTCTCACCCGAGATCATGCAGGCATGCCTGAAGGCCACCAAGGAACTGTACGCCGAAACCTCCGCAACCAATCCGGGCTTCAAGAAGGTGCTGGACTCCATGAACTCCTTCACCAGCAATGGATACCAGTGGTGGCAAGTGGCCGAGCTCGGTTACGACAGCTTCATGGCGCGCAACCCGCAGAGCTGATCGAACACGCCGTCGGGCGCAATGACAAACCCCGGAGCGAGGCTCCGGGGTTTCTTTTTGTCTGTGAGGAGCAGGCCGTGCCGGCTACTGCTTCGGCGGGCCCTGGCCGAAATCGATCGGCGGCAGCTCGATCTGCGGCACCTCGATCTTGACCTTGCTGAGGTCGACGTCGATCGGTTTGTCGAGCAGGGCGGTAACGGTCGTCGGGAATGCGATCACCAGCGCCACCATGATGAGCTGCAATCCGATCCAGGGCACCGCGCCCCAGTAGATGTCGGAGCTCTTCACCTCGCGCGGCGCCACGCCGCGCAGATAGAACAGCGCAAAGCCGAACGGCGGATGCAGGAATGATGTCTGCACGTTGACGCAGATCATGACGCCGAACCAGATCAGCGCGGCGTCGGGACCGACCACGGTGGCGAGAAGCTTCTGCGCGACCGGCGCGATCATCGGCAGGATGATGAAGGCGATCTCGAAGAAGTCGAGGAAGAACGCCAGGAAGAAGATAAAGACGTTGATGAAGATCAGGAAGCCCCAGACGCCGCCGGGCAGCGAAGTCAGATGGTGCTCGAGCCAGACGCCTCCGGAGACGCCGAGGAACACTACGGAGAAGCAGGTCGAGCCGATCAGGATGAAGACCACCATGGTGGAAAGGCGCATCGTCGACTCATAGCCCTGCTTGATCAGGTCGCGCAGCTCGGGGATGCGCACCGCCTCGAGGCAGAGCCAGACCACGGCAATGTAGACCACCGCGAAGGTGAGCTTGAACCACAGGCTGTCGCGCGTCAGGAGTATGGCGATGATCGCGCCGATACCGGCGGCGACGATACCGATGAGCATCATCCGCTGGCCGGGCTTGCTGAGATCCTTGTGGTGGATCGCGGCGAGCACGATCGCGCCGATCGCGCCCATGGCGCCGGCTTCGGTAGGCGTAGCAAGGCCGAGCATCATGGTGCCGAGCACGACGAAGATCAGCACCGCGGAGGGGATGATGCCCATCAGGCACTTGCGCCACAACGGCCAGCCGGTCAGCGTGCGCGCCTCGATCGGCACCGCCGGCACGTGGTCCGGCTTGATCAACCCGAGGAAGAACGTGTAGCCCGCGAACAGTGCGATTTGCAGGATCGAGGGGCCCCAGGCGCCGAGATACATGTCGCCGACGGACTTGCCGAGCTGGTCGGCCAGCACGATCAGCACCAGCGAGGGCGGCACCAACTGGGTGATGGTGCCGGAGGCCGCCAGCACGCCGGTGATGTAGCGTATGTTGTAGCCGTAGCGGATCATCACCGGCATCGAAATCAGCGCCATGGCGATCACCTGCGCCGCCACCGTGCCGGTGATGGCGCCGAGGATGAAGCCGACGATGATGACGGAATAGCCGAGGCCGCCGCGGACCGGTCCGAACAGCTGGCCCATCGAGTCCAGCATGTCCTCGGCCAGGCCGCATCGTTCCAGCACCGATCCCATGAAGGTGAAGAAGGGGATCGCCAGCAGCAATTCGTTGGACAGCACGCTGCCGAAGATGCGGCCCGGGATCGCCTGCAGGAAGTTGAGGTCGAAGAAGCCGAGATAGATCGACAGGAAGCCGAACGACAGCCCGAGCGCGGCCAGCGTGAAAGCCACCGGGAAGCCGATCAGCATGCTCACGATCAGGCCGCCGAACATCAGCGGCGGCATCATCTCCAGCGTAATCATTGCGTCGGCCTCTCGTACTTGGCGTCGATCACAACATAGCCCTGCAGCGCGGCGATACGCTTGATGACCTCGGAGACGCCTTGCAGTGCGAGCAGGACGAAGCCGGCCGGGATGACGAACTTGATGGGCCAGCGGATCAATCCGCCGGCATTGGAAGAGATCTCGCCGACCGCATAGGCCTGATGGAAGAACGGCCAGGAGAGATAGGCGAGCAGCAGGCAGGCGGGGATCAGGAAGCAGAGCGTGCCGATCATGTCGAGCCAGAGCTGGCCGCGCTCCGAGAGCATCAGGTAGAGGATCTCAACGCGGACATGCTCATTGCGTTTGAAGGTGTAGGAAGCGCCGAACATGATGACGACGGCGAACATATACCATTGCAGCTCGAGCCAGGCGTTGGAGCTGTAGCCGAACGCGTAGCGGATCATCGCATTGGCGGCGCTTACGACACAGGCCGCCAGGATCAGAAAGTTGCAGATGTCGCCGAATTTCTGATTGAAAACGTCAATCGCGCTACTCAATGCTAACAACGGACGCATAATGTCCTTCCTTGCGCAGGGACGGCGAATGTTTTGACGGTCTTGGCCATGTTCGCGCCCGTCGAACGCGCGTATCCGCGATTCATCGGCCGGTGCGATTGCAAGCGTGCCCCCTCATTCGCTTCAGCCGTCTTGGCCACCCCGTGCGGGTGGCGGCCCATCCAGCCGGGCGCCTTGAAGCTGGCGCACCATTTCAGCGCGGCAAAGCCGCGTCAACTGGGGAATTGACGGATTATCGTCAGGGCGAGACCGGCAAATTACGGTCACCCGGTCAGCCGCCGGTCACGCTCATGTGGCGGTTGACGCTCGGCCGGTTGTGCCGGCGATCGATGATGAAGTCGTGCCCCTTGGGCTTCTGCCCAATCGCGCGATCGATGGCGGCAGCGAGCAGATCGTCGTCCGGCGAAGTGCGCAGCGGCTTGCGCAAATCGGAGGCATCTTCGTGCCCGAGGCAAGTGTGCAGCGTGCCGGTGCAGGTGATGCGCACCCGGTTGCAGGATTCGCAGAAGTTGTGCGTCATCGGCGTGATGAAGCCGAGCTTGCCGCCGGTCTCGGCCACGCGAACGTAGCGGGCGGGTCCGCCGGTGCTCTCGTCGAGATCGGTCAGCGTGAACTGTTGGGCGAGCCGCGCGCGCAACAATGACAGCGGCACATACTGGTCGAGGCGGCCTGCGCCGACATCGCCCATCGGCATCACCTCGATCAGGGTCAGGCCCATGCCCTTGCCGTGCGCCCATCGCATCAGCGCGGGGATCTCGTCCTCGTTGAGGTTCTTCAGCGCCACCGCATTGATCTTGACCGCAAGCCCTGCCGCGCGCGCCGCCTCGATGCCGGCGAGCACCTTGTCGATATCGCCCCAACGGGTGATGGCGCGGAATTTGTCGGCATCCAGCGTGTCCAGCGACACGTTGATGCGGCGGACGCCGCAATCGGCAAGCTCGTTGGCAAAGCGCGAAAGCTGCGAGCCATTGGTGGTAAGCGTCAATTCGTCCAGCGCGCCGGTCGAAAGGTGACGCGACAGCGAGCGCACCAGCGACATCACGTTGCGGCGGACCAGCGGCTCGCCGCCGGTCAGACGCAGCTTGCGCACGCCCTTGGCGATGAAGGCCGAGCAGAGCCGGTCGAGCTCTTCCAGCGTCAGCAGGTCCGCCTTCGGCAGGAACGTCATGTCCTCGGACATGCAATAGAAGCAGCGCAGGTCGCAGCGGTCGGTGACGGAGACGCGCAGATAGCGGATGGTCCGGTCGAGCTCTTCCAGCGTCAGCAGGTCCGCCTTCGGCAGGAACGTCATGTCCTCGGACATGCAATAGAAGCAGCGCAGGTCGCAGCGGTCGGTGACGGAGACGCGCAGATAGCGGATGGTCCGGCCGAATGGATCGACCATCGGTCCAAGCAACGCCTGTTCGGAACTACTCAATCCGCTCATTCACCCACTGCCGTTTTGCTCATGTTGGCGAGGCATCGGCCTCGGCGCCCTCTGGCATACAATGTAGGCAGGTTGCAACGCACTCACAATCTCCGCTTGGCAGCCGGAGGTGTCAGCGTGCGGGCGGGGCGTTCCGATCGGGGAACGGCTAGTCGGAGGAAGCCGCGGCCCGCTCGAGATGCGCGCCTCGGCGCCCGAGGCACCGATCCTATCAGCTGCACCGTAGGCGGCGTGGACTTGAATGTCGGAAACGCGCCGCAACGGTGCACAAGCTATTGATGATTAACAGGAAAAGCTCAGGGGAAATATCCAGAAATCAGCCTATTGGTCTGATTTCAGTAGGCTTTCCACCGCACCCGGCAGGTCCCTCATATGCCCGATCAGCCGGTCCGGCTTCAATTCGGCGATCGGCACGTCGGTATAGCCGAACTCGACCCCGATCACGGAAATCCCGGCCCGCCGGGCCGCGCCGATGTCGGTGCCGGAATCTCCGACCATGACCGAGGCCGACGACTGCCCACCCGCTCGGGCGATGGTCTGGTGCAGGATGGCCGGGTCGGGCTTGGCGACGCCAAACGTGTCCGCGCCGCAGATGGCGGCAAAACGGTGCGTCAGGCCGAGCCGCTCGATCAACAGCTTCGACAGCCATTCGAGCTTGTTGGTGCAGACCGCAAAGCGGTAACCCCGCGCCTCGAGGTCGTCGAGCGCAGCTTCCAGCCCTTCGAACGGACGCGACTCGTCGGCGATGTGTTTTGCGTAATAATCGATGAACTCGCGCAGCATGCGATCGAGGTCGCCGACGGTGACCGTGCGGCCCTCGACCTCCAGCCCGCGCTCGATCAGCTTGCGCGCGCCCGCGCCGATCATGTTGCGTGCGGAGGCGAGCGGGACCGGCGGCAAGCCCTCGCGGTCGAGCACGAAGTTCAGCGCGTTGATCAGGTCCGGCGCGGTATCGACCAGCGTGCCGTCGAGATCGAATACGACAATGCGCGAAGAAGTCATGGGCGAAGTCGCTATCGGTCCGAGCGCGCTCCTGCAAGTGGGCAGGCGCTGAAATGGCTGCAAAACCCCGCCTTTTTACGCCGAATAGGTCGTTTTCGGCGCTGTTCCTGAGCCGAAAACGACGCTAGATATCCCGCGAACAGGCCGGGGAGCATCTTTAGCCGTGGACATGGAAGCACTGAAACGGCAGGCGGCGGCGCGCGCGCTGGAGCAGGTCAGGGACGGCATGAAGCTCGGCCTCGGCACCGGCTCCACCGCGCGGCACTTCGTGGACCTTCTGGGTGAGAAGGTGCGAGCCGGCATGAAGGTGATCGGCGTGCCGACCTCGGAAGCAACCCGCGCCCAGGCCGGGCAATGTGGCATCCCCCTGACCACGCTCGACGAGGTCGACCGGCTCGACCTCACAGTGGATGGCGCCGACGAAGTCGATCCCGCGCTCGATCTGATCAAGGGCGCGGGCGGGGCGCTCTTGTGGGAGAAGATCGTCGCGGCCGCCTCGGATCGCATGATCGTGATCGCCGATGAGACCAAATGGGTCGATGCGCTCGGCCGCTTCCCCTTACCTGTAGAGGTGATCCCCTTCGGGCTTGGCGCCACCAAGCGGGCCATGGAACGGGCATTTGCGGCGGCCGGCGTTTCCGGGCAAATGGTGCTCCGGAAGGGCAAGGACGGCCACGTTTTTGTCACCGATGGCGGCCACTGGATCGTCGACGGCCATCTCGGCCGGATCGCGGACGCCCCGCGTCTGGCTGGTCTGTTGAATGCGATCCCGGGCGTGGTCGAGAACGGACTCTTTGTCGGCCTGGCCAGCACGGTGATCCTGGCGGGTGCAAACGGAATTCGTGTTGTTGAACGGCGCTGACGCCGGAAATCGAGGAGAATCGGAATGAAGGGTTTTTCGGGAATCTTGTCGGCGGCTGGTCTTGCGGCCAGCCTCGTGCTGTCTGGCGTTCCCGCCATGGCACAGGCGCCAAAGAAGGACGCGCCTGCGCAAAACGCGCAGCCGCTCAAGCAGGCCTCGCCTGCGGCGCTCGCCGCCGCCAAGGAACTTCTTGCCATGAAGAACGCCGCCGCGATGTATGCGAACGCCGTTCCGAACATCGTAGAGCAGACCAAGAACGCGCTGATCCAGAATAACCTCAACTACCAGAAGGACCTCACTGAGTTGGCGCCCATCGTCGCCAAGAATCTCGCCGGCCGCGAAAAGGAGATCGGCGAGGGCATGGCGCAGGTCTATGCCAACGAATTCTCCGAGCAGGAGCTGAAGGATCTCGTCACCTTCTACAAGACGCCGTTGGGGCAAAAACTGCTCTTGAACGAGCCGCGCGCCATCCAATTCAGCATGTCCTATATGAACCAGTGGGCGATGGTGTTCGCGGGAACCGTGAACGAGGAGTTCCGCGCGGAGATGAAGAAGCGCAACAAGCCGATCTGATCGCAGTCGGCTAGAGCGTTTTCCAGCGAAGTGGGTACCGGTTCGCGTCAAGAAAACGCGTCAAATCAAGAATCTAGAGCTTCGATTCTGATTCAATCAGAACCGAAGCTCTAGGAAGGGGCAGGACCGCCATGGCTGAGTACGACGTCGATCTCTTCGTCATCGGAGGCGGCTCGGGCGGCGTGCGTGCCGCCCGCATCGCCGCCAACCATGGCGCCAAGGTGATGGTCGCCGAAGAGTACCGGATGGGCGGCACCTGCGTGATCCGCGGTTGCGTGCCGAAAAAGCTGTTCGTGCTCGGCTCGCATGTCCATCAGGAGATCGAGGACGCCGCCGGCTTCGGCTGGACCATCCCGCAGGCGACCTTCGACTGGCCGACGCTGATTGCGAACAAGGACAAGGAGATCGCGCGCCTCGAGGCCGCCTACACGACAAACGTGGAGAAATCAGGCGCGCAGATCGTCAAGACCCGCGCCGTGTTCGAGGACCCGCACACGCTGCTGCTAGCCGACGGCAAGAAGGTGAGCGCGCGCTACGTGCTGATCGCGACCGGCGGCCGGCCCAACCATGGTGCGGAGATTCCCGGCATCGAGCATGTGATCTCCTCCGACGAGGCGTTCCACCTCAAGCAATTGCCGAAGCGCGTGGTGGTGCAGGGCGGCGGCTATATCGCGCTGGAATTCGCCTGCATCTTCGCCGGCTACGGCAGCGACGTGACGCTGGTCTATCGCGGCGAAAACATTTTGCGCGGCTTCGACGACGACATCCGCACCCATGTGCGCAAGGAGATCGAGAAGCGCGGCATCACCGTCATCACCGGCTGCACCATCGACAAGGTGGAAAAGCACGGCAACGAGTTCACCTCGCATCTCTCCAGCGGATCGAGCCTTGCCTCGGACCAGGTGATGTTCGCGATCGGCCGCCACCCCAACGTTGCCAATCTCGGCCTTGAGAAGGCGGGCGTCGCCATCAACCCGAAGAACGGCGGCATCGCCACCGACGAATGGTCGAAGACCTCGGTGCCGCATATCTACGCCATCGGCGACGTCACCCATCGTGTCAACCTGACGCCGGTCGCGATCCGCGAGGGCCATGCCTTTGCCGACACCGTGTTCGGCAAGCGGCCGGTCGAGGTCGACCACAGCAACATCCCGACGGCGGTGTTCTCGCAGCCCGAGATCGGCACCGTCGGCTTGAGCGAGGCCGACGCGCGCGCCAAGTACAGCCAGGTCGACATCTACAAGGCCGACTTCAAGCCGATCAAGGCGACCATGTCGGGCCGCGACACCCGCGTGCTGATGAAGCTCGTGGTCGACGGCACCACCGATCGCGTGCTCGGCTGTCACATCGTCGGCGACAGCGCTTCCGAGATCATTCAGGCGGTGGCGATTGCGGTGAAGATGAAGGCGACCAAGGCCGACTTCGACGCCACCATGGCGCTGCACCCGACCGCAGCCGAAGAGCTCGTCACCATGCGCACGCCGACGGCGCGTCACGTGCGGCAGGCGGCGGAGTAGGGACAGCGTTCAGGCGGCCAGTCGAAGCGGTGGCGGGAGATTTGATGGCCGAGGACGATCCCAGCGACGAGGACGACCCCAGCGAAGAGATTGCAATGATCGAAGCCCGGCTCGAGCATCTTGCCGAGGTCTCCGAGCGGTGCCGAAAGATCATTCTGTTTTCCAAGGCGGCAATCGCCGGCGGCGCCGCGTTGCTGATCGTCACGATGCTCGGCCTGTTGGGATCCGGTCAGATTGTCGCCATCGGATCGATGGCCGCCGTGCTGGGCGGAATCGTGTCGCTCGGATCGAATGTCAGTACATTGCAACAAACGACGGCCGCGATCAGCGCCGCCGAACAGCTTCGTTCCGATCTGATCAGCAGGATCGACCTCAGGCTCGTTGGGGGCAGCCCGCAAGGCCGAGCGAACGACGTCGTCCGATAGCCTGGGATCGTTGACGGCGCGGGCCGCCGCCCCTGAATGCGCGCTTGCTTACGCCAACAGCAGGACTTGACGATTTCTATTACGATCGTCATCTAATCAACATCGCAACATCGCAACATCGCAACATCACAACCGGGCAAAAACAAAATGACTGATTCCAGCGAACGCGAAGCCCAACCTTCCACCCGGGACGTAGCCCTCATTGTCGGAGGCGGCCCTGGCATAAGCTCGAGTTGTGCCCGGCTGTTTTCGGCAAGCGGCATGCGTATCGCCGTGGCCGCCAGGAATCCTGACAAGCCGGTGCTCGAGACACTCGAGAAGGCGCATGGCGCGCGCCGATACGCCTGCGATGCAAGCGAGCCGGCGGCCGTCGAGCAATTGTTCACAAATGTCGTCCGCGACCTCGGGACGCCGCGGCTTGTCGTGCATAACATCGATGGCCGCGTTCCCGGCATTTTGCGGAAGACCATCGTCGAGGCCGACCCGGCGATGGCGTTCCAAACCATCCGGAATGCCGCGTTCAGCGCGTTTCTGGTGGGCCAGCAGGCGGCAAAGCTCATGCTCGGCAATGAGCCCGACGCCAACGGCGCGAGGGGAACGATCATCTTCACCAATGCCAGCGCCGGGATCAAAGGTTTTCCGTTGAGCGGTGCGTTCGCGATGTCATGTCATGCCAAGTCCGGGCTGGCGCAGAGCATGGCGCGCGAGCTGATGCCGCAGGGCATCCACGTCGCGAACG
>Ga0081455_10008522_pt1 | contig 10645 bp, 10 predicted proteins | sample TabmetS3T2R1_FD_70207 | JGI IMG/M metagenome (GOLD analysis project Ga0081455, IMG submission 70207) | Tabebuia heterophylla rhizosphere microbial communities from the University of Puerto Rico - S3T2R1 | ecosystem: Host-associated > Plants > Roots > Rhizosphere ... | reverse complement strand
GCGGCGACCCTCGCCGCGGCGTCCTCGGGCCTGGGACAGCGGGTCGGCGTTCTCGACGCCGACGTCTACGGCTACTCGATCCCGCACATGCTCGGCGTCCACCAGCGCCCGGTCGCGGTCGACGGAGGCGAGCGGGCGATGATCGTCCCGCCGGTCCGCGGCGATCTCAAGGTGATGTCGATCGGGTTCTTCCTCGACGAGAACACGCCGGTGATGTGGCGCGGTCCGATGCTTCATCGTGCCCTCGAACAGTTCCTCTCGGACGTCCACTGGGGCGAGTTGGACACGCTCGTCGTGGACATGCCGCCGGGCACCGGCGACGTCGCCATCTCGCTCGGCCAGCTGCTGCCGCGGGCGGAGGCCGTCGTCGTGACCACGCCGCACCGAGCCTCCCAGCAGGTGGCCGTCCGGGCCGCGCAGATGGCGCGGAAGACGAACATGCGCCTGCTCGGCGTCATCGAGAACATGGCGTACCTGACGCGCGAGGACGGATCCCGCGAGGAGCTCTTCGGCTCGGGCGGCGGCGAGGCGCTGGCCGCCGAGGTGGAGGCGCCGCTCCTCGGCCGGATCCCGTTCGACCCGCGCCTCGGAGCGCTCGCAGACGAAGGTGAGCCGATCGTCCTCGCCGAGCCCGAGGCCGAGGTTTCGAGGGCGATCGTGGAGCTGGCGGAGGCGATCGCCGGCACGCGCCGCGAGCAGGGCGTCGGCATCGTCAAGCCGCTGCCGCTGGTCACGACCTAGAACGGCTCACGGTCTAGGCGACGCCCCGACCGATCGGCCAGTTGTGCCGTCCGTCGCGAGCGTGATATCACCGGCCGTCACAAGCTGGCGAGGGGGGACGAAAGGGGCAGCATGGTTGGACGGGCTCTGAGGACCTTCCTCGCGGGGCTCTTCGTGGCTGCGGCAGTCGTTGCACCCACTGCCTTGGCGGGGAAGCCCACGATCGAGCGCATCGACGTGAACGACACGTTCGTCGACGATGAATTGTCGGCCGCGTGCGGAGTCGAGGTCACGGTCACCGTCCAGGGGCATCTGATCCGCCGGGAGTTCCCGGGCGGCGGGGTGGCGACGGTGAATACCATCAACCTCGGGATCATCGCGACCGCCGGTGACAATACGTTCCGCTTCCGCGACGTTGGTGCGGACATTGCGCAGATCAACTCGGACGGATCGATCACGCTCTTGATCACCGGCCAGGTGCCGTTCGCGTTTGCGGGAGTGCTCAAGATCAACCCCGAGACCGAAGAGGTCATTCTCGAGCCGCGCGACCGCAGCGAGGAAAAGCTCGCGAAGGCGTGCAAGGCGTTGACCGGCGGCTAGTCCTCCGGGAAGGAAACCATCTGACCTGAGTTAGGGGCGGCCATAGCGCCGCCCCTGGCTCTCGAGCCCTTCCGCCCAAACAGCCGAGCGCCGAAGGAGGGGCGGCGGCTGCACTAACGAGGCCGAAGCGTGGCCTGGCATTCGGGAGCCCCACTTGCAGGCTGCCGTTTCCCCTGGGCGGCGCTTCGGCCTCGTCCACGGAGGTACCCCTGCCAGGATCTTCCAATCCTCTATTCCCAACCGGCCTGATGGGGCGTAGGCTTGCAGGCGGAGGAACTCCGCAGCTCCTCCTTTGCGCGCGACGATCGGCAAACTCCTGATTGCCGGTCGCTCGTATCACGGCCGGCGCCCAAGGCGTCGGCCGTCTTTTAGGCCTTCCGCCCAAGCAGGCGAGGGACCACGGAGCGGAGGAGCTTACGGCGCGGCAAACGTCGGGCCGGGTCCGAGACAGAACGACAGGAGATCGTCGTTCACTCGTACAGCTCCAACGAGACTTTTGACGGGTGTACGCCGGCGGTCGGTTGAAGCATGATGGCGGCGAGAGCCGGGCCTGATTGCGTGTCGTCTGGAGCTGCACTCACCCAGCGTTTAGGGAGGGGTGTTACGGCCAGGCTCGGCTCTCGCCACGAACAGCGAAGAGGCGTCCGATCCACGTGTGAGAGCCGGGGCGGGCGAACGAGCCTGCGGCAGCACTTGCCGGCCCTTTGCTACTGGGAGGGTGGCTAGCCCCGGGCTCTCACAGCTGGGCTGGCCTCGCCGTACCTCTATCGAGTCGTGCCTGTGCGTCGTCGGCGCGTGCGTCCCTTCGCGAAACCGGGATACAGGCGCGGTTCTTCCAAACTTCTGCCTGCGCCAACGGCGACGCGCGTCAAGGGCTCATCGGCGATCGTGACAGCGAGGCCAGTTTCCGCCTGGAGGCGGCGCTCGATGCCGCGCAGAAGCGCGCCGCCGCCGACGAGCACCAGCCCTCTTTGCATCACATCCGCAGACAACTCCGCGGGTGCCCGCTCAAGCGTCGTCCTGACGGCTTCGACGATGCGCTCGAGCGGAACCGTGAGCGTGTGCCGTACCTCGTCTGCGGCGATCACCGTCCGCCGAAGCAGACCGGTGACTAAGTCGCGTCCCCGAAGCTCGGCCTTTTGATCGTCGGCCACCGGCCATGCGGATCCGATTCGGATCTTGACCGCCTCGGCCTCTTCGCCGCCAATGAGCAGTCTCTGGGACGCCTTCACATGCCGAACGATTGCTTCGTCCATCTCATAGCCGCCGACACGGACAGATTCGGCAACGACCAGTCCTCCGAGCGACGTGACTGCAACCTCCGTCGTTCCGCCGCCGATATCGACGACCATGCTTCCGACCGGCTCGGCCACTGGCAGATCGGCACCGATCGCGGCCGCCATCGCCTCCTCGATCAACGAGGCTTCGGCCGCGCCGGCGGCCAGCGCAGCATCTTGGACGGCATCGCGCTCAACCCCGGTCAGCCCGCTCGGGACGCAGAGGACGACGCTCGGGCGTCCTCGTCGCTTGCCGATTGCTTTGCCGATGAAGTAATGCAGCATCTTTTCGGTGACGTCGAAATCGCTAATGACCCCGTGGCGGAGCGGGCGAGTTGCCCGGATCGATCCAGGCGTGCGTCCGATCATCTCTTTCGCCTGCGTCCCGGCCGCAAGGACCTCGTTCGTGTCCTCGTTGATTGCGATCACGGATGGCTCGAAAAGCACGATTCCCTCGCCCTTGACGAAGACGACAGTGTTCGCAGTGCCCAAGTCGACAGCGAGGCTGCCGCGTCGGTTCCCGAGTAGGCGCGAAGAAATGGGCGGCAGAGGGACCCCTTCAACAGGAACGGTAACCATTGCTCGGGACACGGTCGCAGCTGCGGCTGCCGGAAGGGTCGCCGGTCCGTCTGGCTAGCCGGCGACCGCCGAATACAGTGCAGTAAGCCGGTGGATGTTTGCCTCCACTGTGAGCTCACCGCGCGCGGCCGCGATGCGGGAGCGCATCGCAACCACGTCGGCCGCAGCTAGTTGGGCAAGAAGATCGTCGAGCGTCGCGAGACTAAGGCCGAGCTGCCCGTCACCCACCAGTCGTGTGAGCGCACGATGGCGCAGCGTCAGAACCGGCAGGCCGCAGCCCACATACTCGTATGCCTTATTCGGGAGACAGGTGTCGAGGTGAGCTCCGTTCAGGGCAGAGTTGAAGCCGGCCCAGCCGAAGTCGTACTCCGGCAGCCGGCCGAGGAGCTCGGCGGCGGGGACGTCCCGCAGCGCCTCCCGGACCAGCGCCAGCACTTCCTCTCTTGCCGTCGCCATCGACAGCTCCTCCGGTCGCGGCACCCTGTGGGCCTCACGTCTGTCTCGGCTACCCGGCGGCGAAGGTGGACCAGCAAACCTGCGAGCTGTCGATCGTCACCGGGCGGACGTCATAGCAGGCGCCGCAGAGGCTGGAGGCGTACGGCAGGGAGCCAGCCTCCTCCGCGCCGACCTGGGTGGCCCTTCGTGCCGGGATGTCCTGGCCGGTCGAGTCTTTCGCCCGTTCGGCTCCCGCGTCAACTCCGCCAACCTCGTCAACCACGCGCGGCAGTTCCAGCTGCTGACCTGCACGGTCGGCCCGGGCGTCGACTGCTCCCAGGACAGCCAGTTCGAGCTGATCTCCACCAGCGCCAAGGACGCCTTCCCGGCCGACGCTCCGCGGCCGATCGTGACCGACCTGAACCTCCGCTCCTTCGACATCCCCAACGTCAGGGCCAGCTTCCTGCGCCTGCGCGTGCTCACCAACCAGTGCACCGGAGGCCCTGACTTCCAGGGCGACCAGGACAACGACCCCGCCAACGTCACCGACTGCGACCAGGGCAGCATCCGGGGCACCAGGGTCCGGGTCTCCGAGCTCCAGGCGTCCCGCAGGTAGCTCGCTGATCGGCTCGGCACGGCGGCGCGGGTCAGGTCGCCGTGCCGGGCCAGGACAGCGTGACCACGGGGCGGTCCACCGGTCCCAGGCGCCAGCCTCCCGCCTCGTGGACGGCCAGTGGCCCGATCGCCTCGGCGATCTCGGGGTCCCTGGTGGCGGGCAGGCACAGGCGCCGGCGCAGGAACGCGACCAGGTCGCCATGCCGCTCGAAGCTGCCCGCGCTGGCGGTGGTCCAGTCCTGGCGCTCGACCTGGAGGCCGATGCAGGTCAGGGCGGCGACCGCGTCGCTGGCGGTCGGCCCCTCCGGGCGGTCCAGGTCGTGGAAGCGCCGCCACAGCGGCCCCATCGGCGCCAGCGGGTGGGCCCGGGTGATCTGGGCCACCACCCGGCGCCGCGCGTGGTCGGTGAGCGCGAGCGCGAACGGCTCGAGGTCCTGCACGTTGTAGAGCACGTCGTTGCAGACGACCACGTCGGCCGGGTCGACCTTGGCGGCGACGTCCGGCCAGCGCCCGAGGACCGCGCCGGCCTCGACCCCGGCCTCGGCCGCGGCGGCCAGGAAGGCCTCGATCATCCCCTCGGACTCGTCGACCGCGACGATGCGACGCGCGCTGGCGGCAAGGGGCAGGCTGGCCGCTCCCCCGCCGGCGCCGACGTCGAGCACGGTGCCGCCCTCGCCGAGGAAGCGCAGCGCCTCGCGGTTGGACGGGGTCGGCTCGCGATCGCGGGCCTGCTCGGCCCTGGCACGGAACATGCCGACCGGAAAGCCCCACGGGGACTCCGGGGCACGGGCGATGATCTCCTCGGGGATCGCCCAGGCCTCCAGCTCCTCCCGCCAGTGGTCCAGCGGGCTCCCCCTCTCCATGACAGCGCCTCCCCTCCCCGGCCATGGCGGCGGCATCCCGCCGCTCCCCATGGTGGACCGCCCGGCCGCCCGCTGCGCCACCGTGCCCGCCCCGAGGCGGCGGGAGCGTGCGCCGTGGACCGCCGGCCCCGCGCCGTGCCCGCTGTGCCGGCCTCTGCGCCACCGTCCAGCTCGAGGATCTTCCGGCAAACCCGGGCGCTGGCGCTTATCATTCTGGACAGGGAACTCGAACCGGGGGGGTCCGACGTTTGAGTCCGGTCAGGTTCGTTGCCGCCCGGCGATGGGTGAGCGTGGTCACCGCGATGCTGATCGGTGCGATCGGCGGCTCCATCGTGGGCCTGGCGACCTCGCCGCGGCAGGTCGCCGAGGCCACCTCGCAGACCACGACCACCACCACGCTGCCCCACCGCCAGCAGGTCTCGCCGGTGACCTCGACCGCGCCGACCACCACGCGCGGGCGGCGGGCGGTGGTCGTCACGCGGACCAGCCGGGCGACCACCTCGACCACCGAGCCCTCGCCGACCACCAGGCCACGCAAGCACAAGCCCCCCACCAGCACGGTCCCGACCACCACGGTCCCGCCGACCACCACGAAGCCGCCGACGACCACCTCGACCAGCAGCACCACCGACACCACCGTGCCGCCCACCGACCCGACGACCACCACCACCCCGACCGGTGGCGGCCCGGGGCCCCCAGGCACCAGCGGCGCCGGGACGACGGCCTCAGGGGACGCGACGACCGGCTCGGGTGCCGGGACGCCCGTCTCCACGCCCGCCCAGGGCGGCTCGGGCTCGATCGGGTCGGCGTCGAGCTCGACCGGGTCGGCGTCGAGCGACCTGGCCACCGGCGGATCGGGGACCAGCTCTCCCTGACGGGCACACGGAGCCGTCTTGAGACGGGGCTGGACGCGGACTGTATACTGTAGACCTTCACAACCTCGCCAGAGGGTTCCGCTCCAGGCGCAACGGCGCGCGGATTCACGTCCCAACTCCCAACCCGTGGTAGCGAGGACCGGCGACGGCGCTGGTCCCGGCACAGTCGAGGCCGACGGAAGGACGAGACGTGTACCACGAGATCACGGTATGGACCCGCGGCATCATCATGGACAAGGAAGCCCGGGACGTCGTCAACTGCATGGCCACCGCCGCGACCAAAGCGGGCTTCCACTCGCACTACATCAGCGACTACGTCGACGACCCCGACCGCACCAACTGCCTCATCCGCAAGTACGCGCGGTTCGGTGACCGGCCCATCGTCGATCACTTCGTCTACGAGAACCCCCACCCCGACTGGGTCGTCCTAGTCGAGGAGACGCTCATCAAGGGGGTCGACTTCTTCCGGGGCACCCCCGACGGGCAGGGCGTGGTGGTGGTCAACTCCAACCGCGACCCCGAGTACCTGTTGCGATTCCTGTCCGAGCCGATGCGCGCCAAGCTGGGCAAGCTGGTGGTCGTCGACGCCGTCGCCCTGGCCGAGCAGCGCGGCCGCAGCCCCTGGATGTTCGTGCGCGACCTCGGGCAGCTCGCCTACGACCGCATGTCCACCGAGGGCGCCAGCGAGCGCAGCGAGGTGGGGATCGGCATCGCGGCGCCGCTCATCGGCGCCCTGACCGCCGCCACGGGCGTGCTGCCGCTGGACGTGGTCGCGCAGACGGTCTACGACCAGGCCGCCTTCCAGCGGGGGGCGGAGCAGCACGTGGTCCTGGACTACGCCGGGCGGCGCGCCACCGCCACCGCCCCGACCTGAGAGCGCCCGAGCGACTCCCGCCGTCGACCCCTCGAGGTATGCGTATGTCAGTCAAGGGCACGAGAATCCCGGACCACCTGCGCCTCCCCTTCGCCGGCGTGACGCCGGCACCCACCGAGGCGGCGGGCCAGGAGCTGTTCCCGACGGGGAACTTCCGCTTCTTCCGCCCCGTCTACCGCGACAAGATGCCGCCCTGCAACAACGCGTGCCCCACGGGCGAGCAGATCCAGAAGTACCTCGACTACGTCAAGCACGAGCGCTTCCTGGACGGCTACCTGACCATCCTGGAAGACAACCCGATGCCCGCGGTCACCGGCCGGGTCTGCTACCACCCGTGCGAGGGCGCCTGCAACCGCAAGGACCACGACGAGCCCATCGGCATCCGCAACGTCGAGCGATACCTCGGCGACTTCGGCCTGGCGCTGGCCGACGACCCGATCGCGCCGACCCTTCCGGCGCTCAACGGCAAGCACGTCGCGGTGGTCGGCTCCGGGCCCGGCGGGCTCGCCTGCGCCTACCACCTGCGCCGCCTCGGCTACCGGGTGACCGTCCTGGAGGCCCAGGCCAAGCCGGGCGGCATGCTGCGCGGCGGCATCCCGCACTGGCACCTGCCCGAGGAGGTCCTCAACGCCGAGATCACCAAGATCGAACGGCTCGGGGGCATCGAGATCCGCTGCAACACCCGCGTCGGCGCCGACGTCAGCTGGGAGGACCTCCGCCGCTACGACGCCGCCTTCCTCGCCGTCGGCCAGGACGTCGGCCGCCGCCTCCCGTTGGAGGGTGCCGACCTGCGCGGGGTCATGGGCGGCCTCGAGTTCCTGCGCGAGGCCGGCTACGGCCGGCCCGTGCGGGTGGGCAGGAAGGTCCTGGTGATCGGCGGCGGCAACACCGCCTCCGACACCGCCCGCTCCGCCCTGCGCCTGGGCGCCGACGAGGTCACGATCGTCAGCCTCGAGGCCAGGGACGAGCTGCTGATCGTGGCCGAGGACCTGGAGCAGGCCGCCGACGAGGGCGTGCGGTTCCAGACCAACACCGCGTGCGTGCGCATCCTCGGGGACGGTGGCGTGGTCACCGGCGCGGTCCTGGCGCAGGCGCGTCTGGCAAAGGACGAGCACGGCAACGTGACGCCGGAGATCGTCCCCGACACCGAGTTCCAGGTCGAGTGCGACACCGTCATGTTCGCGATCGGCCAGGTCCAGAACCTGGAGTGGGCGCCGGAGCACCTGAAGGAGCGCGGCCTGCTCCAGGCCGACGAGTACGGGCGCGTGGAGGGCAACGTCTTCGCCGGCGGCGACATCGTCCGCGGCCCCGCGATGGTGGTCGACGCGCTCGGCGACGGCAAGCGCGCCGCCCGCAACATCGACAAGGTCCTGCGCGCCACCGAGCTGACCCCGCCCGACCCGGTCGAGGTCATGCCCTACGAGCGCCTCAACTCGGTCTACTTCAAGCACGCGCCGCGCATCGAGGCGCCCATGAGCCCGCCGGCCGAGCGGGTCAGGGACCAGGAGACCGAGGTCACCCTGGCCTACTCCACCGAGCAGGCGATAGCCGAGGCGGACCGGTGCATGAGCTGCGGGGTCTGCAACGGCTGCGACAACTGCTACATCGTCTGCCCCGACGTCAGCGTGATGCGGGACGCGCGCGAGAACGGGCACTACTCGATCCGCACCAAGTACTGCAAGGGCTGCCTGGTGTGCGTGCAGGAGTGCCCGACCGGCTGCCTGGAGAAGGTCCCGGAGCTGGACTTCCCCGAGCAGGACGACGTGGTGCGGATGGCGACGGCCTTCGCCCCCTACGAGGGCGCCCACGCCGAGCAGTCGATCCCGATCGCCCACGTCCACGAGCAGGCCATCGCCGAGTACGACGCGGCGCGGCGGCGGGCCACGCCCGACGCGACCACCAACGGGGAGGGATAGGACCTTGGCCGAACCGATCGTCACGGCCGCGGCCGCCGAGCCCGAGATCGACCCGCTGCTCGCGCACGACCAGCGGATCATCCACCTTTCGGGCACGACCAAGCGCATGAACGGTTGCGGCGCGGCCGCTCACGGCGCGCTGTTCGCCGACGTCGACGTGGTCACCGCCTACCCCATCCGGCCGTACACGGCGATCATGATGAACCTCGCGCAGTTCATCGCCGACGGCCTCCTGGACGCGGAGTTCATCCACGCCGACGGCGAGCACGCGCAGCTGTCCGCGGCGCTGGGCGCCGGCTCCTCCGGCGCCCGCGCGTACACGGGCTCCTCCGGCGTGGGCGTCACCTACGCCTACGAGCTGTACTCCCCCACGTCCGGGGCCCGGATCCCCATCCAGATGGCCATCGCCGACCGCACCCTCGACCCGCCGGGCGACTTCGGCTCCGAGCACACCGACGCGCTCTGCACCAGGGACATGGGCTGGCTCATGGGCTGGGCGTCGACCCCGCAGGAGGTCTTCGACAAGACCCTGCTCGGCTACGCCATCGGCGAGGACCCGCACCTGCTGCTCCCGCAGATGATCTGCCAGGACGGCTACTTCGTGTCGCACATCTCCGGCATGGTGGAGCTGCCGGACCCCGCGCAGGTCCGCGAGTTCCTCCCGCCCTACCAGCACCCGTTCGCGCTCGACCCCAACAGGCCGGTCTCCCACGGCCCGCAGATCCACCCCGAGCAGGGCCCGCCGCTGCAGCTCGAGCGCGCCCGCGCCATGGAGACCGCGCTGGACGTCATCCGCGAGAAGACCGCGAGCTTCGGCGAGACCTTCGGCCGCCACTACCCGCCGTTCGTGGAGGGCTACCGCCTGGAGGACGCCGAGGTGGTGTTCGTCATCCAGGGCGGCCACGCGGTCACCTGCCAGACGGCCGTCCAGGCGATGCGCGAGCGCGGCATCAAGGCGGGCATGGCCCGGCTGCTGTGGTTCCGGCCGTTCCCGACCGAGGACCTGCAACGGGCGCTCGCCGGCGCCAAGGTCGTCGGTGTGGTCGAGACCAACCTGGGCCTGGGCGGCGCCAGCTACGGCGGGATCCTGTCCCTGGACGTCACCACCGCCCTCTATCACTCGCACAACCGGCCGCTGGTCACCTCGTTCATGGCTGGGCTGGGAGGCGAGACCGTGCCGGCCAGGGAGTTCGACTGGATGGCGGACAAGATGGTGGCCGCCATGGAGCGTGGCCAGGTCGAGAAGGCCACCCACTGGGTGGGCTTCGAGGAGTGAAGCGCTTGGCGATCAGGAGGTTGAAGCGATGACACTGACGCAGGAGGTCGTCCGCCAGTACCTGCCGCTCTTCGACGAGCAGGGGCGCGCGGCGGCGGTCGGCGACGACGTCGGCCGCAACCGGCACTACCTGCCCGACCTGCCCGTCGAGGACCCCTACCAGGCCGGGCACCGCACCTGCGCCGGCTGCGGCCCCGCGATCGAGTACCGGGCGGTGCTCAAGGCCGCCGGGCAGAACACCGTGGTCGCCGGCCCCACCGGGTGCATGTACGTGGCCAACGCCACCTACATGTCCACGCCGTACACGGTCCCGTGGGCGCACACCCAGATCGCCTCGGGTGGCTCGTTCACCTCAGGGGTCGCCGCGGCCTACGAGGCGATGATCCGCAAGGGGAAGTACCGCGGGCAGTACCCCAACATCATCGTGATGGCCGGTGACGGCAGCGCCGCGGACATCGGCATCGGCTCCATCTCGGGCGCGCTGTACCGCGGCCACGACGCCCTGTTCATCTGCTACGACAACGAGTGCTACGCCAACACCGGCATCCAGACCTCGCCGACCACCCCGTACGGGGGCAACACCACCTTCACCCCGCCGGGCAAGGTCATCCCCGA
>Ga0081455_10008521_pt1 | contig 10645 bp, 11 predicted proteins | sample TabmetS3T2R1_FD_70207 | JGI IMG/M metagenome (GOLD analysis project Ga0081455, IMG submission 70207) | Tabebuia heterophylla rhizosphere microbial communities from the University of Puerto Rico - S3T2R1 | ecosystem: Host-associated > Plants > Roots > Rhizosphere ... | reverse complement strand
CGCGTTGCGGTCGGTCGCTGAGTCGACACCGACATGAGCCGGCGACGTTCGCGTCCAGGGTGATGGCGGTGTCGTCGGACACCCGCGCTTCTGGGTTGACCAAGCACCTCGAGTTGCCGGACCCCACTGGTGTTGTTCTGATGCGTCCCCGGCGCCAGATCAGGCAGTCGGAGATGCGTTGGGCTGGCAGCCGGCGTCTGGGGTGCGGTCTGAGCCGTGGCACCTGGCATGACGGAGGCAGGTTCCGCGAGTCCGACCAGTGGGACGAAGAGGCAACCGGCCGCCAGAACGTACGTGGTGCGCCGGACGGCTCGCCAGACGATGGGCGACGGCGCTACGACCTGCATGCTCGCCTCCCATCGCCTGGCGGACCGGGGACCGGCCGAGCGCATGCAACGTACGCCTTTCACCCTCGGCCCCGACAAAACGGTGCGTCAACGCTCGTACGTGGGAGAAAATGACCAGTGGTGACAAGTACTCAGGAGCGGAGGGATGCGCACATGCCAGCACGGGGTGTCCTCGATCCACTCGGAGTCGCGGCCGACGAGGAGCACGTCTACCGGCTGCTGCTCACCGATCCAGGCGCTGGGGTGACCGAGGTGGAGGCCCACACCACGCTCAGCCCGGCTCGGGTCCGCCGGGCGCTGGTCGCCCTGGAGAGCAAGGCGATGATCACCCGCAGCGACAGCCGGCCGCCCCGCTATCACCCGGCGCCACCGGACATCGTCGTCGAGGCCCTGGTCAGCGCCCGCGAGGAGGAGCTTCAGCGCACCCGGCTGGCGGCCCAGGAGCTCAGTGCGCTGCTGCAGGCCCCTCCCGACCAGCCCCAGGTCAGCAAGGTTGTCGAGGTCATCACCAGCCCCGAGGCGGTCGTCCGGCGCTGGACCCAGCAGCAGCGCAGCGCTCGCCGCTCCCTCGAGGTCTTCGTCCGACCACCCTTCACTCAGCCCGATCTGGACGAGGACGAGTCGGTCCAGCGCGCCCTCTACGAGCGCGGCTGCGAGGTGCGCGGCGTCTATGACCAGCGCGCGCTTCAGGCGCCGGACATCCTGACCAGCTTGCAGCGGACGGTCCTGCTCGGCGAGCAGGCTCGCGTCGCGACCGAGCTGCCCGTCAAGCTCGCCCTCTTCGACCGGCGGCTCGCCTTCGTACCCCTCGGGCGCGGCGACAACACGACTACCCTGGTCGTCCACGAGTCCGCCATGCTCGACGCCCTCGTCGCGCTGTTCGACCTGTGGTGGCATCGCGCGCTGCCCTTCGACACCAACGATGGGGTACCGGCGGATTCGACGGCCGAACCCGACCTCGAGGCGAGCGTCATCGCGTTGATGCGGGCCGGACTCAAGGACGACGCCATCGCCCGCCAGCTCGGCGTCTCGACCACGACGGTCCGCCGCCGGATCAACGCCCTCGCACTTCGCTACGGGGTGTCCACGCGCTTCCAGCTCGGGCTCGCCCTGGGCCAGCACGCCGACGACGCGACCGAGTGAACTGCTGGTGGACTGAATCTATAATCATGCGCATCTGGCAGTCGGCGATCGACATCGAGGCAGCCGGATTTCTGAGCGGCCCGTCGACGACCGACCGTTTCGTCGTTCACGGACGGGTCGAGCGAGCGTCGTCCGGTGCCGACGCGATCCGCCTCGCGAGCCAGGTCAGCCGGTCACTGATCTGGTCAGGCGTGAGCTGCCGCTCGTGCCGCTGTAGGTGATAGAGCTCGGCTGCCAGCGGCGCGAGCGCCACGTCGACCAACTGATTCGGATTCGGCACGCCGGCCTCGCTCAACAAGGCGTGGACATGCGCCGCCCAGAACCCGTACGCACCGGTGGCGAAGCGCGCACTGCCACTCTCGGCACTGCGCAGCAGGTGGCCGAAGCGCTCGAGCAGATCGACCATCGCCCGATAGAACGCCTCCAGACGCTCAGCCGGCGCCGCTCCGGGACCCAGCGGCGGATCGCCCCGAAGCAGTTGCTCCTGGAGGTCGTACTCGTGCCGGTCGAGCAGCGCGACCGCGATCGACCGCACATCCGGATAGCGCCGATAGAGCGTCGCCCGTCCGACACCGGCTGCGCGGGCGATGTCCTCCATCGTGACCGACGTCGGCTCGCGCTCCCGGAACAAGGTCTCCGCCGCCGCGAGGACTCGAGCCCGATTGCGAGCCGCGTCGACCCGCTCCCGCGGCGCCGACTGACGGCGCTGCCGCGAGTCGGTGAGCTCCACGCCGCCCGACTCGGCGGCAGGAGTTCGCGGCGTTGCCCGGCCCACAGGTCGACCCTAGCTGTCGAGGAATAACTGGACAAGATGTCCGGTTAGCTGTAGCGTGCACAACCGGACGTGGTGTCCACATACTCCGCATACTTCGAGGAGTCCCGCGCAATGACGGCTTTGCTCTTGGGAACAGCAGTGCTCATCGGCGGACTGCTCGCGGTGCAGGCGTCGGCGAACGTCCAGCTCACCAAGGCTGTCGGCACGCCGTACGGCGCGTCGACACTGCAGCTTTGGGTCGCGGCAGGACTGCTGGCCGGGCTCGCGGTCCTCACCGGCGGGCTCGGCGCCGTGGCCGGCGTCGACGACGTTCCGCTCTGGTACCTGATCGGCGGGCTGGCCAGCCCGCTCTACATCACGAGTGGGATCCTGCTGTTTCCGCGGCTGGGAGCGCTGGCCGCCGGCGGCCTGTTCGTCACCGGTCAGATGCTGGCGTCGGTCGCGCTCGATCTGTTCGGCTGGCTCGGCGTCCACCAGCAGTCGCTGAGTCCGGGCATCGTCGTGGGCGCGCTCGCCGTGTTGGCCGGCATCACCACGATCGTCCGCGGGCAGCGGATCGCCCCCACGCCGACACCGGTCCCCGTCGGCTCGACACCCAGCGCGACGCCGGCCGCCTCGTCGCCAACACCGGTCGGACCGCGTCCACCAGGGATCCGGCCGGCCTGGATCCTGCTCGGACTCGTGGCCGGCGCCGTCCTGCCAGTGCAAGGAGCGATCAACGCCCGCCTGCGCACAAGCCTCGACCATCCGGTCACCGTCGCTCTGGTCAGCTTCACGGTCGCCGCGCTGACCATCTCACTGGTACTCGTCGTGCTGCTGACCTTGCGGCGTACTCCCGAACCGCGGCTCCGGTCGTCGGCGATGCCCTGGTGGGGTTGGCTCGGCGGCTTATGCGCGGCGGGCTACGTGACCGGAACCTTCCTGCTCATTCCAGAGATCGGCGCATCGGTGACGGTCGCACTCACCGTGACGGGTCAGCAGTTCGTCTCCGCCGCCATGGACAGCCACGGCTGGCTTCGGCTGCCCCGCCGGCCGTTCACGCGAACGCGTGGCATCGGGCTACTCCTGCTCGTGGCCGGCTCGCTGCTCGTCCAGCTGCACTGACCGACCGAACGCGCCGGGTCCGAGGCCGAGCACCTCGGGCGCGGACGCGAGCGAGCGCAGCTGTGCGCCGGGGTCGGCGACGAGGCGGCGCCCGGCCAGGTTCATGAGGCCGCAGACCGTGTCCAGTTCGGCCGCCAAGGTCCCGTCCGTACGCCGGTATTCGAGCATCAGGCGGAACGTCTTGCCGTCGCCCCAGGCGTAGGCACACGACACGTCGACCGAGTCACCGAACCGCAGCTCGCGATGGAATCGGATCGTGCTCTCCAACTGCACCGGCCCCAGCCCGGAGGCGAGCAGCTCCTCCACCGAGACTCCGGCCGCGCGCAACATCTCCCATCGAACATGGTCGCCGTACTGGTGGTAGACCGCCGAGTTCAGGTGCCCCTGCGTGTCGACCTCGTACGAGCGGACGGTGAATCGCGCCTGGAACGGAGTCGATGGCGTTCCCATCGTTCAGCCCTCCCGGCAACCCGTTGTGGGAAGTCTGTGAGCCAGGGCGAAAATCACACGCCCGAGGCCGGTGCGTCCCGGGCGGCGGACCGGACCGCATTGACCCGACGTCGGGGCCCCGCGACACGACCCGCTCGCACCCGGTGATCATGTCGGCGCGGTCGATGTCGCCGTCGTACACCAAGAGGTCATCGCCGGCGCCGCACGCGAAGTCGTCGGTTCCGGGATCGACCGACGATGCGCGCAGCGTGTCGGCACCCGGTCCGCCGTACAGCCGGACTCGCGGGCCTCCGGCCCGCGGGTGGTCGTCGCCGTCCTGGCCCCGTACGACGTCCGATCCCGAGCCACCGAACAGTCGGTCGCTGCTAACGCCCCCGAACAGAGCGTCGTCGTCACGGCCGCCACGAAGCAGGTCGCTTCCGGCCTTGCCGCGGAGCTCGTCATCGCCAGCCAGGGCGCGGATCTTTTCGGGGCCGGGAGTACCGATCAACCGGTCCCGTACGAGCGAGCCGAGGATCAACACGGCCTCGCAGCCGGTGAAACTGTCCAGCGGCGACCGCTCGAAGTGAAGGGTGAGATGGTCCCGACCCGGGCCGCATCGGATCGTGTCCGCGCGCCGGTCCGGATCAACCGAGACGATGTCATTGCCACGGCCGGCGTAGTAGATGTCTCGGCCGTAGTCAAAGATCCCGACAATGTCCTCGCCAGGTCCGCCGTAGACCGCATCGTTGCCGAAGCCTGGCAGGACGACATCGTCGCCTCCGGCGGCGAACAGGTCGTCGTTGCCTGACTTGCCGACGATGCGGTCAGGGTCCGGTCCACCGACTGCGTGGTCGTCGCCGACACCGGCCGAGATCCAGTCGCGGCCGGCATTGCCGAGGATCTTGTCGTCGCCGGCCAGGCCGCGGATGCGCTCGCCGGCCTGTCCCCCCACCAGCCGGTCGTCGCCGTCGGTGCCGACGATGTCCGGAGCAGTAGCGACGGCCATCGCAGGTACGGCCAGGACGGCGGCCACCAGGCCGGCGAGCGCAGATCTGAGGTGGATCGAAGAGCGGGCTGCCATACCGCGTCAGTCTGACCCGAACCGTCCGGCGGTGCGTTGCCCTGGAGTGCACGGCAGTTGGCCTGACGTGCACCGTCTGCCTGGGCCTGAGACGACCCAATGGCGTGGGACCATCGACGCCATGCCGGGCTCGGGAGGCCGTACTGCGGTCGCGTTCGCCACCGTGCTGATCCTGTCCACCGGGGGCGTCGCGGCGACGGCTGCCGAGCCGGATCCGCCCGCGGTGCCGGCGACCGTCGGCGCTGCGGGCCTCGGGGATCCGGGAGCATGGCGACGGCAACGCACGGGTCGCGCAGTTCGAGCGCCTCGCCGAACGAGTGGCCGGGCGGGACCTCGACCGCTTGTTCCGAGTCTGGCTACACAGCACGCAGCGGCCCCGGGTGAGCAAGCGCAACGGGTTCCCGGCGATCATGCTGGACAACCGGCCGGACACCGCGCCGAGCCGGCCAGGCGATCAGGCCGACTTGCGCTTGCGGACTCCGACCAGCGACGGCCACAGCGCGATGTGGTGACCGGCCGTGGCGACGACATCGGCCATCGCCGCCAGCCATCGGTCGCTCTCGGCCTCGGTGATCTGGTCCCGGGCCAATGCCGTCGGCAGAGCGCTGCAGTAGATGTCGGTGAGCAGCCCTGAGATCGGCCCTTCAAGGCGGCCCATCCGGGTGCCGACATGGCTGTCATCCGGCTCTCCGATGCCGGCCTCGGTGAACAGGGCAGGCAGTCGGTGACCCAGGTCCAGGCCGGGATCGAGGCCGGCGAAGAACTCCAGCCACGTGGACACGACGTCCAGCCGCGGCAGCACGCTGAGGCTACGCAGGTTGAGCTCCTGCACGACGAGGCTGCCACCGGGAGCCGTCCACGCCCACATCCGGCGCAGCGCGGCGACCGGATCACACAGCTGTCCGAGGATCAGTCGGGCGAACACGAGATCGAACCCGCTGCCGACCGGCATCGCCGCCGAGCCGGTTGGGGATTCGATGTCGGCCCGGATGAAGTGGCATTGCCGGTAGCCGGTTGCATCGAGTCGCTCGATCGCGTCGCGGCCGAGGTCGACGTCGACATCCACGCCCAGCACCAGTCCGGCCGGCCCGACGCGATCGGCCATCAGCCGCATCGCTTCACCAGATCCGCAGCCGACGTCGGCGCAGATGGCGCCCGGTTGGAGGTCGACCCGGTCAAGCAGCGTGGCAGTGTCCGGCTCCCACAATCGCGCTTGGCGCCGCAGCCGCTCGCACTCCGGCCGCGTACGACCAGGTGCGTACTCTCGCGTCGTCATGCGGGGGTCCCGTATCCGAGCATGGGTTCCAGCGTCACGCGCGGAGCAAACGCCGAATGTGCCCAGCGCGCATGGTCATTGCCGGTGGACGCACAGGGCCGCCGTCATCCCGCCGAGCCGTACGCGCGGCGGTACTCGCCGGGCGAGGTCCCGTACGCAGCGCGGAACGCCCGGCTGAAGTAGGCGGCATTGGGTAGGCCCCAACGGGCTGCGATGGCGCTGACCGGTCGGTTCACCTGGGCGGGGTCGAGGAGGTCCCGCCGACACCGCTCCAACCGACGATGCCGGATCCATTCGGCCACGGTGGCGTCCTGGGCGTGGAACAGCTTGTGCAGGTAGCGCAGCGAGATGTGATGAACGGCGGCCAACTGCGCGGGGGTCAGGTCCGGATCGTCGAGACGCTCGTCGATGTACGCGTGGATGCGCCGCAGCAAGGCGCGTTGCCGGGTCTCCGGTGGCACCGCACCGGCTTGGTCCAAGCGGGCCGCCATGCCCACGGTCAGCAGATCGAGTACGGCGGTCCCGAGCCGGATGCTGGTGGTCACGCCCGCATCGTCCAGGTGATGGGGCAGCTGACGGGCCAGGGTCGAGATCAGAGCACCGGTGCCGTGGTCGCCCGGAATGGTGACCGCGGTCAAGCTCGCCAGTTGGTCCGGACGCAGCGGAAGCAGCGCCCGTGGGAAGGCCACCACCACCATCCGCATCGGCGACAGCGACCAGGTGGCGGGCCGAGACAGGTCGACGAACGTGAGGTCGCCGGGCCGCAGGTGTGCCTCGCGGCCGTCCTGGGCGACGACGCCCCGACCGGCCGCCAGGATGTCGACCTTGCAGAAGTCCGGATCCGTCCGCCGGATCTGCCGGGCGGTCCACCTCGCCCCGCCGCCTCTGTGGGCGGTCAGGGTGCCCACCCGCACCGAGCCCAGCTCACCGAACCCGAGTCGGTCGGACCGATGGACCTCGCCCAGGATCTCGATGGGACACATCAGCTCGGCGAAGGCGTGTTGCCAGTAGTCCTTCCGCGACACCGCGGGCTCGTCCCGCGCCCGAAACGTCGTGGTCATGGATACCCCCAAGTTGTGTCAGGAGATGGTCGGGTGGTGGCGAGGTCCTTGTGGTAGATCACGAAGTCGCACGGCGTGGCGAGCAGTGGCGCGAGGCCCGGGTAGTTGGCTTCGAACGCGCCGGTACGGACCTGGCGGTAGCCGATCCGGGTGTACCACGACATCAGGAACTCCTTGCTCGGATGGATCCAGTCCCTCGGCACCAGGATCTCGAGCTGCATGGTGGCGAGTCCGTCGCGCCGGCACACCTCCTCGGCGAACCGGACCAGCTCCCGGCCGATGCCGATACCGCGTAGCTCTGGATCGGCGGCGAGCAGGCCGAACTCGCCCTCCCCTGATTCGAGCCGCAGCACCCGTACGCAGCCGACGATCCGTCCGGACCGCCGAGCGACCGCGATCGTCCCGGCCTTGACCATCGCGGCCATCTCGGCCGGCGTCGTACGCGTGGAGCCGGGTGCCCACATGCCGTCCTCCGCCACCGCGTAGACCTGGTTGACCAGGTCGGTGAGCCGGTCGACGGTCGCGTCGTCCTCGCTCGCGGACGGCGGCAGCAGCTCGATCTCGAGGGGCGGCTGCGGTTCGGTCATCAGCTACTTCCTCACTGAAATTCTAGAATGCTAGTACCGTATCCAGTTGTGCTATCGCAGACAAGAGGTCGGCTAGCCTCTGGTGCCGTGAGCGGGTTAGCGCAGTCCGGCAAGCCGGTCGAGCCTGGCCGGATCGTGGCTGCCGGTGGACCAATGCGGCTGGGCCACCGGACGTACGAGCTGATCAAGGAGCGCCTGGTCGACGGCCGGTACGCCGCAGGCGAGCGGCTTCCGGTCGAGGCGCTCAAGACCGAGCTCGGAGTGAGCAAGCAGCCGGTGATGGAGGCGCTGCGCCGACTGTCCGGCGACGGCCTGGTCGAGATCATTCCCCAGGTCGGCTGCCGGGTCACGACCTACACCTCCGACGAGGTCGCCGACTTCTTTCACTTCTTCAGCGAGATCGAGGCCAGCATCGCCGAGGTCGCCGCCGCCCGGCGGACACCGGCCCAACTCACCCGACTGGCGGCGGTCAGCGACCAGATCGCCTCGGTGGCGCAGGACGGCGAGCCCCAAGACCGCGCGCGCCGCTACCGCATCCTCAATCGCGAGTTCCATGCGGTCATCCACGACATGTCACACTCGCGGATCATGGCCGAGATGAGTCGGCGGATGTGGGATCTCAGCGACTTCCTGATCACCACGACCGAGGTGGCCCGGCCGCTGCACACCGTCGTCGACGAACGCCATGACGACCACGAGCGCATCCGACAGGCGCTGATCGACCAGGACGGAGCCACCGCACGCCGCGAGATGGCCGGTCACATCGCCCGCACGATCGGCCCGTCGTAGCGGCTGCATGCACCGACCTAGGGGGCTCAGGTCGGGGAGCACCAGCGCCTCGACGCTGAACCGTTCGATCAGCGGCAGCGCCGCCCCGCCTTCGCGCCCCAAATCGTTTTGCTAGAGTACCGCCATGCCCCCTGACTCGCCGGACGAGCGTTCACGGCCTGCCCGCGTCACGATCGCCCATGTCGCGAGCCGGGCCGGAGTCAGCCCGACGACGGTCTCCCATGTCCTGTCCGGCAAGCGAGTCGTCAGTGCGTCGACCCGACGGACCGTGATGGACGCGATCAGCGACCTCGGCTATCGACCCAACTACGTCGCGCGCGGGCTGCGTACCCGCCAGTCGCACATGCTCGCGGTGGTCGTACCCGACATCACCAACCCCTTCTACGCCGTCCTGACCCGGGGCCTGGCCGACGCGGTGGACGCCTCGGGCTACGGCACGTACGTCTGCAACACCGACGGGCGGCACGACCGCGAGCGCAAGTCTTTCGAAGACGTCATGGATCGCGGCGCCGACGGCATCGTGTTCGCCTCCGGCGAGACGGCCAGCGAGATCACCTTCGGCCAGGCCGACTACGACACGCCCATCGTCTGCATCGGCGACCACCTGGAGCATCCGCTCTGCGACGCGGTCATCCCGGACGACGAGGCCGGCTCGCAGGCCGTGGGAGCATTTCTCGCCAAGCGCGGCTACCAGCGGATCGGGATGATCCAGGGTCCACCCAAGTACGGCGCGGAGCGCACGGCCGGATTCCGCTCTGCGATGCGCGGCGCCAAGCGCAAGGTTCCGGCCAAGCTGCTGGTGCGCGGCGACTGGACCCGCAAGGGCGGCTACCAGGCCATGAAGTCCTTGATGGCCCTGCCGGAACCCCCGGACGCGGTCTTCTGCGCCAACGACCTGATGGCGATCGGAGCACTCGACGTCGCCCACGAGCTCGGACTCGAGGTCCCCGAGGACCTCGCCATCGTCGGCTTCGACGACGTCGACGCCGCCACGATCGTCTGGCCCACGCTGACCACCGTCCATAACCCGGCGTACGAGGCCGGCAGCACCGCCGGCGATCTCCTGCTGGGCCGGATGTCGGGCCGCTACAGCGGCGAGGGGCGTACCGTCGTCCTGCCCTGCCCGCTGGTCACCCGCGGCTCCGCCTAGGTCACGCGCCGCCGCAGCGGGTCGTTGCCGTGGCTTCGTCCTCTATGTACACGAGTGCTCATACCCCTAGGACTTGCGGCAGCGCGAAACCCATCGCCCGGCAGTCGACCGCGGCCGGCGAGGTGGCTCTTGTGGTCGCGCTGCCTTATCGTCGTACAGACTGACTGTTCACTCAGTCAGGATCGCGCGGACGGGAGTCGAACATGCGACGCGCCACGGTGGCCCTGGTAGGACTGGTGCTGGGCCTCGCCGCGGCCGCGGTCGCCTGCACAGACTCCCCCGACGACGAGGCCGACCCGCAGTCCCAGCCCTCTGCTTCGGCGGGGTCTGCCGACCCGATGCCGCTCTCGCTGCTGGTCTTCAACGTGGAGTACGGGGGCAGCAAGACCACCGACCAGGTGATGGCGGACATCGATGCGGACGTCGTCGGAGTTCTGGAGTCCTACAACCGGCTGCCGGAGATCGCGGCGAGGACCGGCTACCCGTACTACAACGTGGGCCTGCAGATCCTGTCGAAGTACCCGATCCTGGAGCCGTCGGGCGCCAATGGTCTCTACGCGTTCCTGGAGGTTCGGCCGGGTGAGGCGGTCGCGATGATCAACACCCATCTCGACTACGTGCAGGACGGCCCGAACCTGCTGGCGCGCGGCGTACCGCTCGAAGACGTCCTGGCCTCGGAGCGCGAGGTCCGGCTGTCGTCGGTGCAGACGCTGCTGCCGTCGGCGACCCGGCTGTTGGGCGAGGGCTGGCCGCTACTGTTCACCGGCGACCTCAACGAGCCCTCGCACCTGGACTGGACGGCGGCTACGGCGGCGCAGCACCGCGGCGTCGGCTCGGTGCCGTGGCCCGTGAGCGAGGCACTGGTGGACGCGGGCCTGCGCGACACCTATCGCGAGACGC
>Ga0081455_10008520_pt1 | contig 10648 bp, 7 predicted proteins | sample TabmetS3T2R1_FD_70207 | JGI IMG/M metagenome (GOLD analysis project Ga0081455, IMG submission 70207) | Tabebuia heterophylla rhizosphere microbial communities from the University of Puerto Rico - S3T2R1 | ecosystem: Host-associated > Plants > Roots > Rhizosphere ... | reverse complement strand
TGAAGGGCGGCGTCGTGCAGGCGGTGTCCGACGTCTCGCTGAAGGTCATGCCCGGAGAGACGCTCGGGATCGTGGGCGAGACCGGCTCGGGCAAGTCGACGCTCGCGCGCTCGCTGCTGCAGGCGCCCAAGCCGAAGTCGGGCCAGGTGCTGCTGCACGGCACCGACCTCACCGGCTTGAAGGGCCGCGAGCTGCTCGACGCACGCCGCTCAGTGCAGATGGTCTTCCAGGATCCGTTCGGGTCGCTCGACCCCAAGTGGCGCGTGGAGGACATCGTCGAGGAGCCGCTCATCGCCTACGGCATCGGCTCGCGCGCCGAGCGCCGGCGCAAGGTGCGCGAAGTGCTCGACCTCGTCGGCCTGGACCCGAGCGTCTACGGCCGCCGCCGTCCGCGCCAGCTCTCCGGCGGCCAGGCCCAGCGCGTCGCCATCGCCCGCGCGCTGTCGCTCGACCCCGCGCTCATCATCTGCGACGAGGCCGTCTCGTCGCTCGACGTGCTCATCCAGGCCCAGGTGCTCAACCTCTTCGAGCGCCTGCGGGCCGAGCTCGGCCTGTCGTACTTGTTCATCGCGCACGACCTCGCGCTCGTCAAGCAGGTGTCCGACCGCGTCGCGGTGATGTACCTCGGCAAGCTCGCCGAGCTCGGCCCGGCCGAGGCGCTGTACCGCGAGCCGCTGCATCCATACACCGTGGCGCTACTGCGCTCGGTGCCCGTTCCCGACCCCGAGGCGCCGAAGGCCGCGGCCGAAGAGGCGATCAGCGGCGATCCGCCCTCGCCGATCGACCCGCCCAGCGGCTGCCGCTTCCGCACCCGCTGTCCGCGCGCTCAGGAGCGCTGCGCCACGGAGGTGCCCGAGCTGCGCGAGCTCGGTACGGAGCACACCGTGGCATGCCACTTCCCGGTCCAAAATCGTCCGGATTCAACTGCACTGCATCCGTGCAAAGAAGGTGCCAATGGCCGCTGATGTCCGCCGCATCGCCACCGAGGAGGCGTTCGCCGTCCCGGAGCAGTTCGACGGCTATCGCGCGCTCGGCCAGAGCACCTGGTCGAGCCCCGACGTCGTCTTCTGGAACCGCGTGCTCGGCAACGAGGACACGCGCCTGGTCGATGGGCTGCTCGACCTCGACGGCGCGCGGATCGCCGACATGGACGCCAACGACGTCGACGTGCAACTCCTGCTGCTCACGTCGCCGGGCGTGCAGATCTTCGACGCGGACACCGCCTGCGAGATGGCCGAGCTGGCGAACGATCGCCTCGCCGAGGCGATCGCGCGCCACCCCGACCGCTACGCCGGCCTCGCCGCGTTCGCGCCACAGGCGCCCGAGCGCGCCGCGCGCGAGATGGAGCGCGCGATCAACGAGCTCCATCTCAACGGCTTCGTGGTCAACTCGCACACCAACGGCGAGTACCTCGACCAGGAGAAGTTCTGGCCGATCCTCGAGGCTGCCGAGGCGCTCGACGCGCCGATCTACATCCACCCGCGTCCGCTCCCGGAGCCGGCGATCGGCCCGTACCTCGAGCAGGAGCTGTGGGCCGGCATCTGGGGCTACGCCGCCGAGACCGGCCTGCACGGCCTGCGCCTGATCACGAGCGGCGTGTTCGATCGCTTCCCCAAGCTCAAGATCGTCCTGGGGCACATGGGCGAGGGCCTGCCGTTCTTCGTCTATCGCATCGACTACATGTCGCGGCTGCTGCGCCAGATCGGGTCGCAGAAGCGCTACGAGCTCGACCCGAGCGAGTACCTACGGCGCAACTTCCTCATCACGACGAGCGGCATGAACCATGCCCCGCCGCTCGAGCTGTGCCTGAAGGTGCTCGGTCCCGAGAACATCATGTGGGCGATCGACTACCCCTATCAGCACTCGCCGGACGCCGTGGAGTTCATGGACGCGGCGCCGGTGAGCGACGACGTGCGCGAGCAGATCTACGCGCGCAACGCCGAGCGGGTCTTCGGCATCGGCGCGCGGGCGGCCGCGGCCGGGTCCCCGTGACGCTCCCCGACTACCGCGTCGACGACCAAAGCCTGCGCAGCCTCCCGCGCGACGAACTCGCCGCACTCCAGGACGAGCGCGCCCGCGCGCTTGCCGACTACGCGCGCGCGACGTCGGGGTTCTGGCGGCAGCGGCTCGACGAGGCTGGTGAGGTGCGCGGCGTCGCCGACCTGCGCAGGATGCCGCTCACCTCGCGCCACGACCTCGACGCCGAGCAGACCGCCCACCCGCCGTTCGGCGACTACACGTGCAGCCCGCGCGAGAGCTGGATGGGCATGTTCACGACGTCGGGCACGTCGGGGCGCAAGCTCAAGCGGGTCGTCTCCTGGCGCGACTGGCGGCTGATGATCGCCTTCCTGCACCGCAACGCGCCGCCCCCGGCACCCGGCGAGATCTTCATGCTGCTCGGCCCGATCGACGGCCTGCTCGGCCCGTCGGTCGGCGTCGAGGCGGCGCGGCAGCGCGGCGCCATCCCGGTGCTCGCCGGGATGTGGGACACGCGGACGAAGGTCCAGGCGATCGCCGAACTGCGCCCGGGCGTCATCGCCGGCGCGGCGTCCTACATCGTCCACCTGTCCGAGGTCGCCGCCGAGATGGGCGTCGACCTCGCGAGCTGCGGGCTGCGCACGGTGACCTCGTTCGGCGAGCCGGGCGCGGCGATCGAGGCGACGCACGCCACGATCCGCGACCGCTTCGGCGTGGGGCAGATCGTCGACGGCTACGGCCTGACCGAGGTCTGGCCGCTCGGCGGCAACTGCCCGCAGTCGCGCGCGCTGCACATCCCCGAGGACATCGTCGCGGTCGAGTGCATCGATCCCGACACCGGCGAGCCCGTGCCCGAGGGCGAGCCGGGCGAGATCGTGCTCACGACGCTCGTCGGCGATAGCCACCCGCTGCTGCGCTACCGCACCCGCGACGTCGGCCGGCTGCTGTTCTCGGAGCCGTGCGCATGCGGGTCGACCTTCGCGCGCATCGAGCGCATCGAGGGCCGCACCGACGACATGATCTGGTACCGCGGCGCGAACTTCTTCCCCTCGGCGGTCGAGGAGATCGTGCGCCGTCAGGACGGCCTGTCGCCCGAGTACCGGATCGTCCTCGACGACGGCCCGCGCGGCCTGCCGGTCGTGACGATCCAGGTCGAAGGCGAAGTCCAGGGGGAGGCCGAGGGCCCTCGGTTACACGCGCGGATACAGGAAGCCCTGCGCGGCGGCCTGGGCGTCAACCCCGAGCTCGAGGTCCTGCCGGTGGGCACCCTGCCGCGCGCCGAGCAGACGAAGGCCAAGCGAGTGCTCGACCGAAGGAGGCATCCATGAAAGCCGGCCGGTTCGTCGTCGACACCCACGTCCATGCGCAGCGCTTCGCCGCGGGCAAGGGGGTCTCTGAGCGCGCGCCCGAGATCACCGGCGGCAGCCAGTGGGGCACCCTCGGCAAGACGATGTCGGGCCTCGAGCCCTACGACAACACGCCGCGCCTGGAGTACGACATGGAGTGCTACGGCGTCGACATGTGCGTGCTGCTGCCGGCGTTCGGGATGACCGACGAGCTCAACCTCGAGATGGTCGAGCGCTCGCCCGACAAGTACGTCGCCGCATGCGGGTGCACCGACTACATCCAGCGCTGCCGCGCAGGCGAGGAGGAGTGGAGCATCGACGGTGTCTGCGAGGAGCTCGACCGGCTGCTCGGCACGGGCCGCTTCGTCGCGATCGGCGAGTCGCTTCCGTACATGCCGTACCCGTGGGACCAGACGGCGCTCGTCAGCCGCGTCGACGCGGTGGCGAACATCCTGCGCATCGTCGAGGTCGCCCAGCGCCACGGCGTGGCCGCGCGCATCCACACCGGGATCCCGTTCGGCTACACCGCCGCGTACTCGTACGGCTACATCGGCCCGGCCAACGTCAACCCGCTGTGGCTGCTCGACATCGCCGCGGCCTACCCCGACGTGCCGCTGATCTTCGACCACGGCGGGATGCAGGCGGGGTGGTGGGAGCACTTCTACGAGCAGTGCCTGCAGGTCGTCGCCTCGGCGGACAACGTCTACGTCGAGACCGGGTTGTGGTGGCGCGAGCTCTACGAGCGCCCGCTCATCGACCCGAACATCGGGCCGTCGAAGCTGCTGTGGGGGACGGACTGGGGCGCGAGCATGCAGATCTACTCCCAGCTCGGCCGCACGCCGCCGAGCTACGCCGTGCAGTTGCGCGAGGAGGGCATCCCGCACTACCAGGTCGACTACTGGGGCTGGAGCCTGCGCGAGCTCACGTCGCTTCGCATCTCACAAGACGATATGAACCTGATACTGGGCGGCAACGCGGCGCGGATCTTCGATCTCGACGTCCCGTTCACCCGCCTGTTCAAGCCGCCGTCCGACCAGGTCGGACGCGGCTCAAGAAATCATCCAGATTCAACTGCACTGCATCCGCGCAAAAAGGCCGCCGCGGCTCAGACGCGTTGATAGAGTGGCGGTTGGCGTACAAGTGTTCGCAGAGCGCACATTTCCGAGGAGAGGAGCCTCATGCCAAATACGGGAACCATCCGCGGTACTCACCACCTCACCTTCTGCGTCGGTGGGGCGCAGGAGGACTATGACTTCCACGTCCGGCTGCTCGGCCTGAAGAGCGTCAAGAAGACCGTCCTCTTCGACGGCGAGATCCCGATCTACCACCTCTACTACGGCAACAAGGTCGGCGACGCGAGCACGCTGCTGACCTCGTTCCCCTACCGGCAGGCCGGCTGGATGGGCAAGCGCGGCACGAACCAGCTCAAGTCGATCCTGCTCTCGGTCCCGGCGGACGCGATCGGGTTCTGGAGCGACCGCTTCGACGAGAAGGGCGTCGATCATCAGGTCCTCACGCGCTTCGGCAAGGAGCGCGTGACGTTCGAGCACCCGTGCGGCATCCCGTACGAGCTCGTCGGCGTCAGCGACAGCGATCCGCGCGCGCCGTTCGAGTCGCCCCACGGCGTCGGCGCCGACGTCGCCATCCGCGGCGCCTACGGCACCACGTGCTCGGTTCGCGAGCCCGAGCTGCACGCGGCCTTCATCACCGAGGGCATGCGCGGCGAGCAGACCGGCTCGGAGGGCCCGCACCACGAGTTCCGCATCGGCACCGACGAGGGCCACGGCCGGATCATGGAGATCGTCGAGGAGCCCGACCTGCACCAGGGGTCGTGGACGTTCGGCGAGGGCACCATCCACCACCAGGCGTTCGACGTCGGGGACGCCGACAACCAGCAGACGGTCAAGGACTGGCTGGTCGGACTCGGCTACACCGACGTCTCGGAGGCCAAGGACCGCGGCTACTTCTTCTCGATGTACATGCGCAGCCCCGGCGGCGCGCTGTGCGAGCTGGCCTGGTCGCACGAGGCCGGCTTCACCATCGACGAGGCGATCGACGAGCTCGGCACCCACATGTGCATCCCGCCGCACTGGGAGGAGCGCCGCTCCGAGATCTCGATGCTCGAGCCGATCGAGGCTGACGAGACCGTGGAGACGGGCGTCTAGCGCGCCCGGCAGAAGGCTCCGCTCGGCGGGCCGGGGGCTTCGGCGCCCGGCCCGCCACTCCCTCTAGCGAATCTGGACGCCGGAGATCGCCCGCGAGATCACGAGCCGCTGGATCTCCGAAGTGCCCTCGAAGATCGTGTAGATCTTCGCGTCCCGGTGCCAGCGCTCGACCGGGTACTCGCGCGTGTAGCCGTTGCCGCCGAGGATGTGCATCGCGCGCTCGGTGGCCCAGAGCGCGACCTCGCCGGCCTTGAGCTTGCTCATCGAGCCCTCGGCGTTCTCGAACCGGATGCCGTTGCGCCCCATCCACGACGCCCGCCACACGAGCAGGCGGGCCGCGTCGATCTCGAGCTTCATGTCGGCCAGCGCAAAGGCGATGGCCTGGTTCTCGATGATCTTCCTGCCGAACTGCTCGCGCTCGCGCGCGTAGTCGAGGGCGTACTCGTAGGCGGCGCGCGCGATGCCGAGCGCCTGGGCGCCGACCGACGGCCGCGTGGCCTCGAAGGTCTGCATGGCCGCCTGCCCCCGGCCGGTGCCGTTGCCTTCGCGAGCACGCGCGAGGCGCTCGTCGAGCTTCTCCTTGCCGCCGAGCAGGCAGGAGCCGGGAATGCGGCAGTCGTCGAGGTGGACGTCGGCGGTGTGCGAGGCGCGCAGCCCGTGCTTTGAGACCTTCGCGCCCTGCTCGAGACCCTTCGTGCCCGGCGGCACGACGAATGCCGCGTGGCCGCGGGCGGCGAGGTCGCGGTCGACCGTCGCGATGATCACGTGCACGCCCGCGATGCCGCCGTTGGTCGCCCACGCCTTCTGGCCGTTGAGCACCCACTCGTCCGCCAGCGCGTCGTAGCGGGCGGTGGTGCGGATGGCGGCGACATCCGAGCCGGCGTCGGGCTCAGAGGAGCAGAACGCGGCGACCTGCGGCTCGTCGACGGTGCCGAAGCACTGGGGAATCCACTCGCCGATCTGCTCGCCGGTGCCCTGGCCGAAGATGGCCGCCACGGCGAGCGACGTGCCCATGATCGCCATGCCGATGCCGGCGTCGCCCCAGAACAGCTCCTCGTTGACGATCGGCAGCGTGAGGCCGGACTCGTCGGCCCAGAACTGGGCGAGGGCCTCGTAGCCGTAGAGCCCGATCTTCGCGGCCTCCTGGATGACCGGCCACGGGGTCTCCTCGCGCTCGTCCCACTCGTGGGCGGCAGGGCGCACGACGCTCTCGGCAAACCCGTGGACCCAGTCGCGGATGTCCTTCTGATCCTGGTTGAGCTGAAGGGAGAAGGTCGGTTCGGTCTGCTGCGCGGTCACGGCCATAGACGGAACGTTACCGTTCAGACGAGACGGCTGCGCCGACGGCCGGCTCCGTCGTCGTCCTCTGCGGCTCGGCGCGCGGATGGGGCACGCGCACGAGGAGCGCGGCGGCGATCGCCGCGCCGGCAAGCGCTATGAACGCGCCGACGAGGAACGCCCGGTGGAAGCCGCCGGTCAGCGCGGCCGCGTCGATCCCACCGGGGCCGGCCAGCGCGTTGGTGCGCTCGGTGGCGACGGTGGCCAGCACGGCGAGGCCGAGCGAGCCGCCGACCTGGCGCGCGGTGTTGACCAGCCCGCCGGCGAGCCCCGAGTCGCTGCGCGCCACGCCCGCGACCGCGGTGATCGTCGCCGGGACGAACGCCAGCCCGATCCCGGTCGTGGTGATGACGCCGGGCACCAGAACGTCGCCCGCGTAGGAGCCGGTCGGCGAGATCCGCGTCATGAGCAGCATCCCGATCCCGATGAAGGTCATCCCTACCGCGAGCAGCCGCCCGGGCCCGAGCCGCGCGGCGAGGCGCCCAGCGAACGTCGAGGAGCAGATGATCGCGCCCGTCATCGGCAGGAAGCTCAGGCCCGCCTGGATCGGCGAGAAACCGAGCACCTGCTGGAGGTACAGCGAGACGAAGTACCACATGGCGAACGCCGAGGCACCGAGCGTGAAGACGACGGTGTTCGCGGCCGTGAGCGTGCGCGAGCGGAAGATCCGCAGCGGCACGAGCGGGCGCCGCGCGTGGCGTTCGACGAAGACGAAGATGACGAGGAGCGCCAGGCCGGCAGCGGCGACGAGCAGCGTCTCCGGCGAGCCCCAGCCGTTGACGTCGGTGCGCACGATGGCGAAGGTCAGGAGCATGAGGCCGGCGGTGACCGTCAGCGCGCCGGTGACGTCGAAGTGGCGCTCGCTCGCGGGCGTCACGGTGCTGCGCGGGATGAAGCGCAGCGCGCCCAGCGCGCCGAAGACGCCGACCGGGATGTTGATGAAGAGGATCCACTGCCACCCGAGCAGCTCGGTGATCAGGCCGCCGAGCAGGTTGCCCGTCGAGCCCCCAACCGCGCCCATCGCGCCCCAGTAGGCCAGCGCGCGGTTGCGGTCCTGGCCCTCGGCGAACGTCGTCGCGATGATCGCGAGCGTCGCCGGCGCGACGACCGCGCCGCCGATCCCCTGGACCGCGCGCGCCGCGACGAGCATGCCCTGGCTACTGGAGAGGCCGCCGACGAGCGAAGCTGCCGCGAAGAGCACGAGCCCGGCGACGAAGACCTGCTGGCGGCCGAGCAAGTCGGCCGCGCGGCCGCCGAGCAGCAGGAAGCCCGCGAAGGTCAGCGTGTAGGCGTTGACGATCCACTGCAGGTCGACGGCCGAGAAGCCCAGGTCGCTGCGGATCGACGGCAGCGCGATGTTCACGACCGAGACGTCGAGGATGACCATGAACTGGGCGAGGCAGGCGAGCCCGAGGATCCAGCCCTTGCGGAGCGGTGTCGGTGGTGATTGCACCTGCAACGACCCTAGCAACATGTCGCGGGAGGGAGAATGCCACTGCGATGTCAACCGAGCCGCTCGCCATCCGTGAGATCCTCGCCCGTCGCGCCGGCGAGGCGATGGCGCTCAACGACCGCCATCTGAACCCGCAGCTCGGGCGCATCGTGCGCACGCTCGGGTTCGACCGGACGTGGGTCGCCGGCGACGGCGCGCACCTCGTCGACGACACAGGCGCGCGCTACCTCGACCTGCTGTGCGGCTACGGCGTCTTCGCGGTCGGGCGCAACCATCCCGACGTCATCGCCGCGCTCGAAGACGTCATGCAGGCGCGCACGGCGAACCTGCCGCAGCTCGGCGTCACGGTGCTGACCGGCGTGCTCGGCGAGCAGTTGCTCGCGCTGGCGCCCGCGAGCGTCGACGCGATGGTGACGGCCAACAGCGGCACCGAGGCGGTCGAGGCGGCGATGAAGCTCTCGCGCGCCGCGACGGGGCGCCGGCGGCTCCTGTACGCCGAGCATGCCTTTCACGGCCTGACGCTCGGCTCGCTCTCGCTCAACGGCAACGCAGAGTTCCGCGACGGCTTCGGCCCGTTCGTCGAGGGCTGTACGGCCGTGCCGTTCGGCGATCTCGACGCGCTCGAGCGCGAGCTCGCGAAGGGCGACGTCGCCGCGTTCATCGTCGAGCCGGTGCAGGGCAAGGGCGTCAACGTCCCGCCGCCGGACTACCTGCCCGGCGCGCAGGAGCGCTGCCGCGCCGCGGGCGCGCTGTTCGTGTGCGACGAGGTGCAGACCGGCCTGGGCCGCACCGGCCGCTTCTTCGCCCTCGAGCATTGGGGCCTGCAGCCCGACATCGTCTGCGTGGCCAAGGCGTTGTCGGGCGGGTTCGTGCCGGTGGGCGCGGTGCTCGTTTCCCGGGCGGTCATGGACGCGGTGTTCGACGCCATGGAGCGCGGCGTGCGCCACGGCTCGACGTTCGGCGGCAACGACCTCGCGGCGGCGGCCGGTATCGCCACGCTGGACGTCCTCGAGCGCGAGGGGCTTGTCGAACGTGCCGACCGGCTCGGCGCGCTGCTGCTCGAGCTCACGCGCCCGCTCGTCGACCGCTACGAGGTCGTGCGCGATGTGCGCGGCCTCGGGCTCATGTGGGCCATCGAGCTCGGGCCGCCGTCCGGCGCGGTGAATCGCTCGATGTTCGGCGCCGTCGAGCGCGCGCAGCCTGGGCTGTTCGCGCAGCTCGTCACGGTGCCGCTCTTCCACGACCACCACATCCTCTGCCAGGTCGCCGGCCACGGGATGAATGTCGTCAAGGCGCTGCCCGCGCTCGTCGTGTCCGAGGACGAGATCCGCCGCTTCGCCGCGGCGCTGGAGGAGGTCGTCGCGGCGGCCGAGCGCATGCCGTCGGCGATGGCACGCTTCGGGTTGCGGATGGCGCGCGGCGTGCGTCGCAAGTCCGCCGCGTGAAGGCGCTCGTCACGGGGGCGGCGGGGTTCATCGGCGCGCATGTCGTCGCTACGCTCACGGACGCCGGCGCGGAAGTGCGCGCGTTCGACCGCCGCCTCGTCGACGGCGCCGACTCGATCGCCGGCGACCTCCTCGACCCCGATGCGGTGCGCCGCGCGATCGACGGCTGCGACGCGGTCTTCCACCTCGCCGCGCTCTACAGCTACGCGCGCGCCGACGCACGCGCGATGCAGGCGGTCAACGTCGAAGGCACGCGGATCGTCCTCGACGCCGCCGCGCGCAACGGACGGCGGCGGATCGTCCACACGAGCTCGTGCGCGACGTGCGGACCGGTGCCCGGCCGCCCGGCGACCGAGGCCGACGGCCCGCCCGCGTGGGAGCTCTCCGTCGCGTACAAGCGCACGAAGGTCGAAGGCGAGCGGCTGGCGCTGCGGGCGGCGCGCGAGGGGCTCGACGTGGTGGTCGTCAACCCGACGACGCCGGTCGGCCCCGGCGACGAGCGCCCGACGCCGACCGGCAAGATGGTTGCCGACGTCGCGCGCGGGCGCGCGCGCGCGTATCTACGCGGCTCGGCGCTCAACGTGGTCGCCGTCGAGGACGTCGCGGCCGGACACCTGTGCGCGCACGAGCGCGGCCGCGCGGGCGAGCGCTACCTGCTGGGCGGCGAGAACCTGTCGCTGCGCGACGTCTTCGCGATCGTCGCGGCCGCTGCGGGACGGCGGGCGCCGCGGCTCGCGATCCCGTGGCGTGCGGCCTACGCCGCGGCCCGTGCGAGCGACGCCGCGCTGCGCCCGTTCGGGCGCGAGCCGTCGCTGCTCGTGCTCGACGAGGTACGGGTCGCGTGGCTGCCGATGACCTTCGACGACAGCAAGGCGCGGCGCGAGCTCGGCCACACGTCGCGGCCCGCGGAAGAGGCGCTTCGCG
>Ga0081455_10004896_pt1 | contig 10650 bp, 8 predicted proteins | sample TabmetS3T2R1_FD_70207 | JGI IMG/M metagenome (GOLD analysis project Ga0081455, IMG submission 70207) | Tabebuia heterophylla rhizosphere microbial communities from the University of Puerto Rico - S3T2R1 | ecosystem: Host-associated > Plants > Roots > Rhizosphere ... | reverse complement strand
TTTAAGTAAGCGGCTTTTTTCAGCAGCAAAAGCAGCACATTTATGCTCTGTCCATCCAAGAATGATCGGAAGCTCTCCGAAGTGCTCTCCGGCATTATAGGAGGTGAGAACTGATTCCTTGGCTCCATCCCTTAGTATAACCTCAACCTTTCCTTCTACAATCACGTAAAATGTATCGTCTTGGCCTTCAGCAAGTATTTTATCGCCTCTATTAAACCATACCTCTTGTCCTTTTTCTACTGAATTTAACTCCTGTTCACTCAGCCCCGCGAAGAGGCGTATTTGATGAAGTAGAGATTCTTGATCATGGGTAAGGTTATTACTATTAGAATTATGTGTCATACACTACTATAATATCATTGATTTCTTGGTTATTAGTATTTTCTTCTTTGAATCACAGGAGGGTATAACAACATAATAACATAATTCATCACTTGGCATTATTTAACGCTCTTTAAATATTGATGTATTAGTTGAACAGCTAACGACCCTTCCCCAACACCTGTAGCAACTCTTTTTGTAGAACCATGTCGTACATCACCAGCAGCGAATATCCCAGGCACATTTGTCTCAAGTAAAAATGGTAACCTATCCAGGTACCAGCCTCTAGGAAGCTTACGTTCATTCTGCATTAAATCTTGGCCGGTCAATATGAAACCATTTGAGTCTCGTTCTACTAATCCAGCAAGTGCCTCTGTATGAGGTACAGCACCAATAAAAATGTAGAGCGTGGAACAGTCTACAATACGCCGCTCTCCCGTCTGAGTGTTCAATATAATAATTGATTGTAACCGATTTTCACCCTGCACTTCCACAACTTTTGAGTTTAATAGTACATGTATGTTAGGTGTCCTACTTATTTGGTTAACGAGATAATATGACATATTCTTGGCTAAAGAATCTCCACGAACTACAAGTGTTACTTTTTTAGAATATTTGGAAAAATGAACTGCCGCTTGACCTGCCGAGTTTGCTCCCCCAATCATATATACATCTTCATCCTGAGAAGCCAACGCCTCAACCATGGAAGCACCGTAATATACCCCAGCCCCGGTCAGCTCTTCTATTCCTTTTATATTTGTTAACTTGCGATACGAAACTCCGCATGCGATAAGAAGTGCATGGCAACTTATCTCTTTCCCATCTCTTAATTGAACTATCCTATACGGACCATCTATTCGTCCACCTATAACTTCTTGCGGAGTTAGAATCTCAACGCCAAATCGAATTGCTTGTGCAACAGCCCGTCTGGCTAGATTGCTGCCAGTGAGACCAGAAGGAAAACCAAGATAATTTTCAATATTGGAGCTCATACCTGCCTGTCCACCAGGTGCCTGTCTCTCAATCAGTAACGTACTGAGACCTTCTGATGCTCCATATACTGCTGCTGCCAATCCGGCCGGTCCTGCCCCTATTATGATCAAATCATAAAAAGGCATCTGTGCTCGAGTCTTTAGACCAATCCTTTCTGCAAGTCCAGAATCAGAAGGATCATCCATATATGAACCATCAGGAAAAATAATAAGAGGAAGTTTTAGGGAGGAAGACAGAGCTGTTGGTGGTGGTGAAGGCATACTATTTAATGATGGCGCAGTACTATTAGTATTGTTCTTAAGTAGATTATAATTAGAATATGGGACTGCAGAATTTTGACCAAATTCTTCCCCCTTGCTAGTTGAATCGACAAAAGAAACCAAACGGCGACCTTCATCAGATTCTATATCTAGCCATTGATATGGTATACCGTGCCTGGCTAGAAAATGTTTCACTTCATATGATCTCGGTGACCATCTCATTCCTATTATTCGTATGCCTTCATATGGAGGCTTAAACGAAGCCCACCAGTCGTCCAATAAATCATCAAGTACGGGATAAAGATGTTCTTCAGGGGGATCCCATGGTTTCATTAGATAGTAATCAATTTTGGCTTTATTAATAGATCTTATTGCAGCTTCAGTATCTGCATATGCTGTAAGTAACACGCGCTTAGCTTCCGGAAAAACGTCTATTGATTGCTCCAATAATTCTACTCCAGACATCCGAGGCATCCGCTGGTCTACCAATAGCAATGCCAAGATTTCATTTCGTAGTTTCAATTGCTTCACTAATCCAAGAGCTTTTTGACCAGATCCAGCTTTAAGAATACGAAAGCGCTTACCGTATTGACGTCTTAAATCTCGTTCAATAGCTTGAACTACTTGTAGATCGTCATCTACAGTAAGCAAAACAGGTCTCATGCCCTAATATCCATGCCTCTTTTCATATTATTAAAGTTCCAAGTTAATTACTTTTAATCTAAATTATGATATTCAACAGATTATTTTCATATTGTTAGTTTTATTAAAAGTAATAATAGTATCGAGATCTGTGGAGGTAAAATTGCAAAAAGTCTATGCTCCGGCAATATCTTTACATTCATACACTGTCAAAGCATTCATTAAAAAATAATATTGATGTGGAAAATGATAGGGATTTCTCGATGGATCGAGATTGTCAGAGCGGGACTCTAACAGCTACATCAACTTTCGGATAATACTTTTTCACGTCTCTTTCGCCATACTTAAATTTGAATTTCTTTACAATATCATCAACCCTGTTTCTTTCTGTTACTACTTTACTTTTTACAGCCATTTTTTTGTCGTTTACAGAAATCTTCAATGTCGGATCAACTAGCATGTTCTTGTACCAATTGGTGTCAGAGCCCTGAACTGGTAGCAAATACAGGGTATTGCCTTCATGTACAAACCAGACAGGTCTAGGAATATCTTTGCCTGATTTTCTACCCTTAACACTGAGTGTTATTTCGTGTACTCTATTCAGTCTCTCGTGGAGATCATCTTCTGACATAATATTCCTTGTTGCGTATGTCAGATATGGGTTTTGTGTATTGCTTCATATCTGAACGCTGGAATCCAGTTCGCTATTGCCATAGGAAATACATCACACATTTATCAGCTAGGTTTCTAATGAAAGATTACTAACTAGAAGCTTGAAAACACCTTCTTTTGAAATTAAGGAAATATTATATCGCATTCTCTATCATCTGTAGATCTTTATCCTCTAGAATGTCTTTTGGTGTTGACATCTCAATATCTACATACTGAAGGCTGAAATAGTTATCCTGATGATGGTGGGGAATACGAAAAAAACTTATAGGATATTCATTTGGCTGTAGTATCGTTTTCCCATAAACCAAATGTATTATTTTCTGTGTCAGAACATACAGCAAGATATCCCATCTTTGGAATTGCCATTTTTGCCATCTTAATTTTACCCCCCAATTTTTCTACCTTGGAAGAATACTCATCGACTGATTTGACATCAATATAATTTGTTATTCCTTGTTGTTCTGGCATCATTCTCTTCATCAAACCTCCATTAACAGCTTTATTGCCTTCATGATCTTTTGTGGTTATTCCCCAATATTCAACACCTTCCGGAAGCATATCCGATGGTACTTTCTCTATATTCCATCCAAATAAATCACTATAAAATTTTTTTGATCTTTCTACATTGTCTGAAGGAATTTCAAAATGCACAATTGTTGGCATAAAACAAAGTAAATGCAACTTCCTAATAAGTTAGTAAGGGAAAAAAAGTATAGCGGATGATATGTAATATGTCATGTTTCAAGACCAGAAATTGTCATTCAGAATTAATATCTTATTTGGTGTATTCAGAATATTAGATAAGATTTTTTTGTAATGCATCAATCTCTGCATCTAGAGGAATAATTTGCTCCTCCTTCGCCGATTTAAGTACAGTCAAGAGTTCCACTTTGATGATATTAGGTAGGTTTCTTATTTTATTCTCAATAATATCTCTCATTTCTTCCAAGTTCTTAGCACGTAGCTTCAACATTAGATCAAATCTTCCATACATTTCATGTATTTCTAGGACCGGATCTAACAATAAAAGTTTAGATATAACCATGTCCGTAAATCCTGGCTTTGTAATTATTCCCAAGAAGGCGAGATGACTGTATCCTATCACATCGTAGTTAAGAGCAATAGTAAATTTTCGTATTATCCCTTCAACCATCAACCTTTTTACTCGCATATGAACAGTTGCATCTGAAATACCAATATTCCTAGCAATTTCAACAAATGGTGTATTCGAGTCTTTGCAAAGCATAGATATTATTCGTAGATCGATCAGGTCTAAAGAGCGAGGTTTATTATACTTATTACTTGTTTTATTATCATTGAGATTTGAAGGGAGATCCATTCGAATTCTTTACCTTCAATAGAAACTATTCAAAGGCATAAAAATCATTATGAAAGTCTTCTTCGAAGACATGATATTCAGTTTTTATATATAGCTTCTTGGTATGTCAGTTCGACTAAAGAAGAAACAAGTTCAAATACCTTATATCAAGAATACTGATATACATCTTAGGTTTTGCGGCCATGAAAATTGCACATATTTCTGATACCCATCTTGGCCGTCGGCCAAAGCAAACACGATCTGGAATCGTAAACCAAGAAGTAAGACCATTGGAGGACGACTTTTACTCTGCTTGGATAAAGTTTGTCAATGAAATAGTAGACAAATCTAGAGATAGACCAGATGTCATATTACATTGTGGAGACTTTTTTGATACCCCTGCTGGCTATGATCCTAGTCCTCCTCCGGAGTACGCACGAAAAGTTGCTGCAATGACATTCAGACAATTACACGATGCGAATATTCCTCTGATTATAATAGATGGTAATCATGGACGGTACATGGAATATCGTAGTTCAACTCTATCTGTATTTCCAGTTGCCTTCGATAACATACACTTATTCACACATTATGATGCAAGAGACTCATTAAGGACGCAACAGCCTCTATTTATTGACATTAATAATCTGAATCTGAGGGTGATTACGCATCCCTCAATCGAATCTCGGGCGCTGTCCACGCTGGGTATACAATCCATATATAAAAACTGGATTCAACTTCAGAATAATTCTATATCTTCTGATTTGATAAATATAGCTATGGCACACGGTATGATCGAAAACTCTACGCTACACGAAGATTTTCTAAAAGGTAGTTATCAGTATATTGCACTAGGAGACGATCACAAAATACGCAAGGTAACAGATCATGCTTGGTATTCAGGATCTACCGAATTATGGAATTTCAGTGAGATTAATACTGAAAAGGGATATCTTATGGTCGAACTAGAACAAGGAAAGACATCTCCAAGGATTACTACTAAGAAAATTCAATCAAGTAGAAGAATCATCTTGGATGTAATTGAAATATATCCAGAAGATACCAATCTCCAGATAATAAAGAGAGTTACAAATGCTCTTGATGCTCATGGACTTAATACGCGATACGAATATTCGACTGCTGCAAGAGTAAAAATAATTCTGAAGGGTAAAAAAACATACGGATCGTCCTTCAATATTGGCGAGATTGAATCAGCTCTAAGAAGGCTAGTCTTAGACTCAAATGATTACAATATTGTTGAATTTATCCTAGATCGGCCAGACTATCCCGAATATATCAAAGAAGAGAATATAGACAATCAATCCTTGGTTGATAATATAGAATTCTTGATAGAGGACCCTCAAAAGGAATTTAAAGAATATGTAACTGTTATGAGAAACAAAGATCTAGAAAGACAAAATTTGGACCCAAACTTACTTGCATCGATTTTTGCAAAAGTACTTAATCGTAGTTCAGAGAAAACTAATGATACTTCAACGGCAGAAAGAGGTAATAATTAATATTTGAAGATATTGAGAATCGGGATCGAGAACTTTAAACCATATACAAATGTGCTGCTTCCTGATACTCCTCAAGATCCAGAGTTTCCTGATGGTTTATTCCTTATAACTGGTAACAATTCTATGGGTAAGACAAGCTTCATTCAAGCAATGTTATGGGGCCTTCTGGGTGACGAATTGATAGAAGATCAGCAACGGAAAACGCTTGTTAAAGCTGGTGAATCAGGCTGCAAGGTCGATGTCACATTCGATCTTGGAGGAATCATATATAAAATAGTAAGAAAACTTACAATCAAGAGATCAAGAACGCAAAAGAATGAAATTGATTTCAATGAAGATGCTGTCTTATCTAAAAAAGTGAATGAGCATGATATTGACGACAGTGATGATGGTGATGATAGATTTGTTATGATAGTTAATAGGCCCAGATCGGTTAACGTAGAAGTTGAACGGATGTTAGGAGTTAATGCTTCCATAATAGAAAAGACTGTATATGTCAGACAGAAGGATGTAGACAGACTAGCATTAGCAGATCCAGTAGAATTAAGAAGATTAATTACTACACTTTTTGGACTTGATGAGTTCGATAGGGTTAAAAACGATCTCTCTAAGCTTAGTACAGATCTTCAAGAATCTATTAGTTTACTAAAAGGAGAGGTAGGAATTCTTGTTATTGAAAAAGCTGAACTTATCAAAAGAGAAAATGAGTTGGAAGTGAAAGAAAAAGAATGCACTGAATCTGAATCTGATTTAAATAAAACTCTCAAAAATCTTTCAAATTTACCATCTGAGGATATATTGAAAAGGATTAAGAATAACGAGATGGATATAACAAATAAAAATAATGAGCTTGTATTAGTCAATAGTTCCTTAGGAGAAAAGACTAATTACATAGCAAGTCAGGATGAGAGAATTGACACCTTAAAATTATTTATTAAGAATCTAGGCAATCAAAAAGCAGTTGTGCAGCAAGCCTTAGAAAGTCTTCCAAACGATGAAAGTTTACGGCAATTGGATAGATTATTTATGGGATTAAAAACATACGAAAGTCAAATTAAACAAGTTATAGAGCGTTATTCTATTACTCTAAATTTTGATCCAATTTCTCAGCCAGAACAGATGAATAGACGATTACAAGAAATATCTAGTGAAATAAAAAATTTAGAAGAATATGAGAATACTTTACATAATAATATTGAGTATTTGAATCAGATTTTAATATCAAATGAAGTTGTCTCTGGCATAAAAAAGAATAGTATAAAGTATATTGAAGAGCAAATGAAATGTCCTGTCTGTAACAAATCGATCGATAACAAAGAAAAGATGGTAACGGGATTAGGTAACGAAATAAGAGAAATAGACTCTGATTATGATAATATCAATATTCAGATTAAACAAGCAAAAGATGAATATGATGAAGTACGCAAGACGCTAGACACCAAAAACAAGACTAAAGTCATATTACAAAATATGCTTCCGCTTTGTGATAGCCTTATAAATCTCAGAAAAAATGCTTGCTCTATACTTATTCTATATCATGCAAAATCAATCGAGGATCTCCTGTTATTTCTGGGTTTTTCCACAGTCAATGATGTCATTTCAGAAAAAACAAGTCTAAGATTGGAAATAGAGTATTATAAAAAGGAGATACTCCGAATTGAAGAACAGATAGATAAAGAAAATATACAGTACAAGAAGTATGAAAACGAGTTATCAAAACTAGAGGATCAAAAGAAGAATATAGTTAATGATATTACCCAATTAAAGAATAAATTGCTACAAGAATATCTTCAAAAACTTTCAGTTACTACTCTGGATGATTTATTAAAGAATTTTCATTGTAATACTATTGATGAAATTATTATTAAAAGGAAAACTATGGAAAACAGTCTTGACGCCAAGAGAAGATTCTTAGACTTACTTACCAAGCAAGCCTTGACGTTAAAAGACGACATAAAAAATAGAGAATCTAATATAAAGAAGCTCTTACAAAAAGCAAGAATTTTGTCTGATAAAGAAAATGAACTACGACATGTAAAATATTTACGAGGTGAGATCGATGGATTCATTTCAAACTATGTAGTGGAAGGAAAAATGGTAGGAGTGTTAAGACATGCTACCAATGATTACATGGCACAGCTCACAGAAGGTCGTTATGCTATAGATAAAATTTCTTCCACCATAAGAAGAGTGAGAGGAGGTATGGAATCTCATGGATTAGAAATAACACTTATGGATAGCAAAGACAATGTAATAAAGAATAAAGATCAGTTAAGTGGAGGCGATGAAACTGCTCTAGGACTGGCATTAAGGATTGCAATATCCAAGTTGATGGCAAGGATAAAGCCCTTCAAAAACTCGGAGAGAAAGCCACCAATAATTAATTCTATAATAATGGATGAACCAATGGTAAGTTTGGATTCATCCAGAAGAAAAATTTTGGTTAGTATGCTTACTCAGGCGAGGAGCTTCAAACAGATCTTTCTCGTAACTCATACAGAAACGGAATTTGGTGATTATCATTCGATCATTCTAAAGGGTGATGAAAATGGCAATAGGCAGGTTGTTTATACGCCTGTCAAACTATGATCATAAATATTTTCTTAAATAATTTTCATATTTTTTCATATTTCTTGTTTATTTTAAGGATAAATACCTATAAATTGGGTATTCTACAATTTTCTTTCTGGAATAAGTCGTCGTTGCTAATACCCTTACTTTTCCTTACTATAGCTTTAATTAATAACAAATCAAAGTTAGCTGCTCGAACTTGTTTACAAATCTAACAAATTATAATAGATAGTCTACTATATCACTAGCGATTTAAATGATTTTTAAAAGTTTTGTAAAATGTTAGAAATTTAAATGTAGATAAGTTTATTGTTGGGTTAAACATAGTTCTTTAAAAAACGATGATAACATTCAACAGAGAAATTATCATAGAGAAAAATATTATAAGAGAGTTTTCTGACTATATACTTATGATAAAAAGTTCCAATTATTGCAGTTACTGCAGTTACTGCAGTCACTTCGCAGCATCTGCACTACAGCAATCTACGGTGAGTAATTACGAAATGGAGGATGATACCTACGGTTCATAATTGTCCGTTCTGTGCACAAGAATTCTCAAGGAAGTATAACAAGGAAGTTCATATCAAAAGAAGACATAACGGCACGAGATTACCTTTAAATGGAGCATCCAATGCAACGAGTTTTGGATACTCCAGTTATAACCCAAATCAGAACCAGAACCAAAACCAAAACCAAAACCAAAACTATAATCCAAGTAACATGGTTGATAAGGGAGAAGGTATATGGGGACGAACGAGCTGGGGTAATAAGCAAGGAGATTTTATGGATAATATAATTGGATTCCTTCGTAAACAAGTAGAAGTCCTTCGTTATCAAGTAGAAATCAAGGAACTCAGTAGTCGGTTCATGCCACCATCATATTATCCACCAGTTTATTCACAACAGTTTTACTATCCTCCTACTTTAGGTCGATTCGTTCAAAAATCTCCCAACTTTTTAGGTTTGTCATTCCACCAATCGTCCTCAGCGAGTAACAATAAATTCAAATCTTTTCAGCTAAGTTCATTGAAAGGGTTAATATGTGACAAGTGCTTAACGGTAGATACTATCCCTTGCTATCAATATGAGGATGGAACTTTAAAAGAAATCCACAATCATTCTTGCAGCAAGGAAAGAGTTTTGAATTTGGAGCGAAGAAATAAACATGATATATACAGATTCTTTGTTCTTCTTTGTAGAATGTTACCAAAAATACTAGCTGCTAAAGTTTTGATGTGCAATAAATCAGAACCAAAAATTTATTTATGGAGTATGAAATATGATGACTTTGCTTCATCATTACCTACAGACGTTTATAAAATTGGTAGCTGGGAATGCCCTATCAGATTCCTTGATGCTTTTCCTTCTGAAAATCGATGGCTTAATCAAATAAGAAACAGTCAGAAACAAGAAAATATTATCGAATTAGAATCGAAGGAAGAATTATTGTCGTTTCTCGAAATTTCAGTCGACTCTACAATGGTAATTTTGAAAGTTAAACGCGATTCATCATCATCTTCGTCTGAAAGTTGGGAGTCTTACCTAATAGGAGTATATCTGCCTGGGCATAACCTTGAAAAAATAAATAAGCCATTCATACCACAAAGTTTTCTAAACTGAAATACTTGTAGAATGTGTACCTTATTGGTAGTGACAATCTGAAGGAATATTATTTTGGATAACGATAGTGATCAAGAAGGAGATGGATAGAAGTACTATAAGTGGAAACGAGATGGATCTTTGTAATTATCATTTTCTAACAAAAACTGACAAAAAAAGTTATTGTTGACGTTGAATTGCTACTGCATTAAATTATTGTATGTAACTCCCTAATAAGACATGGATTGCTTAATTAGTTGTTTATCTAAATCTATGTATCATCGTCGACTGTCAGATTAGTAAAAGTCAGAACTGGCCAGTACGGGTGGTTATCAGGGCTAGCTAGGAATCCCTCCCTCTGACTATGTCATTAGATTAGCGCTTCAATTCAAGATCGATTGAATTATACCTTTTGGTGTCTGTATTAAAGATATTAGCTCGAAGATTCTGTCATTCCATTCTGATAAATTATTACTAATTCAATTGAAGTATATATAAAACTATAGAATTATAATAGACAATTTATAATTAGGATCTAATTTATTACAAACCCATTTCTACATAAACATAGAGTGTTCAAGACTCTATTCAAAAAGTTAGGCATCGAGCATGAAGTAGATATTCTACCCCCAGAAGAAAAATTCTTCTCTGGTATAGTAGGATACTCTGATCTTAAGAAGCTATTCATGAGATCAATAATTAGCAAGGAGCCTTCACATATTCTCCTAACTGGTCCGCCTGCCTCAAGCAAGAC
>Ga0081455_10008519_pt1 | contig 10651 bp, 6 predicted proteins | sample TabmetS3T2R1_FD_70207 | JGI IMG/M metagenome (GOLD analysis project Ga0081455, IMG submission 70207) | Tabebuia heterophylla rhizosphere microbial communities from the University of Puerto Rico - S3T2R1 | ecosystem: Host-associated > Plants > Roots > Rhizosphere ... | reverse complement strand
GACGGTGACGCTGGCGCTGCTGGCGCTGCTGTTCTTCGGCGGCCACGCCATCCACAGCTTCGTCGCGACCATGATCTTCGGTGTCGTGCTGGTCGGCACCTATACCTCGGTCTTCATCGCCGCCCCGATCCTGATCTATCTCGGCGTGGGGACGACGCGCATGGAAGCAGCCGACGAGCCCGCGGAGAAACGGCCCTCCGACAGCTAGAGCGTGACCTCATAAATCGCCTAGCCAGGTCCGCTTTAGGGCAAACCGGACATTGAGAGCCGGCCTCGCCTAGTGAGCGAATCTGACCCATCTCGACAGACGCCACCCAACTTTTGCCGCAGTGCAATCAGAGCCCTAAGTGCGCACTCGTTTTATCGCGCCGTTTCAAGCTCCCCATTGCGCCCAACTCGCGGCGGCAGTTCTGGGTGCAATCGTTGACAGCCAGCATCCAATGGCGCATCTTTAAATCATGAGCATCGCAATGACAGATATTCTTTCCATACGGGGGCCATCGAAAATCCGCCCGCGCAGCGGAGGAGCTTGGTGCGCGTTCCGCTTTACCAGCTTTGCATCGTTCAGCCGCTGGAGGCCGCCGCGAAGTTAGATGCATCCGAATCGCTGGCCAGAGCCTCCAGGACCTCCGGGAGGCTTTTTCTTTGCCCGGATGGTTCTTCCCCGGTCCATCCCGAAAGATGAAAGGGCAATTCCATGGGATTTCGCAACTAAGTCCAGAACGTCTCCAACGATATCTGGCGCTGCGTGATTTGACCGACCCGGATCAGGGGCGGCACGCCATCAATATCCTGATGGCCAACCTGATTGAGGCCATCGAGCGATGGGCGGCGTTGCCGGCCGACATCATCCGAAAGTCACCGGTCGTCCCGATCACCGACAACTACGATCGGCTGTTCTACGAACCTGACGCTATCGCGCGCTCGGCACGCTACTCGCATTACGTTGATGGGACGCACATGCTGCGGACCCATACAACGGCCGGCATCCCGGCGGCACTCGCGGAAACCGAGAACGATCGGCTGATCGTCTGCCCCGGACTGGTCTATCGCCGCGACGTGGTGGACCGGTTGCATGTGGGCGAACCGCACCAGACCGATTTCTGGATCGTGCGGCAAGCCCGGCTTCGCCGCGCCGACCTTCTGGAGATGATCGCGGTGGTGGTCGGGACCATGTTGCCCGGCCGCGCCTATCGTTGCAACGAGACTATTCATCCTTACACGATGAACGGACTGGAGGTGGAGGTGCGGCTCGATGAACGGTGGGTCGAGGTCCTCGAATGCGGGGAAATCCATCCGTGGCTGCTCAACGAAAGCCATTTGCCAAGTCAGCAGTGGTCCGGATTGGCCATGGGTATCGGCGTCGATCGCTTGGTCATGCTGATCAAGCAGATCGACGACATCCGCCTGCTGCGCAGCAGCGATCCCCGCGTCGCCCGTCAGATGCTGACCTTGGACCCCTATGAGCCGGTCAGCAATCAGCCGGCAACGCAGCGTGACATGTCGGTCTGCGTCGCGGATCCGGACATGGAGCTACTGGGCGACCGCATCAGGGACGTCCTCGGTGAGCGCGGCGGATGGGTGGAGAACGTGGAATTGATCCAAGCATCCGACTATGCGTCGGTGCCCGAAAAGGCGCGCGAGCGGCTCGGTATGTCTCCGGGCCAGCACAATCTCCTGATCAGGATTACGCTGCGTTCACTGGACGGCAGCATCGCAAAGGAGGAAGCCAACCGGGCTTACGATCTCGTCTACTCGGAGTTACACGAGGGAACGGCGGGCTATTTCCGCGCTCACCAAACGGCGGCGCGACAGAAATCTTGCCATAAAGCGAAACCGTAGGACGCGACCGCTGTTTGCGCCCTTTAAGGAGCGGCGTGCTCAGGTTGATTTCGCTGCATTGCATGAGTCTGCTGTTGGCACTTCGCTACGCAAACTGACAGCCGCCTGCCATGTCTGAAATTGGGAGACAAGCGGACTCTCGTCCGAAGCGCGATCGACGCGATTGACCCAACTGAGACATTAGCCGCCAAATTTGCTGTGATGCACAACGCGGCTTTCCTGGGACGGTGTGGTAGGGTGCGATCCTTCGCTGAGGAAAAGGTACAAGAGGCGGCGTGAGTTCATCGTTGCCGGCGTACAGCTGCCGCATGGCCGCTCGCGGCGCGCGCATCAGGTTCAACGAAACCAACCCCGGAGGAAACCATGCTTGCACGACTAAAGTGGCGAGGTATTGCGACTTCTCTCCTCGCGGCAGCCGCAGTCGCCGCATTCCTAAAGTCGACGCAGGCGCAGACGGTATCCGGCCAGCCGATCACCATCGGTTTCGGCATGGCGCTGACCGGGCCGCTTGCCGGTTTTGGCAAGCAGGCGCTGCTAGGCATGAAGATCTGGGAAGAAGAAACCAATGCGAAGGCCGGCCTACTCGGGCGTCCGGTCAAGCTCATCTACTACGATGACCAGAGCAATCCTTCGACGGTGCCGGGCATCTATACCAAGCTGCTCGATGTCGACAAGGTCGATCTCGTGCTCAGCGGCTACGCCACCAATATGGTCGCGCCAGCCATCCCGGTAGTCATGCAAAAGGGGAAGACATTCATCAGCCTATTTGCGCTCGACGCAAATGCCGAGTTCAAATATCCGAAATATTTTTCGGTGCTGCCGGCCGGGCCAAGGCCAAAGGCGGCTTTCACGGATGGATTCTTCCAGATTGCCAGTGAGCAGAATCCGAAGCCTACGACCGTCGCGCTCGCGGCTGAGGATGCCGAGTTCTCCCGCAACGCCTGTGACGGCGCGCGTGAAAATTCCAACAGGTATGGCTTCAAGATTGTTTATGACAAAAGCTATCCGCCGAGTACGACCGATTACACGCCTATTGTCCGGGCGCTACTGACGGCCAACGCCGATCTCGTGATCGTCTGCTCATATCCGCTGAGCTCGGTCGGCATGGTGCTGGCCGCGAACGAGCTGAACTTGAAGCCGAAGATGTTCGGCGGTGGGATGGTCGGTCTGCAGGGAATCGCGGTCAAGTCCAAGCTCGGGGCCAAGCTCAACGGCATCATCAACTACGAGACTTGGGTGCCGTCCGAAAAGATGATGGCGCCTGCTGCCGAGTTCTTCAAGAAGTACCAGGCGCGCGCCGCAGCCGAAGGCGCCGATCCGCTTGGCTATTATCTCGGGGGATGGGGCAACGCCTACATCTCCGTGCTGGGCGAAGCGGTCAATGGGGCCAAGAGCACCACTGATGACAAGGTTGCGGACTATCTCCGCACGCACGAGTTCAAGACCATAATGGGGAGCTGGAGATACGGCCCGAACGGCGAGTGGACAAAGTCGGGCTTCCTCGAGGTGCAGTATCACGACATCAAGGAGGGTGCCGGCCTCGAGACCTGGCGCGGCATGAGCTATCAAACCGTGCTCACACCGGCGGAACACAAGACCGGCAATGTGATCTACCCGTACGAGAAGGCGAAGTAGCCAACACCGTGCCCCGTACGCAGCGCGGCATGAAGTGGCAGTGCGGTGCGGGCGAAAGGGCAACGTGACCACACGGGCCTCAAGCGAGGGCGCCAGCTTCGTGCTGCTCCTCCGCTCCCCCAATTGGGGGTAGCGGACCGGCAATAGCCCCCCTTTGTTCAGAACAATTCAGGTCCGCCCATAAGACTCGCCAGCCACTCTATGGCAGCCTGAGCGTGCGGTTTTGTCTGGGTAGCAGCACAGGAGAGGGTGCTTGCGGAAATTCTCTCGCAAACGCGATTGAGCTGGTCATGAGAGGCATTGCCGAGTGGCTGGCATCGCTAGGACTGGAAGAGTACGCTCAGCGGTTTGCCGAGAACGCGATTGACCTCTCAGTCCTCCGCGATCTGACGGATCAGGACCTCAAGGAACTGGGCGTGCTTTTGGGGCATCGCCGCAAAATGCTGCGCGCGATCGCCGATCTCGATAGCGCCGCTGTCCCTCAGGCCGAAGCAGCGACCGAACCGGTCCCTCCGGATGAGGCCGAGCGACGCCCGCTGACGGTAATGTTCTGCGATCTGGTCGGCTCGACGGCCCTTTCTGCACGATTGGACCCGGAAGACATGTGGCGTGTGATTGCATCTTACCACGCCTGCATCACTGAGGTGATCGGTCGCTACCAGGGCATGATCGCCCGATACACGGGCGATGGCGTGCTCGCCTATTTCGGGTATCCGCGAGCGCAGGAGGACGATGCCCAGCAGGCAGTGCGCGCCGCTCTCACATTGGTCGACGCGGTAGCGAATCTTCGGACGGCTGCCAGTGCCGCGCTCCAGGTTCGCATCGGCATTGCAACCGGAACCGTCGTCGTAAGCGAGCTTCTGATTCATGAAATCGCGGCGGAGCAAGCTATCATTGGTGAGACTCCGAACCTCGCGGCGCGCCTGCAAACGCTGGCGGAGCCGGGCACAGTACTGATCTGCCCGAAGACACGCCAGCTCACCGGCGGGCACTTCGATTACCGCGAGGTCGGGCCTGTCGTGCTGAAAGGCTGGGAGGAGCCGATACCGGTTTGGCAAGCGCTTGGGCCAAGCGGCGTGGAGAGTCGCTTCGAGGCGATGCACAAGACCAAGCTGCCACCTCTATTCGGGCGTGACGAGGAGACAGAGCTGCTTTTGCGCCGCTGGCGCCATGCCACACAGGGCGAAGGCCAAGTGGTAGTGCTTAGCGGGGAACCGGGTATCGGCAAGTCGCACATTGCGCTCGCGCTTAACGAGCTGTTCCAGAGTGAGCCACACGTCACGCCACGCTATTTCTGCTCGGCGCATCACACCAACAGCGCCTTGTTCCCATTCATCGGTCAACTCGAGCGTGCAGCCGGGTTCGAGCGCGGCGACACACCTGCGCAGAAGTTGTTCAAACTCGAGGCTCTGGTTGCGCGATCCAGCGCGGAGCGGGAACACGTGGCGGCTCTCGCCGACCTATTAGCGTTGCCAGTCGGCGATCACCTCCGGCTACAGGAGCTTACTCCGCAGAAGCGCAAGGAGAAGACGTTCGCGGCATTATTAGCTCAGCTCGATGGGTTTGCGGCCCAGCAGCCGGTTTATATGATTTTCGAAGATATCCAATGGATCGATCCAACTTCGCTGGAGCTGCTTGCCGCTACAGTGGAGCACATTCCGCAGCTTCGTGTTCTGCTAGTCGCCACTGCCAGGCCCGAATTCACTCCGCCTTGGCCAAGTTACCCGCACATGACCACCGTCACCCTCGCACGCCTCGGCCGACGCCACGGTGCGGCGTTGGTCGAGCGTGTGGCTGGCGGCAAGGCCCTGCCGAACGAGGTGATGGACGAGATTCTCGCGCGCACCGATGGCGTGCCTTTGTTCATCGAGGAATTGACTAAGACGGTGCTGGAAAGCGACCTGTTGCAGGAACGGGAGGGTCATTATGCTCTCGAGCGCCCGCTGCCGGCTCTAGCGATCCCAACTACGTTGCACGCCTCACTTATGGCGCGCATCGACCGATTGGCAGCGGTGCGAGAGGTGGCACAGATCGGCGCGGTAGCGGGTCGCGAGTTCCATTACGAATTATTGCGCGCCGTGACCGGGTTGTCGCGACAGAAACTTGACGAGGCACTCGGCCAGCTGGTGCGATCGGAATTGATTTTCGGCCGGGGCGAGACCCCGCACGCCGTTTACACCTTCAAGCACGCATTGGTACGAGAGGCCGCCTATGCCAGCCTTCTGAAAAGCCGACGCGCGCATCTCCACGCGGCCATCGCAGACGCGCTCGAGCAACAGTTCCCGGAAATAGTGCAAACTCAGCCCGAAACTCTGGCGGGCCATCTCACGGAAGCTGGCCTAATCGAAAGAGCGATCCGACACTGGCTCCAGGCCGGCAAGAACGCTGCCCTTCGCTCCGCCAACCTCGAGGCCATGGCACACCTGCGGCGAGGCATCGAGCTGACAGCCCAGTTGCCCGTCGGTAAGGGCCAAGATAGGTCCGAGCTTGATCTGCAGCTGATTTTGGGACCGTGCCTGATCGCCACTTTGGGCCCGGCCGCGAGCACGACCGTGGCGACCTTCTCCCGCGCCCGTGAGCTATGCGAGCGGCTCGGAGAACCGCCCGAGTATCTTCAGGTAATGTTCTGGCTGGCGACGGCAAGCGTCGTGCGAGGCGAGCTGCCGCAGGCGCTCGAAGTTGTAACGAGCATGCCGAGCGCCGCGGAAGCGCGGGGCAATCGGGGGGCATTGCTCAATGTCATCCGCGGGCGGGCGATGATTCTCATGTTCATGGGACGTCTCACCGAGGCCCGCGCCGAACTCGAACGCGCCATCGAGATGTTCGGCGCAAGCGAGGAGGCTGATAGATTGGCCGCCCGGGCCGCGGGCCAGGACGCCGGCGTGGCCATGCTTGCGTTCACGGCGTGGGTCTTGTGCATTCTCGGCCAGGTCGACGAGGCGGTTTTGCGAATGGATGCCGCACTTGAACGCGCCGATGCTGTCCAACATGCGCATACGCGCGCTTACGCCTGGTACTATGCATCCATTCTGCATGCGCTACGCGGGGAGCCGACGATTGCCGAATCCTATGCAGAGCGCTGTCTTGCCATCTCGGAGCAACACGGCTTTCGCCAGTGGCTCGGACTCTCCCGCGCGATCCGAGACATCTGTGCCGCCGCGGTGAATGAATCAAGCGGCAGCCGACTGCATGACGTGAAGGCTGCGCTGGAAGAGTATCAGCGCGCTGGCTATCAGCTGGGCCTTACGGTGCAGTTCGTGCTGCTATGTTCGCTCTTACTAGTCCGTAACGAACCCGAGGCGGCCCTGGAGACGATCGAGCAGGGGCTCGCGATCGTTAGGCACAACAGCGAACGGTTGTTCGAGGCTGAACTGTATCGGCTGAAAGCACGCACACTGCTCTTGGGCGGCGCGTCGGATCCCGAGGTGGAATCTTTCTTAGACCAAGCTTTGCTAACGGCCCGCGGCCAAGAGGCGCGATGGCTTGAGCTTCGCGCGGCAACCGATCTGGCGAGGTTGTGGATGAATCGAGGCAAGCACGCCGAAGCGCTCGACGTCCTTTCGCCCATCTATGGTCGTTTTAGTGAAGGCTTCGGAACGCGGGATCTCAAGGAGGCTAAAGCTTTGCTCGCTGAGTTGCAGCAGCATCAGTTCTCGAGGTCTGCAAACTGATGAGTTGCGGAAAGGCTGATGATTCGTTGCGACGGGGATCTGCAGAATCCACTCAGTGGACTGCTACCCGGCCACGTTATTTGTGCGGTGCATGAGTCCGCTCATGTGCAGATGCTATGGGGCGAGCGGCGAGGGCATGGCACCGTCGGCGCTGTTTAACGGCTACCGATGGAGCTCCCCCATGTCGCAACATTGTCATTTTGACGCGAGCAGGTCGCTCGCCGCTCTCGAGCAGGATAACACGATCATCGCTGTGATCGAGATGAGCCAATCGAAGTGGCTTGTGGCGGCGCTTGTTCCCGGCATCGAGCGCCAACCCCTCAAGAGGCTCAATGCCGACGAGGCAGGGCTGCTAAAGCTCTTGCTCCGTTGGCGCAATGAAGCTGGCCAGGCTGGACGTCAGATCAAGCGCATCGTCGTTGCTTATGAGGCTGGTCGCGACGGCTTCTGGTTGGCGCGCTGGCTGCGGGCGCGCGGCGTCGAGGCTTATGTCATCCATCCCACCAGCATCGCGGTGTCGCGTGAACACCGGCGCGCGAAGACCGATCGTCTCGATACCGAACTGCTGATGCGCGCCTTGCTCGGCTGGTTGCGCGGCGAGAGGCGCCATTGCAGCATGGTGGCGATCCCGACGATCGAGGAGGAGGACGCGAGGCGGCCGAACCGCGAGCGGAACAATCTGGTCACTGAGCAAACGCGGATCGTGAACCAAATGAAGGCCATCTTCGTGCGCTTCGGCATTCGCACCTTCCGGCCGACCCTGCGTAAGGCCGAGGAAAAGCTCAAAGGCCTGCACACAGCGGAAGGGGCTCCGTTGCCGGAGAACACGCGCGCGGAACTGCGCCGTCATCTCGCGCGGCTACGCGTCATACGCGAACAGATCCGCGCGGTTGAGCAGGAACGTCTGCGCAAGCTCGCGGCGGCACCTCCTGCAGAGAACGGCTCGCACGCGATGGTTCGCCTCATTGGGCGAGTCCTTGGGGTCGGTATTGAGACAGCGGACATGCTGGTCAACGAGGTGTTCTCGCGCCACTGGCGCGACCGCAAAGCGGTCGCCCGCTACGCCGGTCTCACCGGCTCGCCGGATGAGAGCGGTAGACGCCGGCGCGAACGGGGTCTTGCGCGCGCCGGTAACGCTCGCGTCCGCTGTGGGATGATCCAATTTGCTTGGCGTTTTCTCAGGTTCCAAGAGAACAGCGCCCTGACGCAATGGTTTCGTGCCCGCACGGCCGACGGGCGCGGCAGTACCCGCAAGACAATGATCGTGGCGTTGGCGCGAAAGCTGCTCATCGCCCTCTGGCGCCTCGTCACCACGGGCCAAGTGTCGGACGGCATCGTCTTACGTCCGGCGTGATAGGCGACAACATCGAAAGGCAGGACAACAGGTCAAACAGTTTGGCGACCCACTGCTACGGGCTGCCGATGACATCCGAGGTGGCGGTGATCCGACGTAAAAACCATGGCTTGCAAGCCGCTGTGCAGAATGGAACCGCCGCCCCGGAGCTTCGCCGCCGATGCGCATGACTGCATCATGGTGCCGATCCTCACGGATCGACCGAATACAAGGCTGTGGCGCGATCTCCGCGCCCGATGGCGAGCTCCCCTCGGATTATGTCGAACCGCATCGACAGATTGCGAGACGACTCACGTTGATCGAAGGAGAACCTACAAAATAGAAATCGTTTGTACGTCGCGGCAACGACATTGTGACTCGGTCTGCGCATTCGCGGTCAAGCCCCGCGCCTTCGGCGCGCCGCACGCGGCTTTGGGGCTCTGACCGCTCAGCGCAGCCGAGCAAGAGAGCAGCCGTGCCGCAATGCAATCTAATGACGTGACAAAATGACTCAGTGCATGGCGAGTTTTTTCTTGACACCGACAGGCCCCATACAAGGTTTTCGGCCGCCGGTGATGACGATCTAACCACGCGCTCCGGCGGCCGGCGGCCGAAAAGCGCCAAGGCACGAAATCGCGTCGGGAGGTAGTGCGAGGCGGTGCCGCAAGCTCTATGGGGTTTTGGTCGCGGGCGTGAGTTGGAGGCTGGACGATTTGCCAAGGGCTATCCGGGTCGAGCGGGGATACAACTTAAACGTTACGGCACGAATATTGCAAAATGGGGAATTCACGTTTTGTCCCATCCATGATTTCAACGAGTTACGCGTCGCAAGAGAGCGCGATCGGCAACTTGTGCGTGATGAAGTGCCCGATAACCTTTGGATGAGCGACAGCATAGAGCGATTGATTCTGGACTTCGAAAGTCTCGGCAGGCCGAGCTGGACCTTTTTGATCTGCTCGTCAAGACAATCGTCGTGCTCTCGCGTGTGACCGCGTTTCCTGACCTGATGATTTTTGTTTTCAGTGAAGTTGCGGCTCGTGATGTGTGCGATGATGCATGGGAGCAGCGTGTTCGAGACAGTCACCACGGGAATCTCTGGGCACAGCGCTCAGGACGAGCCCACAGCCGCCACTATCGCGAAGCGATTTAGTGCTATGGCACTGAACGGCCGTGCCGGCAGTCACCAAGTATGTCCGCTGTTGAAGGTAGACCGGACGTCGCGCTGCCATGACGTCTCAGTTTGGGTCAAACTGAGAACAGCTGGTTTTGAGCATAAGGCGAGTATTTCTCCCTGCGACTGGATGCGCCCCTGACGGTGGACAGATTGCATGTTGGGAATTGACCGGACTTGGGCTTCCAAGGATGGAAGCCATGGCCAAGCACCGCACCTACAGCATCGAATTCAAGCGTCAGGTCGCCCAGGAATACATTGCGGGCGAGACCCTGCATGCGCTGGCGAAGCGCCACGACCTGTCCCGTAATCTTATCCGCATCTGGGTCGCGAAGTACGAAGCTGGCGCCTTCGAGGACGACGTCCGCGCAGCCGATCTCTTGCAGGAATACGAAGCAAAGATCGCCGCTCTGGAACGCATGGTGGGGCGGCAAGCGCTTGAGATCGAATTCTTAAAGGGGGCCTCGAGAAGCACACCGCGGCCGAGAAGCGCGACTACATCCGTCATAGCCGGCCCCATGGCCTCTCCGTTGCCGAAGGATGCCGCCTGATGGGCCTGCCGCGCTCCACCTTTTACGACGCGCCGTCGCTGAAGGCTGATGACGCCGAGATCATCGCGAACATGATCACGATCTGCGATGAGTTCGAGACCTATGGCTATCGCCGGGTTGGTGCCGAGCTGCGCCATCGCGGCATTCTCGTCAATTCCAAGAAGATCCGCCGTCTCATGCGTGAGCACGGCCTGCAGCCCAAGCGCCGCAAGCGGTTTGTGGCCACGACCGACAGCGACCACGACGGTCCGATCTTCCCGGACCTGGTCCGCGACAGGATGGTCGACGGTCCCAACCAGGTCTGGGTGGCGGACATCACCTACATCGCTATCGTTACCGGATTCGTCTATCTGGCTGCCATCCTCGATGCCTGGTCCCGGCGAGCCGTCGGATATGCGATCAGCCGCTCAATGGATGCGCGGCTCGCCGTGGCTGCGCTGAAAGCGGC
>Ga0081455_10008518_pt1 | contig 10651 bp, 8 predicted proteins | sample TabmetS3T2R1_FD_70207 | JGI IMG/M metagenome (GOLD analysis project Ga0081455, IMG submission 70207) | Tabebuia heterophylla rhizosphere microbial communities from the University of Puerto Rico - S3T2R1 | ecosystem: Host-associated > Plants > Roots > Rhizosphere ... | reverse complement strand
CGGAATGCCTGCCTTCTTCAAGAGCTCGTCGAGCGCCCGCATCAGCTCGCGGCCGGTCGCGAAGACCTGCTCGTAGGCGCCGGGCCGCTTCAGGATCTCCAGCGTCGCCAGGCCCGCCACGGCGGCCACCGGATTGCCCGACAAGGTGCCGACCTGGAAGATGAAATCCTCGTCGGTCATGGCGAGCCGATCGAAGTGCTTCATGATGTCGGCGCGGCCGGCGATGGCGGCGAGCGCGAAGCCGCCGCCCACGATCTTGCCCAGGCTGCAAAGGTCGGGTGTGACGCCGTAATATTCCTGCGCGCCGCCATAGGCGAAGCGGAAGCCGGTCACGACCTCGTCGAAGATCAGCGGGATGCCGTGCTCCTGGGTGATGCGGCGCAGCGCCTGCAGGAAGCCGGGCTGCGGCGGCAGCAGACGTTGGAACGGCTCGACGATGACGCCGGCGAGCTCGTCCTTGTGCTCCTTGATCAGGCTCTCGACCATCTCGACGTCGTTGAAGGCGGCGATCAGCATCTCGTCACGCACGCTCTTGGGGATGCCGGCCGAGTCGGGGATGGCGCGGGGAAAATTGCCCGGGTTCTTGGGCGCCATCGACATCAGCGCATAGTCGCTCATGCCGTGGTAGCCGCCTTCGAACTTCAGGATCTTGTCGCGCTTCCTGAAGGCGCGGGCGGCCCGCATGGCGTAGAGATCGGCCTCGGTGCCGGTGCAGACGAAGCGCACCTGTTCTGCGCACGGCACCGCATCGACGATGGCGCGGGCGAGCTCGATGCCGTGGCGGTTGTTGCCGAAATAGGTCGTGCCGAGCGGCACCTGGCTCTGGATCGCCGCCGTCACCTCGGGATGGCCGTGGCCGATGAACATCGGGCCGGAGCCGAGCAGAAAGTCGACATACTCCTTGCCGCTCTCGTCCCAGATGCGGCCGCCCTTGCCGTCGCGCAGGATGACCTCGGCCGGCATGTTGCCGAAGCTGCCGCCCGGCAGCACGCGCTTGGCTTCGACCAGCAGCTCGTCGATCGGCTTGGTGGCGGTCTCAACGCTCATGGGAAACTCCTACTCGATGGGGACGAAGATCGAATGGCGCATCTTGCCGGCGACGGCCTTGGAAAGGTGGCCCTTGCCGCGGACGTCCTCGACCAGGAACACCTCGCCCGGGCCGATGACGCGCTTCTCGCCGTCGCTCGCCGTGATCTCGACGGCGCCGTCGAGATTGATGATGTATTGCCGGCGCGGCGCGGGGTGCCAGGAATAGTCGTAGCTGCCCGGCGTTTGGCGGAAGATGATGCCGGTCGCCTTGAAGGTAGCCGACGTCTTGCCGCCCGGACCTTCGTTCTTCCATTCGACCTCGATGTCGCGGAAATGAGTCTCGCCCTTGTCGTCGACATAGAGGTTATGGATGCGCATGAAATTTCTCCCGCATGCTTTTTGAGGATTGGCCGTTTCCGGCCGCCAGCTTAGAACGAAATCGTGCTCAATAAATCTATCGACGCCGTCATTTTCGATATGGACGGTCTCCTGATCGACACCGAGGCCGTCTATCTAAAAGCCTATCTGGCCGCGGCGGCGCACATGAAGGTCGAGTTGCCGCTCGCCTTCTGCCATTCGCTGATCGGCCGGCCGAGCCCGGACTGCGACCGGATGATCCAGGAGTTCTTCGGCCCGGCCTTCGAGCTAAATGCCTTCAACGACCACGCCGATGGCCACGCGGCCCGCAGCCTCGAGGCCAAGGTGCCGGTGAAGCCGGGCGCGGCCGAGCTCCTGGCGTTCCTGGGCGAGCGCGGCCTGCCGCTCGCCGTCGCCACCTCCTCGAGCCGGCGCACCACCGAGCGGCATCTCGGCCAGGCCGGCCTGCTCGGCCACTTCCGCGCGCTCGCCACGCGCGACGACGTTCTACGCGGCAAGCCGCATCCCGACCTCTATCTCGAGGCGGCGCGGCGGCTCGGCGTGCCGCCCGGACGTTGCCTCGCCTTGGAGGATTCGAACAACGGCCTCACCGCCGCCCATGCCGCCGGCATGATCTCGGTCATGGTGCCAGACATCGCGCCGCCGACCGACGAGGTGCGGGCCAAATGCGCGGCGGTGCTACCCGATCTGCACGCGGCGATGGCGCTGATAAGGGCGAGCTTTGCTGCGTGACGCCATGGGTTCGCCCAAGGCAGCAATGCATCAATACAACTCTTAGTCGCTACCACATGGTAACGCGTTCGGCGATATGGTGGACCAGGAGCAGGTCTCTCCGATGAAAGAGCGAAACGTTGGACTGAAGTTCGCAACCGGCGTCTTTGCCCGGTTTCTCTTCACGCTGCCAGTGTGCTGGCTTCTCTACCAGATCGTATTCGCGATAACCCGATGCTTCGTGCTGGCACTTGCCCCAGGAAACTGCGCCAAACTTGTCCTCATTGGGCCCTTCTTGAGTATCTTTCCTCCGATTATCCATGACGAGGACCCGCCGATCACAACGCCTTACCTTTCGATACTGGCGGTCGCCCTTGCCATCTCGATCGGCTGGACGCTGATTTCTGATGTCCGCCGGAGCGGGCACCCGAAGACCACGCGAAAATAGCCTCGTCAGCGAGTCGCGGCGGGGCCGTAGGCGCCACTGGCGCCAATTTTGTAGCCGAGTTCAATGAACTCTCGGGTTCGGGGATCGAGACCGTACGGCTGATCCGACTTTGAGTTGCTGGACCTTATCGCGGCAAATTCGCCTGCTTGCTTCAGCACCTCTTCCAAGGACAAACCCGCCTGCTGGCCGAACAGCCCAACATTCAAATTGGAGACGTTGCGAAACTGCTGCCGCTGTTCGAAGCCGGTGATGCTGTTGCCGGGTCCGCGTTGGTAGTCAAATTTGCCTCCATGACCGAGGGCAGAGCCGAAACGCGCGGCCTGTCGCATGACTCCGGCTTCGAACGTGGCCGGATCGGATCGAAGGAGCCGGTACTCGTTACCAGCGTCCCGCCCGGCCGCGGCTACGTCGCTCAAATCACCGACCGGCGACATCACTAGGCCAGTCGGCGAGTAACGATCGGGCACCTTCGATCCATCGGGCAATACCACGGGCTGTCCAGGACCGTCCTTCAGCTGCGTGCCGGGAGGAAGTTCGGTGGGCGGCGCGACACCACGGCGCGGTGGCGGTGGTGGTGGTTCTGGCAATTCTTCGGCGATCAACGGCCCCTTGTCGGCATCGGACTGATCGCTGTCTTTTGCTCGGACGATGTTCGGGGCTTGCGCGGCGCCGAAGGGCCATTGCGGCGCCAATCGGCTCAGCCAGTCGTTCTCCGCCGGCGGAGGGCGGCCGAGGAAGGTGGAAGGTGCGGCGGTTGAGCTGTCGGGATTGCTGTCATCCCGACCGAGCGGCGGCATGTAGCGGGGACGCGGACTCGTGAAAATACCCATACCTCTACTCCTGACGGGTATTATACGTCCGACGCTCTCCAACCACCTATTATGGTCATTAGAAGTACAGCAGGTTCATGGTGGCGATGAGAGGCTCCGCCCGGCCATTCCCGCCAATTCACTTTCGATCCTAAAGCTTCTCCGCCCACGGCTGGATCTCCACCTCCCGGCTCCGCGCGCTGCGAAGTCACTGCAGAGGACAATGGCGTTTGACCGGGTTTGGACGGTCAAGCCCCACTCCCGGATTTATTTCGAAGGGGGTGGGACACCCCAAAGCGGCAATAAGTAGTCAAAAGCCATATGGCATCGGCATCGGACGATTGCCGCCACCCGGCAATAAGCCGGCAATCCACCCGGCAATTCGAACCAATTGCCTGCCGCGTCTAAAATTTCTCCACCCACGGCCGGACCTCGATCTCCCAGCTCCAGGCGCTGCGGTGCTGCTGCAGGGTGGCCCAGTAGGTCTCGGCGATGGCGTCGGGGTCGAGGAAGCTGTCGGGGTTGTTGCCGGGATCGGGCCGCGTGGCGCTGCGGATGCCGCCATCGATCACGAAGTGCGCGACATGGATGCCCTGCGGGCTGAGCTCGCGCGCCATCGATTGCGCCAGCCCGCGCAGGGCGAACTTGCCCATGGCGAAGGTCGAGGAGAGCGCGAAGCCCTTCACGCCGGCGGTGGCGCCGGTCAGGAAGATGGCGCCATGTCGCGCGGGCAGCATGCGACGGGCGGCCTGCTGCGAGACGAGGAAGGCGCCGAAGGCGCTGACCTCGACCGCACGGCGGACCTCTTCGGGGTCGAGATCGACCAGCGGGCCGCGGGCGCGGGCGCTGGCATTGTAGACGACGACGTCGGGTGCGCCGCCCTTGGCCTCGACCGCCGCGAAGAGCGCGGCAACGTCCTTGGGATCGGCGGCGTTGCACTTGTGGACGGCGGCGCCGGACTCCTTCGCGAGCGCAGCGAGCTTGTCGGTTTGACGCGCCGCAACAGCGACGCTCAATCCGTTGCGCGAAAACAACCGCGCCAGGGAAGCACTCAGGCCCGGGCCGGTGCCGACGATCAACGCAGAACGATATTTGGGCTTATCCATGTGACTGCCTCATTGCTCGGGATTCCACGGAGGTATACGCTAAACGCCAAGGGCGGAAAGGATTTTCCCATGGAGACGGGTTCAGCCGCAGGACGCATCGATGTCATTTCCGATGCCATCTGTCCCTGGTGCTATATCGGCAAGCGCCAGCTCGAACGGGCGCTCGATATCCTGGAGAAGGACAAGCTCCGCTTCACCGTGGCCTGGCATCCGTTCCAGCTCAACCCCGACATGCCGCCCGAAGGCGTCGATCGCGAGAAGTACCGCGTCGCCAAGTTCGGCAGCCTCGAGCGCTCCAAGCAGATGGACCAACGCATCACCGAGACCGCGGCGACCGTCGGCATCGAGTTCCATCTCGAGAAGCTCACCCGCACGCCCAACACGCTCAACGCCCATCGCCTGATCCGCTTCGCCGGCCAGAAGGGCGCGCAGGACGACGTCGTCGAGGCGCTGTTCTACGAGTACTTCTGCAACGGCGGCGACATCGGCGACGCCAAGGTTCTGGCCGGCGTCGGCAACAAGGGCGGGCTGGACTACGAGGAAGTGCTGGCCATGCTCGCGACCGACGAGGGCAAGCGCGAGGTGCTGGCGGGCGACCAGATGGCGCGGCAATGCGGCATCCAGGGTGTGCCGAGCTTTGCGCTGCAGGGCCACGTACTGTTCTCCGGAGCCGTGCCCGGCGAGGAGATGGCCGACACCTTCCGCCGCGCCTGGGAGCTCCTGAAGAGCAAAGCGGCCTAGCCGCTCACTTCGCTGCTTACTTCGCCCGCGCCATGGTGAGCGCGGGCGCCGCCAGCTGCCCCTTGATTGTCGCCACGAAGCGATCGCTGCCGCCCGACACCTGAATCGTCGTGTCGGTCGTCCCCTGGACGATATTGGTGTGGCTGGTGATGCTCGCCGTCGCGTTGTCGCCCTTAAGGGTCTGGTTCTCGGTCGTCACGGTGGCGCCATTCAGCTGCAGGCGGCCCTGCACGGGACTCTGGTGGTTGATGAAGGTGCGCAGGATGAACGAGCTGAAGGCCATCTCCTCGCTGAACATGCTGGCGACGCCGCTGGCGAAATGGGCGAATGACTGCGAGCCCTTGACCACGTTGGGATAGATATAGCCGCCGACCGCCGCGCCGCCGGTGAGGCCATCGCGAATCTCCTGCGGCGAGCGGCCCTTGCCCGCAAGCTGGATGCCGGTGGCGTCGATCTTGCCGTCGATCGCCACGGTGAGGTCGTCGTTGCCGAAATTGTTGGTGCCCGCCGTACCGCGCAGCATCTCGCCGAGATAGATGCCGCGCACGTCGCCCTTGACGTCGACCGCGAGCACGTTGCCGGTGGCATCGACGGTGCCGGAGAAATCGACGCCGCCGCCGTAGATCTGGCCGGTGAGCTTGGCGAGCGTCAGCCGGCCGTTGGCGAGCGTGGCCTGGAAGTCGCAATAGTTGATGCGCAGCGACGCGACCGACATGGCGCTGGTGAACACCGTCAGCGAGGCGTCGAACGAACGCAGCGCCGAGAGATCGATCGGCGTGCCGGTGACGGCGCCGTGCGGTGCCGCCAGGTTGGAGGCCGCCGGCGCCGGCGCGGCCGATACACCGAGCCACTGGTCGAGGTCGAGCACGCCCGGCACCTTGAGATTGGCCGTGACCTTGGGCCGCTCGCCCAAGGTCGCCTCGACGGTGCCATTCATCGGCGTGCCGCGCGCGTTGAGGTCGCCCGCGAACGTCGCCTTCTGCGAGGCGCCCTTGAGGCTGCCCGAGGCCGAGAGTGCGCCCACACCGTTCATCGGCTTGCCGCTGGCCACGGCGACCAGCCGGCTCATGTCTTGCGACTGCAGGCTGAACGTCGGGAAGTCGAAGACGAAGGCGTCGCCGGTCTTCAAGGTTCCCGAGGCGCGGCCGCTGACCCCGAGGAAATTCAGCGCGACGTCGCGCAGGGTGAGCGCCTCCATGGTGCCGCTGACGCCGCCGGTCGCCGATGCCGCGCCGATCTTACCGTTGAGGAAGCCCGGCAGGCGGAGATAGGTCAGCACCTTGTCGGTGTCGCTGGCCTGGGCGTTGAAAGTGAGATCGAAGCGCGGCGCTCGGGTGAAATCGTTCACCGTGCCCTTGAGCGTGGCCTTGCTGCCGAGAAGATCGCCGATTTGCAGGTTGTTGAGCTTGAGCACGCTGCCCTGCACCGCCACGTCGCTGTCGATCCCGCTCAGCGTCTCGCCGCGCCACATCAGCTTGGCGATCTTGGCCTTCAGCCCGAGATTGGCCGCCGGCGCCTCCGGTGACGGCGCCGATGCCGGCGCTGGCGCAGGCGTCGGCAGGATGGCGATGCTCGACGAGGATTGCGGCAGGTAAGCATCGAGATCGAACCGGTCGATGTCGAGCTGCAGCGACGCCGCCAGCGGTAGGCCGAGCGTGACCGAGCCGCTCGCCTTGCCCTTGAGGTCGTCCATCTCGAAGGCGACGTCGGTGATCTGCAGGCCGCCCGCCGCGGACTTGAGCTTGCCGTTCGCCTTGAGGCCGGTCAGCCGCTCCTTGGGCAAGGCCGTGGTGTCGATGCCGAGCCAGGCCAGCGTCTCGCGCAGCTTGCTGCCGGAGAGGTCGAACGTGCCCTCGGGCATGCCGCTGCCCTGCACCGTCATCTCGCCCGGCAGGATGGCGCGCAGACGCGGCACGCTGACCACGTTCTTGGCCATCTCGATGGCGAGCGACAGCTCGCGCACCGCCTCCTTGCGCCAGGTCAGTTCCGCCACCTCGAGTGACAACGAGGCGTTGATCTGCGGCGGCGGCGTGGGCTTGCTGCCCGGCGCCGGCGCCGGTGCCGCGGGAAGCAGGCCCGGCTTGGCCAGAAGATCGAGCCATTTGTCGAGGTCGAACTTGGCCAGCGCGACCCGCCCGTCGAGCGAGGGCGCGCCCTTGTAGGTGAGCGCGAGCGAGCCCGAGGCAGTGTCGCGGCCCATGGCCATATGGAAGTCGCTGAGCGAGACATGGTCGCGGCCGACCGAGATGTCGCCGTCGAACGAGAATTTGCCGGTCACGCCGCTGCCGAACGTCGGCTTTGTTTCACCGATGGCGCCGATCACCGAGGCGATGAAGTCGGTCACGCCGCCGGTCTCGACGGTGAGATGGCCGTCGATGTCGGCATCCGGCCGGATGGCGCTGATCTGCCCCTCGAAGGTGAGCTTGCCGCTCGAGACTTCGAGCGAGAGCTTGGTGGCATGGCCCTTGTCGGTCGGCGCCTCGACCGAGAAGGCGAGCGTGAGCGGCACGCCGTTCACCGTGGCGCTGCCGTCCAAAGTGAACGGCCCGTCGAACGAACCCACGGTCGCCGAGGCGGTCATGTCCTCGGCCAGCAGCCGTCGCTTGGTCACCGGATCGGTGAAGTTCACTGTGCCGTGCACCATCGACAAGCGGCCGACCGCCATGTGGAAGCCGGCAGCGGCCTCGCCCGGCTTCTGCTGCGCGCCGGCGCCCGGCGCGAACTCCCAGTTCGGCACGCCGTCGGCATCGGCCTCGAGGATGATGGTCGGGCGATAGAGGGTCAGAACGCCGACCTGGACCTTGCCCTGCAGCAGGGCGAGCCAGTCGGGTCGCACCGAGACCCAGCGCACATCGACCATCTGCGCGCCCTTGGCGCCGACGGCATTGGCGAAGCGCACCTGGCCGGCGCCGATGCCGGGCACCGGAAACATCCTCAGCCTGACCGGGCCGTCGATCACCAGCTCGCGGCCTGTCGCGTCGCGCACTGCCTCGATGATGGCCGGACGGTAAGCCTCGACGTCGACCAGATAGGGTACGAGCCCGACCGCAAGCAGCAGCACGCCCAGGAACGCGGCGACAGCCAGGCCAATCTTGCGACGCAGACGCATCAGGCCACTATATCAGCCGAGTTCGTAGCGCCTCACCAGCCGGAAGAGCAGCGCAATCGGTAACAGGGTTACGACAATGAGGGCGGACGCGGCGGCCGTGGCGATGCCGGCTCCGCCGCCTTCCAGCGCCTGGAACATCACCACCGTGAGCGTTCGCCACTGGCCGCTGTAAAGCACCACGGTGGCGCTGAGCTCGGACGCCACCGTCACCCAGCTCAGCACCACGCCGCTCACGATGCCGCCCAGCATCAGCGGCACGACGATGCGCAGGAAGGTCTGCAACGGCGAGCGGCCGAGGCTGACCGACGCCTCCTCCAGCGACACGTCGATCTGGTGGACGATGGCGCTGGCCGAGCGCACGGCGAACGGCACTTTGCGCACCGTGTAGGCCAGCACCAGGATCAGCGGTCCGCCGGTCAGCACCAGCAGGCCGGAGTTGAACGACACCACGAAGCCGATGGCGAGCACTGTGCCGGCCACGGCAAAGGGCAATGTCGCCACCACATCGAGCACGGTGGCGACTCCCGAGCGCCAGCGTGTCACGACATAGCCCACCGGCACGCCGATCACGGTGACGCAGAGCGCGGCGAGGCTGGCGAAGATCAAGGTGTTGGCGAACGGCCGCATGTTCTTGTCGAACAGCGTTTCGAAGTTGGCCAGGCTGAAATTGCCGTGCAGCACGGGGCCGCGGAATTCGAGGAACGAGAGCACGACGATGGAGAAGAACGGCACCAGCGCCAGCAGCACGATCAACCAGCAATAGAGCGTGGCTCCGACCTGCAGACCGCGGCCGATTTTCAGGACCGGCGGCGTCTGACGGGCGTTGGTGGCGAAGCGGCGGCGGTTCAGGAACCAGCGCTGCACCAGCAGCACCAGCGCCGTGGTCAAGATCAGGAGAACGCCCAGCACACCGGCGGAGGCGGGATTGGGTGCCGTCTCGCCGATGAAAAGCTTAAAAGCCTCGACGGCGAAAATCGGCAGATCTTCGGCCAGCACGAACGGCACGCCGAAATTCTCCAAGGTCTCGATGAACACCAGGAGCGCGCCGGCCAGGATCGCCGGCAGAACGATCGGCAGGATCACCGTACGCACGGTGCGGCCGGGCGACGAGCCCAGCCCTTGCGCCGCCTCCTCCATCGACAGGTCGACCGCCTTGAAGGCGGCGACGGTGGGCAACAGCACGTAAGGATAAAGAGTGAGCACATAGACCAGCACGATGCCGCGCGCGCCGTAAATCGAGCCGAAGCCGAGGCCCAGGCCCTGCAGCCACTGGGTGACGATGCCGCCATTGCCCAGCAGCAGCACGATGGCGTAGGCGCTGACGAACGACGGCAGCACCAGCGGCAGCGCCGCCACGGCGAGGATCGCCGCCTTGCCCGGCACCGGCAGGCGCGCCAGCGCAAAGGCCATCGGCACGGCGAGCAGGGTCGTGATCAAGGTGGCGGCGACGCCGATGCTCACGGTGTTGACGATGGCGCCGCGATAGAACGGCCGGCCCAGGATCTTGGCGTAGTTGGCGAGCGTGAGCGACGTGCCGTCGGCATTGAGCAGGCTCGCGCCGAACACCTGGAGCAGCGGATAGAGCAGGAAGACGGTGAGGAAGAGCAGTCCGAGCGCCGCGATCGCCGCCGGCAGGCGCTGCTGCTGGGGGATAGCGAGCCTCACGGCAACATCACCAGGCGCGCCGGATCGTAGGCGAGCGACACGACTGCGGTCACCGCCAGGGCATGATGCGGCTGATCGAGGCTCGCCATCTTGAGCAACGTGCCGTTGGCCAGCACGACGTCGAGCCGTGTCAGCGGCCCCAGCATCTCGATGCGCGACACAGTGCCGATGAGCCGCGGCCAGCCGGCGGGCGCCTCCTCGGCGAAGCGCAGCGCCTCGGGCCGCAGCGACACCCAGACCGGCGCCGCGAGGCCAAGCGCCTGCGCCGGAAAGACGTTGGCGGTGCCCATGAAGTCGGCGGCAAAGCGCGAGGTCGGCTGGCGGTAGATGTCGGCCGGTCGGCCGACCTGCTCCAGCTTGCCGGCGTTCATCAGCGCGATGCGGTCGGAGACCGACATCGCCTCCTCCTGATCATGCGTCACATAGAGCGCGGTGATGCCGAGCGACTTCTGCAGTTCGCGGATCTCGCCGCGCATGCTGACCCTGAGACGCGCATCGAGATTGCTGAGCGGCTCGTCGAACAGCAGCACCTGCGGGCGGATCACCAGGGCGCGGGCGATGGCGACGCGCTGGAGCTGGCCGCCCGAGAGCTGGTGCGGCCAACGCTCGCCCAGTCCGCCGAGCTGCACCAGCCGGAGCGCATCCTCGACGCGCT
>Ga0081455_10008517_pt1 | contig 10652 bp, 12 predicted proteins | sample TabmetS3T2R1_FD_70207 | JGI IMG/M metagenome (GOLD analysis project Ga0081455, IMG submission 70207) | Tabebuia heterophylla rhizosphere microbial communities from the University of Puerto Rico - S3T2R1 | ecosystem: Host-associated > Plants > Roots > Rhizosphere ... | reverse complement strand
TCCGCCAGAAGGTGGACCCAGCCACCCTAGTACTACAGTTGTACTTATGAAATTGCGCGTCGTTTATAATGCCAATATCTGGCAATCCCTTGGTGCCAGCGGCGCCATGTGGACCACGCCAGGATACGCTCCACACGCTGCTGGGTGGCCAGCACGAGACGCCAGAAGAGGCGTCGAATCTCCGCGACACTCAGAGGCACAGTAGTCCTCGAGTAGCCTTGAAGGCCGCCAGGCTGCTCGGTATGGGCTGGGACAGCATTTTTTTTGGTGCCTCCTCTCTGGGGAGCTGGGTAGCCCGCAGCCCTGTCAACAACGCATAGGCCCACATGGCTAAGGTGATGTGCCGGTACCATCCCGTCCAACTCCGCACTTCATACTGATCGAGGCCGACCTCGCCCTTCGCCTCTTCAAAGCATTGTTCGACTGTCCACCGCCTGCCGGCCACCTGCGCCATGGTCGCGAGGGTGGTCGCTGCGGGAGCAAACACGACATACGCCGTCAACTCAGTGGGATCACTGAGACTGCGTCGGACCAGCAGCCAGCGACGCCACGCCGACAGGCGTGGTCTCGCCAATGGGAGCCAGCACCAATCATACCAGCGCGGGCCTTTTGCCCCGTCACCGACGCTCAACCGGCACCAGCCGTCCGCCCCCAGCGCGGCGAGGAGGGTTTTGACTTGGTGTTGTCGACCGGCGCGCCAGACATATTCTTTCCCTGAGACGGCCATGACATGAGCCCGCTGGTTTTCTTCCAACCACAGCCGCAGCGACCGATTATCTCCATAGACACTATCGCCCGTCACCCAAGCGGCTGGGACACCCCCGTCAAAGGCCCGCCTCAGCATCTGCTGCGCCAGTTGTGGCTTGGTGGCAAAGGAGCGCTCGTCTGGAATCCCTGCGGCCTCGCAACGCGCCTTGTCCCTGGTCCATTCTTGGGGAAGATAGAGGTCCCGATCCAGCAAGAGATGGCCCTGGGGAGTCGCATAGGTCAAAAATACCCCAATTTGACAATTTTCCACACGACCGGCGGTCCCACTATACTGGCGCGCCACGCCCGCCGACCGCTGGCCTTTTTTGATAAAGCCCGTCTCATCGACGACCAGCACGCCCTGCGGAGTCCCGAGATGCTCGACAACATAGGGACGCAGATCGTTACGGAGGGCATCGGCGTCCCAGATCGCCCGTCCCAACAAATGCTGGACGCCGTATGGGGTCGCTTCGCCATTGACTTCGGCGAGTTGCCAACCGTTTTTGCGCTCTATCGGGCTCAGCAAGCCACGAATATACGCCCAGGCACGCCACCGAACCTCGCGTCGGGCGAATTGGGGCCCAATTCGTCGCTCCACCTCCGTCTGCCACAGCGCCCACGTACGTACCGTCTCCAGGGTCACATTGCCTGGACATGAACCTGGCTGCTGCCACACTGCCATGGTGCCCTCCTCCAGCATGGGTAGGGAACCATGATAACACACGATCTACAACTGTAGTATTAGAGCCTATCTCAATAGGCTGGTTTTAGAGTAGAATCTCCTGACGTCCCAGAGCCACAATCTGGTATCGAGGAGATGTTCCAATGCCTGCAGTCCGTTCCCTCTCCACGAACGTGCTTCGCCCCTGTGCTGATGACGGCTGGCGCATCCCTGACGTGTTGTGGGAGCGCATCGTTCCCTTGCTCCCTGCGCGCAAACCGCACCCCTTGGGGTGTCATCGGCCCCGCGTCGATGATCGCAAAGCGATGGATGCCATCTTCTTCGTGCTCCGCACCGGGTGCCAGTGGGGCGCCTTGGACGCCACCGGGCTCTGCTCGCACAGTGCCGCCCATCGCCGCTTCCAAGAGTGGACGGCAGCGGACGTCTTCGTCGCCTTATGGGAACAGGGCTTGATGGAATATGATGCTTTGCAGGGCATTGACTGGGAGTGGCTGGCGATGGATGGCGCGATGACCCAAGCGCCCCTTGGGGGGGAAAAAGGTGGGCAAGAACCCCACGGATCGCGGGAAAATCGGCACCAAACGCAGCGTGCTCACCGACGGCCGGGGCGTGCCCGTCGGCCTCGCGGTGGACGGCGCGAATCGCAATGATTTCAAGCTGGCGCGAGCGACCATCGAGAATATCGCCGCAGAGCGGCCCGACCCGACCCCCGACGCGCCGCAGGGGCTGTGCCTGGATAAGGGCTATGACTATGACGAGGTCCGGGACCTCCTGGAGGAGTTTGGCTTCACCGCCCACATCCGGGCACGGGGGGAAGAAGCCAAGGCGCTGAAGGAAGAAGCGGGGTTCAAAGCCCGACGATGGGTCGTGGAGCGCACACATAGTTGGATGAATCGTTTCCGGCGTGTGCTGGTCCGTTGGGACAAGAAAGTATGCAACTACTTGGGGTTTCTGCATTTGGCGTGCGCCTATATCACGTATCGCCAAGCTGGCCTATTGGGATAGGCTCTAAGTTCCATCTGCTTTCGCTGGACAATGCGACCAAGGAAGAAGCGGTCGCCGTCGGCAAGCAGGCGGCGGCCGACATCGACGCGTTTCTGCGTGGGCTCACCGCGGCGCTCAGCACGCAGGGCGGCTACCTGTTGGTGCACGAGTCAGAGCCGGTGTCGATCTCTTACAACACCTTCGCTGGCGCGTTCAGCGCTACCTCCGAGCACCGGTTAATCGCCCGCGTGCCCGAGTCGTTCGACATCACCAAGGTCGACGGTTACGGGGCGGTCAAGGCGTTCGGCGGCGGCACTGAGGTGACCATCATGCCATGGGCGAAGGCCAAGTACGCCGGCATCCTTCACTACAACTCCGACCCGACCGACTCGAAGCACGACAGCAAACGCGTGCTGACCAACGCTCTGCCGCTCGACTTCTATTACGACCTTGCCAAGGCGAAAGCCGGCTCGCCGGCACAGATCGGCCCCGAGTTCGCCAAGCTCATTTGTTACACACGCGAGCGGTTGCGCACGCGGTGGCCCGCCGAGTGGACGTTCGAAGAGACCGGCCCGCACTGGGCCTTCTACCTCTCCGCGGAGCACGAGAATTGGTACTTCCCGCGCGCGTGGGGCGCCGTGGCGACCTCGGGGTGTCCGGCCGCTCCAGCGCCTGATCGCGAGCTCCGCGCCCTGCTCTCGCGTGCGTACGACTACGGCAACCATTCAGCCGAAATTCCGAAACCGACGTTCAACGAAGTCTTTGGCACGCCGTGAAGGGGGACTCATGGAAATCACACTGAGTCGGAAGTGGCTGACGGAAACGACGACCGTCGGCAAGCTGTCGATTGACGACGAGTTTGAGTGCTTCACGCTCGAAGACAAGTGAGCTTCGTCCTCACCGCAAGTAAGTTCAGTCGGTGGGATGTTCTTGGAACGACATATGTCGAAGTTGAAGATGGAGGGATAAATAACCGATGGTGTTAGTCTCTTACAAACTACAAATACGTATAGAACTATACAAACTAACAGTACTCATTTTTGAGCTTGCTATAGTCCTATAACTCTTCCACACTGGTCAGCGTGACATCCTTCCCCTCAGAGGAGAGCCGCATGACCACCTGGGACTTGATCATTGCTTTGTTCTACCACGTCGATGAGCAGTTGCACGACCTGCCCAAACACCCCGAGGCGCACCTCTGGCCCAGTGAGGTGGTCACCTTGGGGCTGCTCCATGCCCTCAAAGGCGTGGGGAACCGGGCGTTCCATCGGTGGTTGACACGCGACTATCGGCCCTTGTTTCCCCACCTCCCCGAGCGCACCCGGCTCTTCCGTCTCTTCACGACGCATCAGGACTGGACGCGGGCCTTCTTGGCCGCTCCGACTGTGCTCGGGGTGATCGACACCTATGGGATCGAGCTCATCCACCCCATCCGGGAGGGGCGGAGCCCGCAGCAGATCGGTCGCAAAGGCCTGTCCAACCATCGCTGGATTGTCGGCGGGAAACTCTGGCTGTTGTTGAACCAGTATGGCTTGGTGGTAGGGTGGGATTGTGCCACGGCGCATGTGCCGGACCAGACGTTTCAGTGGCTGATTCGCCAGGTCGACGGACGCATGATTGTCCTGAGCGACACCGGTTTCCATGCCGCCGAGGGCGACCCCGCCAACCTCAAACTCTGTCAGCGCGGGGAGTGGCAGGACCGCATGCTGGTGGAGACGGTGCTCTCGATGCTGACGCTCGTCTGCCATTTCAAAAAGGTCATGCACCGGGTCTGGACGTATTTCCACGCCCGGCTCGCGTTCACCATGGCCGCCTTCAATGTCTTGGTCCAGTGGCACGGTTTACAGCCCACCACGTCGGGCTTCGTGCCCCTCTCGATGGCTGAGTTTAGTCTGTAAAATACCAATGCCGCTACTTGGTTTGTCAGAGACTAACACCATTGATTAATACCACTTCCCATGAATACTTGTGCATGCTGCTCCAAGGCAATATACAGGGACTTGGGATACCGCTGCCATTTGCACAGCTATTTATCAGATTTGGTATAATCCGGTCGCTCAATTTCTCGCAGTTTGTAGAACGTCGAAGGTGGGGGTCCATGAGCACGAGAAGGCATGGAAGAGGCTCGCGTCTGTGCAGGTGATGCGCCCCGTACCAGCGAGGAGACACGCCGCACCTCCTCCAGATGTTACGCGCGACAAAGGGTGAGAAATTGAGCGACCGACTGTGCCCCAAAGCGGGTAAATGGTTGACTCCCCGTGCACCGACACACCAAGATGACCCTGGTGCTCCTGGCGCGATGCGGCTACACTTGCGGGAGCCTCCGTTGAGAACCGTGCGAGGTCAGGACTCTTTCCAGCTCCAGCTCTCCTGCTGGGGCTGTGGTCGTCTTTCGGGAGACACCCATGGATGACGCGCGATCACCCGACGCTGTGCTGAGTCAGAGCCTGGCCGTGCTGCGCCAATGCGTCCCCACGCTCGAAACCGCCGCGGCGCGGGCGCCGACCGTGGCCGTGGAGCTCCGGGACACGGTAGCCGCCCTCCGCGGGGTGGAAAGCGCCTTGCACCAGCATCGCGACGCGCTGCGGCGTGCGGCACACTTCGCCACGCTCGGACGGCTCGCGGCGGGGCTCTCCCATGAAATCCGTAACCCCTTGGGCGCGCTCTTCCTGCACATCGATCTGTTAGAGGAGGAATTCCGCGATCCGACGCCCGAGAGCCCGACCGTGATGATGCAGACCTTCGGCGAGATCCGGACGGCCCTGACGCGCCTCGATGAGCTGGTGCAGGATTATCTCTCCCTGGTGCGCGTCAGCACCATCGAGTTGGACATGCAGGACGTGGGGGCCGCCGTGCAGGCGTGGGCGGCGGAGATGCAGAGCCGCGCCGCGCAGCAGGGCGTGACCGTCGAGCTGGAGGGGGACACCACGGTGGGGCCGCTGGCGTTTCATCCTAGCACCCTGCGGCGAGCCGTGCTCAATGTGGTGCAGAATGCCATCGAGGCCATGCCGCAGGGGGGCACGCTGCGCCTGGAGTGTGCCCGCACCGCCACGGAGGTGCAGCTGCGCATCCGCGACAGCGGGGTCGGGATGCCTGCCGAGCAGCTCCCGCGGATTTTCGAGCCGCTCTACACCACCAAGCCGGGCGGCACCGGCTTGGGCCTCTACATTGTGCGGGAGATTCTGATCGCGCATGGGGGCCAGGTGACGGTGGAGAGCGTGGAGGGGCAGGGCACCCTCTTTATCCTGACGTTCCCCGCGCCGGGATGACTGTCGCCAGGCGTCTCCGGCGCCGCGCGCCGCGTGGGGAGACGCGCACGCCAGGGCGGGCTGTCCTCGGGCCGCCATCCCTGGCCCCTGAGGCCCGTTTATGGTATCAACCAGCCAGCAGAGTATCTCTACACGGTGCGGCAGAGGGTGTCATCGTAGCTCCAGATCAAGGCACGGTGGCGCGAGAAGAGCGCCCTCTCCTCACGAGGAGCTGTGAGAGTCGCCCGCGTATGCCACACTCTGCTGAGGCTGCTCACGCACATCGATACGTTGTCAACGCCCGCTGCAGCGCTCTAATAGTTCAGCCCTCGGTCTGCGGCTGCCACCGTGCGTGTCCGAGCCTGGCCCCATCCACGACGGCTGATGGCAGCGCGCTCCGTAGGCGTCGACATGGCGGTTTTTCGCGTGCCGCCGCCCCAGAACTTAAAGAGTAGTGCACTCCATGTAATGTTTTTTCTCGAAAACCTCATACGAGCATTGTTGATTTTCGATGGGTTGCGGAGCCGCTATTGCCAGCGAGCATTACTTGTCTATCAATACCCCGTCCATGACGTCCCGTTGCCTGCATAACGTCATCTCGCTCGCCCGGCGCCGCGTCCATCGTCAACGCTTTCGAACACGCTCCTCCCTACCGAGGCGCGGCCACCGGCCAACGCTGTGATTCGAACGTGCGAAATTGCGATTCCAGTAGCCATTGCAGGGTGGCTTTTTCGTTCTGCTTGAGAAAATTCTGGCACTGTGCGGACCGCCTCTGTAGCCGGCGTAAATCGGACGTACATGCCTTCACCGGCCTAAAATTCCGCGCATCGCTCCACAAACTCGCCCCGGCAATGAACGCATGCTCCAGGCTGGTGCGCGCCATCTTTTTCAGTTGCGCATAACTAACGTCCTGGTCGACCACAGCGCGCAGGTACTCCTGCGTCAGGTCTGAGCGTGAGACGCCTTCATCATCCGTGGCCAGCGCCACTGCAACCCCAGCGCGCATATACTCGCGTAGCGGATGGCGGCTCCCCTGGACCCCCAGAATGGTGGCATTGCTGGTCAGGCAAATCTCGACCATGATGTTGCGCTGGGCGAGCTCACGCAGGAGGGCGCGTGCCTGGGTTTCATACATGACGCTGACGCCATGTCCGATGCGCTCCGCGTTCCCGATCTCGACGGACGCGCGGATGTGGAAGCGGAGGTCTTCGGGGGGAACGTCGCCTTGCACCAGTTCGCCCGCATGCAAGGCGATGTGCACCTGGGGATAGACCCTGTGAAGGTACTGCAGCATGCGCATGTGCAAGCGGAAATCGCGCTTGGGAACATACCAGTCTTCGGGCTGGACGACATTGAGTCCCACAAAGCGCGGATCGGCGCTGGCCGCCTCAAAGCCCAGGACCATTTGCGCGAACACCATCTCCTGGGGCAAGCCGCGCAAGACCATGTATTGATAGCGCTGCGTGATCGTGCAGCCAGGGTCAGGGTGTGGGGCGGCGCACCCCAGCACTGCGTTGCGCCTCGACTCCGCCTCGTCCATTTCCTTGCGGGCAGCGGCCACCACGTGCGCCATGCCGTTGGCCAACAGGTTGTCGCGCTGGCGGGAGAAATCATCGTCCCATCCGGTCCGCTGCGCCAACGCCGTCACTGCCGGGAAAGCCGCGGCATGCATCAGCTCCTGATAGATTTCGTGCTGCGCGGCCGCCCGGGCGGCGGTTTCGGCCAGCATCTTGCCCGTATTGCCGTCACTTGCCACGATGAACTTGTCGAACGTGTCAAAGAAGTGGGCGTGCCCGGATTCCCCTGAGAGCTGCCAGTTGCGCATCGAGAAGGCGTCGATCATCCGCCGGTACAAGAACCGGTCTGAAAGCGCGTTGCTGGCGGGTACCGTGCCTTGCTCACCGCAAGGTGGCGCGCTGAGATAAAGCGTCGTGGGCTCCACGCACAACCCGCCGTCCGAGGCCCACTGGATGAACGATTCGGCATACACAGCACCAAGGAGATGGTTATGCAGGTCCCCGCCCTTGGGCATGGCATGGAGAAAAAGCCGCAGCTGGTGATAGTTCTTGCGGATGCTCTGAAAATAGCGCTCGGTTCGTACTGCATGGGAAGGGTGCACGCTCTGGGTGGCGATGCAAACCGTAGGCGCCCCCAGCACTGCCGCAAGCACAAAAGCGCTCACGCTGATGGTATGCGCACGCGAAGTGGACTGCATATTGGCCTTTCCGGGCAGGCGTTTGCACATACGACGGTCACGGTTTTGATGGATAGTGCCGATCGAGTCGCTTCGAGGTAACCGGTTGCGAGCATATAAGCGATCGGTGATCGCGGACACCGGAAAGTAACTGGCTCCGCCGTCCCCTTTGACGTACTGTAAAGACAAAGGTATTGGGGTGTCAAAGGCCGTTAAAACAGTGGTGCCTTGTGCCCGTTTGCGAGCATGGTCACGGGGGATGCGACGACAGCAGTGGTGACACACGCCTGGCGCGTGGGCTCCCGTTTGGAAGAATGCCTGGAGTGCTCCCCCCGCGCCCGATGCCTCAGGGACTCGTGACGAGGGAGGATATCGAGATGGCACGTGCTGCACGTCGTCAAGGTGAGAGCCAACACCACAAGCGTCGTTCCAGTCGGGGGCGCTCAGCGCCGTTCGAGCAGATGAATCTCAATGCCGCCGGGATTGATGTCGGGGCGACCGAGCACTGGGTCGCCGTCCCAGAGGATCGCGATGAGGAACCGGTGCGGCGCTTTGGGGCGTTTACGGCTGATCTCTACGTCCTGGCCGAGTGGCTGCGACAGTGTCAGATTGAGACCGTGGTGATGGAGTCGACCGGCGTCTACTGGATTGCCCTGTTCGAAGTGCTCGAAGAGCGTGGCTTTGATGTCAAGCTGGTCGATGCCCATTACGCGCGCCAAGTGCCAGGGCGCAAGACGGACGTGAAGGACTGTCAATGGCTGCAAGAACTCCACACCTATGGCTTACTGCGTGGCGCCTTTCGTCCCGAGGATCAGATCTGTGTGCTGCGTAGCTACCTGCGGCAACGGAGTATGCTCGTGGCCATGGCCTCGCGCGCTGTCCAGCATATGCAGAAAGCCCTGGAGCAGATGAATCTCAAACTGACGGAGGTGGTCAGCGATATTAATGGAAAAACAGGGATGGAGATTCTCCGTGCCATCCTTGCAGGCGAGCGCGATTCCCAGCGTCTGGCCAGCCACCGCGATCGGCGGTGCAAACACGATCAGGCGACGATCGCCAAGGCCTTGGAAGGGCACTGGCGGGCTGAGCATCTCTTTGCGTTGCAGCAGGCCGTGGAGCAGTATGAGTTTCTGCAGCAGCAGTTGCAGGCGTGTGAGCAGCAGATTGAGGCGTGTCTCCAGACGTTTGTGACGCAGGTGGACGTCGACACCCCTCCGCCTGCGCCGGCCCGCAAACGGCGTGCACGCCAGCGTCACGCCCCAGACTTTGATGTCCACGGGTATCTTGTCGCGATGACTGGGGTCGACCTGACGCAGATTGATGGGATTGATGCGTTGACAGCTCTCAAGGTCATCAGTGAGATCGGGCTCGACATAACGCGCTGGCCGACGGGCAAACATTTTGCGTCCTGGTTGGGGTTGTGTCCGGGCAACAAGGTGTCGGGAGGCAAACGGTCTCGCATGCGGAGCAAGCCGACGGCCAATCGGGCGGCCAGCGCCTTACGGCTAGCGGCCCAGGGTTTAGTCAATAGTCACAGCGCCCTAGGAGCCTATTATCGTCGGATGCGAGCGCGGCTGGGTGCACCTAAGGCGATTACAGCGACGGCACATAAGCTGGCCCGGCTCGTCTATAGCATGCTGCGCTATGGCACGGCCTATGTGGATGCGGGACAGCAGGCGTATGAACAAAAGTATCGCGATCGGGTGCTGACGAATCTGCAACGGAAAGCTCGGGTATTTGGTTACCAACTCGTGCACGTCGCAGACCCGGGCAGTGCTCAAGCCGCCGCAACGCTCTAACCTGGGGAAGTTACTTGGAAGTTTTAGACACCGCAGAATCCTCGCAGGTTGATCAACGTGTAGGCCATCAGCTTCATGCCATAATGCCGTTGCTGGATGCGTTCAAATCGGAGGAGCAGTCGTTTGAATTTGTCCTCCCACGCAAAGGTGCGCTCGACCCGCATCCGCAACGCATGGATAGCTTCGTTGAAGAAGCGCTTCCGTCCACGCTTCGTGCGCTTGCGGTTGCGAGGATTCTCTGGAATGTTAGGGATCAAGCCGGCATTGAATATGCACTTCCGATTGTGGGTAGAATCAAAGCCGCCATCGAGGTTGAAGTAGGCACTTCTGAGGTCCAAGCCCACCTCTGTGGCCACCTTTTTCAGCGCTCGCAGGCCCTCCGGTAACAAGACCATATCGGTTTCATTGACGGGAGCCACAGGGACCGGCGCTAGGACGTAGCCATGATTGTCAATGATGGCGATGACTTTCTCGCCCTTTTGGTGCTTGTGGCCGGAATAGCCGATGCCATCGCCCCTTTTTTGGCCACGGTGTTGGTCCCGTCACCATGGAGTACGCTGAGGTCGAGCTGTTTCTCTGCCGCGAGATGCCGCACGCTTGCCACAAACGCCTGCCAGAGCGACCCATCATCGGCCCATTTGGCAAAGACTTTGTAGATGGTCGTGTAGTGAATGGCCGGCTTGCCCTGGGCGTCTTGGGGCACGGGTAAACACTTCCACTGCATCCCGGTGTAGAGGAGCCACACGATGAGGTTAAAGACCCGGTAATAGCCCAGTTTGCACTTTGGCCCGCGCTTGGGCATCGAGAGGTGCGGCAAGATAAATGCCTCGAACTCCGGTTCGGAGAGTTGGACAGGAATCGGCGTCGTTGCAGGCTTTGGTGCAGTAGTGCTCATCATGCAATGGCCTTATGGAAAGAAGGGTGATGTGACCTGGCGAAGCGAATTACTTCAGAGATTACAAAAGGTTAGGGCCAATTGCAAAACTCGCAACCAGTTA
>Ga0081455_10008516_pt1 | contig 10653 bp, 10 predicted proteins | sample TabmetS3T2R1_FD_70207 | JGI IMG/M metagenome (GOLD analysis project Ga0081455, IMG submission 70207) | Tabebuia heterophylla rhizosphere microbial communities from the University of Puerto Rico - S3T2R1 | ecosystem: Host-associated > Plants > Roots > Rhizosphere ... | reverse complement strand
CCACCATGTGGATCAAATCGAGCAATACCCCGTCGTGGTGAAGGGCATCAAGGGCAGCGGCAATGTGATCTATGTGAATTCCCCAGCGGAACTGGGCGACCTCCCGCTTACCGAGATGGTGATGCAAGAGTATATTCCCGGGCAGGGCTATGGTTTCTACGGCTTATTCCATCATGGCGAACCTAGGGCGATCTTTATGCACCGGCGAAGGCGCGAGTTTCCGGTGACCGGGGGAGCCAGCACCGCGGCAGAGAGCTATTACGATGAACACTTGAAAGCACAGGGAATCCGCTTATTGAGCGCCCTACAGTGGCACGGGGTGGCGATGGTAGAGATGAAGCGGGACCAGCGGGACGACGTCCACCACCCCCACGCGCGGGTGCACTCCGACGTGGCGGCTGAGATCGACGAGCTCGAGCGCCCGCGCCGCGCCGGCCACGAGGGCGTCGACAAGCCCCTCGTCGTCACCCGCAAGCGTGAACACCGACCGGTGGTGGTCCGCGTCCGAGTGCACGTCGAGGAGCGCCGCCGAGGTCGCGAATGCGTCCCCGATCTCGGCGATCGCCGGCGTATCGCGCCCCTCGGAGACGTTCGGCACGGCCTCGAGCACGAGACGTACCCTACGAGCCGTGACGGGCGAGGAGGAACCGGCGAACCGACCCCCTACGCGGCGCCGGACGTTCGTCCGGCTGCTCGCGTTCCTCGCCCCCTACCGCGCATCGCTCGTCGTCTCGTCGCTGCTCGCGATCGGGTCGCAGCTGGCGGGCGTTCTCGTGCTCGTCCTCACCGGCGTCATCGTCAACGAGCTCTCGAGCGATCCCAGCGGGCGCGTCCTCGGGCTCGAGATCCTCGGGATCCTCGCGCTCGGCGTCATTCGCGGTGTGCTCATGCTCGGGCGGCGGATCCTCTCCGGACGCCAGGCGCTCGCGGTCGAGTACGACCTGCGCGACGCGCTGTACGAGCACTTCCTCCGGCTCTCGTTCGGGTTCTACGATCGGAACCAGACCGGGCAGCTCATGTCGCGCGCGACGATCGACCTCCAGTCCGTGCGCTTCTTCCTCGGGTACGGGCTGATCTTCTTCGCGCAGCACGTCGTCACGATCGTCGTCGTCTCGGCGGTGCTCTTCGTCTACGACTGGCGCCTCGCGCTCGTCGCGCTCGCGATCACGCCCGTGATCGTCGTGATCGCGGCGCGCTACAGCCACATCGCGCACCCAGTGCTCCGGGACGTGCAGCAGAAGCTCGCGGACGTCTCCACGGTCGCGGAGGAGAGCATCGTCGGCGTTCACGTCGTCAAGTCGTTCTCGCAGGAGGAGCGGCGCGAGGCGCAGCTCGCACGCGCGGCCGATGCCGTGTTCGAGCGGACGCTCGACGCTAACCGGCAGCGCGCGTTCTACGTGCCGCTGCTCACGTTCATGCCCCAGCTCGCGCAGGCGGCGGTGCTGCTGCTCGCCGGTCGGATGGTGGTCTCGGGGTCTCTCTCACTCGGGGAGTTCTTCGCCTTCAACCTCCTGCTCGCGATGCTCGTGATGCCGCTGCGGATGATCGGGATGTGGGTCGGGCAGGCGCAGCGCGCGATCGCCGCCGGCGAGCGCATCTTCGAGATCCTCGACGAGCCGGAGGAGATCGCGGACGGCCCCGATGCGCAGGAGCTGGCACCGGGGCCTGGGTACGTGCGCTTCGAGCGCGTGGGCTTCGGCTACGAGCCGTCCCGGCTCGTGCTCGACGACGTCGACCTCGACATCGCCGCCGGACGGACGGTGGCGCTGATCGGGCGCACGGGCGCGGGCAAGACGACGCTCGCGACGCTCGTCCCCCGGTTCTACGATGTGACCGCCGGCCGCGTGCTCGTCGACAGCGTCGACGTGCGCGACCTGCGGCGCCGCTCGCTGCGACGCGAGATCGGAGTCATCTCGCAGGACCCGTTCCTGTTCTCCGCGTCAGTGCGCGACAACATCGCATTCGGTCTTCCCGACGCGCCGCACGACGCGGTCGAGGCCGCCGCACGGGCGGCGCAGGCGCACGAGTTCATCGAGGAGCTTCCGCAGGGTTACGACAGCGTCATCGGCGAGCGCGGCATCACGCTGTCCGGCGGCCAGCGCCAGCGCCTGGCGATCGCGCGCGCCCTCCTCATCGACCCGCGGATTCTCATCCTCGACGACGCCACCGCCTCGGTGGACGCTACGACGGAGGCGCGCATTCGGGCTGGCCTGCGCGAGGTGATGCGCGGCCGGACGACGATCATCATCGCGCACCGCCTGTCGACGATCGCGCTCGCGGACGAGATCGTCGTCCTCGACCACGGACGGGTCGCGGCAAGGGGGACGCAGAGCGAGCTGCTCGAGGAGAGCCCGCTCTTCCGCGAGATCCACGACCACGGGCTCCTGCAGCAGGTGGTCTCGGGATGAGGTTCGAAGGCCGCCCGGGGGCTGTCTCACGACCCCCCCAACCGGCACACATTCGGCACACCCGCGTGTCCCATCCGTACAAACTTCGCGGTTATGCTCGCAGTGGGTGGTGGGCCGGGGTGCCCCACTGGAAGGCCGCACTTTGAGGGTCTGGCAGGCGGGGAGCCATCTCACGCGGCACCGCGCCGACGAGGTCGAGGACTGGTCGTGGCGGCAGACCCGTAGGCGTCTCGCGATCCTCGTCGGGCTCGCGCGCCCGTACCCGGGCCGGACCGCGCTCGCGGTCGTCACGCTCGTTGCCTTCACGCTCGTCGCGCTCCTGCCGCCGTACCTGGCCAAGGTCGCCGTCGACGAGGGGATCGAAGCCGGCAACCTCCACGTGCTCGTTCTCACAGTGGCCGCGTTCGTCGCCGCCGGCATCGGCGCCTTTGCGCTCTCGGGGCTCCAGACGTACTTCACCGGCTGGGTCGGGGAGCGCGCCCTCGCCGACCTCCGCATCCGGCTCTTCCGCCATCTCCAGCGGCTCTCCCTCGGCTACTACGAGCGGAACCGCACCGGCGCCATCGTCAGCCGCATCACGAACGACGTCGAGGCCCTCGACCAGCTCGTGACGGACGGCGTGTCTAGCCTCGTCCAGAACGGCCTCCTCCTCATCGGAACAGCCGTCGTCCTCTTCTTCCTCGACTGGAGGCTCGCGCTCGCCACGCTCATCGTCGTCCCGCTGATGGCCGCGGCGACCGCGTGGTTCCGCATGCGCTCGAACCGCGCGTACCGCCGGGTGCGAGAACGCCTCGGCCTCGTCACCGCGACGCTGGCCGAAGACATCTCCGGGATGCGTGTCGTGCAGTCCTTCACGCGCGAGCCGACGAGCCAGACCTCGTTCCGCGGCGTCAACCAGGCGTACCGGGAGGCGAACTACGAGACGGTCGTCCTGAACGGGCTCTACTTCCCGGCCGTCGACGTCCTGTCCTCGGTCGCGACCGCGATCGTCCTCGGCTTCGGGGGCGCGCTCGTGGTCGACGGCAGCCTCACGGTCGGGACGCTGCTCGCCTTCACCCTCTACCTCGGGAACTTCTTCGACCCCGTCCAGCAGCTCTCGCAGCTCTACAACACGTTCCTCTCGGCGATCGCCGCCCTCGACCGCATCGTCGCCGTCCTCGACGAGGAGCCCGAGGTCGTCGACGCGCCGGACGCGCGCGACCTCCCGGCCGTCCGCGGTCATGTCCGCTTCGAGCATGTCGACTTCGGCTACTCCGACCTGCCGGACGTCCTCCATGGCTTCGACCTCGACGTCGCGGCGGGCACGACGGTCGCGCTCGTCGGCCACACCGGCGCCGGGAAGTCGACGATCGCGAAGCTCCTCACGCGCTTCTACGACCCTCGCGCGGGGCGGATCACGATCGACGGCCACGACCTGCGCGGCGTGACCCAGTCGTCCCTCCGGGGCCAGCTCGGGATCGTGCCCCAGGAGGGCTTCCTGTTCGCCGGGACGGTCGCGGAGAACATCGCGTTCGGCAGGCCCGACGCGACCAGTGAGGCCGTGGCCGCAGCGGCCGCGGCGGTCGGGGCGGACAGGTTCATCGGAGACCTGCCCGACGGATACGACACTGAGCTCGGCGAGCGCGGCTTCCGGCTCTCGCTCGGGCAGCGGCAGCTCGTCGCGTTCGCGCGGGCGCTCCTCGCCGACCCGCGCATCCTCATCCTCGACGAGGCCACCTCGTCAGTCGACATCGGCACCGAGCGGCGCATCGAGCACGGGCTCAACGAGCTCCTCGCGGGTCGGACCGCGTTCGTGATCGCACACCGGCTCTCGACGATCCGCCGGGCGGACCTGATCGTCGTGCTCGACCACGGGCGCATCGTCGAGCAGGGCACGCACGACGAGCTCATGGCCGCCGGCGGCGCCTACACACGCCTGTACGGAGACTGGGCCGCCGACGCGGCCTGATCTAGGCTAGGCCGCGGCATGGCAGAGGAAGGCGCGGCGACGGACGGCGACGCGGATCAGGTGATCGAGGAGTCGCTCGCGCTCGAGAGCGCGTACGAGACGAGACTCACGCCGGCCGAAGCGGTCGCGGGGATGCACGTGCGGGTGCCCCCACGTGGCAACCGCAAGCTGCGGCGCGTCCTCGAGAACGTCAACGCGGACGAGCAGCTCAAGGCCTGGTGGCACGTCGCGAACGTCAATGCCGTGGTTCGGCTCGAGATCAACGACCACTCCTGGGTGCACGTCCAGATCGTCGCGAACATCGCGCTCAAGCTCCTGCGCCAGCTGACGAAGCACCGCATCGAGCCGTCGCTCGTCCGCGACTACGGGCTCACCGCGAACGAGTCCGAGGTGGTCGTCGTGCTCGCGGCGCTGCTCCACGACATCGGCATGTCGGTCCCCCGCCGCGACCACGAGGACTGGAGCCTCTTCCTCGCGGAGCCGAAGCTGCGCGAGCTCCTGGAGGACGTCTACGACGAGCCCGAGCGGACCGTCGTCGTCTCGGAAGTACTGCAGGCGATCACGAGCCACCGCGCCGACGGCGAGCCGCTCACCGTCGAGGCCGGCATCCTCCGCGTCGCCGACGCGCTCGACATGGCGAAGGGTCGCTCGCGCATCCCGTTCGAGCGGGGCTCGATGTCGATCCACTCGCTCTCCGCGGCCGCGATCGACGAGGTCCGGATCGGCGACGGCGAGACCCGCCCGATCATGGTCGAGATCGTGATGAACAACTCGTCTGGCATCTACCAGGTCGACGGCCTGCTCAAGGCGAAGTTGCGCGGCTCGGGGCTCGAGCAGCACGTCGAGGTCGTCGCCCGGATCGACACGGAGGCGGAGAAACGACTCGTGCCCGTCTACCACCTCGAGATCGGCGGCGCAGAGGGGTCGTAGCGGGCATTCGTCTAGACTCCGGAAGCCGTTGCGGGGTCGTCTAACGGCAGGACGCCTGGCTCTGGACCAGGAAGTTGGGGTTCGAATCCCTGCCCCGCAGCCATCTTCCTTCTTCGCGTCATAGCGACATTCGTTGTCGCATAGGGTGACGCTCGTAACAATCTCCTGACCGTTTTACAACGGTTTCGCCGCCGTTTTGTGCGGGTAGCTCGGCTAGGGTGTTGTCCAACCTGTGACACGAGCGGGCCCTTTCCGGCGGCCCGCGCCCCTGTCCTTGGCTGAGCGCGCTGCGGCGTGACTCCGATCGGGAGGTGGAGTTCTGAGACCTGCATTCGTATGCCTGTGCCTGTTTCTCGTGCTGGTGCCCCAGGCCGCTGCGTCGACCTCGGGAGCAACCGCCGCGAAGGCGACGACGGCCGCGAAGACGGTGCAGAGCACCACGGCGAAGGCGTATCCCCAGCTGCTCCGCTCGCTCTCGCTCTCTCAGCGCATCGGCGTGCACAAGCGGAACGCACATCGCTACCGGAGCACGCTCCGCTTCTTCCGAAACCATCCGGGCCTGCTGCGGTCGCTCGAGCACCGCTCGATCGCCCACGCCGCGGTTCACCGTGCAACCCGCGGGCTCGCGCGATCGGCCCACTCGATCGACGCTCTGCGGGATGAGATCGCGCGCCGCCAGGTGCGTCGCCTCGCCCAGGCGTCTCCCAGGACGGCGATCTGCCATGTCTTCGGCCGCTACTGCCAACAGGCGCTCGCGGTCGCCCGGTGCGAGTCGGGGCACTCGACGACGGCGCAGAACGGGCAGTACCTCGGCCTCTTCCAGATGGGCTCGTACGAGCGCAGCATGTTCGGCCACGGCGCGACGGCGTACGCGCAGGCCCGCGCGGCGCACAAGTACTTCGTCCTCTCCGGACGTGACTGGAGCCCCTGGAGCTGCAAGCCCTGGTATTGACGGGCGACCTCACGGGCACGGCCGTTTTCGTCGCAAAGAGCGGAGCCGCGGGTTTCCTTTCGCGTGACGTTCTGGTAAGGGGTCCGGCGACGTGTGGGGACAGCGGAAGCGCGACCGCCTCCGAGCTCTCGACGAAGCTCAGGCGTACGCGCGCTGTCACGGCGACCGCGACGACACCGTCCGGATCGTGAAGCTCCCGCCCCGTCGCGCGCGCTTCGAGAACGTCCTCTCGAGCGGCGAGACCATCCGCAAGGACTTCGAGAACCGGCTCGACACGCGCGAGCCAGAGCCCGCGCCGTAGCCGGAAACCGGCCCGACTCATCGGCTACTCTTCCCGTCTCGGCCCATTCGTCTAGTGGCCTAGGACACCGCCCTCTCACGGCGGCGGCACGGGTTCGAATCCCGTATGGGCCTTAAGAGACCCGCACGGCTCATGCAATTTGGCTCAGCTGTGCGGGTCTTTCGCATCCGAGGTGCAATCCCGGCCACGTTTCCGTGAGGGCGACCGCGGGAACCCGTCGATCATGAAGAAGTGGCGGTACGCGCTCTTGGGCTGGTTGGCCTGGAAGCTCACCAAGCGTTGGGCTCGGCGCAAGGTGCCGCTGGCACGTCACTAGGCTGAGTCTCACCGCAGAGGGCGCCGCGAGCCTCCTACGTGGTCGAGCCGGCTTCAAGGTCATTGCGGGCCACCCCTGACGCATGGGGACGGGTTCTTCGTCTGGTGGGCTGAGGTTGGGGGCACCCACCGGGGCGGCCCGCAACCCTGTTTTCAACCTATGAGGTCGTTAGTCCTCGTGCGAGCTCTCGGAGGTCTTCCGCCTCGAGCGGCAGGTCAGGGCTTTGCGCGACCCGAGAACGGCGCCGCCACGGGAGCGACACCGCGATCTCGCAGGATTAGGCCGCGCTCGTAGGGGTACACCTTCGCGATGAAGGCGCGGCGTGGACCGGGTGAGATCGACTGGCTCGTGATCTCGTTCCTCATCATCGCTCTGGTGCTTCTCCTCGGCGGCGTGTTCCGGCTGTTCACCTAGCCGGGATTCCACCCACTCGATGCCGTCAGGTCGACGCGGGTCCGCGGGTCAGCTTTGCGCCGCGAACTCCTGCGAGCCGATGGCGAGGACGTTGCCGTCGGGATCCTTGAACCACGCCCCCATGGCGTTTCCTTCGAAGCGGGCGATGCCCTTCGCGTCCGTGTTGAACGGCTCGCCGTACTGCTCGAACGTCACGCCACTCGATGCCAGCTCGTCGACGGTCGCCTCGACATCTCCCACCCACCAGCCGGCGAGCGTCGCCTCCGACTTGCCCGCTCCTGTGGGCGAGGGGTAGACGTGAAGCGTCGTCCCGTCGCCGCACGAGTACGTGCGCCCTCCGTCAGCCTGGTCGACCCCGCCCGAGAGCCCGAGCTTTCCCTCGTAGAACTCCTTCGCCCGCTCCATGTCCGAGACGGCGATGGTGGCGCCGACTGGACTGTCGCTGAGTCCCATCACTCCTCCTTTGTAGGCCGCTGGGGGACGTTATCGCGTCTCGCGTCGAGGGCTAGAGCCTTGCGAGCCTGAGCGTCTTCAGCGTCTGCGCCTTGAAGATCTGCGCCTTCACGATCTGCGGCTTCGAGATCTGCGCCTTCACGATCAGCGCCTTCGACACCTGCGCCTTGACGATCAGCGCCTTCGAGATCTGCGGCCTCGCCACCTGAGCCTTCACGATCTGCGCCTTCATGATCTGCGCTTTCACGATCTGGGGCTTCGCGACCTGGACGGTGAAGTTGCCTGCTGCCGCGCTCGTGGGAATCGCGAGAGCGGCGAGAACTCCGAGGATGGTTGCCGTGCGCTTCATCGCGTACTCCTTTCTCGTTCGATCCATACGCAGCAGCCTAGGAGGCGGGGTTCGCGGTGTCGTTCGCCGAACTGACACGCCGAGTGTCGCGGCCGTGACACTCCCGATTGCGTGATCCGGCGCTCTCAGGCCAGGGCGAGCACGACGAGCTCGGCGACGCAGACGGGCTTGTCGACACCCTCGCACTCCACCGTCGCCTCGATCGTCCCCCTCGCGCCGAGCGGGGCGTCCTCCACCGAGACGACCTTGAACCGGCCCCGCACCCGTCGGCCGGACGGGACCGCCGCCGGGAAGCGGACGCGGTTCACGCCGTAGTTGACCGTCGCGCGCTCGGAGGGCGGGAAGATCTCGTACAGCATCGGGACGCAGAGCGAGAGCGTGAGGAAGCCGTGCGCGATCGTCGTCCCGAACGGGCCGTCCGCGGCGCGCTCCGGTTCGACGTGGATCCACTGCTGGTCGCAGGTCGCGCCGGCGAAGGCGTCGATCCGCTCCTGCGAGATGTCGATCCAGGAGGTCGGCCCGAGCTCCTGGCCGACGAGGTCGCGCAGGTCGCTCACGCCGCGACCGACGCCGCGGCGCGGATGCGCGCGAGGCTCTCGTCCTTCCCGACGAGCTCGAGGCTCTCGTAGAGGCCCGGCGACACGCGCGAGCCCGTGACGGCCACGCGGATCGGCAGGTACACCGTTCGCGGCTTCTCGCCGAGCTCGTCGCAGAGCGCCTTCAGCGCGGTCTCGATGCGTTCCGTGGTCCAGGGCTCGACCGCACCCAGCGCGGCCTCGGCGGCGCCGAGGATGCGCCCGTCGAGCAGCTCGGGATCCGGATCGATGTCCTGGAAGAGGAACCCGGCGAACCCCTGGAACTCGTCGAGCCTCCCGATCTTCTCCTGCACGATCGCCGCAGCCGCGTGCACGCGTTCCTCCGACCAGCCGACCCCCTGCTCGCCGAGGTACGCCACGAGCCGCGACGCGAACTCGTCCGGCGGCAGCGCGCGCAGATAGACCCCGTTCATCCAGTCGAGCTTCGCGTAGTCGAAGGTCGCCGGGCTCGTCCCGACGCGCTCGAGCGAGAAGCGCTCGACGAGCTCGTCGCGCGACATGATCGTCGTCTCGCCGTCGGGGGCCCAGCCGAGCAGCGCGAGGAAGTTCACGAGTGCCTCGGGGAGGTAGCCGGCCTTGCGGAACTCGTCCGCGGAGATCGCGCCGTGACGCTTCGAGAGCTTGCGGCCGTCGTCGCCGAAGACGTTCGGAACGTGCGCGTACACCGGCAGGTCCGCGCCGAGCGCACCGAGCACCTGGATCTGCTTGGGCGTGTTCGAGACGTGGTCGTCGCCGCGAATGACGTGCGTGATCCCGTCGAGCCAGTCCTCGAGCGGCGAGGCGAAGTTGTACGTCGGCCGCCCGTCGGAACGCACGAGCACGAGGTCCTCGAGCTCGGCGTTCGGGAACTCGATGCCCCCCTTGATCGCGTCCTCCCAGCCCGTGACGCCCTCTTCCGGCATCCGGATCCGGACGGCGCCCTCGTCCTCGTACGCCGTGCCCTCGTCGACGAGTCGGCGCGCCTCCTCCTTCGCGCGCTCCATGATGTCGAGCTGGAAGGTCGTCTCGCCGTCCCAGTCGATCCCGAGCCAGCGGAGCGAACGCTCGATGTGGTCGACGGCCTCCTCGACCTCTCGGCTCGTGTCCGTGTTCTCGATGCGGAGCAGGCACTCGCCTCCGCGCCCGCGCGCGAAGAGCCAGTTGAAGAGGAACGTCCGCACGCCTCCGATGTGCTGGAGGCCGGTCGGGGACGGCGCCATGCGAACGCGGACGGACATGCGATTAGCGTAACGCCGTGCTCTTCGGCGCTCACATGTCCGCCGCCGGCGGGATCTCGAAGACGATCGACCGGATCGAGGCGATCGGCGGCAACGCGGTTCAGCTCTTTACCCAGAGCCCGCGCATGTGGAAGCCGACCGCGCACACCGAGGAGGAGATCGAGCGCTTCAGGGCGAGGCGCAAGAAAGCCCGCGTGAAGCACGTCGCCTGCCACGCGCTCTACCTCGTGAACCTCGCGAGCCGCGATCGCGAGATCCGCACCAAGTCGCTCGACGCGATGCGCGCGACGCTGGAGACTGCGCAGGCGATCGAGGCCGACTGCGTCGTGTTCCACGTCGGCTCGCATCTCGGCTTCGGGTTCGCCGAGGCCGTGAAGATCGTCGTGACCGAGCTTCGCGAGCTGCTCGAGCTGACCACGGACCGCCTCTGGCTCTGCGTCGAGAACGCCGCCGGTGCGGGCGGCACGATCGGGCGATCCGTCGACGAGCTCGCCGTCCTCTTCGACGCACTCGACGGCCACCGGCGACTCGGGCTCTGCCTCGACTCGTGCCACTGGTGGGCGTCAGGTGTCGATGTGACGGACGCGGTCGCGCTCGAAGACGCGCTCGCCGACGTCGACGCGCGCGTCGGGCTCGATCGGCTCCGGCTACTCCACGTCAACGACGCGAAGTCGCAGCTCGGGTCGAACGCCGACCGGCACGAGGTCGTCGCCGACGGCCTGCTCGGGGACGGGCTCGCGACGTTCCTCGGCCATCCAGCCTTCCGGGG
>Ga0081455_10008515_pt1 | contig 10653 bp, 6 predicted proteins | sample TabmetS3T2R1_FD_70207 | JGI IMG/M metagenome (GOLD analysis project Ga0081455, IMG submission 70207) | Tabebuia heterophylla rhizosphere microbial communities from the University of Puerto Rico - S3T2R1 | ecosystem: Host-associated > Plants > Roots > Rhizosphere ... | reverse complement strand
CCTGCTCGAAGCGCTCGGTGAACTTACCGGTCGCCGCAACGATGCACGCGCGATGCTGCAGGTCGGAAAGCCTTCGCTCGGCCGCGGACTGCCGCTTGACCATTACGCGTTTCCCATCATCGGGATTCCGCCGCACCGCCAGCACGCGCCCGAAATCGAGCACAGCATCATCTATTCGGTGGCGCGCACAGAAAGTGCGTTCGACCAGCGCGACAAGTCCGCGGCAAATGCAGTCGGGCTGATGCAGGTGACGCCGGAAGCCGGACGCGATACCGCCAAGCGCTTTGGCGTCAGCTATGACTGGGACCGGTTGGTTTCCGACCCGGTCTACAACACGCAGATGGGCGCCGCCGAACTAAGCGCGCTGCTGAGCGAATACAAGGGCAGTCACATCATGACCTTTGCCGGCTACAATGCCGGCCGGGGCCGGGTGCGGGACTGGGTCAAGGCCTATGGCGATCCGCGTGACCCCAAGGTCGATGCGGTCGACTGGGTCGAGCGCATTCCGTTTTCGGAGACGCGGAACTATGTCCAGCGCGTGATGGAGAATCTGGCAGTCTACCGCGTGCGGTTCGACAACGCCGCCGCCGTGGCCTCGAAGACCGACCAGCGCGCCACCACGCGGGAGGTGAATGCAGCGCCGGTGCCGGCGCCAAGCGCGGCGCAACAATAAGCTCACCGCATCGATAGGCCATGTGCGGTCTGCCGAATAGCAGATGCGCCGGCCCGTCAGAGCGTCGGTTCTGATTGAATCAGACCGACGCTCTGGATTCTTGTTTTGACGCCTTTTCTACCGCAGATAGGTTTACGCTATTTGCGCAAGCTTGACTGCTATGCGAGCCGGCATCCACTTCGCTTGAAAATGCTCTAGCGGACTGCAACCTCGCGCATCCCGGTTTCCTTTATCGTTGGCATCCACAGCCTTGCCAACACCGGGATGACCAGCAGGCTGCAGATCGGGGACAGCAGCATCCCGCCAACGATGACTAACGCCAGAGGCTGCTGAACCTGCGAACCGATTCCTGTCGAGATGGCCGCCGGAACCAGGCCGATACACGCCGATAGCCCCGTCATGAAGATTTGCCGCATCCTTGTTTCGGAAGCGCGGATGATGGCATCCTCCGTCCCCATGCCTTCCTCGATGTCGCGGCGGATATAGGACATCAGCAGGATGCCATCCATCGCCGAAACGCCGAACAGCGAGATGAAGCCAACCGCGGCCGAGACGCTGAAATTCAGGCCGCCGATATGGAGCCCGAGAATTCCGCCGGCCACCGCGAACGGGATGCCCGATAGCGCCAGCAGGCTGTCCCGTATCGAATTGAACAGGCTGTAGAGCAGCATCAGGATCAGAAGCAGGCTCAACGGCACAATCAGCGCGAGCCGCTTCTTTGCGTCAACCAGAGCGCCGTATTCGCCGGACCATTCGAGCGAATAGCCCTGGGGGAGCGGAACGTTCTTCTGAACCCGCTCCTGGGCCTCGACCACGGTCGAACCGAGGTCCCGGTCGCGGACGCTATACTTCAGCGGGATAAAGCGCTGGTTGTTCTCACGGTAAATATAGGCCGCGCCGCTGACGAGCTTGATCTCGCCAAGATCGCCAAGCCGGATATAGGCCGTCGGCGACTTGGGATCCGAGTTCGGAAGCGCTACCGGTATAGCGCGAATGGCGTCGACATCCCTGCGGTATTCCGGCGCCAGGCGGACCGTCAGCGCGAAGATCATCTCCCCGTCATAGACCTTGGAAACTTCCTGGCCGCCGATCGCGGCCTGGACCACGGAATTGATGTCGCTGATCGAGAAGCCGTAGCGCGCGGTCTTGGCGCGATCGATCTGGACGATCAAATTCGGCTGGCCGAGCAGGTTGAAACCGGCGGGGTCGGCGACGCCGCGGACGGCCGAGAGTTCGTTCTTCACCGACTTGGAAAGCCGTTCCAGCTCATGGAGGTCCCTGCCGAAGATCTTGATCGAGTTCTCGCCTTTCACGCCGGAGACGGCTTCCTCCATATTGTCCTGGATGTACTGCGAGAAGTTGAAATCGACGCCGACGAATTCACGGTTGAGCTTCTCGCTCATCTGCTTGACCATCTGCTCCTTGGTCAGCCCCGATGGCCACGTGTTGGCCGGCTTGAGCGGAACGAAGAACTCGGCGAGAAACGAGCCGTCGGGATCGGTGCCTTCATCACCGCGTCCCTGCTCGGAAAACACGGTCTGAACCGGCGGATAGCTCGATATGATGGTACGGATCTTGGCCACCGTTTCCATCCCGGCCTCAAGCGTGATGGTCGGCGGCATCACGGCCCGGATCCAGAGGTTGCCCTCCTCCAGCTTGGGCAGGAACTCGGTGCCGAGCCACAGCCCGAGACTGAGGCACAGCACGAGAAACACTGCGGCGATGGCTGCGGCGCGGCGATAGTTGCGGACCGCGCGCGCCAGAATGGGCTGGTAGAGCTTGCGGATATGGCGGACCACGAAGGTTTCGACTTCCTGGACATCGGCCGGCAGCAGATATGAGGCCAGCACCGGTGTTACCGTGAAGGTCGCGATCACGGCGCCGAGCAATGCATAGGCGTAGGTCCGCGCCATCGGCCCGAAGATCTGGCCTTCCACGCCCTGCATCGTAAAAAGCGGCAGAAACGCTGCGATGGTGATCATGACCGAAAAGAAGATCGCCTTGTCGACCTCGACCGCGCCGGTCAGGATCCAGCCCAGTTTATCGCTGAGTGTGGCTTGGCGTCCCGGCGGCAGCCGTGGCGAGTGATGGGCGATCTGGCGGAAGATATTTTCCACCATGATGACGGTGCCGTCGACGATGATGCCGAGGTCGATAGCACCGACCGACAACAGGTTCGCGGACTCGCCTCGCATGACCGTGATCATCACTGCAAGCAATAGCGCTACCGGAATTGTGGCAGCGACGATCAACGCGCAGCGGAGGTCGCCGAGAAACACCCACTGGATAAGAAAGATGAGCGCTATTCCGAACAGCAAATTATGCAAAACGGTCTGCACCGTGATCGCAACGAGATCACCGCGATCATAGAATGGCACGATTTTGACGCCGGCCGGCAGCGACCCGTCGGAGTTGATACGCTCCACCGCAATGCGCACGCGCTTGACCACATCCATGGTGCGTTCGAGTTTCTGCATCAGGACGATGCCGGTAACGACGTCGGTCCTGTCGTCACGACCGGCGAGGCCGAGCCGGGGCGCGTAGCCGATCTGGACCTTGGCAACGTCGGACACCAGTACCGGCACGCCGCCCTGCTGGGTCAACACGATATTGCCGATGTCGTCCATCGAGGTGACGACGCCGATGCTACGGACATTGACCGATTGTTCGCCCATCGCGATCGTGCGGCCGCCGACATTGGAATTGCTCGCCGAAATCGCGGTCATGATCTGCGGCAGCGTCAGCCCATAGGCCATCATGCGGTCGAGATTGATCTCGGCCTGGAATTCCTTGGTCTTTCCCCCGAGCACGGCGACGTCGGCGACACCTGGCACGGTGCGCAGCTTGCGTTCAACCACCCAGTCCTGCAGCGTCTTGAGCTTCATGACGTCCATGCCCGGAGGCCCGGCAAGCTCGTAGCGAAAGATTTCGCTGATGCCTCCGGCGGGCGAGATCACCGGCAGGACGCCGGCCGGCAGAACCGCATCCTTCAGCCGGTTGATGGTTTGCTGACGAACGAAATGATAGTCGCGCCCGTATTCGAACTGCAGACGGATAAAGCCCAGTCCATAGACGGTGTTGGAGCGGATGAATTTCAGGCCGGGCGTGCTGGCGACCGCGATCTCGATCGGAATCGTGATGTAGCGCTCCACCTCCTCCGGCGACTGGCCTGCCTGCTGGGCGATGATCTCGATGATCGGCGGTGCCGGATCGGGATAGGCCTCGATGTTCAGGGCCAGGAAAGCAACGCTGCCGAGACCGAGAAAGGCCACAAACGCGACCATCACCAAGAGCCGCCGCGAGAGGCAGAATGCGATCAGACTACGCAGCATCGATAGCCCCGTACCGCCGAGTCATTGGCGCCACTCGTTGTCAACGAAGATCGCCCCTCGCGCGACCACCAATTCTCCAAGATCGAGACCGCTGCGAATCTGCGTCAAACCGTCCTGCTGGATACCGATGTCGACCACGCGGCGTTTGAACAGCCTCGGCTCCGTCTCGACCCAGACGGTGGCAACGTCCCCCTCGCGGATTACCGCGTCCGTCGGCACCGCCGGGCTCGTCGATCCATCATCGATGCTGATCTTGAACATCGCGAACATCTCGGCCTTGAGCAGACCATCGGCGTTCTCGATCTCGGATCGGACGACAACACGGCGCGTCGTCAAGTCTGAAGCCGAGTTGATGGCGTTGATGCGGGCTTTGAAGATCCTGCCCGGCACAGCAGAAACCCTGGCCTCGATCTCCTGGCCGATACGTACCTGCACGATATCCTGCTCGAAGATCTGGGCCTTCAACCACATCGTCGAGAGATCGGCGATCGTATACAGGGCGTCCCCCGAATCGGCTTTGACATGCTGTCCGGGCCCTACCTTGCGTGAGACGACGGTGCCGCCGATTGGTGCCGTGATCGTGGTCACGCGGCTGAGCGTGCCGGTCTCCTCGAGTTTCGAAATTTCCGCGTCGGTACGGCCGAGGATCCGCAGACGGGCGCGGGCAGCCTCGAACGCCGAATCAGCCGATCGCAGGTCATTTTCGGCGCTGACGAGCTGCGCCTCGGCCTGCTGCAAATCCTTGGACGGTGCAGCCTTGCCCTCGTGAAGGTCGCGAACGCGCTTCTCGACGATTTGTGCCAAATTGTGTTGAGAGTTCGCTTTGCGTTTTACAGCCTGCGCCGCGATGAAGTCGTTCTGCAGGACAAATTGCTCAGGGCTGTCGATTTCCAGCAGCGGATCACCCTTCTTGACTTGATCGCCGAGCCTGGCAATCAGACGGGTAATCCGGCCGGAGAATGGCGTCAGAACGATCGTGCTGGCATCCTCATTGTATCCGATCTGACCGATTGCCGACGTTTGTGCGCGGAACGCATAAGTCCCGACCTTCACGATCTGCAGCTGATGCATTTGATCCGCGACGACACGCAAAAAGTCGGCCCCCTTCATGGGGCTTTCGGCCACGGCGAACGATGCCATCAGCGTCACACCGAACAGCAGGGTAAGCAGTCGGAGCAAAAGCGCTTTCGCGGTCATTGACATGCCCTGGACGATACCTCTGCCGCGCAACCCAAGACAAAGAAAATCGCGCGGCGTCCCACAGATCTACGCGCTCGCCGGTCAACGAGCCCCCTCCGCGAGCCGGTGCCACAAGGGACGATCAAAGGATGCGGGTCGCGTCGCAGCCAGGGCCACCAAGTTCATACCGCCCGGAATGCCCGTTCCCGGTCATTGGCGCCGAATTTGGCGTGTCCGGTCAGAGGGGAATCTCGGAAATGCGGTTGTACGGTTTCGGCCGTTCAATCCACCTTCACATTGGCGGCCTTGATCATCGGCCACCATTTTGCGATCTCGGCCTTCCGCCAGGCTGAGCGATGCGCCGAACAATCGACTTCGCCTAAGAGAGATACCCCATGCGCCGAAGCGATCGTACGAACTCGTCATCGAGCGTATCGAGCCACACGATGCATTCCTCGGGATTTACAGCGAGGCCAGCGTTCGCCAGTTGGATAAAATCCGGCGGTATCCAAGCGACCAGGTAGTTCGCATCCATTTCGCCGCGGGCGCCATCCGCATAGGTGAAGGTTCTGATATTTCGGACCATCCACACCCAGGTGTCGTATGGAGGGATGTTATTGACATCGAAAAAGCCCTGCGATTCCGCCTCTGCCATCCCACAGGCGAGGTTGTCGTCAGGGAAATACGCCAGAAGCCGGCCTCCACAGAGATCGGCGACCGGCGAAAGATCGCGCTTTCCGGAAGATGAGAGACGCCGGGAGCGCTCCAAACACACTATGGACACCTGAGTGCGTTGGGACATCAGGTCGTCCTGCGCAGTCTTACACGATCGCAAGGACGTTCTCGGTTGCGATAGCGAGCCCGCATCGCGGCACCAGGCAATCGTCTCGGTGAGGCGCTTGATGAACTCCCGTTCGTCATGAGTATTGTTGAGGCCAGTGGCCATCTCACTGTCCCGCGTCATCAGCGTGAGATCAATCCACCTTCACATTGGCGGCCTTGATCATCGGCCACCATTTTGCGATCTCGGCCTTCTGCCAGGCGCCGAGCGCTTCGGGCGTCAGCTTGTCCTTGGGCGGGATCTGCAGGCCGAGATTCTCGAGCTGCTTGCGTACCGCGGGATCGCTCAACGCATCGACGGTCGCGGCATTCAGCTTAGCGACGACGTCCTTGGGCGTGTCCTTCGGGACCCAGAGGCCGGACCACAGCGTCATGTGGAAGCCCGGCAGTCCCGCCTCGTCCACGGTCGGGATGTCGGAGGCGGATTCGACGCGCTTCGAATCCGTGATGGCGTAGGCACGGATGTTGCCGGCGCGCACCTGCCCGATCGAGTTCGAGGTCTGGTCGACAATCAGATCGATCTGGCCAGCGACGAGATCGTTCATCGCGGGACCCGTGCCGCGATAGGGCACGTATTGCAGCTTGATGCCGGCGACGCTCTCGAAATAGAGCCCGGCAATATGGCTGCCTGAGCCGGCGCCTGCCGTGCCAGCGGTCGCCGGCGCCGGCTGCGCCTTCAGCCAGGCGAGAAATTCCTTCAGCGACGTTGCCGGAACCGCCTTCTTGCTGACGATGATCATCGGGTTGCTCGGCAGCAGCGCGACCGGCTCCAGATCGGTGACGAGATCGTAGCCGAGCTTGTAGATCGCGCCGTTGGCGACATGGGTGCCGAGATGGCCGAAGCTGACCGTGTAGCCGTCAGGTGGCGAGCGAACCGCGCGGCCGACGCCGACCGAACCGCCTGCCCCCGTCACGTTCTCGACCAGGAGCTGCTCGCCGAGCGTGACCTTCATGCGCTCGGCGAGAATCCGCGCCATCGCATCCGACGGACCGCCGGCGGAGAACGGCACGATGATGGTGATGGGGCGCGATGGGAAGTTCTGGGCAAATGCTGGGACGGAAAATGCGAGCGTTGCAAATAGGGCAGCCAAAACCATTCTACGCATGTGCTTCCTCCAACGCGCCATTTCGAACCTCATGGTGAGGAGCGCGGCAACGCCGTGCGTCTCGAACCATGAGGCCACCGGACTCGCGGCCATCCTTCGAGACGGCGCTTCGCGCCTCCTCAGGATGAGGACCTTACAGCTTCGCGAAGTCGATCGGCTGGTGGCGATCGAGCGTACGCGTGACCGGCGGCAGCGGGTATTTAAGCCCTGTCGCGCAGTTAAACAGCATGACGCGATCGGTCTTGGCAACCCGACCTTCGGCGAGGCTCTGCTGGTAGGCCGCATAGGTCGCAGCGCCTTCCGGGCACAGCAAGAACCCCTCCTCGCGCGCCACCTCGCTGAGGGCAGCGGAAATCTTCTCGTCCGGCACCGCAATCGCAAATCCCTTGCTCTCGCGGACGGCGCGCAGGATCAGAAAATCTCCGACCGCCTGCGGCACGCGAATGCCTGACGCAATGGTGTGCGCATCTTCCCAGCGCGGCGCATGCTCGGTGCCTGCTTCAAAAGCACGCACCATCGGCGCGCAGCCGGAGGCCTGCACCGCCACCATCCGCGGCCGCTTCGAGCCGATGAAGCCGATGGCCTCCAGCTCGGCGAACGCCTTCCACATCCCGATCAGGCCGGTGCCGCCGCCGGTCGGATAGAAGATCACGTCGGGCATCTCCCAGCCGAGTTGCTCGGCAAGCTCGAGCCCCATCGTCTTCTTGCCTTCGATCCGGTACGGCTCCTTCAGCGTCGAGGTATCGAACCAGCCGACCTTTGCTTTCCCCTCGCCGACGATCTTGCCGCAATCGTCGATCAGGCCGTTGACGCGGTAGACGGTGGCGCCCTGCAGTTCGATCTCGCTGACATTCACTTCCGGCGTATCGGCCGGGCAGAAAATCGTGGTCTTGATGCCGCAGGAGGTGGCGTAGGCCGCCAGCGCCGCGCCGGCATTGCCGTTGGTCGGCATCGCCATGTGCTTGATGCCGAGCGCCTTGCCCATCGATACCGCCATCACCAGGCCCCGCGCCTTGAACGAGCCGGTGGGCAGCCGGCCCTCGTCCTTGACGATGATCTCAGCCCCGCCGAGCTTCTTCGCGAGCTTCGGCAAACGAATGAGCGGGGTCATGACCTCGCCGAGGCTGACGATGTCGGTGACCTTTCGCACCGGCAGCAGTTCGCGGTAGCGCCACATGTCGGCGGGGCGCTGTGCGAGCGCGTCCTTGGTCAGCGCCTTCTTTACGCCCGCGAGATCGTAGCGCACCAGGAGGGGCTTGCCGGCCTTGGAGAGGTTATGGATCTGGTCGGCGGGATAATGGTCGCCCTCCATCGCGCATTCGAGGTGGGTGACGAAGGTCGGACGTTCGATGGTCAGGTTGTCGTTGTCTTTCACGCCTGGTTTTCTTTCTTGTTTAGCGATCTCGTTCCGCGTCATTGCGAGGAGCGAAGCGACGAAGCAATCCATTGTGCCGCAAGCGGATAAATGGATTGCTTCGCTGCGCTCGCAATGACGGCGTTAGATATTCAGCACCCGCCCGTAAGCATCGAGCACGGCTTCCTTCATCATCTCAGACAGTGTCGGGTGTGGGAAGATCGTGTGCATCAGCTCTTCTTCCGTCGTCTCCAGGTTCATGGCGACCACGTAGCCCTGGATCAGTTCGGTGACTTCGGCGCCGATCATGTGGGCCCCTAACAGCTGGCCGGTCTTCTTGTCGAAGATCACCTTGACGAGGCCCTGGTCCTCGCCGAGCGCAATCGCCTTGCCGTTGCCGACAAAGGGGAAGCGGCCGACACGGATCTCGCGGCCGTTCTCTTTCGCTCTTGCTTCGGTCAGGCCGACGGAAGCAACCTGCGGATGGCAATAGGTGCAACCGGGAATGAGGTTCTTGTCCGTGGCGTGCGGGTGCAGGCCCTTGATTGCCTCGATGCAGACCACGCCCTCGTGCTCGGCCTTGTGCGCCAGCATCGGCGGGCCCGCGACGTCGCCGATGGCGTAGATGCCGGGCACGTTGGTCTTGCCGTAGCCGTCGACCACGACGATGCCACGATCGGTCTTGACGCCGACCTTCTCCAGGCCGAGGCCTTCGACATTGCCGACCACGCCGACCGCCGAGATCACGCGCTCGAACTCGACCGTCTGCGGCTTCTTGCCGTCGTCGATGGTGGCGACGACGCTGTCGGCCTTCTTCTCCAGTTTTGTGACCTTGGTATTGGAGAGGATCTTGATGCCCATCTTCTCGAAGCGCTTGCGCGCGAGGCCCGCGATCTCGGCGTCCTCGACGGGGAGGATCTGCGGCAGCACTTCGACCACGGTGACGTCAGCTCCCATGGTGTGGAAGAACGAGGCGAACTCGATGCCGATCGCGCCGGAGCCGACCACCAGCAGCGATTTCGGCATCCGATCGGGCACCATGGCCTCAAAATAAGTCCAGACCAGCTTCTTGTCGGGCTCGAGCCCCGGCAGCACGCGCGGCCGCGCGCCTGTCGCGAGGATGATGTGCTTGGCCTGGTAGGCGCCCTCGCCCAGCGCGCCCTTCGGCGCCTCGACGGCGGACTTCTTCACCGTGACCTTGCCGGGCGCGTCGATTGCCGCCTCGCCCCAGATCACGGTGACCTTGTTCTTCTTCATCAGGAAGCCGACGCCATCGTTGAGCCGCTTCGAGACGCCGCGCGAACGCTTCACCACGGCCGACGGATCGTAAGTCACCTTCTCCGCCGACAAGCCGTAATTCTTGGCATGCTGCATGTAGTGAAAGATCTCGGCCGAGCGCAGCAGGGCTTTGGTCGGAATGCAGCCCCAGTTGAGGCAGATCCCGCCGAGGTATTCACGTTCGACAATCGCGGTCTTGAAGCCAAGCTGTGCCGCGCGGATCGCGGTGACGTAGCCGCCCGGGCCGGACCCGACAATGACGATATCGAAATTGGTATCAGCCATTCTGGTGCTCTAAGTCCCACATGTTCAGGTACAAATGTGCGCGCTGGGTAATTTGTTCAATTGCGGCGACGCCTATTGCACGACCAGCTTGAGCTCCTCGACCATCGGCCTCACCTTGGCGATCTGCTCGCGCAACATGTCGCGCATCTCCGCCTGGCTCGAGCCGGACGGCTCGGCGCCGACATCGATCATGCGCTTGCGCACGTCGGGGTGCTTGGCGGCGGCCGCGATCTCCTGGTTGAGCCGAATAACGATGGCCTCGGGCGTACCTTTGGGGGCGAAGAAGCCGTTCCAGCCGCGCAGGTCGAGATTGGGAAAGCCCTGCTCGCGCGTGCTCGCCACGTCCGGCAGCGCCGCCGAGCGGCTGCTCACCGCCAGCGCCTTGAGTGCGCCGGCGCGCACATGTTGCAGCGAGCTCGAGAGCTGGTCGCCGCCGAAATGGATGCGGCCGGACAGCATCTCCTGCACCAGCGGAGCGGCGCCGCGGAACGGCACGTGGTCGATCTTGATCCCGGTATCGCGCTTGAGCACCTCGCCCATCAGATTCATGACGCTGCCCGGGCCGGTCGACCCGTAGAACAGCGGTTCCTTCGGTTGCTTGGCGTA
>Ga0081455_10008514_pt1 | contig 10656 bp, 8 predicted proteins | sample TabmetS3T2R1_FD_70207 | JGI IMG/M metagenome (GOLD analysis project Ga0081455, IMG submission 70207) | Tabebuia heterophylla rhizosphere microbial communities from the University of Puerto Rico - S3T2R1 | ecosystem: Host-associated > Plants > Roots > Rhizosphere ... | reverse complement strand
CGTGCTGTCCGGCTCCGCCCGCACGCGGATGACGACGTCGTCGCGAAATCCCATGATCGGGGTGCGTGCGACCGCTTCGATGCGCCCTTCGCGCCGACCGGCCTGGGGAGCGCGCTGGTCCACGATGCGCCACTTGCGCTTGTTCACTACGGCGAGCACGGCGTCGTAGGCCGCCTGCGGACTCGCATTGGTCCCGAGCGGGCCGACGTCGGGATACGCCTTGCGCTGCTGTTCGGCGGCATAAAGTCCGGGATATGTGACCGGGTTGGCGTCGCGCGGGCGCAAGCGCGCCAGCGCCTCGTAGCGCGGCGGATCGATCGGATCGGTGGTGATGTCGTGGATCCATGGCAATCGATAGGCCCCAATGCCGAGATAGGCGGGATAGGCGAGGAGCGCGAGCGAGATCGCCATGGCCGACAAGGCGGCGCCCATGCCGGCCAATCCTTCCATCCAGATCACGGCGAAGGCGGCGAGTGCGACGAGAAGCGCAATGACCGCGATGGCGAGAGCGCCGGCAAAGGTCGCGAGCGCGGGGCGGATTTCGAGCAGGCCGGAACGCACGATGATGATCGCGAGGAAGGATGCGAGGAACGCGAAGCCGGCAATGCGCCGCGCCCAAATGGCGAGCCGTGAGGTCGGCTCCGTGTGGACGTAGCGGCGCACCATCGATCTACCTCGCTCAACCTGCGCAGATGTTCTTGAGGGCCGCCCATTCCGCCCGATCGAGCAGCGGCCGCGTCGGCGCCGAGCCCGCCATCTTCTCGATGACGGCGACGCGCTCGGCCGTCTCGGGATGATCGAGCAGTATCTTCGGCCCGGGATGCGTTGTTCCGGCGATCTGCGACAGCAGCCGGCCGAGCCCGCGCGGATCGCCGCCGATCCTGTTCAAGAGCGCGACGCCGTAGGCGTCAGCCGCGGTCTCCGCGTCGCGGCTGTATCTCGTCTGCAGAATGACCTTGCCCGCCAGCACGACCGCGCCGCCGCCCACGAAATCGCCGAGCAGCATCCCGAACAGCAGCGAAAGTCCCGCCGCCTGCAGCACGGCTCGCGTGCCGTCGCGGTGCGCGACGTGGCCGACCTCGTGCGCGATCACGCCGGCAAGCTCGTCGGGTGTTTGCGCTTTGTCGAGCAGGCCCTGGAACACGTAGATATATCCCCCCGGCAGCGTGATTGCGTTCTCCTCCCGCTGCCGCACAACGAGCGCGGTGAGCGGGATCGGCAAATCGGCTGCGGTTTCGATCTGCTGCATAAGCTTGGCGAACGCCGCGCGGCCCGACTTCTCCTTCGCTCCACTTCCGCACTCGAAAGCGGCGCCGGTGTGATGGCTCTGGAGGCTCGCGCGCACCTGCCTTTCGATCGCCGCGCCGAGCTTGCGCTCGACCGAGTATGGAATGAGGGGGGTGAGCTCGGTTGCGATCCTGGGAAGCCCCCAGACGGCGACGACGACGAGCGAGGCGGTGGCGGCGAGGCTCCAGAAGATCACCTTGGCCCGCATGCGCCGCTCGCGTCGACCGCTGCGATCGATCGGCAGCGACCGCTCGTCGATGGCGGCGGCCAATTGCGGGTCGCGGACCTCGAGCCGCGCCAGGGCGGGGCTGTCGGCCTCGCCCAGGCGCAGCACCCCCTCGGGTGCCGACAGCGTCTCGAGCCGGTCATAAGGCCATTCGGCCAGAACCGCTCCATCGGAGGCACGGATGCGCAGCCCGTCGGGCGCGAGCTCGACGTCGACGCCGCGGCGTGCGCTGGTCGCCCCGTCGAAAAAAATGGCTGCTCCCGAGCTCGTCATGGCGCGTCAGATTCCGCCTACGCTCAATGCATCGGCGAGCCCCTCGCCGACCGGAGAAGCCGGCTCCCCGGCGGCGCTGACCTGTTCGAGCACGGCGACATTGGAGAGGTCGAGGGACTCCACCACGCACCGCCAGAGCCCGAGCCGGACAGTTGCTTGATAGATGGTCGAGTAGCCGAGCGCGATTGCGACATAGGCGGCAAGAGCTGCGATCGTCGTGATGATTTCCTTGGCCATGGAATCGAGTTCCCCCGTGAGCCGCGCCAGCAGGAACGAGCCGGGGACGACGATGACGCCCGCCGCTGCGGTGAACAGAAGCGCATATAAGAGGAAGCGGGCATAGACGCCGTAGACCTGTGCGGTGCGCAGGCGCGACGTCACCGCCACCTCGCCGAAGCGCAGTCCGGACGCCCACCAGCGCAGCACCACCGCCTGGAAAATAGGATAGAGCAGGGCAAACGACAGCAGCAGCCAGATCGTGGTCAATACGGCATAGACCACCGCACTGGCGAGCCCGCTCGTCTCCAACCAGGTCGACAGGTCGTCGCGGGCCGAGGCGCTCGCCAGCGTACGCCAGTTGACGGCCAAGAGCATTGACAACAGCCCGCCGACGAACGGCACGACGGCAAGCAACCACAGCACGAAGCCGCGCAGGAGGAGGCGCAGGCCCGAGCCTTCGAAGCGGCCCGGTAGGTTGCCGAAAAAGGTGTTGCGCATCTTGAATCGTTCGAGACGCGATTGCGCGAACGGGTAGGCGAGCCCCAGTGTCAGCGCGATCAGGGTCCACCAGAACAGGGCGCAAACGGCGTAGCGCCAGGCCGACCCGGTCTGGTGGAAGCGCACGCCGCGATAGACGGTGCGGGTCAAACGGTAGCGCCGCGCCCGATAGACCGCGTACTGGCCGAGCAGGGTCAGGACCATGAGGCCGATCACGCTCACCATCTCGCCGAGGCTGAGCGCCAGCAAAAAGACCGCCGCATAGAGCGGAACGAGAATCGCGAGCGCAATCAAGAAGCCGAGCAGGAGCTCGCGCGCTGTTCCGGTATATTCGAAGCTCTCGCCTGCGAGCTCGGTGTTGGACCAGAGGTAGCGGCGGATGTCGGTCGTAAGCCAGAACCGGTAGATACCCAACGTGCACATCAGCAATATCGCGCCGTGGGCGAGCAGGAGCCAAAATCGTCGCGCGTCGCCGCCGAAACGCACGATACCGCCCGCCGGCACAATACGGCCGGCTTGCGCCGCGGCTACGGTCGCATCGAAGGTGGTCATGCGTCGGGTTTCCTGGGGAGAGCGCGGTGATGTGCTCCAGCTTACCGTATCGGGCCGCAAGGCTGCGAGGCTGCGGAGGCATAGCGCCGCCCCCGGGCCGCGACAATGGGCCCGCCCCCAGGACGCGGAGGACCTGCCTTAGCGCGCGGCGGCGGCATCCGGCAGGACGAAATCCTTGTAGCGCTGCCGCAGCACGGTTTTCTGGATTTTGCCGGTCGCCGTATGCGGGATCTCGTCGACGAAAAGGACCTCGTCGGGCATCCACCAGTTCGCCACCTTGCCCCGCATGAACCGCAGGATCTCGTCCCGGCTCGCCGCCTGACCCTGCTTGAGAACGACGATGAGCAGCGGCCGCTCGTCCCACTTCGGGTGCTTCACCCCGATCACGGCCGCTTCCGCCACCTTGGGATGGCCGACCGCGAGGTTCTCGAGATCGATCGAGGAGATCCACTCGCCGCCCGACTTGATGACATCCTTGGCGCGGTCGGTGACCTGCATGTAGCCGTGGCGGTCGATGGTCGAGACATCGCCGGTGTCGAAGAAGCCATCCGGATCGAGAACGTTGCCGTCCTCCTTGTAATACGCCCTTGCCACCGCGGGACCGCGCACCTTGAGCCGCCCGAAGGTCTTGCCGTCCCAAGGCAGCCGCTTGCCGGCGTCGTCGGTGATCTTCATCTCCACCATGAATGGCGAGTGACCCTGCCTCTGTTGAATGTCGAGCCGTTCCTCGCCGCCGCGCTCGGCGTATTCGGGCTTGAATGTGCACATGGTGCCGAGCGGGCTCATCTCGGTCATGCCCCAGGCGTGAATCACCTCGACGCCGTAGACGTCCTGGAACGTCTTCGCTATGGCGCGCGGACAGGCTGAGCCGCCGATGACGACCTTCTTGAGGTGAGGGAGCTTGGCGCCGGTCGCTTCGAGATGCTGCAGCAGCATGAGCCAGACCGTCGGCACCGCGGCGGTACAGGTGACCTTGTAGCGGTCCAGGAGCTCGTACACCGATGCGCCATCGAGCTTGCCGCCCGGCATGACGATGGAGGTGCCCGCGATCGGCGCGGCGTACGCCATCGCCCAGCAATTGGCGTGGAACATGGGCACCACCGGCATCACCACGTCGCGGGACGAATAGCCCTTCATGTCGCAATTGTTGGCCATCAACCCGTGCAGCACGTTCGAGCGGTGTGAATAGACCACGCCTTTCGGGTTTCCGGTCGTGCCCGAGGTGTAGCACATGCCGGCGGCGGTATTCTCGTCGAAGCTCTTCCAGGCGAAATCGCCGTCGACCTCCGCGATCCACTCCTCGTAAGGCACCGCGTTCCTAAGCGAGGTTTGCGGCATGTGCGCGTTGTCGGTCAGCACGACGTAGCGTTCGATGGTCGGCAGCTTGTCGACGAGCTTCTCCAACAGCGGGACGAACGTCAGATCGACGAGCATCACGCGATCCTCGGCGTGATTGACGATCCAAACGATCTGGTCGGGAAAGAGCCGGGGATTGACGGTGTGATAGATCGCGCCGATTCCCATGATCCCGTACCAGGCTTCGAGATGGCGCCAGGTGTTCCAGGCGAGCGTCGCCACGCGGTCGCCCAGTCGGATGCCGTCCTTGTCCAGGCGCTGCGACACTCGCAGCGCCCGCTTGCGGATGTCGGCGTAGGTCGTGGCGTGCATCGGCCCTTCGACCGAGCGCGTGACGATCGGCCGCTCGGAGTGGTTGATCGCCGCGTGATCGATGATGCGATGGCAGAGCAGCGGCCAGTCCTGCATCAGCCCGAGCATGGTGTTTCCCTCTGGTTTCTTGCTTGTCGCGTCGGCCTGCGTACCGCAGACCTTTATATGTAGACTGCGCCCGTCCGGTTGTACCCGGGATGCCGGATTCACCATCCGGAACGCGCTTAGGTTACCCGCGCGCCCTGGCCGCGCAACCGGATATTCGCTGCGCTGCAACGGGGCCCGCTCGCGCGTCAGCCAAACCGCCGCAGCGAGAAGCGCGCGATGTCGTGCGCCGTCGTTCCCGTGGTCGCGAGGTCGGCGAGGATCTCGCCGATCACCGGCGCGAATTTGAAGCCATGGCCCGAGCAGGGCGAGGCGGCGATGATATTGGGAGCACCGGGCAGGCGATCGATCACGAAATGGCCATCGGGAGTCATGGTATAGAGGCAGGTCTCGGCGGTCTTGAGGGGGCCGTTCGCCGCCGGGAGATGGTCGGCGACGGCGGCGCGGATCAACGCCTCGTCCCGTGCGGACACCGTTCGGTCGCAGGTGTCGGGGTCGACGATCTCGCCGCGGTGGTGGTGCTTGGCGACCTTGATCGCCGCCCCGATCCCGGCCCCGCCACGGGGCGGGATGCCGTAATGCATGCCGTGCCGGCTTTCGATGATGAAGACCGGGCAGCGGCCGGCGGAAAACAGATCGGCGTCGGCGACCTCGAACCAGCCCACGACCTCGCGCGTCGCTCGCAGCGTGGCTACCAGCTCGGGCAGCAAGACCGGCATCCAGGCGCCCGCCGCGACGATCGCCGCTCCCGCTTCCACGACCCCGCGCTCGCTGATGATGCGCACCAGGCCCGCGCGCGGCTCGATCGCGCGGACGGCTTCGCCGCTGCGAATCTCCGCCCCGGCTGCCGTCGCGAGCGCGATCTGCGCGGCGATCGACGGCTCGACGTCGAGAAACCCGCCGTCGGGCTGAACGACGGCGACATGCTCCGGCGGCACCCTGAAGGCCGGGAAGCGCCGCATCAGCTCCGCCGCAGCGAGCACATCGTGGCGCAAGCCGTGCAGGCGGGCGGCCTCCAACGTTCCCCGTACCAAGGCGCCCGCGGGTGGACCGATCTCGGCGATGCCGGTGAGATGGAGAAGCTGTCGTCCGCTCGCGCCTTCGAGCTCACGCCACAGCGCATAGGCGCGCCGCAGCAATGGGACATAGGATGGATGCTCGAAATATCCGAGCCGGATGATACGGGTGTGGCCGTGCGAGGAACCGCGATCGTGACCGGGAGCGTAGCGCTCCAGGCCCAGCACACGCTTCCCCCTGCGCGCCAAGTGATGGAGCGCCGCACTCCCCATCACGCCGAGCCCGCAGACGACGACGTCGAAATGCGTCATAATGGGGGCCCGCCATCCGTTTCTCCAACGCTACCATGGTTCGTTGCCGGGAGAGGCCATCCGAATGCCGATCGGCCGCCATAAGGTCGCAATCCTCGCCGATAGGGCGACGGTGAAGCTTCTCTTTGCCCTCGTTCTCGCCGCGACCCTTTGCGATCCGGCCGGCGCCGTGCCGTTTCCGCGCCCGCGACCGGACCGGGCTCCGGCCGCACCGCAGCCGCAAGTATCGGAGGCCGAAGAGCCCGCGCCGCCGTCGGCTTGCCGGTTGCGGCTCACGGCGGAGTTGGCGGTCGCGCCGTCACTGCCCGCGCTTTCCGGACCGGGCGAATGCGGTGTCGACGATGCGGTGCGGCTCGAAGCCGTGGTGCTGCGGGACAAGACGCGCGTGGCAGTGACGCCACCGGCTATCCTGCGCTGCATCTTTGCCGAGGCCATCGTGAATTGGGTGCGCGAGGACGTGGCGCCTTCCATTCGCCCGCTCGGCGCGCCGCTCAGGAGCATCGACAACTTCTCCGCCTATGATTGCCGCGGCCGTAATAGGGTGACCGGCGCAAAGCTCTCGGAGCACGGCAAGGGTAACGCGCTCGACGTGCGCTCGTTCAAGCTTGCCAACGGCACCGTGGTGGACCTGACCGATCCCCAGGTATCGAAGGATTATCGCCTGGGCGTGCGCAAGACCACCTGCGCGCGCTTCACCACCGTGCTCGGTCCTGGCTCCGACGGCTATCACGAGAATCACGTGCATATGGATCTCGCCGAGCGCGCCGGTGGCCATCGCATGTGCCAATGGGAGGTTCGCGATCCGGACGAGGAGGCCGGGGCCCATGCCGTGCCGCTGCCGACGCCCCGGCCGGCATCCGCCGGACCATGACGGGTCGACTAGCTGCAAACCGGAAGTACGACCATGCCCCCGCTCAGCAACCTCGCGGTCCGCGACATCGAGACGCTGGTTCACCCCTATACCAATCTCGCAACGCTGCGCGAGACCGGCCCGCTCGTGCTCGAGCGCGGGCACGGCGTGTTCGTCTATGACAACGAAGGCAAAGCCTATATCGAAGGCATGGCGGGGCTGTGGTGCACCGCCCTCGGCTACGGCAACGAGGAGCTGGTCGAGGCCGCGGCGGCGCAGATGCGCAAGCTGCCGTTCGGCCACCTCTTCACCGCCAAGAGCCATGATCCCGCGATCGAGCTCGCCGAGCGGCTCAAGGAGATTGCGCCGGTACCGACGTCAAAGGTGTTCTTCTGCAATTCGGGCTCGGAGGCGAACGACACCCAGGTCAAGCTCGTCTGGTACATGAACAACGCGCTCGGGCGGCCGAAGAAGAAGAAGATCATCAGCCGTCTCAAGGCCTATCATGGCGTCACCGTCGCTGCCGCTTCCCTCACCGGGCTGCCCAACAACCATCTCGATTTCGACCTGCCGATTACGGGCATCCTGCACGCCGGCTGCCCGCACCATTACCGCTTCGCTCGCGCCGGGGAGAGCGAGGAGGAGTTCGCGCGCCGGCTGGCGGACGAGCTCGACGCGCTGATCCGCCGGGAGGATCCGGACACGGTCGCCGCCTTCATCGCCGAGCCGGTGATGGGCGCCGGCGGCGTGATCGTGCCGCCGAAGAGCTATTTCCGGGAGGTCATGAAGGTTTGCCGGGCCTACGACCTGTACATGATCTCGGACGAGGTGATCTGCGGCTTCGGCCGGCTGGGAACCATGTTCGGCTGCACCGCGCTCGATTTCGAGCCGCACTCGATCTCGGTCGCGAAGGCCTTGACCTCCGCCTATGTGCCGATGGCGGCCGTAACGGTGCCGGAGACGATGTACCAGGCGATGCTGGACGAGAGCCGCAAGATCGGCACCTTCGGCCATGGCTTCACCTATTCCGGCCATCCGGTGGCGGCCGCCGTGGCGCTCAAGGCGCTCGACATCTATGCGCGCGAGCGCATCGCCGAGCAGGCTGCACGCAAGACGCCACAGTTCCAGGCCCGGCTCGCCGCGCTCGGCCAGCACCCGCTGGTCGGCGAGGCGCGCGGCCTCGGGCTGGTCGGCGCCGTCGAGCTGGTCGCCGACAAGCGGAGCAAAGGCTCGTTCGACCCGAAGGCGGGCGTCGGCCCGCGCGCGGTGCGCTTCGCCGAGGAGGAGGGGCTGATCGTGCGTTTCATCGTCGGCGACGTGCTGTCGATCTGCCCGCCGCTCATCATCGCGCCGGCGGAGATCGACGAGCTGTTCGACCGTCTCGGCCGCGCGCTCGACCGCACGTTGGATTGGGCGAAGCGGGAGCGGCTGCTACCGGCGTGATCTTCGCCGCAAATGGAAACGGCGTCGGGCTGCCGCCCGACGCCGCTCCCAGCCCCCGGTAACCGCTAGTAGCTCTCGCGGCTCGGGATGAGGGCGTTGGCGACCTGCGCCGAGCCGTCGCCCCGCGGCGCCAGCACCACCACGATCGCGCCCATCTTCACGCGATTGTAGAGGTCGATCACGTCCTCGTTGGTCATGCGGATGCAGCCCGACGAGATCGCGTGCCCGATCCATTCAGGCTGGTTGGTGCCGTGGATGCGGAACAACGTGTCCTTGCCGCCCGCGTAGAGGTAGACGCCGCGCGCGCCCATGGGATTGGCCGGGCCGCCCTCGACAAAGTTCGGAACGTCGAGCCGCTTCTTGATCTCTGCCGTCGGCGTCCAGCTCGGCCACTCTTCCTTGCGGCCCACCTTGGCGATGCCGTACCAGGACAGCGCCTCTTCGCCCACGATCACGCCGTAGCGGATCGCCTTGCCCTCGGGCAGCACGTAATAGAGGTAGCGCGCGTCGGTGTCGATGACGATCGAGCCCGGTGCTTCCTTGCGATGATACGTTACGATGGCGCGCTGGAAGTTCTCTGGAATGTTCGGCTTGGCGTAGGGCGCGTTGGCGAGCAGCTTCTTGTCGCGCGCGGTGAGATTGGCCTCGGAGGCCGGTTCCAATTGTGTGTGCACGCATCCGCCGAGGAGAAGTCCGGCCAGAAGCAATGCGATCCCCCGTACCGCCATACCTGTCCCCCTCACGCCCTTTGGCGCGCCCCTGCCGTCGGTTCGTCCGAGTCCCCCACTCGTCCCACTAGCTAACCAAAACGACTCCTCAGTTCCAGAGCCGTGGTGGCCCCGATTCAATAGTCTTCTGAACCTGTTGCAGGAATGCCGCAGTTCCGCCCCGTGCCATGGAAAGCTCCCCTCATGCGGGCCGCAAACGGGCTCGCCGGTCCGCATTCCACAAGCCTACATGCAAAATCTTAACCCGAGGTTTACCATAACCGGGCCCTGCGCGGCGGGACCGGCCGGCGCGGCTCCAGCTTTCGAAATGTCATGATAGGACACGATTTGTTGCGCATTTCGGCCGTACTCGGCGGCCATCCCACAGAACCGCCAAGCCTTCCCGCAACACAAAAGTAGTGTCTTGAGAACCGAGAGTGCCAAGGAGAAGAAAATGACCAAGAACAACAATGCCGGCCAGTCCAACGACAGCGCCCGCGAACCGAACCTCGACAGCCGTTACGGCGAGATCGGAATATCCGCGGTCGCCGCCGCGCTTCCGTACCGGAGCGAAGTGAAGGCCCCGACCGATGAGTCGATGGCCCAGAAGCTGGACAAGTGGATCGCCGAGATGGCGGTCTGATCCGCCTGCGCGGGGCGCCCGCGCCGTTCCCTTCCAACACACGTGAATCGGCCCTGCGTCCGCGCAGGCCCGGATCACCCCGAAAAGCCAGCCTCGGCTTCGCCGCAAGCGTGGCGCCGCTCGCCTGCTCATTGTCCTTGCAAGAACGGGCGTGATTGGGCCATCACTGGCGCAATCGTCCCGCACGCTGCGCACCGCGCAGGCCCGCGAGCGGGGAGGCGCCGGCCAGCGGAGGGGTCATGCTGTGGGTGTACGTTCCGCGCGGCACATGCCTCGAACGCGTTCCGGTCACGTCGGATGCCGAGGTGCCTGAAAGCGGGGTCTGGTTCGACCTCGTCAATCCGAACTTGCAGGAAGACAAGATCGTCGAGCGCCAGGTCGGCGCTGCCGTCCCCACGCGCGAGGAGATGCAGGAAATCGAGGTCACCAGCCGCCTCTACGTGGAAAACGGCGCGCGTTACATGACCGCGACGCTGATGTGTCAATCCGACACCGACACGCCCAAGACCACCCCCGTCACCTTCATCCTGGCCGGCCACCGGCTCATCACGGTGCGCTACGACGAGCCGCGTCCGTTCATGATCGTCGGCAACAAGCTCGCCCGGATCTGCTCGCCGGCCGTGAACGGAGAGCTGGTGCTGATGGACCTGCTCGACGCGGTGATCGACCGCACGGCCGATATCCTGGAGCGGATTGGCGCCGAGGTCGACCAGGTCTCCCACGACATCTTCGAGCAGGAGGCCAGGAGCCACCAGGAGATCCTCAAGGTCATCGGCCGCAAGGGCGACCTGACCTCGAAGGTGCGAGAAAGCCTGGTCTCGATCGGGCGTCTGCTGCTCTACCTCGCCAATGAAGCC
>Ga0081455_10008513_pt1 | contig 10656 bp, 10 predicted proteins | sample TabmetS3T2R1_FD_70207 | JGI IMG/M metagenome (GOLD analysis project Ga0081455, IMG submission 70207) | Tabebuia heterophylla rhizosphere microbial communities from the University of Puerto Rico - S3T2R1 | ecosystem: Host-associated > Plants > Roots > Rhizosphere ... | reverse complement strand
CTAAGAGGCCGCCGCAGCCGGAGCGGCTGCCCCACAAGGGGACATTCATTCTTCCGCAGCAACGCTGGCCACGAAGCTTGCGACCGCCGAGCCAACTTCGTCTGGGGAGTCTTCCTGGAGAAAATGGGACCCTTTCACGGTCACGGTTATCTGGTTCGCCCAAGTACGGCAGAATTCGCGCTGTGCGCCGATGAGGAAGCCGCCAGGTTCGGCATCGATGAACAGTTTGGGGATTGCTGAAGTGGAGAGCCATTGCGCATACGAATCGACGATGCGAACTACATCCGCGGGCTCGCCGGCGATAGGCAGATCGCGCGTCCACGAGAGCATGGGCTGACGCGCCGGGCCGGGGACTCGATAATGCCGGCGATAAATCTCCATTGCTTCGGCTGAAATATTTCGCAATGGCAGAAGATATTCGATAAAGAGATTCTTCTCGAGGATGAGCTCTTCCCCGGCGGCGGTGCGTTGCGCCTGGAAAAATGCCCTGGTGGCTTCCGGCCACTCATCCCAGGATCTAAATGGACGCACGATCGATTCCATGTAGACGATCGCTTTAACGCTTTCGGGATGGCGCTCGGCCCAGGAAAACCCGAGCGCCGATCCCCAATCATGGAGAACGAGTATCACATTCTTGTTTATTGCTAGTGCGTCGAACCAAGCGTCCAGATAACGTTGGTGGTCAACGAAGCGGTAGCAGCCATCGGGGGCCGTGCCGGAATTTCCCATGCCTACGTAGTCCGGCGCTAGACAACGTCCGAAAGGCAGCAAGTATGGAATGATATTGCGCCACAGGTACGAGGGAGTTGGGTTGCCGTGCAGAAAGACGATGGGATCGCCGTAGCCGGCATCAACATAAGCCATCGTTGTGTCGAGCACGGGAAGGTACTTCCGATAGGAAATATTTTCTGTCGAGATGATAGAGTCCGTCACCTGCTAACGATTATTGCTGGTGTCTGACAGTTCGTCAACCAGCAAACCTACTATGCTGGTGTTGTATGCATCTCGCGGAGAAGTACGCTGTTCCAGCGGAACTCGCACTGCTTTATGAGTTCCTAAATTCAACCGATCTTCGCTCGTATGTCGAACAGGGTACGCAGCATACTCCTTCCGACGAGTTGGCAACACCCGCACAACTAGAGGCTTGGATGCGCGCTCGCGATATGCTCGCGCGGGGTGGTGCGGTGAGAGCCGGCGATCATCGGCGAGCCTTGGAATTACGCACTGCGATGCGCTCGTTCGTGCAGCTTTCGCCAGAGGACAGGCCAACCGATCGCGCTCGCGCAACACGGCTTAACCGGGCGAGTGAGGCTTATCCATTGGTGATGAAGGTCTCTGGCGAGGGAACTCTCAGGCTCGAACCGAATCCTGGCATGAATGGGCTTGGCCACGTCATTGCGGAGCTTCTTGCTCTTGCTGAAACTGGACGTCTAGACCGTCTGAAGATGTGTAGTTCCGATGAATGCCAATGGATATTTTTCGACCGCTCAAAGCCGGGCAACCGGCGCTGGTGCTCATCATCACTCTGCGGAAATAGGCAGAAGACGCGCGCTTATCGCGATCGTCTGAGAAGCGGAGCTTCGTAGACTACAGCGAATTACCCACTCGTCTTTATTTTGTAAAGTACTTTTTACATGTGTTAGTATTGAGCTGTGCTGAAGCGCATTATTGCGATTGCTTTCATTTTTGGCTCGACGAGCGTGGGCTGGTTCGTACTCGCTGGCAGTATTTGGTGGCGCACGAATCAATCGAACGATAAGTTGAAACCAAACGTTTCTTCGATCTGGGGCACGGCGCAAGAGCAGACACAGCCGGTTGCCACCTATTACCAAGAAGCCGCTCCCACCGAGAAGAGCGTGCCGGTTCGGCTTAATGCGGAAAGCAGCCGAATCCATGTGGATCTCGCGCTCGAGTACCGGCAAAAGGGGCTGCTGTGGTACAGCGTGTATGTCGTGAAATTCGCCGGCGTGTATACGTTTCGGAATCCGAGCGACAGCGCGCGCTTGGTCACGTTTCAGCTCCCTTTTCCTTCGAAACATGCGATTTATGACGGGCTGACGATCGAGCGGAACGGGCAAGCTTTGCCTTTTACGACCGGAAAAGATGGCGTCTCCGTTCGAGCGCAGATGGCACCTGGCGAAAGCGCGGCGTTTCGCGCCGTGTATCGTTCTCAAGGGCTCGAAAGCTGGCGCTACAATTTCGGCAACGATGTAACCGAGACGCGTAATTTTGAGTTAACGATGAAGACTAATTTTGCGGAAATCGATTTTCCCAGTGACACGCTCTCTCCAATCGAAAAGCGAGAAGATAGTTCGGGCTGGGAGTTGACATGGCGTTATCGTAATCTCATTTCCGGATTTCAGATTGGTATGACGATGCCGGAGAAACTGCAGCCCGGGCCGCTTGCAGGGGATATTAGCCGTTTTGCGCCAGTTTCGCTGCTTCTGTTCTTCTTTGTGATGTTTATTCTGACGACAATACGCAATGTCGACCTGCATCCGATGAATTATTTCTTTCTGGCTGCGGCTTTTTTTGCGTTCCACTTACTACTCGCTTATCTTGCGGATCATATTTCGATAGAATCCGCGTTTCTGATTTGTTCGCTGGTTTCGGCCGGGCTGGTAGTAAGTTATTTGCGTCTGGTGGCTGGCCCGCGCTTCGCGCTGATAGAAGCCGGTGGAGCACAGTTGGTTTACCTGGTTCTTTTTTCCGGCACGTTTTTCCTGAAAGGTTTTACGGGCTTGGCGATTACGATCGGCTGTATCATAACGTTGTTCATCGCCATGCAGCTTACCGGACGCGTGCGCTGGAGTGAGCGGTTCTCTTTAAGAACTTCAGCGAAATCTACGTGAATCACGAGCGCCAGAAGCTGATGCGGCGGATCCGTATCTGTTTAGGGCTATTTATCGCGGGGCTCGTTCTTTCCGGAGTAACGGCGTTTCCGCTCGAAACGGAGCTGGGGATTGTACAGCGCACACTGGCCGGATTGCATGTGCCGCCCGAATCGGCTCTATTTGCGTGGTTAGACAGAGTACACCAGGCACTAATTACGACAAATAGGGTCTATCCGTTTTTAGCCTACGGGACCGATTGGCTGGCGTTTGCGCATCTGATCATTGCTGTAGGATTTCTTGGTCCTTGGATCGATCCTGTGCGGAATAAATGGGTGCTGACGTGGGGTCTGATTGCATGCGTCGGGGTGATGCCGCTAGCGTTTATTGCGGGTGGGATACGGGGAATTCCGCTCTATTGGCGCTTTTTGGATTGTAGTTTCGGGGTGATTGGGGCGGTACCGCTGGCCCTTTGCCGATATTATGTTGCGCAGCTTGAGTATAAGGGCGCATGGGACAACAGGGTGTAAAACTTTCGTAAAATTGCCGCCCTGGGCCGAGGCCCAATTGTGGGGCTCTTCATAGCGGGCTAGAATGTAGACGTCCATGCAGAAAATCCTCGTCATCGATGATGATGAGAGCTTACGGGAAACGATCGGGGTAATGCTCGAGCGGGAGAACTTCGTCCCGATTTTCGCGGCCGACGGCAAGACCGGATTCGAAAAAGCGCTCTCGCAGAAACCAAATCTTTTGCTGGTAGATTTGCGGCTACCGGGGATGACGGGCGTAGAAGTGTGCAAGCAGCTACGCGCCGATAAGATTCAAACGCCGATCATCGTATTGAGCGCAATAGGCGAGGAAGTAGACAAAGTTCTGCTGCTTGAAATCGGCGCCGATGACTACATCGTGAAGCCCTTTGGCACGCGGGAGCTGCTGGCGCGGATTCGCGCTGTGCTGCGCCGGGTGGCGTCCGACACGCAAAAGATCATCCGCTTCGCGGAAGTGCAGGTGGATGTGGAACGCCGCAGTATTACGCAGCGCGGGAGCGACGTGAAGCTTACGCCGGCGGAATATAACCTGTTGTTGTTCTTTTTGCATAATGCCGACCGAGCGCTGACGCGCGACGTGATTCTGAATTCGGTTTGGGGCTACGAATCGTATCCGAACACGCGCACGGTGGATGCGCACGTGGTGCGGCTGCGACAAAAGTTAGAGCCGGACCCGGCGCTTCCGCGTCATTTTCTGACGGTTCACGGGGTAGGATACCGGTTTTTGCCGTGATAGAAGCGCCTGTTCCACTTGCCTATGGCACGGACTGTTTTGATCGTCGAGGACGATGAGAACGTCGCACCGCTCGAGATTGCTCTGGCGGGAATCGCAGAATTGCGCGTGGTCATTCTTTCGAATGGGCGAGAGGCTGCCCAATTATTACGCGAGAACTCGACAGAACTGGCGGCGGTGATCACGGATCTGCAGTTGCCATATGTGGATGGATTCGAGTTGATCGAAATTATCCGGGCGCAGGCTCGTTATTCCGGCCTGCCCATTTTGGTTCTTAGCGGCGACAATCATCCGGATACGCCCGCGCGCCTGCGTTCACTAGGAGCCAATGCGTTCTTTCCCAAACCGTACTCGCCGAGCGATGTACGCCACAAGTTGGAGGATCTACTCCATGCATCGTAAGTATTTGCCGCTGGTTTTGGCAATTGCGGCTTCCCAAGCCTTCGGCCAGCAAAGCGCGTCATCGGAAGCCACCATGACAGAGATCTTGCGCCGTCTCGACGCGCTCGAGCGCGAGAACCACGAATTGCTCCAGCAGGTGCATGAGCTTCGCGAGCAGCTTAAGCCGGCGCAAGCGAATCAGGCAGAGGCGACGCTCGAAGATCGGGTTGCGGTGAATGAATCGCGAATTGAGGATCAGGCGCAAGCGAAGGTGGAAGCGTCGCAGAAATTTCCGGTGTCGCTTAACGGCATGCTTCTGTTTAATGCCTTCAGTAATAGCGGCCCTGCGGAAACTGGCTACGGACTGCTCACCGGGCCTGGCCGGATGGGAGCGACGGTGCGGCAGACAATCCTAGGGCTCGATTTTCATGGACCGTCGCTGCCTGGCGGCGGGCACGTACAAGGGGCGTTAACGATGGATTTCTGGGGAGGCGGCTCGGAGCCCGGATTCAGTTGGCTCCGAATCCGGCGAGCCGATCTATCGCTTGTATGGCCGAATCGCACTTTTTCCGTGGGACAGGATAAGCCACTGATTGCGCCGTATCAGCCGGATTCATTGGCACAGGTGGGAATTCCGCCGCTTGCGGGCGCAGGGAATCTTTGGCTGTGGCTACCACAAGCACGTTACGAGGAGCGATTGCACTTCGGCACGAACAGCGGTCTTATAGGACAAATCGCACTGCTTCAAACCGATGAGCGTTACAGCATGCCGCCTCAATATGCCGGACCGCTCGCGCCCGCACGGCCCGCGCTCGAAGGACGGCTCACTTTCTGGCATAAATTCGACGACGTTCGCAGAATCGATATCGGGGCCGGTTTCCATACGAGCCAGACACATGTCGCCGGAAAATCGGCGGACTCGCGAATCGCTTCGCTTGACTGGCGGGTTATGCCAGTATCGAAGCTCACGTTCACAGGTACTTTATACAAGGGCAAGAATGTCGCCGGACTTGGCGCATTAGGGAACGGTTTTGGAGTCAGCATGTACGGCAATGTGCAGCCGGTAGACAGCAGCGGAGGGTGGTCACAGGTCTCGATACCCGTAACAAGCCGGCTTACCTGGAACTTATTTAGTGGATTCGAGAATGATCATGGCCGGTATTTGCCATACGACAGATTAGTGCGCAATTTTACTTATGCGTCGAATGTAATGTACCGGCTAACTCCGAATGTCCTCATGAGCTTTGAGGCGCTGCAAATGCGAGGGCACCAGCAATCGGGGTTGGGGACGATTAATAATCACTATGATGTGGCGCTGGCGTATTTGTTTTGAGGCCGCTGTTCTCTGTCTAGCGGCGCTGCCCGTTTGGGGAGCGACCGTAAGCGGCGAAGTGCGACTTACGAATTCGAGCAACTCTTCGGTCAATAAGCGGAAGGATTTTTCGGGTGTTGCGGTTTGGCTTAGCCCACCCGAAAACGCCGGGCGGCTGACGAAAAAGCGCGTGCAAATGCTGCAGAAGGACAAGCGATTCACGCCGCACGTCCTGGTGATCGAGACCGGAACGACGGTTGACTTTCCGAATGCCGATCCGATCTTTCATAATGCTTTTTCGAACTACGACGGCCAGATTTTCGATACGGCTTTATATCCGCCAGGTTCTTCAAAATCCATACGATTTCGGAGGGCGGGCATTGTGCGGGTGTTTTGTAATATCCACCCTTCGATGTCCGCGGTTATCGTAGTTGTCGATTCCGGCTTATTTGGAACTACGAACGAGGACGGCCGTTTTTCTATTTCGGACGTTCCGAATGGGGCGTACCAGGTTCATTTCTTCCACGAACGCTCCACTCCGGAGATGCTCGATAGGTTGACGAGCCCGGTTTCTATTAACTCAAACGAGATTAAGTTACAACCAATCACTATTTCCGAGACGGGTTACTTGCCGGTAGCTCATAAAAACAAATACGGCCGTGAATACCCTCCGAACGCAGAGGAACAATCCGGATATGGGGGTCTGGCAAGATGACCAGCGGCATCTCTCTGCTCTGGAGAATTCTCTTATCGACCTCTATTGCTTTAACGGTGCTTTTCGGGCTAACCGGATGGGTGATTCAGAGTTATGCGGGGGGAGTCAGTGAACATAGTCTGGAAGAAGAAGTTCGAACAAGCCTTGAAGCGTACCAGGCCTTGTGGAATACGCGCGCGCACAATATCGCGTCGATCAGCCGCATCATCAGCTCCATGCCGGATGTGCGGGCGGCGTTCGGGACCGGCGACAAGGCAACAATTCGCGACACAGCGGCTCAGGTTTGGTCGGAAGCTTCGGAGCAAGACGCCGTTTTTCTGGTGCTCGAGCCGACGGGCGAGGTAATTACTTCGCTGGGCGGAGAGGCGCCGGATCTCAACCTGACCGGCAAGTTTATGCAGACGGCCAGGGCGCGATTTCCCGCGCAGGTATTGGGCTACATCACGCGCGGACGACATCTTTACTACGTCGTGTTAACTCCGGTCTACGTAGCAGCGGCCCAAGGACAGGGGCTTTTAAACGTGCTGCTCGTGGCGCTAGATATAGACGACAAACTCGCCTATTCGCTAAAGCACTCGACGCATGGCAGCGATTTTGCTTTCGTCTCGGGGGACAGGCTGATCGCTTCGAGCGTGCCACTCGCCAGATCCGATCTTAGCTCCGCTACTGTGACGCACGGGGGCGTACGGCGGCTGGTTCTGCATGGCGTGGACTATATGGCGCTTGGCAGACAACTTGAAGACGTCGAGACGAAGCCGGTGGGCGAGTTGTATATCATCCGGTCCTTTGAAGCGCCGCGCCGGGCGCTTCTGGAGCTTCGGCGCAACGTGGCGATTAGCTGGATTCTGGCCGTTGTGGGTGGATTGGCTCTTACTTATTTACTGGCGCGACGGATTCTCGAGCCGGTGAAGAGGCTAGACCGTGCGGCAGCCGAAGTAATCAAGCAGAATTACGACTATCGTGTGGCAGTGGAGACGCAGGACGAGTTGGGACGCCTCGCGCAAACCTTTAACGCGATGTGCGATTCCATTCGCGCGGCGCGCGATGAGCTGATCCGACAGGAGAGAATTTCGACAATCGGACGGCTTTCGTCGTCGATCGTTCACGATTTGAGAAATCCGCTGGCGGCGATTTACGGTGGAGCGGAGATGTTAGTCGATTCGGGATTGTCGACAGAACAGCGGGACCGAATTGCCGGTAGCATCTATCGTTCTTCGCGGCGTATTCAGGAATTACTGCAGGAGTTGACGGACATGTCGCGGGCGAAGGCGAAGCGCGTTGAGTCGTGCCGCTTAGTGGAGATTGTGCACGCCGCGCGCGATCTAACTGCGCAGAGCGCCGCATTGCAATCGGTAAATTTGACGATCGATATTCCGGCTCACGTGGAAGTTTCAGTGGATCGCGACCGTATGGAGCGTGTATTTGCGAATCTTTTGAATAACTCACTTGAGGCAATGCCGGACGGCGGCACTTTGCGTGTCACGTCGCGACAGGATGCTACGAATGTAACGGTACAAGTGGAGGATAGCGGCCCGGGCATTCCGGAAAAAGCATGGCCTACGCTGTTTCAGCCCTTTGCGAGTTTCGGCAAGAAGAACGGCCTGGGACTTGGCCTCGCGCTATCGCGACAGACGGTATTGGACTATGCGGGAGATTTGTGGGCCGACCGCGAGGCCAAATCGGGGGCGCGTTTTTTCGTGCGGCTTCCGAGAACGCCCGAGACCGCGACTAAAGAAGGAGCGAGTTCGAGCAAAGGCCAGCCGGTCCAGAGCCAGCCGCACTCATGACCGCGGAGCGCGCAGCTCGCGTTGTAGCGGCGCTCGCATTTTGCTACTTCTTGCTTGTGGATTTTCGCGCCGGATGGAATCGGGCGGAGACGGATTTCCCGAACTATTACACGGCGGCTGTCCTCGTGCGCAAAGGCGAACCGCTGCATAAGTATTACGACTGGACCTGGTTTCAGAGACAGATGAACTATGCGGGCATAGAGCGGCAGCTTGGCTCTTACGTTCCGCAGACTCCGGCCACGATGTTACCTATCGTGCCTTTTGCCTTTCTGCCCGTGCAACAAGCGAAACGGGTTTGGTTGGTGCTGAACTTGGGATTTCTGGCAGGCACTATCTGGCTATTGTCTCGAATTACGCGACTTAGTTTGGCGCAGGTGGTACTGGTCGCTTTCGCCGGACATGGAACGTTAGCGAGCAATTTTTTGCTTGGGCAATATTACGTTTTCCTCCTGTTTCTCCTGACGCTGGCGTTTTTCTTTCTTTATCGAGGGCGGGAAGTAGCCGGAGGGGTGCTCATCGGGCTTGCATTTATTCTAAAGCTCTACGCCGGTCCTTTCTTTCTGTTTTTTGCAGTGCGGCGTAGGTGGCGGGCGCTGACTGCAAGCGTGTTAGGGACGGTTGGATTCATTGGCGTGACGATTTGCCTATTTGGCTGGAGCGATGTAGCTTATTTTGGTCAGCATGTCCTGCCGCGTGCGCTGGCCGGAGACCTGATCGATCCGTACAACGCGGGTTATCAGACGCTCGCGGCCTTGTTGCGGCGGACATTCTTGGCTGAACCGGAGCTCAATCCTCATCCCACGTGGAATGCGCCGCAGCTTTACTTTTTTCTGGCTCCTTTATTTACGCTCGCGCTGTTGGCGGTCCCGTTGATTTGTGCGAATACGGCCAATCGAAAGCGCGATTTTGCTTGGTTTTGCGTTGCGATCGTGCTCGTTTCTACCAGCATGGGTTCCTATTCGTTCATTCTTCTTCTTTTGCCGGTGATTTTATTGCTGGACGAGGCATCGTGGGCGGAAGGAATGATCGTATTGATTTGCTACGTCGTCGGGGCTATGCCGTTACGAGCGGCTTGGGTTCCTTTGTTCCCGAAATTGTGGGTGGTACTGCTGTTGTATTTTGTGGCAGGGCGCGCTTCAGTTCAAGCGGTGCGACCGTGGCGAGTTTTGACGGCGGCTGTTCCTGTATTGATCGCGGTATGCGTAGTTGCACGCCTTAATTTTGAGAGCTACCAGCGGGAGCCGGGGCGGCGCTGGGAACGAATTCTGACGGAACCGATGGCTATTTCATCGTCTTCGCCGGCTATTGTCTGCTCCGGTCTGGTGTATCAATCGATTGGCCGGCTGCACTATGAATTGGCATTTTTGCGAGGTGGGCATGTTGAACATTTTCCATTTGACGGCGAAGCCGTACGGCCGATGGCGGCCTCGGCGTGCGATTCGGTTTCGTTCGAGTTAGTAAGTCAGGGGCGTTCGCGACGAATGTTATTCAACCCAATTACTAAAAACGTCGGGGAGTTACGCGGAAACACACAGGAACCAGAGCTTGTTTCGCCGGATGGAAAAGTTGTCGCTTTCGTTTGCTCGTCCGGTGGGAATATGCAGATTTGCTTGCGGCGAACGGCTGGAGGTGGACCGATTCAATTGACGGGGGGAAGATGCAACAGCTATGATCCGGCGTGGGAACTGGACTCGGCTGGTATTGTTTTTGCGAGCGATTGCGACCGTGGGCTGGGATTGCCGGCGTTGTATAGAGCGCGTGTGGCGAACATCAAGATGGCCGCCACGATTGCTAACACGGCGGCCGCAGAGAGCACAAACGAATAGCCTAGCCAGGTGACGAGCGTGCCGGAGACGATGGCGGCGAGCGCACCGCCCATGGAAGTGGCTAGGAAATTCAGCGCCGACGCGCCGCTGCGCTCCGTGGGCGATACACGGTTCATCAGCAGAGTAAAGAGGCAGGGCTCGGTCATATATTGAAAGGCCATGTACGCGACGTAGGTACACGCCGCGATAGCGGGAGCGGGGCCAAAGGCAAGCGCCGTGAGCATGAGCGCCGTCCCGACCTGGGCGTATGAAATTCCCTTGACGGTTCCGATTTTTGACAGGAACAGCGGAACCGTCAAGATTGCGATTACTTGAGCGAGTTGGCCAAAGGAGAAAACGGTTCCAATTTGTTCGACAGTGAAGTGGAGGCGCTGCGAGAAATAGACATTGAAAAATGGATTAAAGGCGCCGGTGGCTATGCTCCAGATGAAAACGGCCGCCACGAACGCTACGATGAACTTGCCGCGCGGATAGATTTTCTTTTCCGACTGCGACCGGGCAGTACTGGGGAATTTCAGGCGCA
>Ga0081455_10008512_pt1 | contig 10657 bp, 8 predicted proteins | sample TabmetS3T2R1_FD_70207 | JGI IMG/M metagenome (GOLD analysis project Ga0081455, IMG submission 70207) | Tabebuia heterophylla rhizosphere microbial communities from the University of Puerto Rico - S3T2R1 | ecosystem: Host-associated > Plants > Roots > Rhizosphere ... | reverse complement strand
CGATGGTCTGGATCAGCGGCGCGCCCCAGACCGCAAGCAGCCACCCGAGGGCCCCGCCCGCCAGCGCCAGTAAGAGACTTTCGCTGAGTAACTGCCGTAAAATCCGCCATCTTCCGGCGCCCAGGGCGGCGCGTACCGCCATCTCTCTTTGTCGCATAGCGGCGCGCGCCAGCAGCAGATTGGCCACGTTCGCGCATGCGATCAACAACACCAGCCCTACGGCGCCGAGCAACATCCACAATGCGGTAGCCCTATCACCAACTGTGACATCCAGCAGCGGCTCGATTCTCACACGGTCATCTTTTAAGCCGGCGGAATTCTGATCCGGCCCCTTGGCAATGGCATTCATCTCGGCTCGCGCCTGTTCCAACGTAACGCCAGGTTTGAGCCGGCCGATGCCGAACACTGTATGATTGCCGCGACGTTGCCAATCACTCGAACCAGAAAGCGGCCCCACCGGCAACCATAAGTCCACGCTGCTATGTAAAGGAAAAGTGAAGTCGGCGGGCATAACGCCAATTACCGAGTAAGCGCGCCCATCAAGTGTGATGGACCGACCGACGATCCCCGCATCGGCGCCAAACCGGCTTTGCCACAGCCTGTGGCTCAACACGGTGACAGGAGGCGCGCCGGGCTTGTCTTCGTCGTTGTTGAAAACGCGCCCGATAGCCGCTTGTACACGCAGAGCGGAGAAAAGATCCGCCGACACATGCGAGCACCTCAGTCGCTGCGGTTCGTCCCGACCCGTCAGGTTGTAGTTCCGCCAAGTATGTACGCCGATAGATTCGAAGACTTTCTGCTGCGCCCTCCAGTCAGTAAAGTTGGGGTAGGAAATCAACGCCATCCCGAAATTTGGAAGGTACTCCATCACCCTTACCAATCGCCCGGATTCGGGATAAGGCAACGGACGGAGCAGCGCCGCCTTCACCACGCTGAAGATCGCCGTGTTAGCGCCGATGCCGAGCGCCAGCGTGGCGACGGCGATCAATGTGAAGCCGGGCTTCTTCATCAACATTCGCGCGCCGTAGCGCAGGTCTTGCCACAGGGCCTGCATAATTTCTCCTCGTCGTGTTCTTATCGTTCAAGGACGTTTCCCGCCTCGCGGCTGTTTACCCTCAGCAGGCGGCATTTCCAGTTCTCGGCGCAAAGCGTCCAATTGGTCGTCAAGTTCAGCCAGCCTGGCCTGCTCGATTTGCAATTGCGCGTTAAGTTGGGACTCGGCCTCTTGCAGTCTCGTTTCTTCTTTCGCCAGCGCCGCCAACCTGGTCTTGAAAATGTCTTGTCTTTCCTCCAGATCCTGACGCCTTTCAGCGTCCCCCTCCTGACTCAAGAGGCGCTCGATTTTTTTCAGCTCATGCTGAAACTCGGCCTGCGGTATCTTCCCATTGGCTATTCGGTCGCGGGTGTCACGCAACCTCTCGGCCAGGCGGTCCACGTGTTGTCGCTGCGACCGCATCCGCTCAATGATAAGCTGCGCGTGATACGCGCTGAGGTTCGACCTCTGGATGGCGAGCCGGAGCTGACGCACTTCGTTCAGCAACGCCTGCATCGTTTGCTCGTTATCTCCCTGCGCAGTCTTAGCGTTTTTGTTGGCCTCAGTCTGAGATCTGCCGAATGAGGCAAAAACCACGACCGTCAGAAAGAGCAGACAGATAATGGAAATGGATTTGATGCGTAGCATCCTCACCTCCCTTTGTTCTTCGTCGCGTAGCGGCGGCTTGAATTTAGACAAGGGTTTTAACTAAGTACTCCGTAAACAAAGTTTTTCGCGCCGATGCCCAGGCCGAGTATGAGGATGGCGATCAATGTGAAGCCGGGCTTTTTCAGCAACATTCGCGCGCCGTAGCGCAGGTCCTGCCACAGGGTCCGCATAAATCCTCCAAGAGGAAGATGTCAGATGTCAGATGTCAGATGTCAGACGTCATTGAAGAGGTCTCTCGCATCACTCGACTCTCAACTGACATCTGACGTCCGGCATCTGACATCTATTCGGTTCTGAGCGCAATCATCGGATCAACCTTCGTCGCACGCCGCGCCGGGATGTAACAGGCCGTCAGCGCCGCCGCCGTCAGCAACACCGCAATCGCGACAAACGTCAACGGGTCAGTCGGCCCCACTTCAAACAGCATGTCTTTCATCAGTCGCGTCAAGGCGAACGAAGCGAGTAGCCCGATTCCTACGCCGGCGAGCGTGAGCGTCATTCCCCGGCCGATGACGAGGCGCAACACGTCGCCGGTTTGAGCGCCCAACGCCATCCGGACGCCGATATCGCGCGTGCGCTCCGCGACGGTGTAAGAGATCACGCCGTACAGGCCGACCACCGCCAGGATGAGCGCCAGCGCCGCGAACAGCGAGAGCAGAAGCGTGTTGAAGCGCTTCCCGGCCAGTGAGGCGCCCATCCGCTCTTCCATCGTTCTGACGCCGGTGACCGGCAACGCTTTATCCAGCACGATCACTTCGCGCCTGACATCCCGAATCAGACTCTGCGGATCGCCGTCCGTACGCAGCGCCAAAGTGAGTGAACGCCGCAAACGACTCAGCGTCGGGCTGCGCGCCATCCAAACTTGCGAATTATCCCAGTACATCTCCGGCTCGGCTTCGGTCCCGGCCCACCAGTGCCGCACATCGCCCACGACGCCGACGATCTCGCCCAACTGGTCGTCGTAGCCTCCGAGCGTGACGCGTTTGCCGACCGGGTCTTCGTCAGGGAAGTAACGCCGCTGAAACGCCTGGTTGATAATCACCACGCCCGCCGCCTGCGCTTCGTCCTGCTTCGTAAAATCGCGGCCTCTGATCAGCGCGATTTTCATCGTGCGGAAATAGCCAGGGCTGACCATTCGGTATTGGACGGTAGGAGCCTTTCCCGGCTCCTGACGCGGACGGCCTTCGACGGTGAATGGACGGACGCCGCCCATCCCGCTGAGCGGGAGAGCGTGTGTCGCGGCCACGGACTCGACGCCGGGAAGGCGACCGAGGCGATCGGTTAGTTGCTGATAGAAGCTGACGACCTGATGCGCTTCCGGGTATCTGGCCTCGGGCAATGACAACCGCAGCGTGAGCAGGTTGCGCGGGTCGAAACCTGAGTCGACCGATTGCAGGCGGAGAAAGCTCCTGATCATCAGTCCCGCGCCGGCCAGAAGAACGAGAGACAAGGCGATTTCCGAAACCACCAGCGCGGAGCGGAGACCCGCGCCTGCCGTCGCGCCACGGCCGCCGTTATTGAGCGACTCGTTCAGGTCTGGCTTCGAAGATTTCAAGGCCGGCGCGAGCCCGAAGAGCAGCCCCGTCAAAACCGTGAGCGAGAAGGTGAACCACGCCACATTCGCATCCAGTCTCACGCCGCTTTCGCGCAACTGGTCGAAAGGGCTGAGAGCCACCAACGCGTCCACGCCCCACCATCCTATCAGCAAGCCTACCGCTCCTCCGGCGCCGGCCAGCAATAGACTCTCCATCAACAGCAACCGGACGATCCGCAGTCGGCTGGCCCCCACCGCCACCCGAATCGCCGTTTCCCTGGTTCGCGCCGCGGACCTCGCCAGCAGTAAGTTGGCGACGTTGGCGCAAGAGATCAACAAAACGCAGGCGACCACGCCGAAAAGAATCAGCAGGATTCGACGCCAACCACTCACGACCTCTTCTCGCAGTGGAACGATATTCGCGCTCAAATCAGCGTTGAAGTTGGGATTAGCCCTGGCCATTCCCTGGGTAATGACGCCCATCTCGGCGCGCGCCTGCTCGATAGTCGCCTGCGGTTTGAGGCGCGCGATCACTTGAAGTATGCGGCCCGTCATTCCGTCCAACCCGCGTTCCGCGTCGAGCGCGGCGGGCGCCCATATATCAACATTGCTCGACGGAAAGCCGAATCCCTCCGGCATCACGCCGACAATCGCGTAAGGCTTGTCGTCGAGCGTGATGGATTGGCCGACTATGTTCTGCGCCCCGCCGAAACGTCGCCGCCACAAACTGTGACTTAAAATGACGGCGCGCTCGCCCCCTGGCCGGTCTTCCTCACTCGTAAAGGCGCGGCCCAGGCCCGGCGCAGCGCGCAAAATGCCAAAGAGGTTTGCCGAGACGCGCGCGCCTTCCAACATCTCCGCCCCGTCATTTCCCGCCAGTGTGAAGCTTTGAGCGCTAAACGCTCCGATCTCTTCAAAGACCGTCTGCTGCGCTTTCCAGGTAAGGTAATTGCCTGGCGCAACACTCCCTCGGTTAAAGCCGCGCGCCATGTTGGCCTCGTAAACCATCACCAGGCGATCCGGATCCGCTACGGGCAGCGCCCTGAGCAGCACCGCATTGACGACGCTGAAGATCGCCGTGTTCGCGCCTATGCCGAGCGCGAGCGTGATAATCGCAATCGCGGTAAAGGCGGGATGCTTCCGCAGCATTCGGAATCCAAAGCGCAAATCCGCGAGCAATGAATTCATGGTTACCCCCTGTGGAAAATCAGTTCGTAGTCCCGCCTTTAGGCCGAATCGTCGGATGCGGATCCATTCCGTGACACCAACCCCTTCCGCCTAAAGGCGGGACTACAAACCGCGCTACCGATCGAGGATCGGGGGTCGAAGATCTCATCATCCGAGCGATCGTCGCCCCTCAATCCTTAACCGCCAGCGCCATCAGCGTCACATCATCCTGAAAACTTCCCCCACTGAAATCGGCCACTGCGGCAAGAATCGTTTCGCTCAGTTCGGACGCGCTCTGACGTCTATGTTCGACAAGCAACTGCAGCAGCCTCTCCTCGCCGAAGAGCTCGCCGGCGTCGTTGGCGGCCTCGGTAATGCCGTCGGTGAAGCAGAGCAAGCGGTCGCCGGCGCGCAGCTTTACTCCGCCCTGCTCGTAGCGTTTTTCTGGAAATAGGCCCAGCACAATGCCGCCCTCCGAGAGCCGCGCCGTCCGGCCGTCGCGCCGCACGAGCAGCGGCGGGTTGTGTCCGGCGTTGGCGTAAACGAAGCGCCGGCTCGCGGTTTCAAACAGTCCGTAAAAGAAGGTGATGTATTTGCCTTCGGGGAGATTGCCGCAGACTGCGCGGTTGATCTGCTCGCACAATCGCTGTGGCGGCGATGCGGCTGTCGCAAAGGCCTTGACCAGCGCCTGCAGGTTCGACATGACCAGCGCCGCCGGCATCCCTTTGCCCATAACATCGCCGACACACAGCGCGGCGCGTCTCTCGTCGAATTGAATGACGTCGAAGTAATCGCCGCTCACGGGGCCGGCCGGACTCCAGGCGACGTCAAGTTCGGCCCCTTTGATGACTGGCATTTGGCGCGGCAGAAGACTCTGTTGAATCTCTTCGGCGGCCGCCAGTTCACGGTCGCGCGTGGCTTTCAGCCGCTGCTCGCGGCGTCGCGCGCGGCCCGCCATGATCTGATCGCGCAAGATCCGCAGCAGCCGCGCGTTCTCCCACGGCTTCTGCACAAAGTCGGCGACACCTCGCCGCATCGCTTCGACCGCCAGCTCAATGTTAGCCCAGGCTGTCATCGCTACGACGGGCAGCGCGCTGTCGAGCGCCCGAATCCGGGAGATCAGGTCGAGTCCCTCCTGACCCGACGTCGTGTCGCGGGCGTAATTGAGGTCAACCAGCACGAGATCGAAATCGCGCGATTTGATCGCCTCGAGCGCTTCGGCCGGCGAACTTGCAGCCTCGGTCTGCCAGCCTTCGTTTCGGAGCAGCATCCGTAGCGCCGCCAGCACGTCAGGATGATCGTCGGCGATCAAGGTTCGCGGCGTCGGTATCATTGGCAAAGTGGCTTCCATATCGCTTCCTCTATCGGTAGTCCTTCTCCAAAGGGGATTTCCTACTTTTTCAACTGCTCTTATCCAAATGGCGTGCCATCGGGAAAGGAGAGCTAACTCATTGAAAAGCCACTGTCTGCGGCGGAGACTGAGGCCGGGAGGCGCCGCCGAGGTGTCCGTTTTTGGGAAGGCCGCGTCCGAAAATGGTTCCGAAGTTCCCTGGTTTGTCGTATTGCGAAGTGTGGCGTTGATTAGTCGAGAACTGGTAACATCAACGCCCGCGATCGCACAAATGTAGGGCAAAGCGGTCCAGTTTGCCTTGCTTTCTTAAGAAACGCCTTTCGAGGAAACCAGGCAAACTGGTTTGTTTGTCCCATGTTTTCCGCAGGAGCGCTTATGTTCTGTCCTGGATGCGGCCTTCAAATCAACGACGATTTCAAATTCTGCCGGCAATGCGGCGCGAATCTGCACGGCGTGCGCGAGGCGATGACGTCACGATCCACGAAGGAGAAGTTCGATTGGAGCAAAACATGGTGGGCTGAAATGATCTATCCCAAGGAAGAGCTGGAGCGGATGCGCGGCGTCACGCCGGGAGAGAAATTGCTCAGGGAGGAAAAAAAGCGGCTCGATGAGATCAAGGGCGGCGTCATCACAGGCTTCGTCGGCGTCGGCCTGATGATCTTCCTGCGATTATTCCTCGAGGTTGTGGCGAAGCAAAAGTCTCCGGGCGAAGCGGAGATCCTTCGCAGCGTGTGGATGGCCGGAATAATTCCATTCATGGCCGGGGTCGGGATCATCTTCAATGGGCTTTTCGTCAGCCGCCGCTTCGTGAAACTCAAAGAACAGCAGGCGCGACCGCCAATGCCCGCATCACCGGCGCCGGCGGCGCTCCCCGCTAAAACGACTGATCAACTGGTCGCCAACTCCGCGCAACCCGCGGACTCCAGCGTGACCGAAGACACGACGGCGCATCTGCCGGAGCCCGTCGCCGCGCCCTTGCGCCGTGAAACCGATTAAGGAGGAGTGGTCATGTTCTGTCCCGGATGCGGTATTCAAGCCAGCGACGATCTCAAATTCTGCCGTAAATGCGGCGCGAATCTGCACGGCGCGCGCGAAGGGATGATATCACGCCCCGTCGAGGTGAAGTCCGATTGGAGCAAGAGCTGGGCGGCGAATATTATCCTCGCTAAGGAATTACGGCAGCGGATGCGCGGCACGCCTGAAGAGAGACGGCTCAATGAGATCAAGGGCGGCGTCATCACCAGCCTCACAGGCGTCGGCCTGATGATCTTTCTCTACTTCTTCCTCAACATCGTGGCGGAGAAAGCCGGGGACGCGGCAGAGATCGTTCGAGGCCTATGGACGGTCGGAATAATCCCAATACTGGTCGGAATCGGACTCATCATCAATGGTGTTTTCGTCGGCCGGAGGCCGTCGTCACTCAAGGAAGAGCAGGCGCAAACAACGGTCCCCGCATCGCCGGCGCCCCCCGCGTTTCCCGCCAAAACGACCAATCATCTAGTCGTTGACATAACGCCATCTAACGGCGCCAGCGTAACAGAAGACTCCACATTGCATCTGACCGAGCCTGTCGCCGCGCCCGAGCGCCGTGAAACCGATTGAAGAAGATGACAGGAGGAATTGTTATGTTCTGTCCCAGGTGCGGTTTTCAAGTCAGTGATGATCTCAAATTCTGCAAGCAATGCGGCGCCAATTTGCGTGGCGCGCGCGAAGCGATGATGTCCTCTTCTACCGAGGAGAAGCTCGAATGGAACAAGACCTGGAGTGAGTCCCTCCCAGAGGAGGTGCGGAAACGGCTCAACCCCACGCCCGAAGAGAAACGGCTCACTGAGATCAAGGAGGGCGTCCTCACCATTTTCACCGGCTTCGGCGCGATGATCTTTCTCTATTTCTTCTTCGAAGCCGTGGCGAAGAGAGCCGGGGAAGGCGCGGATATCATTCGCAGCCTGTATTGGCTCGGAATAGTCCTTGTCCTGATCGGAGCCGGTATGATCTTCAACGGCTTGTTCATCAGCCAGCGACTGGTAAAACCTAAAGAACAACAGGCGCAACCACCGCCGTTCGAATCGCCGGCCGAGGCGGCGTACGCCATCGCGGAACCGGCCAAAACGACCGATCAACTCGTCGTTGACGCCGCGCCATCGGGCGGCGCCGGCGTGACCGAAGACCCCACGCTGCATTTGATCGAGGATCGAGGATCGAGGACGTAAACAGTTTTCAGTTTTCAGTTTTCGGTTTCCAGTTTTCAGTTAAGAGCAATCCCTGGAAACTGAAAACTGGAAACTGAAAACTGAAAACTACTCACACCTGAGCGCGACCATCGGGTCGACCTTCGTCGCCCGCCGCGCCGGAATCCAGCAGGCGAGCAAAGCCACGACGATCAGCGACAGCGCGACGGCGCCGAAAGTCAGCGGGTCGGTCGCGCTCACGTCGTAGAGCAGACTCCGCAACAGCCGCGCCAATCCGAAGGCGCCGGCCAGTCCCAGCGCCACGCCGCCGAGCGAGAGTCGCAAGCTCTGGCGCAGAACCATCAGCCTTAGGTTTCGAGGCTCGGCGCCGAGCGCCACGCGGACGCCGATTTCGCGCGTTCGCTCGGCGACGGCGTAACTCATCACGCCGTAGAGCCCGATGGCCGCCAGCAGCAGCGCAAGCAGTCCGAAGCCGCTCACCGTCGCCGCGATGGATTTCGGCCCGGAGAGAACGATGTCCAAAAACTCCGGCGCGTCGCGCACGCCGTAGACCGGCAGTTGCTCATCGAGCGCTTTCACCTCCTGCCGAATCGATGCGATGACGCTTTCGGGACCGCCTTTCGTATGCGCAATCAGCGTCATGCGCCCGTTGTAGTTCTGCCAGAAAGGCAGAAAGAAGTAATCGGTCGGCGGCTCGCCAAGCGTGATGTATTTGCCGTCCTGCGCCACGCCTGCGACCTCCAGCCACTGGCTCTGCTCGCCGCCCAGACGCAGCCGTTTGCCGATGGGGTTCTGATTTGGCCAGTAGCGGCGGGCCATCGTCTCGTTGACGATCACCACACGCGGCGCATTTTCGTTGTCGCGCTCGGTGAAGGAGCGGCCCTGAACGATCGGCGTATTCATCGTCTCGAAGTAATTATGGCCGACGACGCTGAAACCGACGCCGAGGCGCTCGTTCGCGGTCTTCGGGACGCGGCCTTCGATAGTGACATTCGCTGCGTTAAAGTATTGGTCGAGTGGGAGAGGGCCGGCGAAACTCGCCTGCGTGACGCCGGGCAGACTCTGCAATCGCTCGCCGAGTTGTTTGTAGAATCTGCGTCCCAGCGCTTCGTCGTAGCCGTGCAAACCGACGTTCACCGAAGCCATCAGCAGATGATCCGTTCTGAAGCCCGGATTCATCGTCTGCGCGTTGCGTAAGCTCTTGACCAGCAGGCCCGCGCTGACAAGCAACATCAGCGATAGCGCGACCTGCATGACGACGAGCAGGTTGCGCAGGTTGGGGCGGCGGCGTCCCGCTGAAGCGTCGCTCATTACGCCCTTCAGCGTGGGGACCAGATCAGGACGCGAGGACTGAAGCGCCGGCGCCAGACCGAAGATGACGCCCGTCAATACCGACACCGCCAGCGTGAAACCGAGCACGCGATAATCGAGGCCCAGGGCGTAATCGTAATCCATCGTCGCGAAATCAACCTTCGGGACGCCGAATCTGAACAGGTCGCTGAGCCAGATCGCCAGAATCAGGCCAAGCGCGCCGCCCAGCGTCGAGAGCATCACGCTCTCCGTCAACAGTTGCCGGATAAGGCGACGGCGGCTCGCGCCGAGCGCCAGACGCACAGCGATCTCCCTGCGCCGCCCGGTCGCGCGCGCCAGCAGCAGGTTCGCCACGTTCGCGCAGGCCACCAGCAAGACCAGCCCGACCAGCCCCATCATCATCCCCGTGACCATCGACGTATAGCCCATCAGCGCGACCGCCGGCTGAACCTTCGTGCCGGCGGGGATCATCCCTACGCCGAGATTCGCGTTGGTCTGCGGATAATCGGCGCCGAGCTGTTTGGCGAAGGCGCTCATCGCGGCCCCCGCCTGCTCGATGGTTACGCCGTCACGAAGTCTGCCGTTGACGTTGAAACTACGACCTCCGCGGTTCGACAGGAAGCTCTCATCGGTTCCGGGGATCGCCTGCGCGTACATCATCAACGGCAGGTAGACGTCGGGAATCCAGCCGAACGCGCGCGTGCCTGAAAATCCCTTCTTCGCCACGCCGATGATGGTGAAATCGTGGCCGTTGAGTTTGACGATCTGCCCGACGACGTTCGGGTCGCCGGCGAAACGCCGGCCCCAGAATGCGTGGCTCAGCACGGCGACCGGATGTCCGCCGGGGCTTTTATTATCCTCAGGAGTGAACAGCCGTCCGAGCGCGGGGTCAAGCCGCAATCCGGTGAAGTAATTGCCCGTGACCAATTCGCCGCACACCATCTCGGCGGCGCCTTCGCGGCCTTTGAGGCTGAGTCCTTGAGTTGTGAAGTGAATGAACAGATCGCTGAAAACCTGATTGTGGTCGCGGTAATCAACGTAATCGGGATAAGAGAACTGACTGGGATAGATCGAGTTCGGCTCTATGGTGTAAAGCGCAACGAGACGATCGGGCTGACGCACAGGCATTGGCTTGAGCAGCATGCCGTTGACTAACGTGAAGACAGCCGAGTTCACCGCAATGCCTAACGCGATTGAAAGAACGGCAATAAGGGTGAAGCCCGGCGCTTTGATCATCATCCGCGCGCCGAAGCGCAAATCTTGCCATAGTGTGGTCATAGACGCCTCTTGCGGAAAATCCCTGGGTACGCATCGCTTCCAGCGTGCAGGATTCATCATCTCAAACATTGACCGATGTTTGAGATGATGAATTCTGCACGCTGGAAGCGATGCGTACCCAGGGG
>Ga0081455_10008511_pt1 | contig 10657 bp, 11 predicted proteins | sample TabmetS3T2R1_FD_70207 | JGI IMG/M metagenome (GOLD analysis project Ga0081455, IMG submission 70207) | Tabebuia heterophylla rhizosphere microbial communities from the University of Puerto Rico - S3T2R1 | ecosystem: Host-associated > Plants > Roots > Rhizosphere ... | reverse complement strand
GGCGGCCGAGCCGCTCACGCCGGATCAGCGGCTCGGCATCGACGGTGAGCTCGCCGAGTTGGCGTGTGAGCTGACGCCCGGCGAGGTCCGCACAGCCGCGGTGCGCAAGGTCACCGCGACCGACCCGGCCACGGCCGCCAAGCGGGCCGAGCAGGCCCGGGCCCGCACGGCGGTGCGGGCGATCCTGCACGGCGACGGCACCGGCAGCCTGACCGCGCTGCTGCCCGCCGAGCAGGCGGTCGCCTGTTGGCAGAGGTTGGACCACGACGCCCGTGGGATGCGAGCCGACGGGGACGAGCGCTCGATCAACACGCTGATGTGCGACCTGCTGGTCGAGCGGGTCACCGGCCAATCCGTGGCGACCGACTTGAACCTCGAGATCGGCGTCGTCGTCGCCTTGTCCTCCCTCCTGGGACTCGATGATCAGCCGGCCAAACTGGTGGGCCACAAGGGCGGCGACCACGGCGTCCTCCCGGCCGGGCTGGCCCGACAGCTCGCCGCCAGCGGGTCGGCCTGGGCGCGGCGGCTGGTCTGCGACCCGGTCGACGGTCGGCTGCTGCACATGGATCCGGTCAAGCGCCGGTTCGACGGAGCGCTGCGCAAGTTCGTCGTCTACCGCGACGGCACCAGCCGCCGCCCGTACTCCAACACCCCGATCTACCAGATCGACCACATCGACCGCTACGCCGACGGCGGCCCCACCATCGCCGCCAACGCCCAAGGACTCGGCAAGGCCGACCACACCCTCCGAGACCTCCCCGGCTGGACCGCCACCGCCACCAACGGCGACGCCGGCGACGCAGTCCGATGGACCACACCCACCGGCCACGCCTACCAGTCGCGGCCGCCACCCATCCTCGGTCATGGCAACACCGGCAAAAGCCCGCCCCCGCCACAACACCACCGGCCCGACCGCACCGTCATCGAACTCCACCACACCCCACTGCCGGTCGAATACACCGGGCACCGCCACCACGGACAACCCGACGCAGCATAGCGACGGGACACCGAGAGTGCTGGGAGGGTTCCCGCGTGCCCACCCGGGCTGTCGCATCGAGCCGGGCGAAACGGCCGACTAGGCCTGCAGTCAGGAGCTACGCGAAGAAACCGGCCTCGGCGGAGAGTCATCCGCCGGTACCTTGCGCGAGATCCAGCACCTCGGTCTCCAGCCCGAGTCGCTCCGCCGCCAGCTCGTACGGTGTGCGACGGGGAGCTTAGGCGGTTTTGCCTGGAGCGGCCCAGGCCGAGGCCGAACGCGATTGTCGGCGCGTCTGGCGATAATGCCGTCATGGCATACGACCAGGAGCTCGCCGGCCGGATCCGCGAGCTCGTCAGCGGTGGGGAGAGCCTGTCCGAGCAGCGGATGTTCGGCGGACTGGCCTTCCTTGTCAACGGCAACATGGCGGTGGCGGCGAGTGGACAGGGTGGCCTGCTGGTGCGGGTCGATCCGGAGAAGTCCGACGATCTGATCGGCGAGCATGTGGAGCCGATGGTGATGCGCGGTCGGGAGATGCGCGGATGGCTGCGCGTCGAGGCCGCGGCCGTGGAAGCGCCAGGCCAGCTCGAGCCCTGGGTCACTCGCGGCGTCTCCTACGCGCGGTCGCTGCCCCCGAAGCGCTGAGCCCTCACTCGGGGGTCTCCGAAACCACCGGGCCCGAACGCATTAGCACGTCGTCATGAGCTCAGGTGCTCGTGCAGCATCTGCCAACGGCCGCCGCGGCGCACGACGACGTTGGTGCCCCGACCTCGACCCGACTGGCAACCCCTTCGACGACTCCGTTCCAGCGGAAGCGATACCGGCAGACCGCGACCGCATCCGTGACGACGACCCATTCGAGATCGTGAATCTCGTACTCCTCGTCCTGGATGGCGGCAAAGGTCCGCTCAATAGCGCCTTTGATCTCCTCGAGGCCGCGGAAGGAGCCGTCGGAGAACCAGTACGTCGCGTCGTCGGCGATGTGGGGTAGCACGCGATCGATGTCGTGACTGTTGTTCGCTCGCTCGTACTCCTTCGCGAAGGACCCGAGCTCGGCGGTCAGATCTGGCATGGAGCGGGACTCTAGACGCCGAGTCGGACGGTCGTGGGATAGCCCGCGCCGGACACCGGCAGGAGCCCCGGGTCAACGGCTCCGGCGGAAGGCATCGGCGACAGCGCGGTCGACGGTGGCGAGCTGGGTGTGGATCTGCTCGATGGCGGACGGATCGAGATCGCCGAGGAGGTCATGCGCGTCGCGCCACACCTCACCGGCGGCCGAATGGTCGCCGGACAGCTGGTGACAGGCGCCGATGTGAGCGAGGGTGCCGGCCTCGCCGTAGAGATCGCCGAGCTCCCGGAACAGCTCGAGCGCGCGGTGGTCGCAACGGACGGCTGCGGCGGGATCGCCGAGCTGGAGGTGGGTGTCGGCGAGACACGACCAGGTGTGCGCTTCGTAGCCGCGGTTGCTGAGCTTCTGGTGCAGGATCAGCGCCTGCTCGCCCAGCTCGAGCGCCTGGCTGTGTTCGCCGAGGCGGCCGTGGTGCCAGCCGAGGTCGGTGAGGGCGACGGCCTGACCGACCTCGTCTCCCAGCTGCTCGAAGAGGTCGTACGCGCGACCGGCGGCGTCGAGTGCCTCGGCCTCCCGGCCCTCGATCGCGAAAACGAGGTCGCGGTAGTAATGCGCCCAGGCCTGGCCGACGGGGTCGTCCCGGGACCGCTCCAGGGCGGTGTCGAGCGCCCGGTGGGCGTCGTCAAAGCGGCCGAGGTCGGCGAGCGCCCACGCCAGGTTGCGGAGCGCCCTGGCCTCCTCGACCGGGTCGCCCAGCCGCTGGGCGGCGGCCACGGCGTCCTGCTGGGTTTCGACCCGGTCGTGCCAGAAGCCTCGGCGATGCAGAACGAACGACAACGCCCGCGCCAGATGGCCGACCTCGCGGTCGAGACCCAGACCGGCGGCGAGCTTCGATGCGGCCAGCAGAGCCGAGCGCTCCTCGGTCAGCCAGGCCATCGCCTCCTCGGGTCCGGCGATGTCCGGGATGCAGACCCCCGGCAGCGGCGCGGCCAAGGCGATCGTCTCGAGATGCCCGTCGAGACGCTCCAACGCGGCGTACGCGGTCTGGACGTAGTGGTCCACGATGCGCCGCTGGGCGGCTACGCCGTCGGCGTCGTGGACGTTGCAGAGCTCGGCTGCATAGGCGCGGAGCAGGTCGTGGGCGGAATAGCGGCCTTTGGCACGCTCGGTGAGCAGGTTGGCGCTGGTCAGCTCGGCCAGCGGCGCCTCCACCCGGGCGATCGGGATGCCGGCCAGGCTGGCCGCCGCCGCAACCGTGGCATCAGGACCAGGGTTCAATCCGGCGACCAGCCGGAACAGCCGGGCACCGGTCTCTCCGAGGGTGCCGTACGACCACGAGAAGACCGCTCGCACGTCGGCGGCCTGACCCAACGCCCCGAGGACATCTCGGAGCTCGTCGGCGAGTGCGCCGAGCGGATGCGTCGGACGGATGGCGGCGCGGGCGGCGACGATCGCGAGTGCCAGTGGCAGTCCCGCACAACGGCGGACGATCTCGTCGACGGCGGCCGGCTCGGCGGCGATCCGATCCGGACCCAGCCGGCGGGCCAGCAACCGCCGCGCCTCGTCGAACGGCAACAGGTCGACGGTGAGCGGATGCGCGCCGAACGTCATGACCAGCCCGGCGAGATGGTCCCGGCTCGTCACCATCACCAGGCACCCGGGCGTGCCCGGCAACAGCGGAGCAACCTGCTCGGCGTCGCGTGCGTTGTCGAGCAGCACCAGCATCCGTCGGCCGGCGAGCAGACTGCGATAGAGCCCGGCCTGGGCGGCCGTCCCGTCCGGGATCCGCTGTGGCGCCACCTGCAGAGCGTCGAGGAGCTCGCGGAGAGCCGCCGCCGGTCCCACTGCCTCGCCGGACGGGTCGTAGCCGCGCAGGTCGATGTAGAGCTGGCCGTCCGGGAAGCGCGCGGCGACCCGGTGTGCCCAGTGCACGGCGAGCGTGGTCTTCCCGACGCCAGCCGTGCCGGCGACCGCCGCGATCAGGGACGACCCGGGCCCTGGTTCGTCCGGTCGGCGGAGCAGCGCGTCCAGCGCCGCCAGCTCGTCCTCGCGCCCGGCGAACCCGTCGACGCTGGCGGGCAACTGCCGCGGAACCGTGCGTACGGTAGGCGGCGCGCCGCCCGCGAGCAGGTCGGCGTGGACCTGCCGCAGTTCGGCACTCGGATCGGCGCCGAGCTCGTCGGCGAGTCGGCGCCGGATCGTCTCGTACCGCTCCAGCGCCTCGGCGGGACGACCGGCCGACGCCAGGACCCGGAGCAGCCGGACCCACAGCGACTCGCGCAAGGGATGTCGCTCCGCCAGCTCAGCCAGCTCGGCCGCGACGGCCGCCTCGACCTGTGGCCGGCTCGCCAGATCCAGATCGACGCGTCGCTCGAGCGCGGTGAGGTAGCGGTCCACGAGCGCCGGAGCGACGGATTGCTCCAGCCAGTCCGATCGGATGCCGTCGAAGGGCGCTCCGCGCCACAGCGCCGACGCAGCGGCCAGCCCGGACCGCTCGGCGTCCCGGTCTCGCGTCGCCGCCGCCTCGTCGAGCAGCCGACCGAAGCGGAGCGCGTCGACGTCGTCCGGCTCGGCCGCCAGCAGATAGCCACCCGGTTGGGCCAGGATCAACTGGGTCCCGTCGGACTCCAGTGCGCGGCGCAGCCGCTTGATGTTCGTACGGACGTTGGGCCGTGGGTCGCCACTCGCCGCCGTACCCCACACCGCGGTCGCCAGCCGATCGGTCGGGACGGTCCGGCCCGCCGACATCGCCAGCACGGCGAGCAGCGCCCGCAGCCGTCCGGCGGACAGCTCCACCGGCCGCCCAGCCGCCGTCACGCGCAGCGGCCCGAGCAGCTCGACGGTCAGCACGCGATCGCACTCCTTCGCTGGACAGCCGGCGAGTTTCACCGGACTGACAGCACTCTGCCACCCGCATCAGCCAAGCTGGCCATCTCGGTGCACAAGCGTGATTTCACGAAGGAGTCCCATGAGCAAGGTGATCTTCGATATGAGCATGTCGCTGGACGGGTTCGTCAAGGCGACCGGGGCCACCCCCGACGAGCCGCTCGGCAAGGGTGGCGAGCGGCTGCACGAGTGGGCGATGGGCGACGACGCGACCAGCCGCCAGCTCCTCATCGACGCCGTAGCGGCCGCCGGCGCCTTCATCGGCGGCCGCCGGACGTACGACGACTCGCTTCGCTGGTGGGGAGCCAACGGCCCGACCGGTGACGACCGAGTGCCGTTGTTCGTCGTGACCCACCAGGCGCCGGAGGACTCGCCAGAGAACGGCGTCTACACCTTCGTGACGGACGGGATCGACAGCGCCCTACGGCAGGCGAGAGAGGTCGCCGGCGACAAGGACATCTACATCATGGGTGGCCCAGTTCTCGCGAGTCAGTACATCCAGGCCGGACTGGTCGACGAGATCGGCGTCCACCTGGTGCCGGTCCTGTTCGGCGGCGGAGACCGACTCGTCGACCTGCTCGGGGAGGACCACGTCCAGCTCGAGGTGATCAGCGTCCTGGACGCTCCGAGCGCCACTCACCTCGTCTATCGCGTCGTGAAGTGAGCCGCCCGTCGGTCAGCCCTGGCCGGCGAGCGCGTCGCGAGTCACTGTCACGCCCTCGGCGAAGGCGACCAGCTGCTCGTTGGTCCAGCCCAGGTTGCGCCAGGCCTGCACGTCGACGTAGATCCCGTTGCCGTAGTCGTAGGTCAACAGGTCGGCGTCGCCCCCAGCACTGACGACACCCGGACGCCCGTTCACCTCGACCGGATCGCCACGCTGCGGGACACCGGGACCGACGTCCTTGGACTGCAGCATCACCACGAGCTTGCCTGCGAACGCGTCCGGCGATGTGGTGTCACCCTCGGGTGCGATCGTCAGCGAGTACTGCGGGTGGTCCGGGATCTGGATGTACCAACCCTCGGGTACGAGGTCGACGATGAAGCCGTTGGGCTGCTCCCCGTCATAGGCGACCAGGTGCACCCCTGAGTTCGGCGCCTGTGACGGGGCTGTCTCGGGTCCGGCCGCCGGGCTCTCGCCGGCCCCGTCGGAGCCGCCGACGCCGCCGGCGACGATCGCGGAGCCGACCACCACGGCCGCGGCGACCGTACTCCCGACCGATGACCAGACTGCTCGCCGCCGGCGTCGGTGTCGCCAGGCCGTCCGGCCGCGGAGAATGTCGGCCTCGACGACGTCCGGCGACGGGGTGATCTCGCTCGGCCTGGCGGTCTGGCGCAACAACTGCTCGATGTCACTCATGGCTGGTGTCCTTCCACGACGGATGCGTTGCCGTTCAGCGCGGCCCGCAGTTGAGCCAGCCCGCGTGCGGTCTGACTCTTGACGGTGCCCTCGCTGCAGCCCAGGGCATCGGCGGTCTCGGCAACGCTGATGTCGTGCACATGACGGAGGATCACCGCGGCCCGCATCCGGGGCGGCAACTCCGCCAGGGCCCGGAAGACAGCGGCGTCGGTGTCGGTCGGTTCGGCGTCCTCGACACTGACGTCCGGCACGTCGGCGCTCGCGACCTCGCGGCGTACGTGCGGTCGGCGCCGCTCGTCGAGATGCGCGTTGACCAGGGCCTTCCGGACGTACGCGTCGCGGTCGTCGTCCCGAATCCGGCGCCACGCCAGGTACACCCGGATCAGGACGGTCTGGACGAGATCCTCGGCGCGATGCCGGTTGCCCGACGACAACAGCGTCGCCGTACGCAGCAGCCCGGGACGGCTCCTGATCACGTACGCCCGGAACTGCTCATCCCGGGAGGTCGGGTTGGCCACCCTCATACCTCCTATACGTCTGGCCCGACCGGCGAGGTTGCATGCCCGGCCGACCGGCCGCGATGCAACCTGGCCGATCGCGCCGGACGTACACAGAGCAGAGGGTGCTGCCGAGCGACCGGAGTGTGGTGCGGATGGCGCAGTGGGGACGGTCCACGGCGATCGGACTCGCCGGCTGCCTGCTGGTCGCGATCGGATTCGCCGCGTACGACCACGATGTCCTGACCGGCGAGTCGGCGTCGACCGATGAGGATTCGTCAGCCGTTGCGCCGGTGGCCGACCCGTCGCCCGGGACCATCCGACCGGCAGCCGACGAGGGGACTCGGCCGGGTCAGGCGCCCGAACCGGTTCGGCTCGACCCGCGCTGTGAGCGAGGCCGGGCGCTGTGCGCCGACAAGTCGACCAACACCCTGCGCTGGGTCGTCGACGGAGAGATCCAGAGGACGGTCGCGGCCCGCTTCGGGGCGCCGAAGACTCCGACCCGGGAGGGCGCGTTCCAGGTGTACGACAAGCTGCGCCACCACGTGTCCTCGCTCTACGGCACGCCGATGCCGTTCGCGATGTTCTTCTCCGGCGGTCAGGCGGTGCACTACTCGAAGGACTTCAGGGACGAGGGCTACGACGGCGCATCCCACGGGTGCATCAACGTCCGGAACTACCGTGCGATGGCCGACCTGTTCGATCGGGTCCGCATCGGCGACAAGGTGATCGTCTACCGGTCCTGACATCAACTCTGTCTATGGAAAACCAGGAGAATTGGCATTAGACGTAATGGGTCGAGGTGCCGCACGCTGGATCCATGGAGACCTCGGCAATGGCGACCTTCGCTCTCGCGGCACTGGTGCTCATCATGATCCCGGGTCCAGACCTGGCCCTGATCACTCGCAACGCACTCGCGGGCGGCCGGCACGGCGGACTGTTCACCACGATCGGCGGAGCCCTCGGCGTCACGGTTCACGCGAGCGCCGCCGCACTCGGACTGTCGGCCCTGCTGCTGGCGTCAGCGGAAGCGTTCATGGTGCTCAAGCTCGTCGGCGCGGCGTACCTGCTCTGGCTCGGCCTGCAGACACTTCGGGCGGCGGCCCGGTCCCGAGGAGAGAACGTACCCGAGAAGCCGGTCGCCTCCCCGCGTGGCCGCTCGGCGTACCTGCGCCAGGGCTTCCTGTCGAACGCGCTCAACCCCAAGGTCGCGCTGTTCTTCATCACCTTCCTGCCGCAGTTCATCCCCGCCGACTCCGGATCACCCCAGGCCGCGGCGCTGGCGCTCTCGGTGATCTTCGCCGTGCTCTATGTCGCCTGGTTCGGCTCGTACGTCGCCGCTGTCGAACGGCTCGGCAGGTGGCTGCGCCGACCGACCGTGAAGGCCCGGATCGAGCAGGTCACCGGCCTGCTGCTCGTCGCCGTCGCCGTGCGACTGAGCCTGAGCTAGCCCTGACCTGCGCGCCCCGGGGCAGCAGATTCCGGCGCTAGGAGTTGCTGCCTCCCGGCACCGTGATGGTCCGCGGGGGATCAGGGATGAGTCCCGGATCGATCGGCTCACCGTCGGCGTCGAACGCCCTCAGCTCGAGCGTGAGCTCAGTTCCGGACTCGTAGTCGGCAGTTTCGAACCAGGTCGCCCAGAAGACGAAGCCGCCATGTGGAGTTGCGACCCGCCATGGCTCGGGGCCACCCGGCGTCCCGACTCGGACCTCGACCCGGTCGACGCTCTCGGCGACGCGATAGAGCCCGGCCGCCTTCCAGTAGTCCGGCGTCCCGGTATACACGGCCTGGGCGAGGTCCAGCGGCATGTCCATTCCCCGGATCGGCCGCTGGGCAGTCGGTGCGTCCGGCACACTGTTGCCGCGCAGATCGCCTGCCTTGTAGACGTACGGACCAGGCGGCGTCGACATGACGATCACCGGGATCGGCCCATCGGGGCCGTCGATGCGACGGGCGAAGAAGAACTCGTAGCGGTCGAGCGGCTCGCTCGCGTCGATACCGAAGGTCTCCAGTTCGGACCCGATCTCGGCCTGGGACAGCGGACCGAGGTCGAGAGGGACGGCATCGTCGGACGTTGTCACTGCCGGCGGCGAGTCCGACGGGGCGCCGGCATCGCGGTCCGCGAGCGCAATCGCGCCGACGGCGACCAGCGCAGCGACCGACGCGACGGCGATCGGCGCGATCCATCGTGCGCGACGAGTTGTCGACCGTACCGGCTCCTCGTCACTCAGTATCGATCGCAGGATCTGGTCACGCCGATGCGTCGGGAGTTTGCGCTCCGCTGGAAGTAGGACGGTTCCGCTCATGCTTCTCTCTCCTTGTCGACTGGGGTCCCGAGCAGCGTCTCCAGGCGCTTCCGGCCACGGGACAACCGCGACTTGACGGTGCCGTCGGCGACGCCGAGAGCCTCTGCCGCCTCGGCGATCGAGAGCTCGGCCCACACGACCAGCTCGATCGCCTCGCGCTGCGACCGCGGCAGGTCGCGCATGGCCCGGCGTACCTCGCTCATTTGCCGCTCGTCGTCGACCCGCTCGGCAACCCGGGGCGCATGGTCGGCCGCGTCCGGACTCGGACGCAGTCGATGCAGCAGCCTGGCCCGACGCCGCTGCGACCGCAGCAGGTTGGCGCACTCGTGGCCGGCCATCGTCAACAACAGTGGACGAGCCGAGGTCAGTCGCAGTGGACTGAGCCCACCGCCCCTAGCCCGCCGCCAGAGCGTGCTGAACGTGGCCTGCACGGCGTCCTCCGCGACCGACCACGACGCCGTGCGCCGAAACGCGAAGTTGTACACCGTGTCGACATGACGCTCGTAGATCGCGGTCAAGGCCTCCGGGTCGCCGACGCACAGCCGGCTCCAGGTCGCCTGGTCGGACTCGGCCACGACGCTCCCCTCGCGTTGCGTCGTCCGCTTCTCGTGCACGTGCCTCACACCCTGTACGGGTCCGGATCGGCCGGCCGGGTTCCGCAGCCCGTTCGCGCGCGATCTCAGCAGGCGGTCACCGACTGCAGAGAGACCACGTCGGTGAGCCCGATCGACACGGTCTGTCCGTCCGCGTTCAGCGTGATGCTCGAGAGGTCCATCTGTTCGAGCTCGCCGCACACCTGACCATCGGCCGTGCTCACCTGGACAAGCGCCGACGGCGTACCGGACTCGCCCTCGGTCGGCCACCACTGCGACGTCGTCGCCAGCGCCGTCAGCGCAACAGCCACGAAGGTGAGTGCGATGCCCATGCGCAGTCGCCCGACCGTACGACGGATCTCGTTCGCGTCGTCGGGCTGCGGCGCTCTCGCGTACACCGGCCAGGCCGCGAACGCCACGAGCACGGTCGCGAGGCAGGCCACGGCGAGCGCCACCAGCACGAGCCAGCCGGACAGGACCTGCAACCAGTGCGGGAGGTTGGCGTCGCTGCCTTTGAGTACACCGCACAGTCCGATGAAGCCGAGGACAGCAAGCTGCACGCCATGCCAGCCCCGGGCCGATGTCCGCAGCTCGGCAAGGTTACCGGTGTCGGTGGTATCCGCCACGCCGCTCCTCCAGTTGTCACCTTGCCACAGGGCGTCGCGGTGCGCGAGGTCCGTACGTCAGTTGGCCACGCGTGTCGCGGACACCGGCCAGCTGCCCGGCTCCCACGTCTGCACGATCTCGTGCCGGCTGTCGTCGACGACCACACGGGCGGAGGCACCGTTGAGCAACGGGAGATGGGGCGGGACATGACCGATCTCGAGGTCGAACACGATCGGGCAGTCGAGTCCGCCTAATGGGGTTGCACCGGCTGTTGTTAGGGCAGTGTGGTGTCCGAGCTGCCGTCGGGTGAGCACTCGCTTCGCCTGGCCTGTGAGGTCTAGCGCTAGATCGTGCCCTCGGCGGCTGG
>Ga0081455_10008510_pt1 | contig 10658 bp, 9 predicted proteins | sample TabmetS3T2R1_FD_70207 | JGI IMG/M metagenome (GOLD analysis project Ga0081455, IMG submission 70207) | Tabebuia heterophylla rhizosphere microbial communities from the University of Puerto Rico - S3T2R1 | ecosystem: Host-associated > Plants > Roots > Rhizosphere ... | reverse complement strand
CTCCGCCGGGGTCGCGGCGATCGTCGGCCTCGCACATGGGCTCGGACTGACCGCCACGGCGGAGGGCCTGGAGCGCGAGGAGCAGCTCCGGGAGCTGCAGGCCCTGCACTGCGACCGCGGGCAGGGCTACTACTTCGCGCGCCCGCAGCCGCCGGAGGCGCTCGGCGAGCTGCTCGCCTCGGCGCGGCTGGGTGAGCTGATCGCCTAGATATATAGAGTCGGCCCATGGGGAGAGTCCCGGCGTACGACCCGAACGAGCCCAAGGGTCTGTGGATGAGCTCGCTTTCCTGGGCCGCCCGCCAGCCCCCCGTGACCTGGTTCCTGGTCAACGTGGGCAACAAGATCGACCCGTACCTGATGAAGGCCAGCGGCGGCCGGGTGAAGACCACGATCAACGCGCCGACGGTGTTGCTCACGCACACAGGGGCGAAGAGCGGCAAGAAGCGGACGACGCCGCTCGCCTACTTCACCGACGGCGAGGACGTGATCCTGATCGCCTCCAACTTCGGCCGTTCCAGCAACCCGTCCTGGTACTACAACCTCCGCGCTAACCCGCGGGCGACGGTGGAGTTCGACGGCAAGGGCCGCCAGCTCGAGGCCAGAGAGCTGAGCGGAGTTGAGCGAGAACGGGATTACCAGCGGGCGGAAGAGATCTTCCCCGGCTTCACGCGCTATCGCGGCTGGGCGTCGAATCGCCAGATCCCGGTGCTGAGGCTCGGCCCTCCGGCCTGAGTTCCGGCACCGTCAGGATCCGTCCGCCGATAGGCGATTGAAACCCGGCATCGCAGGGAGGAGGATGAGCCGGGGCTCGGCACCGGGCCCAACGCAATCGAAGGGGTTGAGCATGAACACGAGCTACGACGCGATCGTGATCGGAGCGCGGTGTGCCGGCTCGCCAACCGCGATGTTGCTGGCCCGCCAGGGCCACGAGGTCTTGCTGGTTGACAAGGCGTCGTTCCCGAGCGACACGATGTCGACTCATCTGCTGCATCCTCCCGGTTTGGCGGCGCTCTCCCGCTGGGGCCTACTCGAGCCGCTCGGGGCAAGTGGCTGTCCGCCGGTCGAGCAGTACTCGTTCGACTTCGGACCGTTCACGATCGCCGGCTCGCCGCGACCGATCGACGGCATCGGGCACGCGTACTGTCCCCGCCGCACCGTCCTCGACCAGCTGTTGGTCGAGGCCGCGGTCGAGGCGGGAGCCGAGCTGCGTGAGGAGTTCACCGTCGACGAGATCCTCGCCTCGGATGGCGTCGTCAGCGGCGTCCGTGGCCACGCTCGCGGGGAGGCCGAGGTCAGCGAGCGCGCCAGGCTGGTGATCGGGGCCGACGGGCGTCACTCGATCCTCGCCAAGGCCGTCGAACCCGAGCAGTACAACGAGCGTCGCTCACAGTTGGCGATGTACTACGCCTACTGGAGCGACCTCCCGGTCGAGGGCTTCGCGACGACGATCCGCAGCGAGCAGCGCCGCGGCTGGGCGGCGGCTCGCACCAACGACGGCCTCACCGTGGTGCCCTTCGGTTGGCCGGTCGAGGAGTTCCACCAGAACCGCGGCGACATCGAGGGCAACTTCTGGAAAGCCCTCGAGCTGAGCCCCGAGTTCGCCGCGCGGGTACGGGCGGCGAAGCGCGAGTCGAAATTCATCGGCTCGGCCGATCTGCCCGGATACTTCCGCAAGCCGTTCGGTCCCGGTTGGGCGCTGGTTGGCGACGCCGGGTACCACAAGAACCCGATTACCGCGATGGGAATCAATGACGCATTCCGCGACGCCGAGCTGCTGGCCGGCGCGCTGGCTGAATCTCTCGCCGGCGAACGTGCCTACGAGGAGGCGATGGGCGACTACCAGCAAGCCCGCGATCGTGAGGCCGGTCCGGTCTACGAGTTCACCGACGAATTCGCGCAGCTGCGGCCACCGCCACCCGAGTTGCAGCAGCTGCTCGGGGCGATCCACGGCAACCAGGATGCGATGGATGCCTTTGTCAGCGTCCAGGCCAGCACCCTTCCGGCGCCCGAGTTCTTCGACCCCGAGAACGTCGGCCGGCTGATGGCGGCAGCCAAAGACGCCAGCTGATCGATGGAGCTGCAGCTGGCTGCCCACCTGCCGCTCGTCCAGTTCGGCTCGGCGCCAATCAGCCGCGGCAGAATCCTCGAGACGGTCGCGGCGGCGAAGCGGCTCGGCTTCTGGGGGATTGCCGCCAACGACCACGTGATCTTCTCTCGGCCCTGGATCGACGGGCCGACGGCGCTGGCGCTGGCGATCCCGTTGGCGGGCGAGATGAAGGTCTGCACGACGATCGCCCTGCCGACGATCAGGGGGCCGATGCCGCTGGCGAAGACCCTGACCTCGCTCGACGCGCTCGCCGAGGGCCGCCTGATCGCCGGCCTCGGCCCCGGCTCCTCCGCGCGCGACTACGAGGCGGTTGGGGTTCCCTTCGACGAGCGCTGGCCGCGCTTCGAGGAGGCGACGCGAGTGCTGCGGCAGATCGTCGCCGGTGCGGAGCCGGTTGACGGTGCCTTCTACTCCGCCTCCGGGGTTGCGGCCGAGCTGCAGCCGCGGCCCGCGCGGCCGATCCCGATCTGGATCGGTAGCTGGGGATCGAAGGCAGGCCTGCGCCGTGTCGCCCGTCTCGCCGACGGCTGGCTCGCCTCGGGCTACAACACGACGCCGCTCGAGTTCGATCTCGCCAGATCGAGGCTCGAATTCGAGTTGCAGCGGCAGGGCAAATCGGCGGCCGAGTTCCCCAACGGCCTGGCGACGATGTGGCTGTGGATCAGCGAGGACCGCAGCGAGGCGGAGTCGGTCCTCGCCGACCGCCTCGGCCCGGCCGTCAAGCGGGAGCCCGACTACCTGCGGCCGCGGGTCTGCGTCGGCTCGGCCGAGCACTGTGCCGACCTGCTGCGCCGCTACTCGGAAGCCGGACTGGAGCGGGTCTTCCTCTGGCCGCTTGGCGACGAGGCTCGCCAACTCGAGCTGGTGGCGGAGAAGGTGATGCCGGCGCTGCGGGGGTGATCGCAACGCGTTATTAGGGCGCCCTTAGTTAGGGTGCCCTAATGCTCAACTTCAGAAGCGTCTCGATTCTGCTCGCCACGGCCACTGCTGCGCTGGCGCTCGCCGGCTGCGGCGGCTCCGACGAGAGCACCGGCTCCAGCTCCGACACCACCGCCAGCGCCGAGAGCCAAGCGGCGAGCGCTGGGGGCGGGAAGTTCCCCGCCACGGTCAGCCACATGTTCGGCACCACCGTGGTGCCGAAGGAACCGCAGCGGATCGTGGTCGTCGGGCTGAACGAACAGGACACGGTCCTGGCGCTCGGCTACAGGCCGATCGCGACGACCGAGTGGTTCGGCGAGGAGCCGGGGGCGATCTGGCCCTGGGCGCGACAGGCGATGGGACCGAAGGACCCGGTCGTGCTCGACTCCAGCGACGGCATCCCCTTCGAAGAGGTGGCGGCGCTGAGGCCGGACCTGATCATCGGCACCGCGGCGGGTCTGCAACGCGAGGACTACGACAAGCTGGCGGCGATCGCGCCGACCGTCGCCGGCGTCAAGGGTGGCACCGACTACTTCTCGCCCTGGGACCAGCAGACGGTCCTGATCGCCGCGGCGCTTGGTGAGCAGGAACGGGGCGAAGAGCTGGTCGCCGAAATCGAAGCCGAATACGCGGCGGTGGCGGCCGAACATCCCGAGTTCGAGGGCAAGGTCGCGACCTTCAGCCAGTGTGGCTTCTACGACGGGCTGATCTACGTCTACCCGCCCGGGCTCGGCACCGACTTCCTCTCCTACCTCGGCTTCGAGATCAACCCGAAGCTGACGCCGCTGATCGAAGTCGAGGGCGAACAGGTGACCGTCTCGGCCGAGCGACTCGACGTCCTCGACTCCGACGCGATCGTCTTCGCCTGCGACGAACCGAACTCGGTGCCGAAGCTGAAGCAGGTGCCGACCTTCGACACCCTGCCGGCCGTCGCCGAAGACAAAGCGGTCTACACCGACCCGACCCTGGCCGGCGCCATCTACTTCAACAGCCCGCTCAGCCTGCCCTACGTCCTCGACCACCTGACGCCGGAACTGGCGCGGGCGGTGGCGGGCGAAGCGCCGCAGCGGCAGATGCCCGAACCGAAGGAGGAAAGCTGATGACCGCGATTCGAAGGATCCCCCTGCTGCTCGCCTGCCTCGGCCTGCTGGCGGCCGGCCTGGTCGCCTGCGGCTCGAGCGACGAGGCGACCGGCGGCGCCACCGACCCCGACACCGAAACCAACGCCGGCGTCGCCGAAGCGGGTGCCTTCCCGGTCACGATCGAGCACAAATGGGGCTCGACGACGATCGACTCACCGCCCGAACGGGTCGTCGTTGCCGGCCTGCGCGAGCAGGACGCGCTGATCGCCCTCGGCGTCGTCCCGGTTGCCACCACCGAGTGGTTCGGCGAACACCCGGGCGGGATCTTCCCCTGGGCCGAGGACGAGCTCGGCGACGCGCCGCTGCCCGAGGTGCTCGACTTCACCGACGGCCTGCAGTTCGAAAAGATCGCCGCCGCACGGCCCGACCTGATCATCGCGATCTACTCGGGCCTCTCGAAGGAGGACTACGAAAAGCTCTCGGCGATCGCGCCGACGATCGCCCAGCCGCCGGGACAGATCGACTGGGGCGCCTCCTGGCAGGAAGAAATCCTCACCGTCGGCGAGGCGGTCGGCAAACCGGTCGAGGCGCAGCGGCTGCTCGACAAAGCCGAAGGCGAAATCGCCGCGGTGGCGCGCGAGCACCCCGAGTTCAAGGGCAAGACGGCGCTGGTCGGGACCTTCTACGAAGGGCTCTACGCCTACGGCCCCGACGACGCGCGCTCGAAATTGATGGTCGACCTCGGCTTCACCTATCCGCCCTCGATGAAGGACTTCGCCGGCGACGAATTCGGTGCCACCGTCCCCGACGAGGAGGTCTCGAAGCTCGACGTCGACGCGCTGGTCTGGTTCGCCAGCCCGAAGCTGGCCGACCAGATCAGCCGCCAGCCGGTCTACAGCGGCCTCGACGTCCACAAGCAGGGCCGCGACATCTTCATCGACGAAAAAGGTGCCTTCTACGAGTCGACCTCGTTCATCAGCGTGCTCAGCATGCCGACGTTGCTGAAAGGCTTGGTGCCGCTGCTTGCAAACGCAGTCGACGGCGACCCGCAGACCCCCACCGACGGCTCCAGCCAGGCCGGCTAGCGGGCGCCCGACCAGCTGGCCCAGAGCCGCGCATAGGTGCCGCCGCCGCGCAGCAGCCGCTGGTGCGGCCCGTCCTCGACCACCCGGCCGCGGTCGAGGACGACGACCCGGTCGGCGTTCTCCAGGACCAGGGCCACGTCGTGCTCGATGAGCAGCACGCCCATGCCCCACTCGTCGGCGAGCCGGCGCACGAGCCGCACGGCAGCGCCAAGGCGTGATGGGTAGAGGGGAGAAACAGACACCCGGCCCTCGATCTATAGGTCGCAGAGCGAAGAGCACTCGCCGTGCCATCGTGCCGTATGCGAGAAGGTTCAAATGTCTGAGGTGCGGCGGGAGGTCTGGCGCGAACCTCCAACGCGGTCACCGCGCTCAGTGAGAAGCTCACAACTACCTGGGATTGTTCACCAGGTATGCGGAGCTGCCCGGGTTGTCATCGCACGGCGAACCGCTGCTCGTGCAGCAGGCTGCCGTCCGCGCTCCTGACCTCCACTCGCCAGTCACCGTCGTCCACGGTCAGGCGACTGTAGGTGCGATAACCTTCAGTTGCGTTTGCCTGAATATCCAGCGTTACGGATTGCCGCAGCGTGTCTCCGTGATACCAACGATGCACCACTGCCGCATCGCGCCGTGACCTGACCCGCGTGTAGAAAACGACCGGTCCCGGCGCCACTGATTGACCCACTGGATCGCAGTGCCATGTGCCACCCGTCGAGAATGTGCGGCAGAGCTGCGAGGCGGCCACAGTGATGCCACCTGCGGCCGGCGGCTTGTCAGGAGCGACCTTGCGATCGCGGAGGGGAGACGCGGCCGCCGATGGAACCGCCTGTTCGATCGGGGCAGGCCTGGTGGCCGGCGCGGCAATTCGCGGCGGTGTCGCTTCGGGTTGTTGCGCCGCGACCGGCTCAGGCTTCGTCACCGACGCGTCGTGAGACGACCGCAGCCGCAACACAAGCAGCATCGCAACCAGGAGGACGACCGCTCCGATCGCCACCCACACGAGCGAGCGCGACGCTCTGCCCGGAGTTGGCGCCACCTTCGTGGCCTCTCGGTCGGTGTCCCGCGGGGCCGTGACGACGACGGGGGCGTCGATCGGCAAGCCCCGCTCACGACAGAAGCCTTCGAGGTTCTGGCGGCTCTCGACGACCATTGGATGATCCGTCGGTAGCGACGCGGCCGCAATCGCCGCCGCCCGTCGATAGAATGTCTCGGCATCGCCGGGCCGTCCTGCCTTCTCGGCGACGATGGCGAGATTGTTCAGAGTGTTGGCGAGATCCGGATGGAGCGGACCCAGCTCTTCTTCCTGAATGCGTGCAGCGCCTCTCAGCAGCTCATCAGCAGATGCAAGATCGCCGGCCGTCGCGGCGCGTTCCGCTCGATCGAGCATGTGACGAGCGTCCTGCTGTTGAGTCATCGCGATTCCGGTGCCTGGTCAGGCTGCTGGACTGAGAAGCCTTTTGCTAGTCTTTCGGCCTCGCGCTCTCCTCGGCGATGAACCGTGCCATGTGCTGCGCGAGCACCGGCAGCGGTACCGAGCCGATGGCCAGGATGGCATCGTGGAAACGGCGCTGATCGAATCTCGCGCCGAGCTTCTCTTCGGCCTCACGGCGATGACGACGGAGCTGGAGTTCGCCAAGCTTGTAAGCCAGCGCCTGTCCCGGCCACGCGATGTAGCGATCGATTTCCGTGGTGATCTCGTGCTCGGCCAGAGGAGCTCGATCGCGCAAGTAACTCATCGCCTGCTCGCGCGTCCAGCCGAACTGATGAATGCCGGTGTCGATGACGAGCCGGCACGCGCGCCACATCTCGTACGTCAACCGCCCCATGTCCTCGTACGGCGTTTCGTAGATCCCCATCACCGTGCCCAGCCATTCGGTGTAGAGTCCCCAGCCTTCGCCGTACCCGGAGAACGACGTGCCTCTGCGGAAGGCGGGCCGTTCCGGCCCTTCGAGCGCCAGCGCCGCCTGGAAACTGTGCCCCGGCGTGCATTCGTGCAGAGTGAGCGAGGCGAGCGTGTACAACGGGCGCGCCGGCAGGTTATAGGTGTTCATCAGGCACGCTTCGAGGCCGCCGCGTCCCCCGGTATAGATCGGCGCGATCGCATCGGGCACGGGCCGGATGCCGTGCCGCCGCCGCGGCAGGAACCCGATGGTTTCGGCGAGCTTGTCGTCGGCCTTCTTGGCCACGTAGGCTGAATAGGAGAGAAGTTCGCGCGGTGTCTTTGCGTAGAACTGCGGGTCGGTCCTCAGAAACGTGAAGAACTCGGCCATCGTCCCTTTGAAGTTCGCCTTGTCCTTGGTCGCGCGCATCTCGGCCTCGATGCGAGCCACCTCCTTCAGGCCGATGTCGTGAATCTGTTGCGGCGTCAGCGTCAGCGTGGTGTGCTTTTCGATTTGCGCCTGATAGAACGCCTCCCCGTCGGGCATCTCCCTGGCGGCCAACGTCGTGCGTGCCTTCACCAGATACTCATCCCGAATCATCGCCAACAGCCGCGTGTATGCGGGTGCAACGATGTCGCGAATGACGGTGGCGGCTTCGGCGCGGAGCGCGTCTTGATCGGCTTGTGCCACGCCGGCAGGAAATTGGGTGAACGGCGCGTACAACGGATTGCTGGCGTCGCCTTTGACGTATGGCTCGATGGTCCGATCGCGTCCGAGCACCGACACGCGCGGCACCGAGTAGCCACGCGCCAGGCCGGCGCGCATGTTGGTGATCTGTTCGTCGAAATAGCGCGGGACATCGCGCAGCCGCGCGAGATACGAACGATACGCCGCGGCGGTGGCGAAACCCTGACGCGGCGTGAACTCATTCCAGAAGAACGTGTCGCTGTTGAAGGGCGCTTCGTAGGTGCGGTACTGCACGTCGCTGGCGAGCGCGCGAAGAGACGTGCGGAAGATCTGCGCGTTGATCTGCTCTTCGGGTGAGAGCTGGTCGAAGGGAATGGTGTCGAGTGTGGCGAGCGTTCGCGTCCAATATGCGAGCCTCGCCTGTTGTGACGCGGCATCGACGCGCGGGAAGCGGTCGCCGGCTCCGCGTCCGATCTCCTGCTGCCGCCAGTTCCACTCCTCGGTGTAAAGCGCGCGGAGCCGGGCATCGGCAGACGACGGGGCTGGCTGAGATTGGGCCGCCAACGGCGAAAACGACAGCGCGACTGCGATCACGACACGGATCGGCAGGATGTGCGCGAAGAGTCTCGACATGACCGATTATCACACGCGACTGCGATTGGATCGGATTTCGCAGTCGGTCGAACCGCTGAGACGTTCGCTCGAAGTACATGTCCAGCAATTCCTGCAATCTTTATGACGCCAGCTCAACAGACTCAGCACGTGCGGGACACGGCCGAACCTCCGAAGACGCCCGAACCGGGACCTCCCCGCAGGCGTGGTGGCATCGTGGCGATCGCAGTTCTCGCGCTGATCGCGATTGGAGCGTTTCTGGTGTGGCGAGGCGTCTTCTCGCGCCGGCCACCGGAGAACGTCATCAGTCTGAGCGGCCGAATTGAAGGCGATGGCTCGGCCGTCGCCCCGAAGCTTGGTGGACGGCTGGTCGAGGTTCGCGTCCGCGAGGGCGACGCCGTGAAGGGCGGAGACGTGATCGCCGTTCTCGACGACGAGCAGGTACGCGCGCGCGAGGAGCAGGCGAAGGCGGCTCTGGCGCAGGCGGAGGCGCGCACGAGGGCAGCCCAGGAACAGATCGCGGTGCTGCGTGCACAGCTGCGTCAAAACGAGCTCCAGGTCAACCAGGCGAAGGTCGACGCCCGCGGGGCCGTTCGACAGGCGGAAGCGCAACTCGCCGCCGCGCAGTCGCAGCTCGCGCAGCAGAAGGCGGCCTACGACATCGCGGCATTCGACAGGGACGCCTACATCAAGCTCGCCGAGACCGGCGCGGCGTCGGAGCGCCAGAGCAAGCAGGCGATCTCGGCCGCGAATCAGCAGGCGGCGGCGGTTGCGGCCGCTCAGAAACAGGTGGAAGCGGCGGAAGGCGCACTGGTGAGCGCGCGGGCCATGCTGGCAAATCCCGATATTCGAGCAGCGGAGGCGGCTGCCGTGCAGAAGCAGATCTCGCAGCAGAACGCCGAGGTCGCCAGCGCCAACGCCCAGATCGCACAGCAACGGGCAGCGCTCAACGAAGCCCAGGCCAACCGCAAAGATCTCATCGTCCGCGCACCCTTCAACGGCACGATCGTCACGCGCGCGGCCGAACCAGGGGAAGTCCTGATGGCGGGAACGACGATCGTCACGCTCGTCGATTTGAGCCGCGTCTATCTGCGCGGCTTCGTCCCCGAAGGTCAGATTGGTCTGGTGAAGGCCGGTCAGACCGCACGGGTGTTCCTCGACTCGAATCCAAACACCGGGATCGACGCGTACGTATCCCGCATCGATCCGCAGGCCACGTTTACGCCCGAGAACACCTACTTCCGCGACGACCGCGTCAAGCAAGTCGTCGGGGTCAAGCTGCAACTGAAAGATGGAACCGGGTACGCCAAGCCGGGCATGCCGGCCGACGGCGAGATCCTCGTGTCGGGAACATGGCCGAAAGGGAATCAGCGGTCACTGTAATCGCGGGCGCGCCGCCTCAGGGCGCGGACACGATGGTGACGACAAGTGCGGCGCTCGGGGTCGTCGATCTCCGGAAGAACTACGGCCCGGTCGAAGCCGTGCGCGGTGTGACGTTCGATGTTCGGCTCGGTGAAATCTTCGGATTGATCGGCCCCGACGGCGCCGGCAAGACGACGACGTTTCAGATTCTCGCAGGCGTCATGGAAGCGACCTCCGGAGTGGCCGACGTCTTCGGTCGTCCCGCCCGCGAGATGCGATCCAAGACGGGATACTTGACGCAGACGTTCAGTCTGTATCCCGACCTCACGGTTCTCGAGAACATCCGCTACCTTGGCGACCTGCGGCTCGTGCCGCGCGACGAGATCGAGCGGCGCGGTCTGCACTATCTGCGGCTGTTCAACATGGATCGGTTCGTCGATCGGCTGGCGGGCCGATTGAGCGGCGGGATGCGCCAGAAGCTGTCGCTCGTCTGCGCTCTCGTGCCGCAGCCGCAAGTGCTCCTGCTCGACGAACCGACGACCGGTGTGGATCCGGTCTCGCGGCGCGAATTCTGGGACACGCTGGCCCATCTGTCAGCCGAAGGCCTCACGATTCTCGTGGCCACGCCGTATCTGGACGAAGCCGAGCGATGTCAGCGAATCGCGCTGATGTACGAGGGACGCATTCAACAACTCGGCACGCCGTCCGAACTGCGACATAGCCTTGGCGCTTCCCGCCTGGAGATTCGGACCGACGCGCTCGAGAAGGCGGCCGCCGTCCTCACGCGCGATCGTGACGCCGGTTCCGAGATCATCGACGTGCAGCGCTTTGGCGACCGCCTCGACGTGCTCGTGCACGACGACCAGCAGGCGGAACGGCATCTGCGCCAGCAGCTCCAAACGGCAGGCGTATCAATCGACCAGATTCG
>Ga0081455_10008509_pt1 | contig 10659 bp, 7 predicted proteins | sample TabmetS3T2R1_FD_70207 | JGI IMG/M metagenome (GOLD analysis project Ga0081455, IMG submission 70207) | Tabebuia heterophylla rhizosphere microbial communities from the University of Puerto Rico - S3T2R1 | ecosystem: Host-associated > Plants > Roots > Rhizosphere ... | reverse complement strand
AGGCGGACGGGGCAACGACCTGCTCCTCGGCGGCCGCGGCAACGACCTGCTGCTCGGCGGCCCCGGCAACGACACCCTCCGCGGCGGCTCCGGCAACGACACACTCCGCGGCGGCCCCGGCCGCGACCGCAGCTTCCCCTAGGAATTCAATGAAGGAGGGCCTTCCGCGGAGTCATGCCCCGCGCGTCCTCGACCAGGTGAGTCTCGCTCGCGCGCGGCCGCCCCTTGCACGGCCCAAGTAACAGACTGTTACTTGTGCAGCTCTGAGACGACAGCCGGCGAACTCACATGGGCGTCGCGGCCGAACTCGCTGCGGCGCTTTCGCTCGTGAGGAAACTGACAACGGCGAGCACGCGCCGGTGGTCGTCCGGACACGGGAGGAGTCCGAGCTCGTGGTAGACGTGCGAGACGTGCTTGGCCACGGCTTTCTCGGTAAGGAAGAGCTGCTTCGCGATCGCCTGGTTCGAGCGGCCCTCGGCCATCAGGGCGAGCACCTCGCGCTGGCGGGGCGTGAGCCGCTCGACGGGATCGTCGCGGCGAACGCGCGCGAGCATCGCCGAAACGACCTCTGGATCGAGCACCACGCCGCCGGCGCAGATGCGCCGGACGTCTGAGCAGAAGGTCTCGACATCCGCGACTCGCTGCTTGAGGAGGTACCCAAGCCGCTCTGCCCCCGCATCCATGAGCTCGGTCGCGTAGCGTGGCAGGACGTGCTGCGAGAGGACGAGGAGCGCGACGCCCGGAGCTGAGCGCCGGATCTCGAGCGCTGCCCGCAGGCCGTCGTCCGCCTCGTTGGGAGGCATGCGGATGTCTGCGACGACGAGGTCGGGATGGTGCAGGCCGGCCGCGCGCACGAGCGCATCGGCGTCGTTGGCCAGGGCGGCGATCTCGAAGCCGTCCCGCTCGAGCAGGAGCGCCAGACCCTCGCGCATGAGGGCCTGGTCCTCGCCGATTACGACCCGCACGGGACCTCGGCGAGGACGCACGTGCCGCCTCCGGGCGGGCTCCTCACGCTCAGGTGGCCGTCGAGTGCCTCGACACGCTCGGCCATACCCCTGAGCCCGCTGCCCGTGCCGGCGCTGGCACCCCCGATGCCGTCGTCTTTGACCTCGATCGTCAGCTCCCCATTCATCCGCTGGATTCGCAGGCCCAGCTCGTGGGCGTGTGCGTGCTTGACCGCGTTCGTGAGCGCCTCGGAGACGACGAAGTAGCCGGTGCTCTCGACCGGCGGAGGAAGAGGCGCGCGCTGCGAGTCGAGCTCGAGCGCGATCGGCAACGGCATGCGATCGACCAGGTCCTCGACAGCCGCGTAAAGGCCGCGCTCCGCGAGCACCGCGGGAAGGAGCCCGTGCACGAGCTCCCGCAGCTCGTTGATCGCCGTCTCGATCCCGGCCTCGAGCTCCGCCGCCGCGCCGTCTGGCACGGAGCCGTCCGACCGGAGCCCGTGCGCCTCGACTGCGAGCAGCACGAGCCGCGTCTGCAGGGTGTCGTGCAGGTCGTGCGCGATCCGGCGCCGCTCCGTATCGGCCGCCGCGACCACGCGCGCACGCGAGATCCTCAAGCGCTCGCGGCTCGCGCGCAGCTCCGCAGTCAAGCGCTCGCGGTCGAGCGCGGCGGCGACGACCCGGCCCGCTCTCCGTACGAGCTCGGGGTCGGCGATCAGCGTCTCGTCGTAGACGATCGCGCCGACGCGGCGGCGGCCGACGGAGACCTCGACCGCGGCTCGGCTCGAACCGGAGGGAGGTAGAGCAACCGTGTTGCCGGCCGCGTCGACGTACGCGGCGCTCGGTCCGTCCCAGAAGGCGAGCTCGAGCGAAGGGTCTCCGAGCGTATCGGCGAGCGCGTCGCGCAGCTCCGGTCGCGCGTGCTCATCGGCGCCTAGCCAGGCGCCGAGCTCGTCGATCTCGCCCGTCCTGGCGAAGCCTCCGAGCGAGATGACGGCGGCGAAGGCGACGGGGATCCCCGCCAGCACCAGGAGCTGGATCGTGGCGCGGGTGAGCGGATCCCAGAGCGCCAGCGCCTCGAGGTCGCTGCTCGCCGGCACCCAGAGCACGGCGGCGATCGAGTAGACGTAGAGCGGCGCGAGCACATACCGCTGCTGCGGAGCGACGTCGCGCAGGCGTCTGGCGAGGATGAGCGCGGTTATGACGATGACGATCGCGCCGACTCCGTGTTGCACCCAGTGGCCGACATCGGCCAAATCGGACCGGTCGGCGACGAAGAGGAGGTTGCCCGCCTCCTCGGGGTCGTACAGATACCGCGGCGCCTGCAGGACGAGCCCGACGAAGTAGGTGGCGACCACGGTGGCCCGGCTGAGCGTGCCGCGAAGGCGTCCGGACGGGAACGCGAGCAAGAGGTGGATGACGACCGCAAGCGGGAGGGACGCCACGACCAGCCCGACCGTATGGAGCGATTGCACCGGTGTATTGGCGAGACCTGCGCCGATCCAGGCGAGCGCGCCGACGACCATGAGCGGCCCCATGCGGTTGCTCGGACGGCGCAGCCACGCGGTTACGCCGGCGGCGAGGTAGACCCATCCGACAACTGGAAACAGGACCACCTGCCACGGCGGATCGACCGGCCCGGAGAAGAGAAGTGCGATCTCGACGGCCCCGAGGGCGAGCACACAGGCGGCGAGGAACAGGACGGCGAGCGTCGGCGAACGCGCTCCGAGCCGCGTTGGGCGGCGTCCAGCAGCACTGCGAGACACGTCGGACAGGGTCCCCGTCATCTCCTGAAAACGAGGGTACGCGGCAAAAAAAGGGTACGCCGTAGCCGCTCGATAGGCAACCTAGCCCCCCTTGCAGAGGCGATCCAGTTCCATTGTCCGCCCGAGCCGTCCCGCCTAACGTTTCCGTCGAACCAAATTCGAGAGATAGCGTCGCCGTTCGGGAGGCACGTGAGTTCCGAGATCGCCGTCGGATTGCTGGGCCCGCTCCAGGTCGAGCTTTCCGGCGCGCCGGTTCACTTCGAAGGAGCCAAGCAGCGCAGGCTCTTCGTGCTCCTCGCGCTGCGGGCGCCCCAAGCGGTCTCGGCGGACGAGCTGCTCGAGGCCTTGTGGGAGGACAAGCGCCCTGCCAACGCCGTGCAGGCGCTGCAGAAGCAGATCTCACGTCTTCGCCAGCGCCTCGGCGACGAAGCGCCGCTGCATCATCGCTCGGCCGGCTATGCGTTGGAGATCGACCCGGAAACGGTCGACTCGCGCCGTTTCGAGGAGCTCCTCGGTCGCGCGCGAATCGCGCTTGGTCGCGAGGATCCAGACGGTGCCGCGGCCGATCTGCGGGCAGCGTTGGCGCTGTGGCGCGGGGATGCCCTGGCCGACCATCGTTTCGACGAGTTCGCACAACGTGAGATCGCCCGCCTCGAGGAGCTGCGGGTGGAGGCGATCGAGGAGCGGCTCGCGGCAGAGCTGGCTTCGGGGCGCGACGGCGACATCGTCGGTGAGCTCACGGCGCTCGTCTTCGAGCACCCGCTCCGCGAGCGCCTGCGTGCACAGCTGATGCTGGCGCTCTACCGGGCCGGTCGGCAAGCCGAGGCGCTCGAGACGATGCGGATGGGCCGTCGGCTGCTAATGGACGAGCTCGGAATCGAGCCGGGGCCCGAGCTGCGGCGCCTGGAACGGATGATTCTCGCGCACGATCCCGAGCTGTCGGTCGAACGTCCTGGCCCTCGGCCGGCCCTCACGCTACCCGCCCCCGCCACCGAGACCATCGGCCGGAACGCCGAGCTCGCCGAGATCGGTGAGCTGCTGGTACGAACCGACGTGCGACTGCTCACGCTCGTGGGCCCGGGCGGCGTCGGGAAGACGCGCCTTGCTCAGGAAGGGGCGCGCGCTGTTGCAGATCGATTTGCGGGCGGCGGGGGGCACGTCAGTCTCGACGGCGTGGAGGACCCGGGCGTGCTCGTGCCCGAGGCCGCCACTGCGCTAGGAGTTGTTGCCGCGACGGCGGCCGAGCTCGGCAAGGAGCTCGGCCGCGTGACGCGTGGGGCGCCGGCGCTCCTCGTCCTCGATGGCTTCGACCGCCTGATCGAGGACGCCCCAGCGGTGGGCCAATTGCTCGCGGCCGTCGAGAATCTGACGGTGCTGGCAACCGCCCGCGCGCCGCTGCGGCTGACAGCCGAGCACACATACCGGGTGCACCCGCTCACCACGCCCAACGCTGCGGCGCTGTTCATCGCGCGAGCCCGGGCAGCGAGGGGCGGCCGAGAGCTCGATGACGATCACGCGATCGTCGATGCGATCTGCTCGCGCCTGGACGGGCTGCCGCTCGCGATCGAGCTGGCGGCGGACCGTGCCCGGATGCTGCCCTTGCCCGCGCTCCTCCAGCGCCTCGAGCACCGGCTCGAGCTCCTGACCGGGGGCCCGCGAGACCTGCCCATGCGCCAGCGGTCGCTGCGCGCCACCCTCGACTGGTCCTGGGACGCGCTCGACGAGCCCGAGCAGCAGCTCCTCGGCCGGCTGACGGTCTTCGAAGGAGGCGCCTCGCTGGAGGCGACGGAAGCCGTGTGCGATAGAGAGCTGGGTGGCGGCCTGGAGACGCCCTTGTCCTCGCTGTTGGACAAGAGCTCACTCCTGCGGACTGATTCCGGCCGTGACGTGCAGCCGCGCTTCGAGATGCTCGACACGGTGCGCGAGTTCGCGGCCGAGCGTGCCGCCGAGCACGAGGACCGCGCGCCGTTCGAGCTACGGCACGCGTACTACTTCCTGCGCTACTGCGAGCATGCCGCGAACCAGGCGGCGCGCACGGATCGGAGAGAGTGGCTCGACCGGCTCGCGCAGGAGCGCGGCAACATCCGCCTTGCCTTCGAACGGCTGCTGCGTGGCCGCGAGACAGAGGAGGCATTGCGGGTGGCGATCGCGTTCGCGCGCGCGCTGCCCTGGGACGCTCACGCGCATGAGGTCCGCGGGTGGCTTGGGCAGGCGCTCGCCGCCCCGCAGCGGCCGTCCGCAGCCCGCCGCGCGACCGGCTTGTACTGGAGCGGGATGCTCGCGCTCTCCCAGGGGCTCTTCGACGAGGCCAGAAAGCACCTCGAGGCGGCCAGGTCCGCAGCGGCCGAGATACGCGAGCCATCTGTCGAGGCGGCTGCGCTCGCGGCGCTGGGCCGACGGGCGGTGCTGGTCGACGCCCCCGAGGCAGCCGCGCTCTGCGACGCCTCGGTCGCCGCGGCGCGCAGCGTCGGCGATCCGATCCTCGTCGCCGACGCACTGCTGATGGACGCGGGTGCCTGCGAGCGTGCCGCGGACTGGAAGCGCGCAGACGAGCTCGCCGGCTACGCGCTCGCGCTCTACCGCGAGGCGGGTGATCCCTACGGCGCTGCAACGGCGCTGGCCGAGCTGGGCTGGTACGCCATGGTGCACGGCCGACTCGACGAATCCGAGCGGCTTCTCAGCGAAGCACTCGACCTGCGGCGCCGCCACGGAGACGACCGGCGGCTCGTCGAGCCGCTGATCGACCATGCCTGGCTCACACTGGCCCGGGACCGCGCGGAGCCCGCGCGAGATGGGTTCCTCGACTGCCTGGCGCTCGCGCGCCACGTCGGCGACCAGTTCAACGCCGCTGAAGCGCTCGCGGGTCTGTCGACGCTTGCCGCGCTCGAGTCTCGCTGGGAGGACGCCGCGCGGCTCGCCGGAGCATCGGCGGCCCTGCACGCACGGATCGGCGCCCCGGCTTGGCAGTCCGTCACCGCCATCCACAACCGCGCGCTCGCCCGCGCCCGCACGGCCCTCGGCGACGAGCGGTACGCCGCCCATTTCGCCGAGGGCCAGCTACAGCCCGCCGAGGACGCCGTGCACGCTCGGAGAGACGCGACCCAGATCCCGGCCGGCGCCGGCTCCTGACCACCGAGGGGGCGTCAGCGGGACGTCCGTAACATGTCAGCGGGTCCTGGTCTGCTCCCACCCGTGGCAGATCCACACTCTCAGGAGCATCCTCGAGGCGTAGGCCCGATCGGCATGCATGACGACGTCGCTGCCGATCCTTTGCGCGCGCTTGCGGTGACGTCGGCGATGGTCACTGTCGCGCTGGGCCGGATCCTCAGGCGCGTCCGTTTCAGGCACGCCTCGACAAACGAGCTCTTGCAGTCTCGGCGACTACGACGGAGAGGAGCGCGTCATGACGATTCATATTGGACAGCCGGCCCCCGATCATCGCGTGGAGGCGTATGAGCGCGGCCAGCGTTCGCCGACGGACTTCTCGCTTTCCGACCACCGCGGCCGGTGGCTCGTGCTCTTCTTCTATCCGCGCGATTTCACGTTTATCTGCCCTACCGAGCTCGCAGCCTTCGCGGAGCGGCACGAGGACTTCCTGCACGACCGAGCCGTCGTCGTCGCTGCGAGCACGGACAGCTACTTCACGCACAAGGCCTGGTTCGAGTCGGACCCGCGACTTGCGGACGTTCGCTATCCGATCATCGCCGACACCTCGCACGAATTGAGCCGGTCCTACGGCGTGCTGACGGACAACGGGGCGACCCACCGCGCGACGTTCATCATCGATCCGACCGGCCTCCTCCTCCACATGAGCGTCAACGAGCACGATGTCGGTCGGAGCGTCGACGAGGTGCTGCGCATTCTCAAGGCATTCCGAACCGGCGCGCTGTGCCCCGCGGATTGGTCGCCGGGCGAGGCGACCCTGACCAGCGATGACGACTGGCTCGAGATGGTCTTCCCCCAGGTGACGGATCCTGCCCTCGACGCGCTGGCGGACGCGGCCGAAAACGTCTCGTTCGCTCCCGGAGAGGCGATTGTCGAGGAAGGCGACGTCGCCGACCGCTTCTACGTCATCGCCGCGGGAGAGGTGGTGGTCACGCGCCGGACCCCGGAAGGCGAGGAGGTGCAGCTCTCCACGCTGGGTCCAGGCCAGTTCTTCGGCGAAGTCGGCCTCCTCGCGGAGACGCGGCGAACGGCGACGGTCCGCGCCGTCGATGACGTCGAGCTGCTGTCGCTCGACTGGAGCACGTTCCAGTCGGCGCTCGAAGAGTCCGATCCCACCAGACGCGACTTCGCAGAGATCGTGAAGGAGCGGACGGCGCGAGTCTCCTGATGTCCACGGAATTCCTCTACGTCGACGACCAGAGCGTCGAGACAGTGACGCAGGCGGCGCGCGGAGTGCTGATCCTCGGCAAGGACGACTGCGACAACTGCGCTGCGTACGAGGCTGATATCAGGCGCCTGCAGGAGCAGGGCGTCCTCGGCGAGCTCGTCGTCGGGAAGATCATGCTGACGCAGCGCGGCAGCCGTGCGTTCAAGCGTGAGAATCCGTGGCTTCGGGATGTGAGCTTCCTGCCTTACACCGTCCTCTATACGGCCGGTGAGCGCATTGACGGGTTCGCCTCGTCGCGCGGGAGCTACCTCCTGGAGCGTGCCTCCGACCTCGGGCTGGTGTAGAGGGCGTGTGGGCCGCTCAGGAGACGGTCGCGACGAGCTCGAACAGTGTCGACTCGAAGTCCGAGCAATGGGAGCGGACGCGGCCAAGCCGCTCGGGGAACTCCGGGTGCTGTATCCAGGCCTCCTGGGCTTCGCGGCTCTCCCACTCGCCGAGGCTGGTGTACCGATCGGGCCGGTCACGGTCTTGCATGAGCCGGAACGCTCCCGAGCCGGGAAGTTCGGCCGCCCACCCGACGAACTGCTTCCACGCCTCGACGAAGTCGGTCTCCTCACCGGGCTTCACGGTCCACAAACCGCTCGTGAAGGTCTCTGCCATGGGGTCGAGACTAACGCCATTGCCGCCGCGAGGCTAGTGCGCGGCGTTCCACGTCAACCCCGACAACCTGGCGCCTGCTACCGAAGGAGGGACACAGATGAGCCTGCACATCGGAGATACCGCACCGGACTTTCAGGCAGAGACGACGGAGGGCCCGATCACGCTCCACGACTGGATTGGTGATTCCTGGGCGGTTCTGTTCTCGCACCCGAAGGACTTCACGCCGGTCTGCACGACGGAGCTCGGCTACATGGCAAGGATCAAGCCCGAGTTCGAGCGCAGGAACGTCAAGATCATCGGCCTCTCCGTCGATTCGGCGAGCGACCACGAGGCGTGGGCGCGGGACATCGAGGAGACGCAGGGCGCCGCGCCGAACTACCCGCTGATCGCCGACCCATACCTCACGGTTGCCAAGCTCTACGGGATGCTCGCGGCCGAGAGCTCGGGCGACGCGAAGTCGCGGACTCCGGCGGACAACCAGACGGTGCGGAACGTCTTCGTCATCGGGCCCGACAAGAAGATCAAGCTGATGCTCGTCTACCCGATGACGACCGGGCGCAACTTCGACGAGGTGCTGCGGGTGGTCGACTCGCTGCAGCTGACGGCGAACCACAAGGTCTCGACGCCGGTCAACTGGCAGCAGGGCGAGGACGTGATCATCGCCGGCTCCGTGTCCGACGACGACGCCAAAGAGCTCTTCGGCGAGTGGAAGGCGCCGAAGCCGTACATCCGGATCGTGCCGCAGCCGGACGGTCTGCACTAGCCCTCCCGTTCAAAGTCCCCCCGCATCGCGCGCATGACGACGTTGAAGGTTCATCGTCGTGTAGGCGCCACTAGAGCGGCGGCGGTTCGCGCCTGCGGCGACGCTCGGGCCATGCGGCTGACGCGCTCGGGATCGGGCGCGTCAGCCAAACGCCCGGAAAACGTCAGCGCCTCCTGATCTGCTCGAGGCGTGGCAATCCACGTGCACAGGAGGAACCGATGATCGAGCAGGCGCTCACCCGGCGAACGGTTACTCATACGAAGAGACGCGGTCAACAGCTGCGCCGCCGGGGCCTGGCGGTGCTCTGTCTGGTGGCGGTGGCGTTGCCGTCGGCAGCCGCGCAGGCGGCGACGAACGACCTCGACCTGGTGAGCCGTGCCTCCGGCGCTGCGGGCGCCAAGGGCAACGGCTTCTCCGGCGATGCCACACTCTCGAGCGACGGGCGCTTCGTTGCTTTCAGCTCCGTGGCGTCGAATCTCGGTCCCGACGACGGCGACCTGTTTCCGGCCCCCGACGTGTTCGTGCGCGACCTGCAGACCGACACGATCACGCTCGTGAGCCGGGCGAGCGGCGTCACCGGGGGGAAGGGGAACAACCCCTCGCTCAATCCCGCGATCTCCGGGGACGGGCGCTTCGTCGCCTTCTCCTCCTCAGCGTGGAATCTGAGCCCCGCCGACGGCGACGGGTTCCGCGACGTCTATGTACGCGATCTGCAAGCGAACACGACCACGCTCGTCAGCCGCGCCTCCGGCCCCGGCGGCGTCAAGGGCAACGGCAGCTCCTACGCAAACGCGATCTCGGCCGACGGCCGCTTCGTCGCCTTCAAGTCGGAAGCCACGAACCTGAGCCCCGCCGACGGCGACGTGACCCGGGACGTCTATGTGCGCGATCTGCAGGCGAATACGACCACGCTCGTCAGCCGAGCCGCCGGCGCGGCGGGCGCCAAGGGCGACGGCCTCTCCGACGATGCCGCACTCTCGAGCGACGGGCGCTTGGTTGCTTTCGGCTCCCGGGCCTCGAATCTCAGCCCCGACGACGGCGACACGAACTGGGACGTGTTCGTGCGCGACCTGCAGACCAACACGACCACGCTGGTCAGTCGCGCCTCCGGCGCAGCGGGTGCCAAGGGCAACGGCCTGCGAGCGGCGATCTCCGGGGACGGGCGCTTCGTCACCTTCGATTCTGAGGCATCGAATCTCCATCCCGACGACGCCGACACGGCCCAGGACGTGTTCGTGCGCGACCTGCAGACGAACACCACGACGCTCGTCAGCCGGGCCGACGGTGTCAGCGGCGCCAAGGCCCGCGGCTTCTCTGCCGGGGCGAAGATCTCGGATGACGGGCGCTTCGTCGCCTTCGAGTCCATCGCAAGAAACCTGCATCCTGACGACGGCGACCTGATCTATGACGTGTTCGTCCGCGACCTGCAGGCGAACACGACCACGCTGGTCAGCCGCGCGGGCGGCGCGAGCGGCGCCAAGGGCAACGGCGAGTCCAACGATGTCGCAATCTCGGGCGGAGGGAACTTTGTCGCCTTTACCTCGGGCGCCTCGAATCTGCACCCCGACGACAGCGACGGATCCGGGGATGTGTTCCGCCGCCAGGTGAGCAGCCGGCCGATGGCGGCGGCGGATGCGTACGTAACCGTCGCGAACGCAGCCTGGACGGTCGAGGCGCCGGGGGTGCTGGGCAACGACAGCGATCCGGACGGCGACCCGTTGAGCGCGGTGCTCGTCTCCGGCCCGGCGCACGGGACGCTGGCGTTGGGCGCGGACGGGTCCTTCACGTACACCCCGACGGGCGGCTACCACGGCCCCGACTCCTTCGCCTACAAGGCGAACGACGGTGGCTTCGACTCGGCGGCGGCAACTGTCGCGATCAAGGTCGACGCCCCGCCCAGCGCGGCGGCGAACGCCTACACGGTTGCGCAGGGCGCGTCCTTGCTGGTGGCGGCGCCGGGGGTGCTGCGGAACGACAGCGACGCAGACGGCGACCCACTGAGCGCGCAGCCGGTCTCGGGACCAGCGCACGGGACGTTGGCGCTGCGGACGGACGGCGCCTTCAGATACACCCCCGCGCGCGGCTACTTCGGGCAGGACTCGTTCGCCTACCGGGCAAGCGACGGCCAGCTGCTCTCGCGCACGGCCAGAGTGACGATCACGGTGCGCCCGCTCTGCCAGGGACTCCCCGCCA
>Ga0081455_10008508_pt1 | contig 10660 bp, 8 predicted proteins | sample TabmetS3T2R1_FD_70207 | JGI IMG/M metagenome (GOLD analysis project Ga0081455, IMG submission 70207) | Tabebuia heterophylla rhizosphere microbial communities from the University of Puerto Rico - S3T2R1 | ecosystem: Host-associated > Plants > Roots > Rhizosphere ... | reverse complement strand
AGTACCGCGATCCCATCCTGCACAACGCGCTGTTTACGCTGAAGAACACCATCTTCGGCTTCGCGCTCGGGATCGCGGTCGGCCTACTGCTCGGCATTTTCATCGGCTCCTTCCGCCTGGTCTACAGCGGCCTCTACCCGCTCCTCATCGGCATCAATTCGGTACCCAAGGCGGCGGTCGTGCCCATCCTCGTCCTGTGGCTCGGCATCGGAACGGCCCCGGCGATCGCCACCGCCTTCCTGCTGTGCTTCTTCCCCATCGCGGTCAACGTCGCCACCGGGCTCGCTACCGTCGAGCCCGAGCTCCAGGACGTGCTGCGCTCGCTCGGCGCCAGCAAGCTCGACATCCTGCGCAAGGTGGGACTGCCGCGCTCGATGCCGTATTTCTTCGCCTCGCTGAAGGTCGCGATCACGCTCGCGTTCGTCGGCACCGTCATCTCCGAGACCTTGGCTTCGAACGACGGCATCGGCTACCTGATGCTGCAGGCCTCCTCGCAGTTCCGCGTGCCGCTGATGTTCGCGGGTCTCGCCGTGATCGCGGTCATGGGCATCGCCACCTACGCCGTCTTCGCCGTGCTCGAAGCGCGGGTGACGGGCTGGGCCACCCGCGGTCAGAACACGCCGCTGAGCGGCGGCGGGTGATCGCACCTTACGGTTTGTCCGCGGCGGCGGTCGCCGCATAGGCGGTGCCGAGCTTGGCCTGCACCACGTTGCGGTCGATCTTGCCGGCGCCGTTGAGCGGCAGCGCCGCGACGATGTCGATGAAGCGGGGATGCGAATAGGCCGGGCCCTTGTCCAGGCAATAGGCCTTGAGATCCTCCGCCGTGACGGCGGCGCCGTCGCGCGCGATCACCATCGCCGCCGGCACGAAGCCCTTGACGGGATGGGGCACGGGGGCCACCACCGCATTCACCACGTCGGGATGGGCGAACAAGAGGTTCTCGACCTCCTTTGGATAGACGTTCTCGCCGCCGCAACTGAACATGTCGTCCACCCGGCTGCGGAAATAGAAGAAACCGTCGGCGTCCTTGCAGAAGATGTCGCCGGTGCGCAGCCAGCCGTCGTTGAGCTTGGCGCGCGTGATCTGCGGCTCGTTGTGGTAGCCGAGGCAGACATAGGGACAGCGGATCACGAGCTCGCCCTCGTCGGCGTCGTTGCCCCCCGCGTCGACGAGCCTGAGCTCGATCTCGGGCGCTTGCACCCCAGGGCTGCCGCGCGGGACCGGGCGGCCGTCGATCGGCGCGCGCAGCGGACTGCCGCCCTCGGTCAGCCCGTAGCTTTCCGAAACCTTGACGTGCGGCAGCGCGCGTTCGACCGCGTCCATGAGCTCGGGCGTCACCACCGCCGAGCCGATCGTCATGCTGCGCAGCGCGGAGAGATCGAGCGTGCGCAGATAGTCGCGATACTGAAGGAACATGGTGAACACCGCCGCCACCCCGCGCGAATAGGTGCATTTGTATTTGGCGAGCGCATCGAGATAGGCGCGCGGTTCGTAGCCCGGCATGAGCACGAACGAGCCGCCGGCGTAGAGCATGGGTTTGACAGTGCCGCGCAACGCGTTCTTGTGAAACAGCGGCAGCGCGACGAGACCGCGCTCGCTCTCCGCAGCCGGCCAGTAGCGCTGGTTGTAGGCCACGTACCACAGCATGCCGCGATGGGTCATGATCGCGCCCTTGGGCCGACCGGTCGACCCGGAGGTATAGGGCTGGAAGGCCTGGGCGTCGTCCGCGATCGGCGGCGGTTCGACCGCGGCGCCGGGCTTTGCCATCTCCGCCTCGAAGGAGAGAAAGCCCGCCTCATCGCGGTCGAGCAGGAGTCGTTGCCGCGGCAGGCGCCGCGCCAGCGCGAGCGCATCGCGGTTGCTCGCAGGGTCGACCACCGCTAGCACGCAAGCCGTGTCAGCGATGATGTGCTCGAGCGTCGTGCCGGCGAGCCGCGTATTGAGCGGAAGCGGGATGGCGCCCGCGCGCATCGCGCCGAAGAAGAATTCGATGAACTCGGTGCGATTGCCGATCAGCATGGCGACGCGCTCGCCCGGCCGCACGCCGAGGCGGGCGAGCATGCGCGCCACCGCATCCATACGCGCATCGAGCTGCCGGTAGGTCGAGCAGCGCTCGCGACCGCCGAACAGATCGATGATCGCCACCTTGTCCGGGACGCGCGCAGTGGCCTGATCGAAGAAGAAACCGAGATTGCGCCGACGATTCACATTGTCCATGACCATCATCACGTCCGCCCGGCAGTCCCAACGGCAGCGTAGCAGCCCCGTGAATGTGTCGCTCGGCTCCTCATCGCCCGCATGTCAGGCGAGAGCACGCATGCTGTGACGAAAAGGTCACACATGCTGCAAATGTCGCGGCGGAGGCGAATCTGCGATTGGCAGGTCGGACGGAATCGGTCACCTTATCCGCGCCTAATCATGGGCGTTTCCTCCTTCACTTAAAAGCCCCGCGCGCCGGGGCTTTTTTTTGTGCGGAGTGCGAAACGCGTGTCGCCGAGCGCTCGCGCCCTCAGGCCGACAGCTGCGGCCAGCGCACTAGCGCGGCGTTTCCCGCCTGCGTGAGGCCATAGACGCCGCGCTCGACCCGGAAGAACCAGCCATACACGTTGTGCAGAAGGATCCTGGGTGCGTCGGGTATGGCGCCTCTGAGCTCGGACGTGCGCCGCGGGCCTTGGGCCAGCGACGCGGCGCAGGCGAGCGCCTGCTGACGGTAAGCGGTCATGATCGGCACCTTGGTCGCTCCACCGAGCGCGGGATCGCCCAGCCGCCGGCGATGCTCTTGGACGAGGCGCGACCGCCGCCTGGGGTCGCGACGGGGACGCCACGGCCCCGGCTCGACCAGCACATCCACCCGGCCGCGGGCCGAGACGGCAAGCAGCCCGAAGCCCAGGAGCCGGCAAAGCTTGCGCACGCGCGGATCGTGCGCGCGGCCGCCCCGGGCCGATGCGCGCACCGCGAGCCAGACCTCGTCGCAAGCGGCGGTGCGGTTGATGCCCTGGAGCACGAGCTCGAGGTTGAAGGCGAGCTTGAGCTCGCCCACGACCACGATCGGCGGCTCGTCGCCATGCAGCGCCACCAGATCACAGCCGCAAATTTCGCCCTTCACCTCGAAGCCGAGGCGCTCGAGGAAACGCTTCACCGGAGCGTAGAGCGAAGTCTCCCGCGCCGAGAACCTGGGCGATGCGGATCGTTGCAGCATGGCGGCCCGCAACCATGTCGCTGGCACGGTAAATGCGCCGTTAACGCGGCACCGCATGAGCGGCCGTAGGACGTGATCACGTCTCGTCTTGTGGCCGCCGGTAGATGTCCGCCGCAGCCTGCGGGCTGACATAGCCGTTGCGGACGTCGTCGCGCACCGCCTCGGCGGCGCGCTCGGCGGGCGGCCCAAAGCCGGCGCCGCCGCTGCGCTCGAAGCGGATCACGTCGCCGGCTTTGAGATGCCGCGTCTCGATGGCGCTCAGCTCCTCGCGGTCCGGCCGGTCCGGATTGATGATTACCCGCGACGGCCGCGGCCCAAGCCCGCCGGCATAGCCCTGCGCCGCGAAGATGTGGTTGGACGAGCGCACGGTCAGCACGCTGTCCTCCAGCACCTCGAACTCGCGCGCATAGCCCAGTCCCCCGCGATGACGCCCCGCGCCGGCGGAATCGCGGATCATCTCGAACGCGCGCACGCGGAGCGGATATTCACTCTCGAAGATCTCGACCGGCGCGCCGGGGGTGAAGTGGTTCATGGCCATGACCGCGGCGGCGCCGTCGTTGCGGCTGGTGCCGCCGAGCGAGGTGTTCAGGAGCTCGTACAACACGGCCGGCTTGCCGCTGCGCGATTTGCGATAGCCGATGGTGACGGCGCCGGAGCCCAGCCCGGACGGCGCCACCGCGCGCGCCGGATTGAGCGCGCCGAGCGCGGACAGCACGGTGTTGTAGACGAGATGCGCGGTCGGAAAGTAGAGATTGACGGTCGCGGGGTGGCGCGCGTTCACCACCGTTCCTTCCGGCAGCACGAAATCCACGGCCTCGCGCAGCCCGAAGTTCACCGGGATGGTGGGATCGCAGACGGCGAGCACCGCCATCAGTGCCGCCGCCTCGCCGGTCGCGCGCACGAGATTGACCGGGCCGATGGTCTGCGCATCGGTGCCGGTGAAGTCGAGGCACAGCCCTTCGCCGGTCTTGGCCGCGCGCACGTGGATGCGCACCGGCTTGTCCTTGACTGCGCCGTCGTGGTCGAGAAAGCCCTCGGCCTGCGCGCTGCCGTCCGCCCACGCCCGCAGCTCGGCGGCGAGGCGGCGCGTAGTCAACGTCATGAGGCTCGCCATCACCTCGCAGACCGTGTCCCGACCGTATTCCTCGCACAGCGTCGCGAGCCGCTCGACGCCGAGCCGCGTACAGCCGACCTGCGCGCGCAGATCGCCGAGCACGACCTCGGCGACACGGCTGTTGTTGGCGATGATCGCCTCGATCGCCTGCTCGATGCCGGCTTCGGTCTGGAACCGCACCGGCGGCAGCAGCAACCCGTCGTGATAGATCTCGCGCGCCGCCGCGCCGGAGGAGCCCGGCACCAGGCCGCCGATGTCCGACTTGTGCGCGAGACTCACGCCGAAGCCGATCAGCACGCCCTGATGGAAGGCGGGCGTCACCGCGACGAAGTCCGGCGCGTGCGCGCTGCCGCACTTGTAGGGATCGTTGGTGATGAAGCTTTCACCCGGCTTGAGTCCGGCCGCGGGATAGCTCGCAAGCACGGCCTGCACCGCCTGCTGGTAGGCGGTGAAATGATATTGCAGCCCGCCGCTGATGATGACCACGCGGCCCGCGGCATCGGTCAGGCCGGCGGTGCCGTCCTTCGACTCTCGCAGGATGGGGGAATAGCCGCTGTGGTAGAGCGCGTACTCCATGGTGGCGGCGGTCTCGCGCAGCCGACTCGCCACCACTTCGGTCGTGACGGGATCGATGGTCATGGCTGTTCACTCGCCTCGATGACGAGGGTGGCACTGTCGTCGACGGTCGCAATCGCTCCGGCCGGCACCAAGGTGGTGGCGTCGAACTGATCGACGACGGCCGGGCCGGCGATGCGATCGCCCGCCATCAGCTTCTGCCGGTCGTAGACCTTGGCGCGCACGAAGCGGTCGGCGTCGATGTCGAAGAGCTCGCGCTCCCCCTTCGAGGCGCGCTCGGCGCGGCCGTCGCCGCGGGCAAGCTTGGGCAGATCGAGCCGCGGCACGTCAATCTCGGCCTGCAGGCGGAAGGTCACGATCTCCGCGTCCTCCTTGGGGGCGGACTGCCCGTAGACCTGCCCATGCAGGTCGTCGAAGGCCTGCTTGAGGCCCGCCTTGTTCGCCTCCACGATCTCTGCCGGACAGGCAACCGGCAGCGTGTAGCCTTGATGCGGATAGCGCAGATCGATGAGGCGCGTGAGCTTGACGGCCTCGATCGTAAATCCCTCCTCGTCGGCCTCCGCGAGCGCCTGCCGCTCGAGCATGCGGAACAGGTCGTTCATCCGCTGCGCCGGCACGTGGCGCATCAGGCCGACTTCGGATCTGAGATAGGAGTGGCGCACGCTCGTTTGTAACATGCCGATGGCGCAGTTGAGCCCAGGATGGGGCGGGACCAGCACGGTCGGGATCCCGACGCTGCGCGCCAGCATCGCGGCATGCAACGGCCCAGCGCCGCCGAAGGCGACCAGCGCAAACTTGCGCGGGTCCTGCCCCTGCTCCTGGAGGGCGAGCCGGAGGTCGACCGCCATTTGCGTGTTGACGATGCGCAAGATTCCGGCGGCGCCTTGCACGACGTCGAGCCCGAGCGGCGTGGCGAGGCGCTCGATCGCCCGCGCAGCGCGTGCAGCGTCGAGCCTGAGCGTGCCCGCCAGGACGGTCTCTCCGCTCAGCGCGCCGAGCACGACATTGGCGTCGGTCACGGTCGGCTCCTTGCCGCCGCGGCCGTAGCAGGCGGGTCCCGGCAGCGAGCCGGCGCTGTTCGGACCGACCTTGAGCAGCCCATCCTTGCCGATCCAAGCGATGGTGCCACCGCCGGCCCCGAGCGTGCGCACGCGCAGCATGGGCGTGCCGATATCCTGCCCGGCGATCTGGCCCTGCGTGGTCTCCAGCAGGCGCCCCTCGACGATCACGCTGATGTCGGTCGAGGTGCCGCCCATGTCGAAGGTAACGACGTGCGGCCGGCGCGTCGCGCGCGCCAGGTCGATGCCGGCGATCACACCCGCCGCGGGTCCCGACAGCAGCGTCTGGTTGGGATGGCGGGCGCCGAGCGATATGCGCATCAAGCCGCCGTTCGACTGCATGAGAAAGAGCTGAGGCGTCCTCAGGCCTCGCTCGATCAGCCGGCGCTCCAGCCGCAGCAGATAGTCGGCGATCGTCGGACCGACATAGGCGTCGATCACTGTCGTCGACAGCCGCGGATATTCGCGGATGACCGGCAGCACGCTCGACGACAGCGAGATGCGGCAGTCGGTCGCGATCTCGGCGATGATCTCTCCCGCGCGCCGCTCGTGCGCAGGATTGAGAAACGAGAACAGGAAGCAGACGGCGACGCTTTCGGCGCCCTTCGCCTTGAGCCGGCGCGCCGATTCACGCAAGGCCGCTTCGTCGAGCGGCGTGACCACCTCGCCGCGGTAGTCGAGGCGCTCGGTCACCTCCTCGGTCAGCCACTGCGAGGCCAGCAGCGGCGGCTTGCGGTAGAACGTGTCGATGAGATCGCTGCCGCGCGGCTGCGACCAACCGCGCGCCTCGTAGACCGCGCGAAAGCCGCGCGTGATCATCAGACCGGTGCGTGCGCCCTTGCCTTCCAGCAATGCGTTAGTTGCGACCGTCGTGCCGTGGACGAAAAGCGAGATATCGCCGGGATCGAGGCCGTCCGCGACCAGCTTGTCCATCGCATCGAGCACGGCGGCGGAAGGATCGCTCGGAACCGACGGCACCTTGGCGCGGCGCAGCTCGCCGCTCTTCTGCTCGACGGCGATGAGATCGGTGAACGTTCCTCCAGTATCGACGCCCACCAGCCACACGCCCACGCTGTCCTCCCACTCCGCGCTTTTCTCTGACTATGTCCGAGCCATCGGCTTGCGCAACTCGAGCGCTGCCGTCCGGCTTGTGAGCGCTGCAGTCTTGTAGTTAGGTACCGAAAACATTTCACGGATGTAAGGAGGGACGTTCATGCGCCGCCACAAGATCGTGCAGGCTGTGGTTGCGGCCACCATCGTAACGCTATCGGGCGCTGCAACATCGGCGCAGGAACTCGTCCGCATCGGGCTGGCCGTGCCGCACAACGCGGCCTACGTGCAGTTCTACGCGGCCGACACGCTCGGCTTCTACAAAGACGCTGGCGTCAAGGCCGAGCTCACGATCTACCGCGGCGGCGCGGCCTCGCAGGAGGCGCTGAGCGCGGGCGCTGCCGACATCATCACCTATTTCGGCGCCGGCGTCGCGCTCGCGGTCAGCAAAGGCGCCAAGGAGAAGATCGTCGCGGCGATCGATCCCACACCGCACGGCTGGCAGTTCCTGGTGCTGGCGAATTCGCCGATCAAGACGCTCAAGGAGCTCGACGGCAAGAAGGTCGGCGTCGCCACCAAAGCCGGCACCGCCGACATGTTCGCGCTCTGGATCGCTGACCAGGCCGGCGCGCGCGTGCAGACCATCCCGGTCGGCGGCGGCGGCATGGTGCCTGCGCTGCGCGCGGGCCAAGTCGACGCCATCGCGATGTTCCCGGGTCTGAGCCTGCAGCTCGTCGCCACTGGCGAGGCGCGCTCGCTGATGGACATCGGCAAGGAGATGGAGCCGACGCTGCCCGACGTGATCGTCGCCTCGCAGGAGATGATGGACAAGCGCCCGCAGGCGGTGCGCGGCACGCTCGCGGCGCTCTACAAGGCGGTCGGGCACCTCCGCGACAATCGCGACTGGGCGCTCAAGTACCTCAAGGACTTCACCCAGGAGAAGGACGACAAGGTGAACGTCCTGACCTACGAGCAGGTGGTGGTGCCGCTGTCGCAGGACGGCATGATCAAGCCGGAATGGATTTCGAATTCCGTCAACATCGCAGCCAAGGTCTGGGGCCTCGACGACCTGCGCAAGGTGAAACCGCAGGACATCTACACCAACGCATTCCTGCCGGCCGCGGCGCGCTGACCGTGCAGTGGGCGCGACCGTGACGGGGTGGCTGACCAGGCTTGCGCCCCTCGTCTTCGTCGCGCTGCTGGCGGCGGTATGGGAAACGGCGAGCCGCACCGGCCTCGTCGATCCGCGCCTGTTGCCGCCGCTGTCGGAGGTGCTGCGCGTCCTTTCCGGACTGCTGCAAGACGAGCGCTTCCGCGGCGATCTCGCCATCACGCTGTCCGAGATCGCCGTAGCGTTTGCCGTCGTCGGCCCGCTCGGGCTCGCAGTCGGATTCTTTCTCGGCGAGAATCTTCCCGCCTATCGCATGTTCGCGCCGGCGCTGCATCTGCTGCTCTCGGTCCCGAAGTCGATCTTTCTCCCGGTCTTTATTTTCGCCTTCGGCATCGGTTTTCTGCAGAAGGTCATCTTCGCCGTCACCCTCGCCTTTTTCATCGTCGTGCTCAGCGGCGTTGCGGCTGCACGCTCGGTCCCGGTGGGGCTGGTGACGGCGGCGCGCTCCTTCGGCGCCACGCGGGTGCAGATCTATCTGCACATCTATCTCCCGGCGATGGAGCCGCTGATCATCGAAGGCCTGCGCATGGGCCTGATCTTCACCGTGACCGGCGTGCTGCTGGCGGAGATGTACGGCTCGCCGCGCGGCATCGGCCGCGTAATCTTCGCCTGGGGCGAGATGTTCCGGATGCCGGAATTGTTCGCCGGGGTGCTGCTGGTGGTCACGGTGACCATCGTCTGCAACGAGCTCATGCGGGCCGTCGAGGACGCGCGCAAGGCGCGGCGGCGAGGATTGCGTTGATGGCGGGCGCGGGAGGAAGCGGAGAGATCATCGCCGTCGAAGGGGTCGGCAAGACCTACGGCAGCGGCGAGCAGGCGCTCACCGCGCTCATCGACGTGTCGTTTGCGGTGCGCGAGGGGCAATTCATCACGCTGGTGGGCCCGAGCGGCTGCGGCAAGTCGACCTTGCTGCAGATCCTCGCCGGGCTGGTGCCGGCCTCGACCGGCCGCGTGCTGATCGACGGCCTGCAGGTCACGGGACCGTCTCCGGGCAAGGTCGGCGTCATGTTCCAGGACGCCTGGCTGCTGCCGTGGAAGACGGCGGTCGAGAACGTCGAATTTCCGCTGGCTCTGCGCCGGGTGGCGGCGGCGGAACGGAGGAAGCGCGCCTTGCCGCTGCTCGACCTGGTCGGGCTTTCGAGCTTCGCGCATCGCTATCCCGACGAGTTATCCGGCGGCATGCGCCAGCGCGTCGCCATCGCGCGCTGCCTGGTGCAGGAGCCGAGGGTTCTGCTCATGGATGAGCCGTTCGCGGCGCTCGACGAGCAGACCCGCACGCGCATGGGCAGCGAGCTTCTCCAGATCTGGGAGACGAGCGGCGGCACCGTGGTGTTCGTAACCCACGGGCTGACCGAGGCGATCTATCTCGCCGACACCGTGTTCGTGATGGGGACCCGCCCGGGACGCATCATCGCCCGGATCACCGTGCCGCTGCCGCGCCCACGCACCATCGACATGATCGGAAGCGAAGCCTTCGGCCGCCTGCGCAACGAGATCTGGCATCTCATCGCCGAGGTGCGCGCATGACTGCGCGACGGCAGCTGCTGCGGCTCGCCGCGCTGGTGCTGTTCCTGGCGGTGTGGGAGGCCACGTTCCGTCTCGGGCTGCTGAGCCCGATCGTGTTCGGCTCGCCGAGCCTGATCGCGAACGCGGCGGCGAAGGACGGCTGGGACTTCCTGCTCGCCTTCCGTGTCACCGTGTTCGAGATCGCCATGGCGATCCTGATCGCGTGGAGCTTGGGCATCGCGTTCGGAGTGGTCGCCGGATCGCTGCCGGTGCTCGCGCGCATCTCGGCGCCGGTGCTCTCGGCCCTCATCGCCGTGCCGCTGGTGGTGCTCTATCCCGTGCTCATCGCGTGGCTGGGACTGGGGCCAGCCTCCAAGATCGTGTTCGGCGTCGTGTCCGGCATCTTCCCGATCGCGCTCAACACCATGGTCGGCGTGCAGGGGATCGACCGCGGCTACGCCACCATGGCGGCGGCCATGGGCGCGAGCCGCCGGCAGATCATGTTCCAGGTAATGGCGCCGTTGGCGATCCCCGCCATCATCTCGGGGCTCCGGCTCGGCACCGCGCTGATCGTGATCGGGGTGGTGCTGAGCGAGATGCTGGGCTCGACCGACGGCATCGGCTTCTGGATTTCCTACCACCGGGCGCTGTTCAATACCGGCCAAGTCTATCTCGGCATCCTGCTCGCGCTCCTGGTGGCGGGACTGGCGAATGCCGCGCTGTCGCTGGTGGAGCGGCTCTACGGCCGGCGCACGGTCGATCAGTCGGTGCCGTAAGCAGCGGGATTACGATGCGACCACGGTCAGCTGCGCCCGCCTGCGTTCAGGAGCCTTAACGAGGAGCCCCAATTTGCGGCATTCGGTGCGCAAAGACTCTTTCCATCGAGGCGCGAATCATATCTGCTGCCGCCCGCGCATTTTCGCGCCTCCGAGGAGGGCAATCCATCATGGCGTCTCCGCGCACAGCTAAGGCAATGGCACCGGCAG
>Ga0081455_10008507_pt1 | contig 10660 bp, 8 predicted proteins | sample TabmetS3T2R1_FD_70207 | JGI IMG/M metagenome (GOLD analysis project Ga0081455, IMG submission 70207) | Tabebuia heterophylla rhizosphere microbial communities from the University of Puerto Rico - S3T2R1 | ecosystem: Host-associated > Plants > Roots > Rhizosphere ... | reverse complement strand
CCGATTCCCTATCGACCTTGTTGGCTTTGATGGTCCAATGACGCACGAATGTTGAGTTGTACACCGTAAACCAAGAAGACAACGTAGGTCAGGCAGGAGGAGTGCACATGCCTGGAGGGGATAACTCTGCTTGTTCACTGCGCTATTGGCGCTGCTGCCTGCAGAGGAAGGGCGCTGTGCGCCCTCTGCCGACGCAGTCGCAGAGAAGAGACGATCACGATGGTCGAGAGACTGCTCGAACATGAAGATTTGGTCATGGAATTGCCGTACTTACGGCGCATTCGCGAAGAAGGCCACCAGGAAGGCCGCCAGGAAGGTCGGCGCGAGGGTGAGGCGGAGATGTTGCTCCGGCTATTGCGCATCCGCTTTGGGAACCTGCCCACGGACGCCGTAGCACGCGTCCAGGCGGCGGACTCAGAGACACTCTTGCACTGGAGTGAGCGGGTCTTGAGTGCCACCACCCTTGATGAAGTCTTCGCTGCGTGACATCGCGCTGGCACGGCAAGATGGCGTTGAGGGCCTCGTCGGCTTGGGCAAGGACGCCAAGAACGTCATCCGTTTGGCCGACGAGGAACGCCAAACCCCTCGCCTGCAGCCGCGTGACCTCGAAGTCGCATGGACAGCTCGTGGTCATCGCCTGCAGCCAGGCGTCAGAGGCCCGCATGTCCTGGCTATGGTCTTGACGGTCCCTCTGGGCCTCCCTACAATGCCCACGCTCGCAGCTAAGGGGCTGCGCACCTATGTGGTCATGAAGCGGAGCAGTGTAAAGACCGGCGGACATGAGGAGGTATGGGTATGCTCTACTACAGACTCGTGTGGCTCATTGTCGGCATCGTAATCCTGCTTGGTGGCGTGCACGCCGCTGCGCAAAGCCAGCCGGAGGGACAACTCGTTATCGCCTTTGACACCACGATCGCTCCGGCCTATCTCGATCCTGCCGAGACGTCAGGTATCGCCACGCCCTTTGTGTTTCTGTATGCCCTCCATGACGCGCTGTTCAAACCGCTCCCCGGAAATGATATGGCGCCCTGCCTGGCGGAGTCGTGGACGGAGAGCCCAGATGGACTGGTCTATGAGTTCAAGCTCCGCGAGGGTTTGACCTTCCACAATGGCGCGCCGTTCACTGCCGAAGATGTGAAGTTCAGCTTCTTCCGTTACAAGGGCACCTCGGCCAAGCTGCTGCACGAGAAGGTGAAGGCCGTTGAGATCGTCGATGCCCATCGCCTGCGCTTCGTCCTGCAGGCGCCCTGGCCAGATTTCCTAACCTTCTATGCCACCACTGCCACTGGCGCCGGCTGGGTGGTCCCGAAAGCGTACGTCGAGCAGGTCGGGGATGAGGGGTTTCAACGCCACCCGGTGGGGCTGGGGCCGTATCGCTTCGTGCGCTCCAACCCTGGCGTGGAACTGGTACTCGAGGCCAACGAGCGCTATTGGCGTAAAGTCCCATCGATCAAAAGCATTATCTTCAAAGGGGTGCCGGAGCGCGCCACCCGCCTGGCCATGCTGAAGACAGGAGAGGCGGACATTGGGTATCTCATGATTGGCGATGAAGGGGTCGCTATCAAAGCAGACTCAAATCTGCGGCTGGCCTCGACCATCCCACCAGCGGTCTGGTACCTGGAGTTCCCGGAACAGTGGGACCCCAAATCTCCCTGGCATGACCAGCGGGTGCGGCTGGCTGCCAACCTGGCCATCGACCGGCAGGCAATCAACGAAGCAGAGCGCATGGGACTCGGCCGGCCGACAGGGTCCATCATTCCGCGCAATATGGAGTTCGCCCTGCCGCTGGAACCTGTGCCCTACGATCCGGCCCGGGCCAAGCGTTTGCTGGCCGAGGCTGGCTATCCGAACGGCTTTGATGCCGGCGACTTCAACCCGACGCCGCCTTTCTACAGCATGGCCGAGGCCATCGGCAACTATCTGGCCGCTATCGGCATCCGCACCCAGATGCGCACCATGGAGCGAGCTGCCTTCATGACGGCCTGGCGGGAGAAAAAGCTCAAGGGCCTGCTGATGGTCGCGACAGGGGCATCCGGCAGCGCTGCCACGCGTATCGAGGCCTTCGTGGTCAGTACGGGCACCTACGCGTATGGCGGCTCGCCTGATCTCGATAAGCTCTTCCAGCAACAGGCCGTCGAACGCGACCACAGCAAACGCCAGGCGCTGCTGCACCAGATGCAGCAGCTGATGTCTGAGCGGGTCATGCACGCCCCAGTCTTCGAGCCCGCCACACTGCATGGCGTGGGGCCACGTGTAGAGGAGCCTGCCGTGGGCTTGAATGCGCAGCTCTACTTTGCGGCGCCCTATGAGGAGATGCGCTTGCGCAAACCGTGAGCGCTGACGGCCGAACGCCATCCATCACAGGCAACGTGATGGACTATGAGCTTCTGAGCGGGCGAAAGAAGGCCCGGATGTCCTGGGCCAGTAACTCTGGCTCTTCGAACGCCGCAAAATGACCACCCCGGGGCATCACCGTCCACTGCTTGAGGTTGTAGAAGCGTTCGGCCCACTCCCGCGGTGGTTGGCTGATCTCGTGTGGAAAGCGGGCCACGGCACAGGGTACATTGATACGCTGCCCGGGCTGGAGAAGCCAGGGGTTGTGCTGGTTCTCGTAGTACAGCCGGGTAGATGAGTTGATCGTCTGGGTGACCCAGTAGATAGTGATGGTGGTGAGCAGCTCGTCCTTGGTGAAGCGTCGCTCCACCTCCCCACCGCAGTCGCTCCAGGTACGCCACTTCTCGACAATCCAGGCGGCCAGGCCCGCTGGGGAGTCATTCAGCCCATAGGCCAGGGTCTGAGGTTTGGTGCCCTGGATATGGGCATATCCACCTTCTTCCAGTTGCCAATGCGCCCGCGCTTCCAGGAGCGTGCGCTCGGCGACGGACAGTTCGCGCATACCCGCCTGCCAGCCTGTGGGCGCTCCGGACACAGAGGTCGTGTGAATCCCGATCACCTGACCGGGGTAGGCAAAACCCAGGCGGGCCGTTACTCCAGCGCCCCAGTCACCGCCCTGGGCGCCGTAGCGCCGATAGCCCAACCCATCGGTCATCAGCTGCGCCCAGAGGTCAGCGATGCGGGCGATGTTGATGCCGCGCTTTGAGGTGTGGTCCGAGAAGCCGTACCCCGGCATGGAGGGGGCTATCACGTCAAAGGCATCCGCGGGGTCACCGCCATGGCTGGCCGGGTCGGTCAGCAGCGGGATGATCTTCGACATCTCGAAGATGGTGCTGGGCCAGCCATGCGTGATGATGAGGGGCAGCGGGTTGGGCCCCTTGCCGCGTTCGTGGATGAAATGAATCCCCATGCCATCGATGCTGGTGCGAAAGTGCGTGAAGCGGTTCAGCGCGGCCTCCTGGACCCGCCAGTCAAACTGCGTGCGCCAGTAGTCGACCAGCTCCTTGACATAGGCCAGATTCGAGCCATAGTCCCAGGCCGCGCCCGGGAGCTCACCGGGCCAGCGCGTGCGGGTGAGGCGCTCGCGCAGGTCCGCCAGCACCTCGTCCGACACGTGTATAGTGAAAGACTGTACGGCCGCCATGACGTCCTCCTGTGCCCAGCGCGCTTCAGATTACGGCCTGGTCCTTGAGGTCCTCCAGATCGCCAGCAGTCAAACCCAGCCACTCGCCATAGACCTCGGCGTTGTGCTCGCCGAGTAACGGTGAGCGGTCTACCGCGACGTGCGATTCGGACATCTTCACCGGCCACCCAGGCAGAGTGAACTTGCCGCGCTTGGGATGGTCGACGGTAACGATCATCTCGCGCTGCTGAATGGCGGAATCCTGGGTGATCTCCATGGTGTCGTAGACCGCCCCAGCCGGGACGCCAGCGTCGCCCAGGAGCTGCATGACCTCTTGCTTGGTACGGCTCTGGGTAAACTCGTTCAAGATACGGTCCACTTCGTCGTGATGGGCCCAGCGTTTCTCTGGCGAGTTGAAGCGCTCATCGCCGATCAGGTCTTCACGGCCAATGGCCTTTAGCAGCCGGTCCCAGTGCCGGTTGCCGGCACGGCTGGTGTAGATGAAACAGTAGTCGTTGATGCCCCCACCCTTGCACTTGTAGAGGCCGCTGGGAGCCGTCGTGCCCAGCGCACTGCGATTGCCGGAGCGCATGGCTGCCTGACCACTGGCCGCCTGGCGCGCGAAGGCGATGCGGCTGAAGTTGATAACGGCATCCTGCATGGCCACCTTGATCTGCTGACCATAGCCGGTGCGCTCGCGCTGGTGCAGGGCAGCCAGGATCCCAATGGCGCAGTGCAGCCCCGTACCCGTGTCGCCGATCGTCGGCCCGGGCTTGAGCGGCTCCGTCTCCTGCGTGCCCGTGAGGCTCAGGGCCCCGCCCACGGACTGGGCAATCATGTCAAAGCTCACGTAGTTCTCGTATGGCCCCTCGCCGAAGCCCTTGATCTGCGCATAGACGATACGGGGATTGATCTCCCGGACGACGTCGTAGCCGAAGCCCAGCCGTTCGATAGCGCCGGGGGCAAAATTCTCGATCATGACGTCGGCTTTCTTCAACATCTCCGTAAAGATTTCGCGGCCGCGCGGGCTGCTGAGGTTCAGGGTGATGCTGCGCTTGTTGGCGTTGAGCAACATAAAATAGTGCGAGTCCACGCCCGCCTGGTCGGTTGAAGCACCACGCCCCTGGTCGCCGCCTTTTGGATTCTCGACTTTAATGACGTCGGCGCCCAGCCAGGCAAGCGCCTCGGTGCATGATGTCCCAGCCTCGAATTGGGTCAGATCGAGTACTTTCACGTCTGCTAACGCTGTCTTCTGCGACATGGCGCGAACCCTCCTGTGCAGCTAACTTGTAGGGGTAGCCGCATCGACAATAAGAAAAAACATAAGCACGATGTGCCACGGAGAGAGGAGACAGATAGGCAAAATACAAGCACACGGGCATGGTGAGACACGGCAGCATGCTGGCAAAGAGCGTAGTGTGGCACCAGTCGTGGGCCTGGTCAAAGGCGTTATACTCTCTATCCCTAATGGTGCCCGATGCGTTCCCTTGTCTAGGTTTCTCCTGCCGTTTTGTATAGCATACACCTCTAGAGAGCGCAAGGGTTTGGGGCATCGGGTGTGGTAGAATGCGCAGCATCGCATTGTAGTGCACGGTTGAGTCATCGACGGTAACGCGGTACGTCATAGGAGAACCTCGTATGTCGAAACTGACTGAGATCACTGCCTACGACGTGATGCACAGCTTTTCGTGGGACGGCCTCTGGGCATTGTTTGATGGTGACCGCGACTGTATGAATCTCGCCCATGAGTGTATTGACCGCCATCGGGACCAGGGCATCGCGATCAGCGTGAAGTTTGCCGATGGACACAGTGAGCACTACGACTATGCAGTCCTTGCTGATTTCTCCGGCCGCTTCGCCAACTGGCTGACAACCATGGGCATCGCCAAAGGCGATCGCGTGGCCATCGTGCTCGATCCCGGTCAGGCATTCTATGTGAGTCTGTTTGGGACCATCAAGCGCGGCGCCATCGCCGTGCCATTGTTCACGCTGTTTGGCCCAGAGGGGCTGGCGCTCCGGCTCAACGATTGCCAGCCCCGCCTCATCCTCACCCAGCAGCGTGCCGAGGCGCTCAGCGCGCAGTTCCCGGGGACCACGGTGGTCGAGGTCAATGACGCCTTCTGGGCTGCCCTCCATGCTGCAAGCCCCACCTATACGCCGGACACGCGCGCCGCCGATCTTGCGGTGTTTCAGTACACCTCTGGCACGACGCGCGAGCTGCCCGAAGCTGTCAAGCATACCCATCGGTCCGTCGTGACCTTGATGATCGCCGCCCTCTATGGCGTGGGCCTGCGCCCCGGTGACCGCTATTTCTGCCCATCATCACCGGCCTGGGGCCATGGCCTCTGGCATGGGACGATTGCCCCGCTGGCGCTCGGGATTCATATCGCGAGTTATGCCGGCAAGTTCGAGGCCGAGCGTATGTTCGAGGCGCTTGCGGAGTTCCAGATTACCAACATGGCTGCAGCACCAACAGTGTTTCGTCTGCTCAAAAACTCCGGGCTGCGCGAGCGCTATCGCCTCCATCTCGAGAAAATTTCTTATACTGGTGAGCCAATGGATTCCGATACGTTTACCTATATCGAGAGGGCATTTGGGGTGACACCGTGCAGTATGTACGGCACGACCGAGGTCGGCGTGCTGATCGTCAATTTCCCAGGCCTGCAGGGGTACACGGTCAAACCAGGGGCCCTTGGCAAGGCAGCCCCGGGCTGGGAGGTGGCCATTGTCGACAGCGCTGGCCAGGTCCTGCCACCACATCAGAGTGGCGACATCGCCGTCAAGCGCAAAGGCCAATGGTTCTACGTCAAGGATCGTGGGTACTGCGACGAGGCAGGGTATTTCTATCACGAGGGTCGCTCTGACGACGTCATTATCTCGGCTGGCTGGACGATGAGTGCGGTGGAGATTGAGCAAACGCTGCTCAAACACCCGTTGGTGGTCGAGGCGGCCGTGGTGGGCGTGCCGGACGCCCTGCGCGGGCAGATCGCCAAGGCCTACATCGTCGCCAGAGACCCGACTACGGAGACCACCGCGCACATTCAGGCGTTTATGAAGGCGCAGCTCAGCCAGCATGAATATCCACGGCAGATTGAGTTTCTCGACGCACTGCCCAAGACCCCGGCTGGGAAGATCAACCGCAGAGCCCTACGCGAGAAAAACCCCGCACTCTAACCCTCTCCGAGAGGGCGAGTAGATAAAAAGTACGCAGAAGGAGCACGCATGGCAGAGGCGATACGCCGTGAGTTTGTCGGCATCACCGACCAGGCGCTGGACGCACTCCGACAGCGCATTGGTCAGCGCATCGAGCACACGCTCGAGCCGTGGTGCTATGAAGCGACCCGTGACAACATTCGGCACTATGCCCATGGGATCGGCGATGACAACCCGCTCTGGTGTGATCCTGCCTACGGCAAGACCACACGTTATGGGGACATCATTGCCCTCCCGTCGTTTCTCTTTGCCTGTAGCCGTATTGTCAGTGGCTATGTCGGCGGGCTCCCAGGCGTACACGCGATGTTTGCCGGCTGTGACTTCACCTGGTATAAGCCCATTCACCGTAATGCCCAGATTGCAACCAGCGCCTATCTCAAAGACCTCGTCGAGCATGACACGCGCTTTGCCGGCCGTGCCATCCAGCAGATCTATCATGTCGATTTCTATGACGAAACGGGCGACCAGCTCGCCAGCGCTGACACCTGGTGCTTTCGCACCGACCGCGACCTCGCCCGCGAAGCCGGCACCAAGTACCAGGAGGTCAAGCACAGGCCTCCCAAAGTGTACACCCAGGAAGAGCTTGCCCGCATTTACGCCCTGTATGAACACGAGACGCTCCGTGGCAAAGAGCCGTGCTACTGGGAGGATGTCACCATCGGCACGCCATTGCCGACGCTGGTAAAAGGGCCAATGACTGTCACGGGCTTCATCGCCTATGCCCAGGGCTGGGGTGGCCTCTACATCCGCGCCCATAAGCTCGCCTACCAGATGATCAAGCGGCATCCCGGTCTGGGGATCACGAATACGTATGGCATTCCCGATTGTCCAGAGCGTGTGCATTGGGAGCCGGAGTTCGCCCAGAAAGTGGGGGCCCCTGGGGCCTACGACTACGGTCCAGAGCGCTGCTCATGGCTCAGCCATGCGGTGACCAACTGGATCGGCGATGACGGCCTGCTGCACAGGCTCTCCTGCGAGATCAGGCGCCACAATCCTGAGGGAGACACGCTGTTTATTCATGGCACGGTCACTGGCAAATATGCCAGCGCCGGGAAGACATACGTCGAGTTTGCGCTTATGGCGGAAAATCAGGATGGCGACTTGTCCGTCCGCGGGACCGCGGTGGCCCAGTTACCGAACAGAGCCGGGTAAGTTGCCTCTAGAGGGCTCGCATCGCTGCGATGATGTCCGCAAATGGCGTCTTGCCCGGATAGACCGCTGCCACGCCTAACTCCTGGAGAACTAAATGACCCTGGCCCGAGGCACACCGCTACCACCCTATCACGTGCTGACGTGTAGCATCAGGCATGGCTGCTCTCATCTTGAGAGCATCTCTCACTTTAGTAGCTCATCGTGATAGAGTACTATCCTCTCTAGCTGTCCTCCCTCCTACTCGTCCACCCTCTCGTCTATCACAACGCCTGAGGCCAGTGTACCCATTATGGCATGAAAGTTGCTCAGGCAAGCGGGTGTGGTGCGCTGCCAGGGTTCGTGTTATAGGTCGTACCTTGTCGTACAACCACAGTCACACTGTGCGTGTGCAGGAATACAACATGACGAGCCATCAAGGCGCAACTGCTATGGCTGAGCATAAAACTGATGTGAGAGACGAGGTATACGATGTCGTCAGTGTGCTCTATCATGCCTTATCTCCAGGATGCCCAAGAGATCGGAGATCAGAGGCTAGGGCCATTTTTCCAGGAAGTACAGGAGTGCCATCGACACCTGGCCACTCGGGCCAAGGAGGAATCTGCATCCATGCCAACTGTATCGTCGCCTTGCGCTAGACGCATGAAGACCGACAAGAAACAACCTGCACGCATTGACGGTAACGAGTGCCTGGAACAATATCTGCGCGATGTGCGGCGCTACAGCGTGCTGTCGCGCGCGAGCGAACGGGCTCTCGCCAAGCAAATTTTGGAAAGCCGCACGCAGTGGCAGGAGCAGCTTCTGGAGCACCTCTTGCATGTTCCCCTGTTGTTGGCCTGGAAGCCACGTATATGTCAGGGAACAGTACGCCTGACGTCCCTCTGCCGCCAAGGAGCGACGCCCACTATTACTGAGTTCAAGGCCACGCTGCAGCGTCTGCGCGCTCTACGCGGCGAGATGCGTCATATGCTCCAAGAGCAGGACATATCGCAGGCTCATGCCGTCGCACCGTTGCAGGCCACCATGCGGGAGTTACTCCAGGGGCTGGATTGGCATCCGGAGTTTCTGCATCGGGCCTGGCATAAATTTCATACCGCCATGACGCGCGCCACGGTCGCTGGGCAGTGCCAGCGCGCCGCGTGCTATGTCGCGATGCTTGGCTACAGTATGGAGGCATTATGCCTGCTGTGGCACGACTTATGTCGCGTCTACACCGTAATGGAACAAGCGAAACAAGAGATGGTCAACCGTAATCTGCGTCTGGTGATCAGTGTCGTCTACAAGTTTCGCTATACCGGCATGACGCTCAGTGACCTGATTCAAGACGGGAACATTGGGTTAATGCGTGCAGTCGACAATTTTGATTATCGACGCGAGCTGAAGTTCAGTACTTATGCCATCTGGTGGATTCGGCAGGCTATTCACCGTGCTAGCTCCTCGCAATCCCTTGTGCGGCTCCCAGAATATTGTCGCGATAACGTGCGACGCGTCCACCAGGTTCTTGACACCTTCATGGTGGAGCATGGCAGGACTCCAACACCTCAGGAAATTGCGCAGCGTACGGATATTCCTCTGGAACGTGTCGCGTGGAGCCTGGAGCATACCCCAGAGCAAATCTCTATCGATAACCCACTGCCCGGAAAGCAGTGGCCACTGCGTGAACTGCTCCCGGACACGCGTCTGACCAGCAGCCATGAGATGCTGGTGCAACGCGCCCTCCAGCGCTACACACAGGACGCTTTGGCATGCTTAACGCCGCGAGAGGCGGTCGTTATTTCTCGGCGTTTTGGCCTGGGTGACCGTCCTGTCGAGACATTAGAACAGATCGGCCGCGATTTGAATATCTCCCGTGAACGCGTCCGGCAGATCACGACAACAGCTCTGGATAAGCTCAAACAGCACAAAGCCATGCTCCAAGCATGCTTGGAGCAATAAGCCACCAGGATGTGGTCTAAAATCGTCAGTCTAGAGGCACGGAGTGATAGATCAGACACCAAGCCATAGGCTGTGCCATCTGTTGCCACTGGTACGGTATCTGCAATACTCCGGGTCCAAAAGACACAACCGCTGTCAGAGGAAGAATGCTGACTAGTTAACACTGTGTCGGCCGAGGTAGGACTGTATCTCGGGTGTGGTGGTGGGCTGACGACGCCCTGTCTGGCGCAGCGTGGGCGGATAGAAAATGCACCCATTAGAAGATCACACCTGTCACTATCTGGTAGTTTGATTCAACCCTACTATAAGGAAGAGTCCTCATGGTCGCCAGGATCCCCAGCCGATGAGTTGCGAGGGGAGTAACCCTCTCAGTCTGAGAGATACCATGCCTCCAACGCATCTACCCTAGAGGAGGGCGCAGACGGATGCCACCAGACGCCATACTGGCCCCGTCGTCTCGATGTCCTAGCCAGCCAAGAGCATGCATGGTGGGCGTGTGGCATGTCTTTTGCCCCTGACCACGTGTAGAGATGTGCATCGGGCATGTCTCATACCGCGAAGGCCGTGGCCCCTTGGTCACGGCATGCCTGTCCTGTGGATGTGCTCACGGTAGTCACAGGACAATCATGAGGAGGAATCTCATGGCAACAGAAGCGCGGGAAACGGCTGACCTCATCGGCAGTGACAAAGTGGAAGGCACAGCGGTCTATGATGCCAAGGGCGAGAAGATGGGGTCCATCGAGCGGGTCATGATTGAAAAGCGCAGCGGCCAGGTCGCCTATGCGGTGCTCCGCTTTGGCGGCTTCCTGGGCATCGGCAACGACTCCTATCCGATCCCCTGGGCCG
>Ga0081455_10008506_pt1 | contig 10661 bp, 10 predicted proteins | sample TabmetS3T2R1_FD_70207 | JGI IMG/M metagenome (GOLD analysis project Ga0081455, IMG submission 70207) | Tabebuia heterophylla rhizosphere microbial communities from the University of Puerto Rico - S3T2R1 | ecosystem: Host-associated > Plants > Roots > Rhizosphere ... | reverse complement strand
CCGCCGACATCCGCGCCGAGGGCGGCCTGGCCCGGAGGAGCGACCCGGACATGATCGAGGGCATCATCGCCGCCGTCTCCATCCCGGTGATGGCCAAGGCGCGGATCGGCCACTTCGTCGAGGCGCAGGTGCTCCAGGCGCTCGGCGTGGACTACGTGGACGAGTCCGAGGTGCTGAGCCCGGCCGACGAGGCCAACCACATCGACAAGTGGGCGTTCACGGTGCCGTTCGTGTGCGGCGCCACCAACCTGGGCGAGGCGCTGCGCCGCATCGCCGAGGGCGCCGCGATGATCCGCTCCAAGGGCGAGGCCGGCACCGGCAACGTCATCGAGGCCGTCCGGCACATGCGCAAGGTCGGCTCGGAGATCCGCCGGCTGTCCACCCTCGACGCCACCGAGCTGTACGCGGCGGCCAAGGACCTCCAGGCGCCGTACGAGCTGGTCGCCGAGGTGGCCCGGGAGGGCAAGCTGCCGGTGGTGCTGTTCACCGCGGGCGGCATCGCGACCCCGGCCGACGCGGCGATGATGATGCAGCTCGGCGCCGAGGGCGTGTTCGTCGGCTCGGGCATCTTCAAGTCCGGCGACCCGGCCAAGCGGGCCGAGGCCATCGTCAAGGCCACCACGTTCCACGACGACCCCGACGTGATCGCCAAGGTGTCCCGGGGCCTGGGCGAGGCCATGGTCGGCATCAACGTCGAGACCACCCCGGGCGCGCAGCGCTTCGCCGACCGCGGTTGGTGACCGTCGGGGTCCTTGCCCTGCAAGGAGACGTCCGCGAGCACCTGCGCGCGCTGGAGGCGGCCGGTGCGACCGCGGTGCCGGTACGCCGCGAGCGCGAGCTGGACCGCGTCCAGGGTCTGGTCATCCCCGGCGGGGAGTCCACCACGATGATCAAGCTCGCGACCACCTTCGAGCTGCTGGAGCCGCTGCGCAAGCGGGTCGCCGACGGCATGTGCGCGTACGGGTCGTGTGCCGGCATGATCATGCTCGCCGACCGGATCGTGGACGGCGTACCCGGGCAGGAGTCGGTGGGCGGGCTGGATGTGACGGTGCGGCGCAACGCCTTCGGCCGGCAGGTGGAGTCCTTCGAGGAGGACCTGCACCTGGACGGACTGCCGGGCGGCGCGTTGCGGGCGGTCTTCATCCGCGCACCATGGGTGGAGCAGGTCGGCGACGGCGTGCGGGTCCTCGGTACGGTCGAGGCCGGACCGTGCGCGGGTAGGATCGTCGCGGTCCGGCAGCGTGGCCTGCTGGCGACGTCGTTCCACCCGGAGCTGACCGGCGATCTGCGGGTGCACGGGTATTTCGTGAACATGGTGAGGGAGCACTGCTGACATGTCCGGCCACTCCAAGTGGGCCACCACCAAGCACAAGAAGGCGGTCATCGACGCCCGGCGGGGCAAGCTGTTCGCCAAGCTGATCAAGAACATCGAGGTGGCCGCGCGGACCGGCGGGGGAGACCCCGGCGGCAACCCGACGCTGTACGACGCGATCCAGAAGGCCAAGCGCACCTCGGTGCCGAACGAGAACATCGACCGCGCGGTCAAGCGGGGCTCCGGAGCGGAGGCCGGCGGCGCCGACTGGCAGAACATCACCTACGAGGGGTACGCGCCGGGCGGCGTGGCGGTGCTCATCGAGTGCCTGACCGACAACCGCAACCGGGCCGCCTCCGAGGTGCGCACCGCGATGACCCGCAACGGCGGCTCGATGGCCGATCCCGGCTCGGTGGCGTACCTGTTCAACCGCAAGGGCGTGGTCCTGGTGCCGCGGGCCTCGCTCAGCGAGGACGACGTGCTCGCCGCGGTCCTGGACGCGGGCGCCGAGGAGGTCAACGACCTGGGCGACGCCTTCGAGGTGATCTCCGAGGCCACCGACCTGGTCGCGGTCCGCAGTGCCCTGCAGCAGGAGGGCATCGAGTACGACTCGGCGGAGGCGTCCTTCCTGCCCAGCATGCAGATCCCGCTGGAGGAGGACGACGCCCGCAAGGTCTTCCGCCTCATCGAAGCGCTCGAGGACTGCGACGACGTCCAGAACGTCTACGCCAACTTCGACGTCTCCGACGAGGTCATGGAAAAGGTCGGCTAGCCCGCGAAGCTGAGCGAAGGCGCCCGTCCGCGTCTGGACTGAGGAGCGAGCACCCGGAGGAGCGCAGCGACGGAGGGTGGGAGCGACGAGGGAAGACGCGGACACAAGGGCGCCGAGCGAAGCGACCAAAGCAACACAGCTAGCCGAAGCGGCTCACCACGGCGACGACGTTGCCGGCGAGGTCGCGGACGACGTTGATGCCGAAGGCGCCCTCGGCGAAGCCCGGTTGCAGGACGATGCCGCTGCGGCTGCGACCGCGGACGCGGCGGCGGCCGGCCTGGACGCGCAGCAGGCCGGCGTCGACCGAGACCCGGCCGGACTGTGCGGTCGAGCCGAGGTGCCCGGTGAGCATCGGCTCCCAGGTCGGCGTCCAGTCCCACCCCTCGGTGATCCACTGGCTGTCCTGCACGATCCGCGCCTCGGCGTCGCGCATGTGTACCGGCGGCCTGGCCACGAACTCGGACTGGACGTGCACCTGCCACCGGCCCGGCGGCACCGGCACGGTCACCCCGTCCGGCGGCGACTCACCCTTGATCACGATGTACGGGTCGTCCGGGCGTACGGTCAGCGTGCCGAGGTTGTTCCACCCCGGGTGCCGGTCGTCGCGGCTGGCGATGACGCCGCGCGCCTTGGGCGTCTTGGTGACGACGGCCGCCGGGACCACCTCCGTACCGCCGACGCCGTTGGGCCTTCCGTTCTGCTTGCGCCGCTGCCGGCGCGGGCTGTGGATCAGGTAGAACCCGATCAGGATCGCGGCCGGCACGATGATCCACAGCGCCCAGCCCGCCTTCGCCGCCACGAGCAGGAGCAGGAGCGCGACGCCACCCGACACGATGTAGGAGAACGCCGTGTCGGACACATTCCCGAGTTTGGTAGCCATCGTCACCTACGGTACGGCCGCGATCTTGGCGTTGGACAGGTGCGACGCGCCGGATCCACCCGGGGGTGTGTCGCCGCGCCGGCCCGCGCCACCCGACCGGTAGGGTCTCGAACAGGTGTTCTGTCCGCTGCGGTCGGGGGAGGGGTGCGGTGCGGGTGCTGGCCGTCGACCCGGGGTTGACCCGGTGCGGCTGGGCGGTGGTCGAGGGCGATCGCGGTGGGCTGACACCGCTGGCGTACGGCGTCGTGCGTACGCCCAGCGGCGCGGATCTGCCGGACCGGCTGGCCGCCGTCGCCGACGCGCTGGAGGAGCAGATCGGCGCGCACGGCCCGCAGGTGGTCGCGGTGGAGCGGGTGTTCAGCCAGCACAACGTGCGCACCGTGATGGGCACCGCGCAGGCCTCCGCGGTCGCCGCCCTGGCCGCCGCGCGCGCCGGCCTCCCGGTGGCCCTGCACACCCCCAGCGAGGTGAAGGCCGCCATCACCGGCAACGGCCGCGCCGACAAGGCCCAGGTCACCACGATGGTGACCCGCATCCTCAAGCTGCCCACCGCGCCCAAGCCGGCCGACGTCGCCGACGCCCTCGCGCTGGCCGTCTGCCACCTCTGGCGGGCCCCCACCCAGGCCCGCCTCGCCGCCGCGGCCGCCGCCCGCACCACCCCCGACCCCACCCGCTCAGCCGGCGCCTGGGGCGGCACCCTCCGCCTGACCAGGGCACCCCGGGGGGTGGGGCGGTGATTGCGAGTGTGCGGGGTGTGGTGGTGGCGCTCGGGCCGGATGCGGCCGTGGTGGAGGTGGGCGGGGTCGGGCTGACCGTGCAGTGCGCGCCCGGCACGCTGGCGCGGCTGCGGGTGGGCGAGCCGGCGCGGCTGGCCACGAGCCTGGTGGTGCGGGAGGACTCGCTCACGCTGTACGGGTTCGCCGACGACGACGAGCGCAGCCTGTTCGAGCTGTTGCAGACCGCCAGCGGTGTCGGGCCGCGGCTGGCCCAGGCGATCCTGGCCGTGCTGCCGCCCGCGCAGGCCCGGCTCGCCATCGCCAGCTCGGATGTGAAGACGCTGACGCGGGTCCCCGGCATCGGCAAGAAGGGCGCCGAGCGGCTGGTGGTGGAACTGCGCGACCGGATCGGGCCGGTGGACGACAGCCCGGTGCCCGGCGCGGACGCCCTGACCCCGGTGCAACCGTGGCGCGACCAGGTCGGCCAGGCGCTGGTCGGGCTCGGCTGGTCGACCCGCGAGGCCGACGAGGCGGTCGAGGCGGTCGCCCCGCAGGCCGCCGGCGACCCGGACGTACCGGCCCTGCTGCGTGCCGCGCTGCGCGTGCTGGGGACCCGGTGACGGCGGCTCCCGTGCGTGCGGCTCCCGTGCGTGCGGACCCGACGCGGTGGTCCCGGTGAGCGAGACCTCGCCGGTCGCCGACCCCGACGAACGGGAGCTGGAGCAGTCCCTGCGCCCGCGCCGGCTGGGCGAGTTCATCGGCCAGCCGCGCGTACGCGAACAGCTCGCCCTGGTCCTGGAATCGGCCCTGCGCCGCGGCCGTACGCCCGACCACATCCTGCTCTCCGGCCCGCCCGGCCTGGGCAAGACCAGCATGGCGATGATCGTCGCCGCCGAGCTCGGCCACCCCATCCGGGTGACCAGCGGCCCGGCCATCGAGCGCTCCGGCGACCTGGCCGCCCTGCTGTCGAACCTGACCGAGGGCGACGTGCTGTTCATCGACGAGATCCACCGCATCGCCCGCCCGGCCGAGGAGATGCTCTACGTCGCGATGGAGGACTTCCGGGTCGACATCGTGGTGGGCCGCGGTCCCGGCGCGACCGCGATCCCGCTGGACATCGCCCCGTTCACGCTGGTCGGCGCGACCACCCGGGCCGGCCTGCTGACCGGCCCGCTGCGGGACCGGTTCGGCTTCACCGCGCACCTGGACTTCTACTCGGCCGGCGAGCTGGAACAGGTCATTACCCGCAGCGCCGGCCTGCTCGGCATCGCGCTGCGCCCCGACGGCGCCGAGGAGATCGCCCGCCGGTCCCGCGGCACGCCCCGGATCGCCAACCGGCTGCTGCGCCGGGTCCGCGACTACGCCGAGGTACGCGCCGAGGGGGTGCTGGACCGGCCGACCGCGCGCGCCGCCCTGCAGGTGTACGAGGTGGACGAGATCGGCCTGGACCGGCTGGACCTGGGCGTGCTGACCGCGCTGGTACGCCGTTTCGCCGGCGGCCCGGTGGGTGTGAACACGCTGGCTGTCGCGGTCGGTGAGGAGCCGCAGACGGTCGAGGAGGTGGCCGAGCCGTTCCTGGTCCGCGCCGGCCTGCTGGCCCGGACGCCCCGCGGCCGGGTGGCCACCCCGGCGGCGTGGCATCATCTGGGTCTGGTCCCGCCGAGCGGGGTGCCGGGCGAGGCGCCTACCCTGTTCGATACCTGAACGGAAAGTGCTCCAGCAGACCCCTCTCCCGGGGGTGCCTGGGCAGGAACTCTGTCACGGTGTCATCTCGTTGGCGGATCGTACGTACGGCGCGTGGTCTAGACTCCCGCGGGCCGTTTCCACCTGATTGCCTTTCGAAGGAACCCGTAGCTCGTGGATGTCCTCGTTCTGCTCCTGCTCATCGTCGCCGCGTTCCTGGTGCTCGTCGTGCTGCCGACCCGTGCCCGCAACAGGCAGGTCCAGGCACTGCACAGCATGCAGCGGAGCCTGGAGATCGGGACCGAGGTGATGACGTCCTCCGGCCTGTACGGGCGGGTGGTACGGCTCGGCGCCGACGACCTCGACCTGGAGGTGGCGCCCGGCGTGGTGACCACCTGGGCCCTGCTGGCCATCCGGGAGGTGAAGTCGCCGACCCGGGAGCCGGCCGCCAGCGACGTGCCGGACCTGGAGAACATCGACGAGGCCGAGCTGATCGGGTCCGCGGACGGCGAGGCCGAGCTGGACGAGGCCGACCAGGCCGAGCTCGACGCGCTGCCGGAGACCGAGCCCGAGCCGGACCCGGAGCCGGAGAGCCGGCCGGCGAAGGGCCGCCGCAAGCGTCCGGGGGCCGGTGCCGGCTGAGCGCTGGAGCCGGCGCGCCATACTGGACAACGTTCGACCCCGTGCCCGGGACCGGGCGCGTGACCTGAGGAGATCCGATACCCGTGGCCGCACCACAGGGACAGCTGCGTCCCGGCCGGTACCTGTCAGCGCTGCTGGGCATCCTTGCCGTTCTGTACGCGCTGGTGTTCCTGACGGGGGAGTCCAATACGCCCAAGCTCGGGCTGGATCTCCAGGGCGGGACGCAGGTCACCCTCCAGGCGCAGACGCCCGACGGGAAGCCGCCGACCAAGGAGTCGATGAACCAGGCGCGCATCATCCTGGAGCAGCGGGTCAACGGCGCCGGTGTCGCCTCCGCACAGGTGGTCACCCAGGGCGTTGACCGGCTCATCATCTCCGTCACGGGGGAGAACTCCGAGAAGGCCAAGCAGCTGTCGGCCACCGCTCAGCTGCTGTTCCGGCCGGTGATCGCCGCCTATCAGGTGGCGCCGAGCGCGGGGAGCACCCCGACGCCGACCGGCACGGCCACCCCGACCGGCACCGGGTCCAGCACACCGACCGGCACCACGAAGCCGACCGGTTCCGCCAGCGCCAGTTCTTCGGCCAGCGCGAGCTCGACCAACGGCCGCCCGGTGCCGCCGGTCGCCGCCGCACCCTCGGCCACCGCGACCACCCCGAAGGCGACCTCGACGCCCAAGTCCACCGCGACGCCGACCGGCACCCCGCCCCCGGACGCCTCCCAGCTCTACCCGGGCGCGACCCCGGAGCAGCTCAAGCTGCTGACCGCGCTGGACTGCAACCAGACCGAGAAGATCGCCTCCAAGCCGGACCAGGAGATCGCCGCCTGCGACCGCGACGGCAAGCTCAAGTACATCCTGAACAAGGCGCTGTTCGCCGGCACCGAGATCTCCGGCGCCACCGTGCAGGCGCCGGACGCCAACAACGGGCAGCTCGAGTGGTCGGTCAACATCGACCTGAAGAGCACCGGCAACCACATCTGGGCCGACTACACCGGCAAGCACAATGCGGTCGCCACCCCGAACGACCCGGCCAACCAGGTCGCGTTCACCCTGGACGACAAGGTCGTCTCGGCGCCGGAGATCCGCAACGTCATCAACGGCACCACCACGGTGACCGGCAACTTCAACCAGCAGTCGGCCACGGACCTCGCCGACGTGCTGAAGTTCGGCGCGCTGCCGCTGTCGTTCAAGCAGCAGTCGGCGCTGACGATCTCCCCGAGCCTGGGCACCGACCAGCTGCGGGCCGGGCTGCTGGCCGGCGGCATCGGCCTGGTCCTGGTGGTCATCTACTCGCTGATCTACTACCGCGCCCTCGGCCTGGTCACCATCGCCAGCCTCGGCGTCTCCGGTGCGCTGACGTACGCGCTGCTGGTGATCCTCGGGCGGCAGATCGGTTTCGCGCTCACCCTGGCCGGCGTGGCCGGCTTCATCGTCGCGGTCGGCATCACCGCGGACTCGTTCGTCATCCTGTTCGAACGCCTGAAAGACGAGGTACGGGAGGGCAGAACCGCGAGGTCCGCGGTGCCGCGCGCGTGGATACGGGCGCGGCGGACGATCCTGTCCGCGGACGCCGTCTCCTTCCTGGCCGCCGTGATCCTCTACTACTTCGCCGCGGGCGAGGTGAAGGGCTTCGCGTTCACCCTGGGCCTGTCCACGATCCTGGACCTGGTGGTCGTGTTCCTGTTCACCCACCCGCTGATCGCGCTGCTCTCGCGCAGCGCCACGTTCACCTCACCGCGGATCTCTGGTCTCGGCGCGGTCCGGAACAAGCCCCTCACGTCCGCCGCCGCGGCGTCCCGGTAAGGAGTTCAAGGCCATGTCGATCGCCGGTCGGCTGTACCGCAGCGAGGTCAACGTCGACTTCGTGGGCAAGCGCAAGCGGTGGTACCTGATCTCGGGGGTGCTGCTGCTCATCTGCCTGGCCAGCTTCATCGTCCGCGGCTTCAACTGGGGCGTGGAGTTCCGGGGCGGCACCACGTACCAGTTCCCCGCGGCGAACGTGCAGCTGGCCGACGCCGAGGACGCGGTCAGGTCGGCCGGGGTGTCGGTGGAGCAGCGGCAGTACGTCGGCAGCGGCGACCAACGCAAGGTGCTGGTGACCGCCGAGCCGACCACGCCCCAGGAGGACAGCAAGGTCAAGGAGGCGGTGGGCGCGCGGTTCGGCGCGCAGGCCGCGACCGACTTCAGCAGCAGCTCGGTCAGCTCCTCGTGGGGCAGTGAGATCACCCGGCAGGCGCTGGTCGGCCTGGGCGTCTTCCTCGTGGCGGTGTGCGCGTTCATCGCGTTCCGGTTCGAGCCGAAGATGGCGATCGGCGCGATCGTCGCGCTGGCGCACGACCTGCTGCTGTCGGCCGGTGTCTACTCGATCGTCGGCTTCGAGGTCACCCCATCCACGATCGTCGGCCTGCTGACCATCCTCGGTTTCTCGCTGTACGACACCGTGGTCGTCTTCGACAAGGTCGTGGAGAACACCCGCGGCATCCTCGGCGGCACCCGGCAGACGTACTCCGAGGCGGCCAACCTGGCGGTCAACCAGACCCTGATGCGGTCCATCAACACCTCGCTCATCGCGCTGCTGCCGGTCGCCGGCCTGCTGTTCGTGGGCGCGGGCCTGCTCGGGGTCGGCACGCTGAAGGACCTGGCGCTGGTGCTGTTCGTCGGCCTCGCCGCCGGTGCGTACTCCTCGATCTTCATCGCCACCCCGATCGTGGCCGACCTGAAGGAGCGCGAGCAGCGCTACATCGCGCTGCGCAAGCGGGTGCTGGCCAAGCGGGCGGGCACGCCGTCGAAGAGCGCGGCCAAGGTCAAGGTGGGTACGGCCGCGGAGCCGGCGACCGATGACGATCCGGACGTCGCCGACGAGGCGGCCGCCGCCAAGCCGGAGACGGCCCCGGTGGCCAGCTCCACGCCGCGGCCCGGTGCCCGGCCGCAGCAGCGCCGCCCGCAGACCCGGAAGAAGGGCGGCCGCCCGCAGGCCAAGCGCCGCCGGTGACCCCGGCTGACCCGGCCATCCCGGATGACCCGGCGGTGACTCCGGCTGAGCCGGTGAGCCCGGCTGGCCCGGTGAGCCCGGCTGGCCCGGTGAGCCCGGCTGGCCCGGTGAGCTCGGCTGGCCCGGTGAGCTCGGCTGGCCCGGTGAGCTCGGCTGGCCCGGTGAGCTCGGCTGGCCCGGTGACCCCGGGTGGCCCGGTGACCCCGGGTGGCCCCGGGTGACCCCGGTGACTCCGGTGGCCCGGTGACTCCGGCTGGCCCGGCTACTCCGGCGGAGGTTGCCGGGCTGGTCCGCGGGTTGATCCGGGACGTCCCGGACTTCCCGCTGCCGGGCATCCTGTTCCGGGACATCGCTCCGGTGCTGGCCGACCCGGTGGCCTTCGGTGGCCTGGCGCGGGTGATCGCGGACCGGCACGCGGGCGCGGTCGACCTGGTGGCCGGGGTGGAGGCGCGCGGGTTCCTGATCGCGGGCGCGGTCGCGGTGGCCGGCGGGATCGGCGTGGTGCCGGTGCGGAAGGCGGGCAAGCTGCCGGCGCCGACCGTGTCCGCCTCGTACGCGCTGGAGTACGGGGAGGCGACGCTGGAGCTGCCGGCGTCCTCGTTCGGGTCCGCGTCCCGGCGGGTGCTGGTGGTGGACGACGTGCTCGCGACCGGCGGGACGTTGCTGGCCGCGCTGGATCTGGTGCGGCAGGCCGGCGGTGAGGTTGCCGGGGTGTCGGTATTGATCGATCTGGCCGGGCTCGGGGGGCGGGACCGGTTGGTCGAACAGGGATATGACGTACATGCCGTTGTCACGCTGTAATTCCCTGTAAGCGCAGGGTTTGCGGTATGGCGCCGATGGAGGGCCGGCAACCGTGCGCAGGTCAGCGGCCGTACACTCGGAATTAGCACACCCCGGCGCGACCTTCGGGAGCGGCTCTGAGTTCAGACGTGGTACGGGCGACCCGGGAGGACAGTCCGGGCGGTTCAGGCGCCTCACGAGCGCGCGCCGCCGCAGCGACCGCGACTCCCAATGCAGGCATGCGACCAGCCGCCGAAGCGCCGACCGACCCCGGCGATCCCCCCGGGAATACCACGCCCCCCACCGACACCACCGATGAGCACACCCACCCACCGGTGCCAACAAACCCACCACCCCCCGAAACGCCAACCGCCCCCACCCCCCACCATCCCCCCAAGCCCGAGCCGGGCGGCGCGCCCGAGCGGGGGGTCACATCCGACCGGGGCAGCGCGTCCGACCGGGGCAGCGAATCCGAGCGGGCGGTCGCGTCCGAGCGGGGCACGGCGTCCGAGCCGGGCGGCGCGCCTGAGCGGGGGGTCGCGTCCGAGCGGGGCAGCGCGTCAGGGCGGGGGGTTGCGTCCGAGCAGGGCAGCGCCGCGTCCGGGCGACTCACCACCTCCGCGCCGGCCGCCTCTTCCGGGCCGGGTGCCGCCTCCGGGCCGGGTGCCGCCTCCGGGCCGGGTGCCTCCTCCGCGGTGGCCGCCGTGTCGGGGCAGGGCGGTGGCGTGTCTGGGCGGGCGGCTGCGGCTGGGGAAGGTGTTGCCGGCGCGCCGAATGTGAGTTCTGGGCGGGCGGCGGCCTCGGCGGGTGGGGGGGCTGCTGCGCAGCGGCCCAGTCCTTCGGGTAATGGCGCCGGGCCGGTGGCTGGTGGGGTGAGCGGGCATG
>Ga0081455_10008503_pt1 | contig 10664 bp, 9 predicted proteins | sample TabmetS3T2R1_FD_70207 | JGI IMG/M metagenome (GOLD analysis project Ga0081455, IMG submission 70207) | Tabebuia heterophylla rhizosphere microbial communities from the University of Puerto Rico - S3T2R1 | ecosystem: Host-associated > Plants > Roots > Rhizosphere ... | reverse complement strand
GTTGGAGAGGATGAAAATGACCCAAGAATTGCAGAAAGTCATTTAATTTGCTATGAATGCAAGAATATTCTCAGACACGAAGATAAGCCAGTCTATTTGAATAAAGGAAAATGGGTTCCTGAATTTCCTGGACGTGCTGATCGCGGCTTTTACATCAATCAATTGTATTCGATGCACCTTCCGCCATCGAATTTTGTAAAAGCGTATTTTAATAGCCTGAAAGACCCGACCGCTGAACAAGAATTAATGAATTCTAAGGTAGGAATTCCACATATTGTAGCTGGTGCGAGAATAACCGAGCCAATGTTGGAGTCTTGCATCGGAAATTATCGAAAATTAGACTTCAATCGTCACGGTTTGGTCACAATGGGTGCTGATATTGGTCGAAAAATTCATGTTGAAATTGATATGTGGGATTTGGGTGGACGTTCGGGCCATGACATCAATAGTTATGCTAATTGTAAAGTCATTCATCACTGTGAAATTGATGATTTTGAACAATTAGACAATTTAATGTTCCAATATGGCGTGCGATTCGCCGTGGTAGATTCGCAACCTGAAAAACGAAAAGCTTTGGAGTTTGCAAATCGTTTTCCAGGTCGCGTGAAATTGTGTCGATACCCGGTTGGCATCAATGGTCGTAACATTACTATAGCTTCAGATGAGGAAGCTGTTATTAATGTGGACCGAACCTCTTGGCTAGACTTGAGCTTAGGTCGCTTTAAGAATGGTTCGATTCGATTGCCAATGGATACTGGTCTCGATTACAAAAGCCACATAATGGCACAAGTACGAATCCCTAAGAAAGACTCAAACGGTAATCCCATTGCTCGTTACGAAACTCCAGGTAATCGTCATGACCACTACGGTCATGCTCGAAATTACGCTGAAATCGCATTACCTTTGGCATTAAGCTTTGGACAAGCACAAGATATATCCTGATGATGACTATACTCAATGGTGTATCAAAAATAATTGTACTCACGGTCATTGTCCGGAAAATTGTGAGCACCCACAACCTTTCATGGTAGGCAATGACCTTATTTGTGGACATTGTGCAATAATTGATAAGGTCAAAAGCGTAATGTTACCATGTATACCTGAGACATGCAATGAGAATCAGCTTAATAAGACATCCTGATTATACAGATAATGAAACAGATTATCTGAAATGGCGACTAACTGCTAAAGGTGGACGTGGTTTTATTGCTCAATATCTTACTCGATTCTCTAATCGTGAAGATTCTGACTCTTTCAAAGAACGAACAGCAATGAGTTATTGTCCTGCTTTCGCTAAGGCAGGTATCAATAAATTAAAGAATACTTTTTATTCACGGATGTCAGAAATTTTCCGAATTGATGGCCCACAAAATTATCAGGATGCTGTTGCTGGTAAAGATGGTGGAGTTGATTTGTATGGTTGTTCCATGAATTCATTTATGGGTCAAACCATACTCTTTGAACTCATGACTATGAAACGTGTAGGTATTTTTATTGATAAGCCTAATCTAGATGGCAATTTGCTCGCAGCAAATGCCAAAAAGCGACCATATTTGTATTATTATTGTACAGAAGATATTCTTACTTGGGATTATATTTACGAATCAGGTGAATATACCTATACTAATCTACTTTTACGCGATACAGAGTACGAAATAGACCCAAAAACTGGCTTAGTTACAGGAACTTACGAAAAATATCGTCATATTTGGCTTAGTAAAGACGATGGCAAAGTACATATTCAAATGTATTTGCCAAACACTCAAGCAAAACCTAATGAAGAACCTGTTGATACTCCATTAGGACCAGAAGTTATCCTTGATTTAAAGCGAATACCATTTGTTTTACTTGAATTACAAGAATCATTGCTTGCAGATGTAGCAGATTATCAAATTGGAATGTTGAATATTGCCTCAGCAGACATGAATTATTGCTTTAAGGCTAATTTTCCGTTTTACACTGAACAATATAATCCTGCTGCTGAAAGCATCTACACTCGTGGTATTGGTCGCCCTCCAATTAGCAATATTGACCCAACAACTAATAAAGCACCTGAAGAGGGTACAAGGGCTCCAGCACAACGATCAAACGATGCTGATGAAATCAAAGTCGGTGCAATGCGTGGGCGTCGTTATCCTACAAATACGGATCGACCCGACTTTATTGCACCGCCTACTGAGCCATTGCTTGCTTCAATCAAAAAGCAAGAGCAAATGAAGCAAGAAATTTTCGAGCTAATCGACATTGCTGCTTCAAATGCTCAACCTACTCATGCTTCTGCTGAATCAAAGCAGTTGGATGATCGTGGCTTGGAATCAGGACTTTCATACATTGGTCTTGAACTAGAATATGGTGAGCGTGAAATTGCTAAGATTTGGGGCATGTATGAAAATGCTGATCCAGCTACAGTAAATTACCCAACAAAATACACTCTTAAGAGCGATGGTCAGAAAGTTGCTGAATCTAAGACTTTGGGTGAAATTAAATCAGCAGCACCATCAAGAACTTTTTCCAAGGAAGTTTCAAAGCTTATTGCCAATACAATGCTTGGTGATAAGTGTAAGCCTGAAACTTTGCAGATTATTTACAAAGAAATTGATGCTGCAAACTTTGTCACCAGTGATCCTGATACAATCAAAATGGCACAAGAAGGCGGAATGGTAAGTGCTGTTACTGGTTCAAACGCTTTAGGATTCAATGGTGAAAAAGAAGTGCCAATTGCACAAGAGGAACACCAAAAGCGTGTTGCTGCAATCGCTATGTCTCAGGCTGCTGGTCTTGGTGCTGCTCGCGGTAATCCTGATGCCTCGCCCAATCCTAATAAAGATGCCGCCTTAGAGAAAAAGCCAATACCAGACCTTAATGGAGCAGCCAAATGACATTGCCACGCGATGGTATGCCCATCTTTCCAACACAGCTTTGGGATGGGCTTACCACGGAACGATTGAGTCATGAGGATTTTCGTGGAGCCGGACCAGCAACTACCGCGAAAATTATTGATGAGATTTTGGGAATCCAAAATTATTTGTCTAAAAAGTCAGTTACATTACCTCCTCTAAATGTCCTTCAAGGTAATGGAACAACTTATGAAAGTATTGTTTGTTATATTCAAGGTAATTGTGTTCAATTACAAATTCATAATGCTTCTTTTCCCGAAGACCCTCAAGGCTTTCAATTTGCATGGAATATTGATTTAAGTCAATATTTACCAATAAAAGATAATATCAATATGGTAGGTTTTTGTCTAGATAACACTGGTGGAACATTTTTACAAGCCTCGTTATCCTATTATCCAGACCAACAGTTATTAGTATATATTAATCCTGTTGGTACTAATTTAGTAGAGCCGCGAGACCTATTTAACAATTTTTACCTGATTTGAGGTAAAACGTGACTACTCAAAATTTGAATCCTGCATACCCACTTTTGAAAGTGGGTTTGTGTAAGCCAACTCGTGATTGGCTTACATCACGACCTGGCTATACATTTTATGGCCCAATGAATATCTTTGATTGTGGTGGTACTCAAAGCTTACTGCTTAATCGTTTTGGTGCAGAAGTAATTGAATGGCAGGGTGGTACAGAAGAATCTGCTTTGCTCTATGAAATTCCTGATCGGTTGCTTTACATTTATGATCCTGATGCAACCAAACGTAAATACTTACTTTTAACTAAATTACTAATTCAACCTGGTGGTAATACACCTTATCAACAAGATCAAGCACCATCTTGGATTATAGATAACGCTCTCACCAAACCGTATGATGATGCTACTGGCAAATGGAGTGGATCGTCATCAGTACCTGCATCAAGTGATATTCTTGCACAAACGACATATACAATAGGCAGTTGGCCACCTAATCCGCCACCACCGCCTGTTGCACCAATGCCTGCACCTGCAATGGGTAGTAAAATTCCCATTAAGACGACTGATTTTACTGATATTGATGGGTATGCACAATTTACTGCAAACCCTAATGGTACAATGGATTTCCAGTGTGTGGTTAATTGGTGGAGTCCTCTTAACTCTACATTCCTTGAAGTCTATTTTGATGTTCCTAATATGGCTCGTGGTAAAGCTTTTGTTTGTACTGGATTTAGTCCACTACAACCAATTGGTGGCAATGTCACTGTGAAAGTTGGCGATGATTCAATTGATTTCTTAAAGACAACGCCCTGGACTCAAGGCAACACTTATCTTTCAACATACATGATTTTTGAAGCAAGAAATCTTCAACCAATACCTGTTCCACCGCCGCCACCCTTTCAGGAGTGAAAGTGTCCGCAAGAATAACTCAACATTTTGTTGAAGTGATTTCTGCTGGACAAGGAAACGCCCGCCTTACGCAGGAATTCATTGAGATTTTGAATTCAGGAGAAGGCAAAGCTAGAGCGACTCAACAATTTGTTGAAGTCCTCAGTAGTAACAATGGTCCTGCACGTTTTACTCAACAATTTGTTGAAGTATTAGCGAGCGGATATTCACTCGCCCGCTTATCTCAACTTACAGTTGAGGTTCTAACAAAGGTGGACATCTAATGCTTTTGTTCATAGAAGGGTTTGATGCACAATCAACCTCACAATTAACAACAAATGGCAAGTGGAACGCATTGAACGGACTTTCAGTTGAAACAACACTTGCTCGCTTTGGAGTAGGACAAGCATTACAATCTGCTGCAAATTCAGATTATATTGAACGTAATATTGGATCAAACCTTGCATCAGGTGTTATAGGTGCTGCTTTCCGTGTAGCATCTGGTGTAAATACCAAAGTTACATTTTTTATTCTTTATGATGGATCATCAATACAAATAGCAGTTCGCGGAAATACTGATGGTACAATTAGTATTTTCCGAACAAATAACTCAACAACTCTTGGTACATCGACTTACACATTCCCGTTTGATACCTATTTCTACCTTGAACTTAAGTTCTTGATTAGCGATAGTATTTCTTCGGGCGATGTTAAGCTTTATGCTGATGGTGTTGAAATTCTAAGCCTCGCAGCTGCTACGGATACCAAGAATACTGCAAATGCTTATGTTACCAAGTATCGTGTTGGTGGTGATTCAGGCTTTGATAATAGTGGTATCAATCGCCGCTATCTTGATGACCATTACTTGCTTGACCTCACTGGTTCTGTCAATAATGCACCGCTTGGAAACGTGAGAGTACAAACTCTTGCACCAAGTGGTAACGGTAACTCAAGTGGATTAAGCGGAAGTGATGGAAACTCTGTTAATAACTATCAACAGGTTGACGATACTACCAGCAATAACGGCGATACCGATTACAATGAACATGCTACTGCTGGCACCAAAGATACTTATGCTTTTGGTGACACTAATGCTAATACAGGTACAATTTATGGCGTCCAAACTAATATGGTTGTACGTCGAACTGATACTGATGCAAAGACAGTTGCACCAGTTATTCGGATAAGTTCGACAGATTACGACGGAACAACTACTGCTGCAATTAATTCCAGCTTTACAACGTACACTCAATTGTACGAAACCAAACCATCTGACTCCACGGCTTGGACCAAGTCTGACGTTGATGGGGCAGAATTTGGAATGAAGGTGGTATCGTAACATGGCTTCCACTGCCAGAATTACTCAAGAATTCGTAGAGGCTCTGAGCAAGGGTAATGGGCCTGCCAGAATCACTCAAGAATTCGTAGAGGTTCTAGGCAAGGGAACTGGCCAGGCTCGTATCACCCAAATGTTTGTTGAAGTCTTGTGTCCAGCGTCCTCCAAAGCTCGTTGGACACAAGAGTTCATTGAAGTGTTGACTGATCCAGGCTTTACGACTTATGATCGTGATGCTGACAATACAATAACATTTTCACAAACTGCTACACCGGGACACTATCATGATGAAAGCGTCCCACAAACTCTTACTCTTACCTCTACTGCTAATGTTAGTCGTAATACTGATGTTGGCCAAACGATTACTTTTAGCGATACAGCAGTTAGTCAATTAGTTTTCAATAAAGGCTATTATCAAGATTTTGACATGACGCAAACTGCTATTGCAGGTTGGCGTCATGATGAAGAAGTTGATGATACATTGGTAATGGACCAGTTTGCTGGCCATCCAATTTTTGAAGAAGTCCCACAAACATTGGATTTGGACCAGGATGCTTCGGCAGTAAGAGCCAGGCATTTTTCAGCATCGTCAACCCTTACAATTGTACAGGATGTTGATGTTAGTGCTGACCATGATAGAATTGTTACACAAGGTTTTGTAATTAATCAGGCTGCTACTCGAACGATTTCACACAACCTGATTGTAAATCAGACTATAACATTTAGTCAGACTGCTGTTGGATTAACAGTTAAGCCAGCTTCCAACACAATTACATTCAGCCAAGATGCGACTTATACTGTTGGAAAGCATGTTCACCAGACGATAATTATTACACAAAGCGTTGGTATTGCCCTCACGATATTGAGAAGCATTCATACAGTGTTTCCAATGGGGCAAAGTGCAACAGCAGAAAAGACTTATCGTCGAACATTGACTGACACAATTGTATTTACTCAAGAAGCTTTAGCAGAATTAGTTCATGATGCTAGTAATATATTGGTATTTGCACAAGATGCTTCAGCATATTCTGCTAAGCCAGCTTTCAATACTCTTGATCTTGAAGAGCTTTTGATTCTAAGTAAATCAATTGGAACTCCAGCAGATCATACTGTTGATTTTGAACAATCTGCATTTGTTACTAAGTCTTATGGACTTTCGGCCACAAATGCTTTTGGAATGAGTCAGTTTGTTCATGGCGACCGTATTTTGATAGTAAGTGCAAGCAATACACTCACAATCCTACAAGATTTAGTTAGAACGCGAACACTTGAATCAGTTAATCAAAGCCTCACGATTTCACAGACTTTGGCGTGTCAAAAGCGAGTCACGCCTGACGTGGAACAGAGTTTCGAAATTACTCAGGATGTTCAAATTGCTTTGACCAAACAATTAGATATAAGTCAAACGCTTATATTCTTACCGAGCTTTGAAAAGCCAATTGGCAATGGTCAAACAGTATCAGTTCCAACTGTTCAAGTTGTCAAGGTTCATAAGATTGTAACCTTGCAAACTGATGATGCTGTAATAACTTTGCCATCACCTGAATTTGGTGATCGTGAGGCTTACGTTGACAAATTGAATATCAAGCGATCAATGAATGGTGTTCGTTACATTTACAAACGAACTGCACCAACTTCCAAGTTGGCTTATGACTTTGTAATGGATAGGATAAAAGCAATTGAACTTCGATCTTTCATTTTAGCAAACAATAGCAAGATGATAAGAATGGAGAATTGGAAAGGTGAAATCTGGATGGTTTTATTGACAAATAATCCATTCTCTACTACTGAGGAGGCTAGATGGGCAGGTAATTTAGGGAACAAATCCCGAGTCACCCTCGAATTTGAGGGAGTGAGAGTGAACTAATGCCTACAATTGATCGAACAGTGATTGATAGTTTTGGACCAACCCAAAGCACAATGGTTTGGAATGGTTCAACATTACCAATCTATGGTACTCTTGAGAAAGCTGATAATTATTTCGCATCCATGCTTGAAGGTCAATTATGGGCATACAAAGATCGTGATTTACGGATGCGAGCTTTAGTATCAGCAACAAAAAGAATTGATCGTCTCAATTTCATTGGCGAACAGGCAGATGCCGAACAGCCATTGCAGTTCCCAAGGGGCACGGACACCTTAGTTCCGGTGGAAATTGAGCAGGCTTGCTACGAAGTAGCATATGCTTTGCTCAAAGGGGTTGATCTTGATACTGAACGGGACAACCTTTCAATGACAGTTCAGGCTTTCGGTGGACTACGATCTGAACATGATCGGTCTATCGTACCGCTTTATCTTGCATCGGGAATTCCTTCAGCTACTGCTTGGGATTTACTATTACCTTACTTGCAAGGTAGGCGGGGATTACAAATGGAGAGATTGTCGTGAAGATGTTCAAAACATTTGCCTATTTTGATGGTGACTCTGTATCACCGCCACCACCTGCTTCGCCACCGCCACCGCCTACTCCTGGTGCAATTACATTTACACCAGAACAGCAACAGCATATTAATAAGCTGATGGCAGAACAAAAGCGAAGCATTCAGGATCAGAATAAAGATTTAATCAAGCAACTTGAAGACTTGAGGCAAAAATCCAGTCTGACTCAAGCCGAAAAAGATGAGCTTGATAATCGCATTCAATCCTTGCAACAGCAACACTTGACAAAAGAGCAACAGCAATCTGCAGAACTCGAAAAGCTCAATAAGAAGTATAAGTCTGATACTGATGCTCTCTCAGCAGAGGGTAAAAAGTGGCAGACTAACTTTAACAACATGCTTATCGAGAATGCAATTTTGTCTGGTGCTTCAAAGCATAACGCAGCTAATCCAGAACAGTTGCAGTTGATGCTTTCGAGTAAAGCTAAGGTGGTGGAACAGTTAGGTGATGATGGTAAGCCAACTGGCAAGTTTGTTGTCAAACTGCCAATGACTGTGGAAGATGCTAAGACAAAGCAACCTGTTCAAGTTGAATTGGATATGGTTGAAGCTATTGGCAAAATGCGTGAAGAAGAGCAACATGCCAATCTCTTCCTAGTAGATGGAAAACCAGGATTTGGTGGCAATAATGCCAACAGACCTGGGGTTAACGGTGCTTCACCGGATTTCTCAAAAATGTCGCCAGAGCAGTATAGTGAATGGCGTAAAAAGCAGAATCTTTCTGCTCGGCGATAATAATTCACAAAGGGAACTTCAATGCTTCTGAAAACGAAAGCGTATTTTGATAATCAAGTCGATCCGTTCATTCCTGAGTGGTGGAGTAATGAAACTCTCGCCATTCTTGAAGAAAACATGGTTGCGGCTCAGCTTGTGAATCGAGATTTTGAAAAGTATTTCAATCAGTTTGGTGATGTGGTTAATACTCGTCGTCCTCGCGAGTTCACCGGAAAGCGTAAAGCCAAAGGTGATGCAGTTACGACGCAGGACGCCATTGCAGATAACGTCCAGGTGACTCTGGACCAATGGTGTCACGTTAGCTTCTTCATCGACGACCTTGAGAATACGATGTCGATGGCAGATTTGATTGCGACTTATGCACGGCCAGCAGCAGTTGCTTTGGCTCGCATGGTCGATCAAGTCGTGCTTGGTCAATATCCTCGATTCTTGCCCAACGTGGCTGGAAAGCTCAACGGTGTAACTTCCTCGAATATCAAGGATTACATCATTGATCTTCGCCAAGTCATGGATGAGAATAAAGCGTATGAGGCAGGTCGCAACTTGATCCTTACCGCTAAGACGGAAGGTGATTGCTTGCGTCCTGAGTGGTTCACGTCAGCCGACAAGGTTGGCGACAATGGTACGGCTCTCCGTACTGCAAGTCTTGGTCAAAAACTTGGTTTTGACTTCTACAAAGACTTGAATATGGGGAACGTGTCGGTTGGTAACACGATTCGCTCTTTCCAGATCAACAATGCTGCGGGGTACGCTGTTGGCGATACCGCGTTGACTGTTGACACTGGAACGGGTGAAATCACTGTTGGTACTTGGGTTGCCATTGACGGTATCCCGTATCAAGTTACCGCCCGCACGGGGACTGCACCCACGACTGCTATTACCGTAACTCCTGGACTCATCCGGGGTGTTGCCGATAATGCAGTTGTGACAGTGTATACTCCTGGTGCTGTGAACCTTGTTGCTGGCTATGCAGCTGGTTGGAACAAGGAAATCGTGGTGGATACCTTCACGGTAGCACCGCGAGTCGGCCAGATTGTTACCTTTGGAACCAACACCACGAATAAGTATACCATTATTCAGGTGAATGGAACCACTGGTATTACGCTTGATCGTTCATTGGCTGCTGCCATTGCGAACGATGATGCCGTGAATATTGGTCCTGCAGGAGCATACAATCTTGCAATCCACCGTGATGCAATCACGTTGGCAATTCGCGGATTGGCTCCAGTGCGTAATGGTGCTGGTGCGCTTTCTGCAACGCTCAATAATCGTGGGCTTTCGATGCGTACCACGATTAGCTATGATGCTGATTACCAGCGTCATAAGTGGACGCTCGATTTCCTGGCCGGTATCCAAGTCCTTGATTCTGACTTGGGTGCGGTTCTTCTTGGCTAAAATTATAAAGCTCCCGGTGAAAACCGGGAGCTTTTAAGGAAGGGCATGAACACATATCACGTTCACCGCCTATTGTATAGTTTGAAACGCCAATGGGGAACCAGTTTCGATTACTTTCAAATTCTCTTGAGTGAAGTTGATGACCGAACTGGTACGAGGCGTATTCAGCGAGAGCTTTTGAAGCTCTCTGCTGTATTATTGCCTCAAAATCAGATTCGTAAATTCATTCAAGATATTGGTTATTTGGCAGCAGATAAAAACTTCACCTATGGTGGATTGAATGATTACAATACACTAACTATTGTAATTGATGCAATGGATTTACCGAAAAACTTTCAGGTAAATTTGAATGGGTATATCAATTATAATGGAAAGCGTTATGAACGAGTATCATTCAGTAATTTAGCAGAAGCTGCATATATTCTAATAGCTCGTGGAGTAGAGGGAGCATATAAGTATGGTCGTCTTGAAGAGACCTGCTTTAATGAGCTTCAATTCCAGGAGGT
>Ga0081455_10008502_pt1 | contig 10665 bp, 10 predicted proteins | sample TabmetS3T2R1_FD_70207 | JGI IMG/M metagenome (GOLD analysis project Ga0081455, IMG submission 70207) | Tabebuia heterophylla rhizosphere microbial communities from the University of Puerto Rico - S3T2R1 | ecosystem: Host-associated > Plants > Roots > Rhizosphere ... | reverse complement strand
CTCGGCTGGACACCGCCTGTCGCAACCCAGGATGGGCTCGCTGCCTTTGCGCGAACCGCGAGTCAAGCCGAAGAAAGGAGTGGTCGACAGATGTCCATTCTTTGAACCGTTTAGCGTACGCTGCTCTGCGCCCTCAGCGAGCCACTCGTTCCCCTCCTCGACTGTCACGCCCGCTCGCCGAACGGGCGGCCTGCACGTGTAACAACTTGCCGCCACATACGCTCAAATGGGCCAACTTGAGGATACTCGGGCTGAAGCACGCCAAATACTGAGAATCGACCCCGGTTCCACGATGGTGAAGGTGCTCGACAAGCCGTACCTGGACCTGACCAGCACCATGGGCCAGGGCATCCTGGCGTTCCTAAGTGCGCTCGCCCAGGATGAGCGCGAGCAGATCGTGAAGCGGGCGCAGGACGGGAGGAAGGCCGCCAGGGCGCGCGGTGTCCAGTTCGGCCGAAAACCAAAGCCGACCCAGCATCAGCAGGCAGAGGGCCGCCGGCGGCTCGAGACCGGGGAGGCGGTAAGGTCCATTGCCCGGGATTTTAATTGCCATCACGCCATCGTCGCGCGGCTGCGGCTGGCTTAGGTCCGCAGGCGATTTCGGCGACTGTCCGAGCAGCGCGCCGATGTCGGTGATACCCCAACAAGTGGCCACGACGGCCGGCGGGCGGTTCGGGGCGGTAGAGTGCCAGAGAACTGCCCTGAGCAATTGCAGCAACGGTGAACAGGGATGGGGGCATGCCTTTCCGTCAGTTACCGGAGCGAACTGACAGAACGGCTTCACGTTCTCACTTTGTACAGAAGACGCATTTCGGGAGAGTGGTGGAGCGGATTTCGGCCCTCTTCACTTGACTTTGTCGAGGCGGGGCGTCCACTGAGAGCACATTCGGGATTTTCCCGCGACCCTGTCGCGCCATAGCCCGGGGGGACGAGAGCATGAACGGCAGACTGCGTTTGACGCTCCCATTGCTGTGCGCCCTGCTCACGGGCAGTCTTATCTACCCAGCGGTCGCCCAGACCAAGCCAGAAGGGGAAATGCGCTGGGCGCTCTACGTCACCGTGGCGCCCGCCTGGTACGATCCTGGTGAGTCGGTGGTCGGTGTCATTACGCCGTTCTGGGTGCTCTACGCCCTGCACGACGCGCTCGTGAAGCCAATCCCTGGCAATCGCTACGGCGCGAGCCTCGCCGAGTCGTGGACCGTCAGCCCGGATCAGACCGCCTATGAGTTCAAGCTGCGCGAAGGGCTGAAGTTCCACAATGGCGACGCCTTCACCGCTGAGGACGTGAAATTCAGCTTCCAGCGCGCCAGGGCGGCGCTGCTGCACGAGAAGGTCAAGGAGGTCGTGATCGTCGATTCGGCGCGCGTGCGCTTCGTGCTGCACGAACCGTGGCCCGACTTCATGACCTACTACGGCACCTTCGCCACGGGGGCGGGCTGGATCGTGCCTAAGGCCTACCTGGAGAAGGTCGGCCCCGACGGCTTCAAGAAACACCCGATCGGCCTCGGCCCTTACAAGTTCGTCAGCAGCACGCCCGGCATAGAACTCGTGATGGAGGCGTACGAGGACTATTGGCGCAAGACGCCGTCGGTCAAGCGCCTGGTCTACAAGAGCATCCCGGAGGCGACCACGCGGCTGGCCGCGCTCAAACGCGGCGAGGTGGACCTCGCCTATCTGCTTGATGCGACGTTGGCCGAGGAGGTCAAGCGCGATCCCAAGCTCAAGCTCGCGTTCTCGGGCGGCATCGGGACGATGTATCTCGACTATCTGGACATGTGGGATCCGAAATCGCCGTGGGCTGACCAGCGCGTCCGCCTGGCCGCCAGCCTGGCGCTCGATCGCAAGGCGATCAGCGAGGCCGAGACCTTGGGCGCGTCGCCACCGACCGGCAATGTCGTACCGAAGAGCTTCGAGTATGCGCTGCCGCTCGAGCCCCATCCCTACGATCCGGCGCGCGCCAAGAAGCTGCTCGCCGAGGCCGGCTATCCCAACGGCTTCGATGGCGGCGATCTCTATCCCTGGCCACCCTATTTCTCAACCGGCGAGGCGATAGCCGATTATCTTGGCGCGGTCGGCATCAAGACGCGCGTGCGCACCATGGAGCGCGCTGCCCTCTACGCTGCCCTGGCGACCAAGAAGCTTAAGGGAATGTGCATGTGCGTCGCCGCGGTCTATGGCAACGCCTCGTCGCGACTATCCGAGATCGTGCCGGCCGACGGCGCGTTCGCCTATGGCGCCTTTCCGGATCTGGACGATCTCTACAAGCGCCAGAGCCGCGAGAACGACGCCAAGAAACGCGGCGTCATGCTCAACGAGCTGCAGCAGGCACTGTACGACCGCGTACGCTTCGCGGCGATCTACGACTACATTTGGGCGAGTGGGGTCGGGCCTCGGGTGGAGGACCCGGCGCTGATGAAGATCGATCCCTACCCGTGGTCGGCGCCGCTCGAGGACGTGCGTCTCAAACAGAACTGAGGAGCACCGATCCGACACGCTTTTCCTAATGAAAAGCGCATCAGTGTGCACACGAGCCGACAATCGCATTCTCGTAAGCGTAGCGTTACCGCGTCCCGGAAGTATGTTCTAGGGCTTCACCAAGCCAGCCTTGGCGGCAACGTCAGCCCACTTTCCTGTCTCGTCGGCGATGTACTTGGTAAACGCAGCGGGCCCACCCTGCAGCGGCTCTATTTCCTGCGCGCGGAAAGCATTGATCACCGCTTCCGACCTCAGCGCTTGCGCGATCGCCTCGGCGAGATGGTCGCGGATCGCATCGGGTGTGCCGACCGGAGCCAGCAAACCAAACCAGATGGAGGTATCGAAACCGGGCAGCCCGGACTCGGCAACCGTTGGAAGATTGGGCAGGCTTCGACCTCTGGCGCTGCTGCTCCACGCGAGCGGCCTCAGATTTCCGCCTTCGATTTGCGGCAGCGCGGTGGAAGCCGGCGAGAACATCATGTGCAGTCGCCCGGCAATGAGATCCTGCATAGCTTGCGGCGAGCCTGTGTAGGGTACGTGCACCACGTTGATGCCAGCCATGCTCTTGAACAGCTCCGCCGACAGGTGCAGCGACGTGCCAGCTCCGGCCGAGCCATAATTCAGCTTTCCGGGTTCTGCCTTGGCGAGCGCGATCAACTCCTGGAGGGTGGTTGCCTTCACCGAGGGGTGCACAACCAAGATATTGGGTAGCGAACAAAGGAGCGCGATTGGTTTCAAGTCGCTCTTGAGATCTATGTTCGATCCCTTCACGCTGCTGCTGATGGCGTTTGCCACTGAACCCAGGAAGAGCGTGTAGCCATCTGCGTCGCCCTTAGCGACGCTAACGGCTGCGGTATTGCTGCCCGCGCCAGGCCTATTCTCGACGAAAAAGCGCTGTCCCATCGTTCGGCTCAGCTCCTCGCCGACGATGCGGGCGGCCACATCGGCCGCGCTACCGGGCCCGAAGCCTACGACAATTCGCACCGGGCGCTCGGGATAATCCGCCCACGCATATGGGCTCGCGCCGAGCATCGCCGCACCGCAAGCAAGCGCAATGAACCCCCGCCGCCTCATCGATCGCCTCGCTAGAGATGGGGAGGTGCAACTCTATCACTTCTCCATCCTCTCCGCATGCCCATGCTTGGGCCAATTGCTGCGTCGCAATCTCTGCCAACCACCAATGTCTCAGATGGGTCCAGCAGGTTCAGAACGCCTCGAAATATTCGCGGTGCTCCCAGTCGGTCACCTCGGTCTGAAAGCGGGCGATCTCGGCATCCTTGATCGTCAGCAGGTATTCGACGAAGCCAGAACCAAGCTTCTCGCGGAAAAAGGTGTCGCCCCGCAGCGCGGTGACGGCCTCGCCAAGACTCTTAGGCAGGAACTGGGCTTTCATATCGTAGGGTGCATCCGCGGACCGGCCGGGATCGAGGTGGCGCTCTATGCCGTCGAGGCCGGCCAGCACCTGCGAGGCCATGTAGAGGTAGGGGTTGGCGGCGGGTTCGCCCACACGGTTCTCCAATCGCGTCGCGGTATCGCCGGTGCCTCCGAGCACGCGGACCATGACGCCGCGGTTGTCGTGGCCCCAGACTGCGCGGTCAGGGGCCAGCGAGTGCGAGCGAAAGCGCTTATAGCCGTTGAGGGTCGGCGTTGTGAACACGGACGCGGCGCGCGCGTGCGTGAGCAGACCGCCAAGGAAATGACGGCCAACGTCGGACAGAAGCTCACCCTGGTGGCTGGCCATGAAGGCGTTGGCCCCGGTCTTTCGGTCGATTAGCGACTGGTGCAGGTGCCAGCCTGACGACATGACGTTGGGGATGAGCGGCCGGCACATGAAGGTGGCGTGCAAGCCATGCCGGCGGCAAATCTGCTTCACGGCGCTGCGGAACAACACCATGGTGTCCGCCGGTTCCAGGCCGCGAAGCGCCTGAAAGGTGAATTCGCACTGGCTGGGACCATACTCGCACTCGACCGAGCGAAGCGGCAGGCCGAGGGCGACAATATCGCGGCGTATGATCTCGACCACCGGCTCGATCTGGTCGAAGCGCAGCTCGGACAGATACTGGTAGCCGTGGGTGAGGATCGAGACCCGCGGCGGTAGGCCGGGCTGGCCGGACTCCTCAACCGCCATGCGGTCGGATTCCAGCCTGAAGACGTGGAACTCGACCTCGAGGCCGACCAAATATTCGTAACCCGCTGTGGCGAGGTGCGACAGTCCGCTTCGGTAAATATCGCGGGTAGCATAGGGCACGGGGCGGCCATCCGGGAGATAGACATCGGCCAGCAGCCAGCCAGTCTTGCGCGCCCACGGCAGGACACGGAAGGTCGACGGATCCGGAAGCATCAGCACGTCGCCGGCACCCTCGAAAGCTTCGAGGCCGAGGCCGCCACCAGTTGTCCACACCGGAAACACCGTGCGGTTTGCGGTGTCCTTGGCGAACAATGAACTAGTGATACTGCAGCCGTTGTGGAGCGCGTTAGCCGTTTCCGCGGCCATCAGTGTCTTACCCCGCAGTAGCCCGTGCTGGTCGGCGAAGGCGACGCGGACGACTTCGAGCCCCTGCTCCTCGACCAGCCGGAGGGCGCGGGCCGCAGCGTCCGTCTGCTGATCCGACCACGGGGCGAATCGCTCGACAAAAGTCATGTGGACCGCCCGCCTACTCCGCCGCGTGGACCGGCCACTGCGCCCCCTCCCGCCTCCGGCGATCGGTGTCGGTGGCGTATGTCGCCATCGTGTCGTTGGCACTGATGCCGTCGATAGTGAGGGGGCCACGTAGGTGCGTCGCTTCCTCCGCACAGACGTCCAGAATGGGCCGCTCGCCCTTCTTCACTTGCTCAATCGATTTCCTCAGCAGGCGGCGGTAGGCTGATATGGCTTTGTCGGAGGAGCCCAGGTGCTCGCGCGTGCGATCCTGAATGCGCCCTTGGCCTTCAACCGCCCACTGGTCATGCACGTTGATATCCTCACCCATGCCCGTGTAGGTTTTGTGCTCCTGCTCGTGTGGGTCGAAGCCGTAGTCGTTGCTCCGGTTCTTCTTCGAGCGGTAATCGGGCAGCTCGTACACCTTGAGGCGCTGTGCCCGCATCTCGGTCTTGTCCACCGGTTTACCGAAGCTGGTGAAGACTGTGTACCAGTAGCAATTCTCGTCATCGACCGGCACGTGCCACTGCGTCAGCATCATCTCTTGGCTCAAGGGGATGCTAATGGCGTGCGGGAAGATCTGGTTGGTGACGCGCAAGTGGGTCTTGCCATTGCCGAGGTCGCGGGTGGTGATGATCTTGAGGCCGTAATCGGTGAGCTCCACCGCGATTAAGGGCCGACCGTGCTCCCGCATCACCTGTGTCATTGGCATGTCGCTATCGGTCGACGCATCGCGGAACTGCTTGCCGTAGGCCCTGGAACGGTCCTCGTCCTCGAAGAACTGGTGCAGATAGGACGCGTGCGCCGGGTCGATGCCGACTTCTAGCGCTTGCAGCCAGTTGCACTCCCACAGACCCTTGAAAGCAAACGTGTAGGCGTCCGGTGCCACGAAGCAGTCGAACGCCGGAAACGCTGGCGCCTCGCCGGCACCCATGTAGGCCCACAGCACGCCGCTCTTCTCCACCACCGGATAGGCCTGCTGCCTGATGTTGCGGCAAAGCGGGCTGCTCACGGGTTCCGCCGGGGTCTCCAGGCATTGGCCTGTCACGTCGAACAGCCAGCCGTGAAAAGAGCAGCGCAAGCCCCCGTTCTCCCGTCGACCGAAGGCAAGGTCCGCGCCGCGGTGCGGGCAGTGCCGGCGCAGCAGGCCGTAGCGGCCCTGCTCGTCCCGGAACAGTACTAGATCCTCGCCTAACAGCCGCACGGGCTTCACAGGGCGCCGTTCCGCCAGCTCCTCGACAAGCGCCGCCGGCTGCCAATAGCGGCGCATGAGATTGCCGCAAGGCGTCCCAGGAGCAATGCGTGTGATGAGATCGTTTTCTTGCGCGCTCATCATGGTGGTATCTCCAGCAAGGGTCCCCAACATAAACGCGGAAACTGCAGAAGCACAACCGACAGGTCCAGGGTGGTCGCTAGGAGGCCAGGGGACGTCAAGTTCCAATCCTGCTGCCGAGGATGTCGGATGCGGGTGGCATCCCGATCAAGGTGCTGAGCGCGTCTGAAAGGGGCCGGACAGAAGACTGCTCGACTAGGTCGCCAACCTTACCTGCTTCGTGCCAGCAAGAGACTCGTGCAGAGCAGCAAGCCCGTAGTCGGGTGTAAGCATCCGTCCAAGACGGCGGGGTAGTTCCAGTTGATGGTCGTGTCCAGTTTGTTTCTGCTGAGCGGCGCCGGACCTGGCTCAGGCGGTGATGGCGCTGATCTGCTGGTCCATTGCGCCTCGTCTAGTACTCAATCTCCTGGTCATCGACTACATCCAGCTCCTGTCCGGCTCGAGCCGGCGCGCGCAGGAAGGCCGCGTGCAGAAGGTGACCGAGATCACCACGGGCCTCAAGGCCTTGGCGAAGGAGCTAAACGTTCCAATCCTGGCGCTCTCGCAGCTCTCGCGTCAGGTGGAAAGCCGCGACGACAAGCACCAGCTCTCCGATCTCCGCGAATCCGGATCGATCGAGCAGGATGCCGACGTCGCGCTGTTCATCTTCCGCGAGGAGTACTACCTGAAGAACAAGGAGCCGCGCCCCGGCTCAGAAGAGAGCCGCCGGGCGCGGGCGGTCAGCTGCGCGATCGAGATGCCGCCGGTCTCGTCGATGTAGAGGGGGATCGTCTCCATCCCGCGCGCCATTTGCGCGATGCGGTCGAAGTCCGACGGATCGATCTCGCCGCGAAGGATGCGGTAGGAGGGGAGTTCGGTCTGCTCGGAGATGATGCGGGTCGCGTGCTGCTCGGCCGATATTTCCAGAGAGAAGAAGCCGACCGATGGCGCCGTCTATGGTTTTCGTGCGGCCGTCGGGGCTCAAATCGCCCCGCCCGGGCTTTTGCGACATCCGGGCATCGTGCCGCAACGCGCTTTCCCAGAGCAGCGTTTGCTTGCGGTAATTTCTGCGGCAATGCGCGAATCCACTCCGTAGCGTTTCCAGTTCACTCCGGCACTCCGGCTTTGCGCATCGCGTCGAAAAAGAGTTTGTTATCCTTCGCGCGTTTGAACGGCATCAGGGGACGCAGCGTTCCGGAAATCGTGTAGTTGGGCTGAAGTTGCAGGATCGCTCGTACCTCTGCGCGCGCTTCCTCGATCTGCCCCAATTGCACATAGGTCACAGCGAGCCAGGCGCGCGCCGGCCGGAATTTCGGCGCGCGGCGGACGCTTTCGAGCACGAGCGGCAGCGCCTCCGCGTACCGCTTCAGCATGCAGTGGGCAAGTCCCAGAACCAGCGATGCTGGAGGCGGGTAAAATGGATCGCGCCGGATGTAATCCTCGACGGCTTTGATGGCGCGCTCCGGGTGCCCGGCGTAGACGAGGGCATAGGCGAACCTCCAGTTCACATCATTTGGATTGAGCGCAACCGCCTTTTCAAACGCGGCGATGGACTCCTCGTGCTCACGTCGCCAAATGAGCACATGGCCGAGGTTGCTGTGCACCATCGGAGAGTTCGGATCGAGCTGCACGGCTCTGAGCGCGAACTGGAGCGCCGTATCGAGAACGGCGCGATTGACCAGGTCGCCATCGAGCGGATTGATGAAGGCCGACACGTAGGTCTCGGCCATCAGCGCGCAGCACAGACCGTAGCCTGGGTCGATGGCCAGCGCTTGATCGAGAAGACGCCGCGTCTGGTAAAGACGGTCGACCGAGAAGGACGACAGGAAATTTGCATAGGTCGCGGCTGCCTGCAGATAGTAGTCGTAAGCTTGCAGGCTTCCGGGCGGCTTGGTGCGCGTGCGTTCGACTTCGGCCTTGCGGACACGCGCGGCGAGAATCGTCACGATCGTACGGACGACGTCGTCCTCGACGGCAAAGACATCTTCCACTTCACGATCGTAACGCTCGGCCCAAAGGTGGGCGCCCGTGGCCGTGTCGACGAGTTCCGCCGTGATGCGGACGCGGCTGCCGGAACGGCGGATGCTGCCTCCGAGCGCGTACCGGACGCCGAGCTCGCGGCCGACTTGCCGCATGTCGGGAAACCTGTCGCGGAACTGAAAGCTCGAGTTACTCGCGATCACCAGCAGTTCGGAGAAACGCGAAAGCTCGGTGATGACGTCGTGCGTGACGCCGTCGCTGAAATAGCTCTGGTTTGGGTCGGCGCTCAGGTTTGCAAACGGCAGCATGGCAATCGACGGCTTGTCGGGCAGGACGGGCGCATCCGCAGCGGTTGCCGCGCGGCTTGATTGCTGCCGAGTAGTGTCCGTGGCCGCCGGCGGCGGGGATGGAGCCACGGTTTGAGCCAAATCACAGCTGTCGACCGGACCGACAAATTGGTAGCCACGCCGCGGCAGGGTGCGCAGAAGCTGATGCCTGTCGTCGCCCAGGGTGCGGCGGATCTCCTTGATGCATTGGGCGATGCTGTCGTCCGTCACAATGACGTCAGGCCATATTGCCTCCATAATCTCGTCGCGCCCAACGACGCGCCCAGCGTTCTGGACGAAATATTCCAGCAACGTGAAGGTTTTAGCGCGGAGCTGCCGCTCGACCCCTTGCTCCATTAGGACCCCGCGGCCGAGGTCCAGGACAAAGCGGTCGAAGCGGTAGACCGCCCCAGACGCGGCAGGCATGCAAGCTCCATGGGCGGCTTGATTTCATGGAAAATTCAGACGGATTTCAGCGCAGTGTCAAGACTTGAGGGGCGCTCGTGCGGTTTGCTCTGCGGCGTCGGTACCCTTGTCAGCGCGGGTGTTCGCGCGAGGTTCGCAGGAGGAGAACATGCCCATGGCAATGCGCCGCTGTTTCGACCATCGCAGCTCCATGCTCCGGTCTTTTTCACCCACCGAGCGCACCACATATGCGAAGTGGAGGCGCGGCGTAGCGGCTTTCTACACATCGCTCGCGCTTCTGACCGTGATCAGCGTCGCCTATTTCCACTACCGCGGTGATGGCACCCAAAAGCAAACCGTGAACCTACGCCCGCTGCAAATCAATTGAGGCGCAGCGGCGGCAGTGACGGAAGTAACCAATCATTGCGTGTGCCGACATAGGTGCCCGGAGATGATACCATGAACACCTGGGACGCGATCGGTTACGTGGCCTCAGCGTTGGTGCTCACAGCCTTTGGCATGAGAAGCATAATTCCGCTGCGCGTGGTCGCGATGTGCAGCAATGTGGTGTTCATCATCTACGGGCTCGGGTTTGACCTGACCCCTATTTGGTCCTTACACGCTGCATTACTTCCAATGAATGCATGGCGTCTGATCCAGACGCTTGAGGTGGAAAGGAACCTTCAGGCGCTTCGTCAGACACGTGACGTGATGACAAACCGCCTGCGAGCGTGCTTGAGCAGTTAGGCTGCTCGAACTATTCAGCGCCTATCCACCCGCGCCAACTGACCGCCACCGCGCGCATAACCCCGCCGGAAACGCCTGCCGCTTACGCGGAAGCTGTGGTTGGCACATTCTGCTCGCTGCCTCCGTGAGAGGCATGAAGTCCTGCCGGCAGGTATACGCAGTGTCGCAAGAATCGTCGACAGGGGTTTCGCCGGTATGCGCTCAAGCTCGTGCGATGGATCACGTAATCGCGCCGGCGTGAGCTTCAGCGGGAGCCCCAACTTGCGCAAGCAGCGATGTGTGCGGAGACTTGGTTGCAATGCGTTGCGATTTTTCTTCTCGATCACACTCGGCCGGCCCGATATGTCTCGCTATCTCACGTTTGTGCGCGAGCCGCGCGCAATCGCGGAGCAGCTCGAGGAGCTGCGGTGACAGCCTGGCATAGCGATCCTTGCGCCCTTTGCCTTGCTCGACGCGGATCAACATGCGCGGGCTGTCGATGTCGGTAATCTTCAGCGCGACGACCTCGGATACGCGCAGGCCGGCACCGTAGGCGGCCGCGAACATGGCCTTGTACTTCGGTCCAGGGGCCGCTTCGATCAGGCGCGCCACCTCCTCTGAGGTCAGGATCACCGGGATCTTGAATGGGTAGAACATGAACTTAGAAATATTAGCCGCATGGATTCCAGCCGTAGACTTCTAGCATGGCTTGATAATCCTGAAGAAATTATCCGGGAAGGGGGTCGTAGACCGAGAGCTGATTGAAGGTGACGAACTTCCCGCGGTTCTCGCTAGCAACGGGT
>Ga0081455_10008501_pt1 | contig 10665 bp, 8 predicted proteins | sample TabmetS3T2R1_FD_70207 | JGI IMG/M metagenome (GOLD analysis project Ga0081455, IMG submission 70207) | Tabebuia heterophylla rhizosphere microbial communities from the University of Puerto Rico - S3T2R1 | ecosystem: Host-associated > Plants > Roots > Rhizosphere ... | reverse complement strand
CACACGTAGACGCCGCGGCGCTCGGCGGTTTCGACCACGACCTTGGGGCCGTCGACGTGGCAGGTGATCACGTCCGCGCCGCTGTCGACGAGGCTGTTGGTGGCCTCCGCTTCCTTGACGGCCATCGACCAGTCGCCGGTGAAGATCACCTGCGCGGTGATGGACGGATCGACCGAGCGGGCACCCAGCGTGTAGCTGTTGATGTTCAGCAGCACCTGGGGGATCGGCTTGGCGGCCACGAAGCCGAGCTTCTTGGTCTTGGTGGTGTGGCCGGCGACGATGCCGTTCAGATATTGGCCCATGCCGATGTAGCCGAAATAGGAGCCGGTGTTCGTCGGGTGCTTGTCTTTGCTCCAGAGGCCGCCGCAATGGCGGAACTGCACCTGCTTGTACTTCTCGGCCATTTTCAGCATGTGCGGATCGAAGTAGCCGAAGCTCGTCGGGAACAGGAGCGGCGCGCCGTCGAGCTCGATCATGCTCTCCATGGTCTTTTGGACGTCGATGGTCTCGGCGACCTTCTCTTCCTCGATGAGCTTGACGCCCGGCATGCCCTTGATGGCGGCGGCCCCCTCCGCGTGCGCCTGGTTGTAACCATAGTCGTCCTTCGGCCCGACATAGATGAAGCCGATCACCAGGTCCTTGGCCGCGAAGGCCCTCCGCGGCAGCCCTACGGCGCCGGCCACAGCGGTGGCGCCTGCTCCCAGCACGACCTGACGACGCGTTGGACGAAATATTTCCGGCATTTCGGACATGGACCCCTCACAGTCTGGAAAGCGACGATTGCGGCGAATGCCGCGCGGGGCCGAGCAAGCGACATGCCAGGGAATTTCGATTGCGATTCCAGCGACCGGCGCTCCATTGCCGCCGGAACGGCCATCAATGTGTATGCAATCGCCGCCAGTTGACTAAGTTTTGGGCAGAACTCTCGCAGACTCGCCACGAGGTCATCCCGGCCGAAGCGGCGCATTTTTTGATCCGTCGCGAGCGTAGTCCGCGACGGATCAACAGACTTGGCGCCGCGAAGAGCCGGGACCCACTCCGTGAAGCGGATGCAGGCACGAGTGCCAGAACTCACGACAAATGAATCCCACCGCCATGGCCTTCATCGATGTCACGGCATGGATCCCGGCTCTCGCTTCGCTCGGCCGGGATGACGCCGAGGTTGCCTCACGCGCTTTCGCTCGCCGGGGCGACATCGCGGCTTGACGCTCTGAGGCCAGCCGCTAGCCTTTTTCAAGAATGATATCGAAAGACGGCGGCGCGGGCGCGGATCGACCGTCGCAGCAATAAGGGGCGAGGCATATGAGCTACGAAACCATCACTTGCAACATCGACGGCACGGTCATGGTCGTCACCCTCAGCCGTCCCGACAAGCTCAACGCCTATACGAGCACCATGGGCGGCGAGATCGCCGAGGCGTTTCGGCAGGCCGATACCGACGACGCGGTCCGCGCCGTCATCGTGACCGGCGCGGGCCGGGCGTTCTGCGCCGGCGCCGACGTGTCGGGGGGCGCAAAGAGCTTCGACATGTCAGGCCAGCACGGCGCAAGTGTCTTCGGCAACCGCCCGGCCAAGTCTGTCGCCCGCACGGGCAGCGGTTTCGTCGAGGCCATCTTCAATTGCCGCAAGCCGTCGATCGCCGCCATCAATGGGCCGGCCGTGGGCGTGGGCATCACCATGACGTTGCCCATGGACGTGCGCATCGCCGCCAAGGGCGCCAAGATCGGTTTCATCTTTGCCCGCCGCGGCCTCGTACCCGAGGCGGGCAGCGCCTGGTTTCTCCCCAAGCTCGTTGGCCTGCCGCAGGCGCTGCGCTGGTGCATGTCGGGCCGCATCTTCGAGGCTGACGAGGCCCTGCGCGGCGGCCTCGTCAGCGAGGTCACAGAGCCTGCCGAGCTGCTCGGCCGCGCCAAGGAGGTCGCCCAGGAGCTGACGTCCGAGACGTCGGCCGTCTCGGTGGCGCTCACCCGGCAGATGCTCTGGCGCTTTGCCGGCGCGCCGGACCCCTTCGGGCTCTTGGCCATCGATGCGCCGATGTCGATCGAGCGCGGCGCCAGCGCCGACGTGCGCGAGGGTGTGCAGTCCTTCCTCGACAAGCGCCCGCCGTCATTCCCGGGCAAGGTGTCGCAAGACATGCCGAGCCAGTATCCGTGGTGGTCGCAGAGCGAGAGGGCGTAGCGCCAACGGCTGCGCAATCGCATGAAGCTTTTCTATGCCCCGCAGTCACCGTTCGCGCGCAAGGTGCGCGCCGCAGCGATCGAGCTCGGCCTCGATGACCGCATCGCGCTCGAATACGCCGAGGTGGTGCCGGGCCAGCCGGCTGCCGCCTATGCGCAAAGCTTCAACCCGTTGCGAAAGATTCCGGCGCTGGTCACCGATGCCGGCGAGACGCTCTACGACTCGACGGTGATCTGCGAATATCTCGATGCGCTCGGCGGCGGCGTGCTGATCCCGCGCGATGCTTCGCGGCGCTGGCGCGTGTTGACCCACCATGCGCTGGCGCAGGGCATGTGCGAGTCGATCATCCTCATCCGTTACGAGACGTGGCTGCGGCCGCAGCCCCTGCGCTGGCCCGTCTGGGTCGACGACCACTGGTACAAGATCCGTTCGGGCCTTGCCTGGTTCGACGCGAACGACGACGCGCTCGCCGAGCCTGTCAATCTGGCCCATCTCGCGCTGGGATCGGGGCTCGGCTATATCGACTTCCGCTGGCCCGAGAACGGGTGGCGCGCCAAGTTCCCCAACGTCAAGGCTTGGTTCGCGCGCCTCGAGCAGCGGCCGTCGTTCGCCCGAACGAAGCCGGAGCCACCGCCCACGCAGCAAGAAGGAACGAACCGTTAGGCCGATCCTTCAAGAGTGAGCAAGTGCGTTTAGCGAGTTTTTCACCGCGCGGTGCTAGTTCGGTGGCATGACGCGCACTTCTCTTATGGCCGCCGCGCTGGCCCTCGCGCTCGCGGGGTGCGGCGAGGATCTCCCAACGGGCGATCCGGCAAAATCTACGCAAATGGGTCAGTTCGGCGAAACCCTGCCGGCGGAGGCCGCGCTCGGTCCCAGGGATACGAAATACTGGTTCCGCAACCTCGTGTCCGACTACGCCGAGCTCGACTTTAAGGACAAGCCCGCCAAGGTCGAGCTCGTCAACGGCATCTACGGCTGCAAGTTCGATCCGCCCGGCGCCGGCGAGAAGGTCGTGCTCATCTCTGCCAAGGAGGTGCCCACGAAGGCGCCCGTCTTCACCTTCACGCGAGCCGAGATCGCCCAGCGGGCCGAGGCCTTTGTGGCGGAGTGGAAGCGCCAGGGCGTCGATCCGGGAACCGACATCGAGAACACAACGGATGGAATGCGCCTCGCCGAGGTGGTTGTCACCGACACGTCAGCACCGCTCTATCTCGTGCTCGGCGGTCCCGCCAAGGTGTTGTGGAACTTCCACGTCGCCGAGGGCGTGAAGATTGCGCGCGTTGCTCTCATCGCCGATCGCGACGCGGCGGTGACCAATGTTCCGGCCGGCGTGCCCGTGAGCCTGCTCGGCGGCCAGCAGGCCGAGAACTGTAAAGCGATTCCGTTCCGCCGCCCGACGACGCGGTGGGGCATCAATGAGCGCGCCAAGTCCGACGCTGCCGCGAGGGAGGCCCTCGACAAGCGCCACATCGCTCACTCCAATTTCGACAGGTGGTTCGAAGCGAGCTTCGTGGTCGACAGCGAGTCGGTGGGGATCGGCGCCGACGTCGCCAGCAACTTTCTCGTCGGTCCGCCGCCCACCTCGCTCAAGCAGCGCATACCTTATCGAGCGCTCGCCGGGTCGCACATGAAGATGAGCCAGCCCGACCACTTCGTCGTCGGATTCATCGCCGACTACAAGGCGAAGAACGACCAGCTCGTGCGCGCGCAGGCCGCGCGCCTCGTGGGCGGCAACCTCGCCTCGCTCAATCGGCAGTAGCGCGCGACAGAACGCCCTTCGGCCTCAGGCCGCGCGGGCCGGGGCAGCCTCGGGAACCGGCCTCTCGCGTGCAGCCACCTTTGTTGCCAGCAGCTCGCCAAGATGCTTGTCGATCTGTCCGATCGCGTTCGGGTCGGCTCCGAACAGCGCAAGATGCCCATCGATGGTTTCGACCGGCCTGAACTCGGCGTCGGGAATGAGCCGCCACTCGGCCTGGCAGTCAGCCGGCGGGAAGAACATGTCCGACGACATCGGCATCACGAAGGTCTTGGCCTTGATGCGGCCGAGCGCCGCCCGCAAATCGCCGCCCGTCAAGCGGCTCACGTCGCCGCGCTGCCACTTCCAGGCCATGCACAGGAGATCGTTCGGATCCATGACGCTGAAATAGGCGTACATGAAGTTGGTGATGAAATCGTCCATGGACGAGAAGCCGAGCGCCTTGTGGCGGTTCTCCTGGAAGAACTGGGTGCTCCAGCCCATCACCGCCCACATCTTGGCGTGGCGCAGCAAGCCTTCGCGCACGTCGACTGACGACGCGTAGAAGCCCTTGTTGTAGCCGGGGTCGGACGTGATGGCGTCCACCAGCGTCTCGGTGAACAGGAAGTCATGGGCGGTATTCTTGGCCGTGCCGGCAATGGGCGCCGCGCGGTCGACCATGTCGGGGTAGCGCACCGCCCATTCGTAGGTCTGCTGCGCCCCCATCGAGCCGCCGACAACGAGCGCGAGGCGGTCGATGCCGAATTTCTCGGTCAGCAATTTATGCTGGGCGCGGACATCGTCACCGATGCGCACACGCGGGAAGTTTGCCATGCCACCCGGCGCCGGCGTGTTGTGCGGCGAAGTCGAAAGGCCATTGCCGATCTGGTTGACGACGATGATGAAATACTTGTCGGGATCGAGTGCGCGGCCTTTGCCGATGAACACCTGCTCGAGGATCTTGTTGGTGCCCGAGTACCAGGTGGGGACCAGAATGGCGTTGTCCTTGGCGGCATTCAGCGTGCCGAACGTCGCGTAGGCGAGCCTGCAGCCGCGGATGGTGCCACCTTCCTCGAGCTCGAGATTGCCGATGTCGAAGAGCTCGTAAGGGCCGTGGACGTCCTGCGAATAGTAAGCGTTGTCGATCACTGTTTCCTCCTGATTTTGTGCGAGTTGGGCGGGCGATGGCCGTGGGCTCCTGCCCGCCCCAGCTTCATTGCGAGGGCAGGCTAAGCCAACAAGAATCCCTCGTAGCCTTTGGCCGCGACCTCGTCGCATTTCTTGCGGTAGCCGCCGACGCCCTCCGGCCCCAGATACGGCAGGAAAGCGCGCGGCTTTCCGGGGATGTTGGCGCTCATGTACCAGGAGTTGGCGGTGGGCAGGAGAGTGGTGTTGACGACCTCGTTGACGTGGGCGCCCCACTGATCCTGCGCTTCCCGCGTCGCCTCGATGGTGGTCTTGCCGGACTTGCGCATGCTGTCGATGCAGTCGGTGATCCACTCCACATGCTGCTCGATCGCGACCGGCATGTTCGTCAGCACCGACGGGCTTTGCGGGCCGGTGATGGCGAAGAAGTTGGGGAACCCGGCGACGGAGACGCCGAGATAGGTGTGCGGGCCGTCGGACCATTGCTGATCCAACGTGCGGCCGCCGCGGCCCTTCAAATTCAACGCCTTCAGCGGGCCGGTCAGCGCGTCGAAGCCGGTGGCGAACACGATGATGTCGACTTCGTATTCCTTGCCGCCCGCCTTGATCCCCTTCTCGGTGATCTCCTCGATGCCCCCGTCAGCTGCGGCATCGACCAGGAGCACGTTGTCCTTGTTGAACGTCTCATAATAGTTGGTGTCGAGCGGCTGGCGCTTGGTGCCATAGGGATGGTTCTTGGGAGTGAGCTTCTCGGCCACCGCCGGGTCCTTCACGGTGCTGCGGATCTTGCGCTTGATGTAGTCGGCGCAGATATCGTTGGCATCCTTGTTGAAGAACATATCCTGGTAGTTGGCCAGCCAGAACGCGAAGCCGCCGGCATCCCACTTCTTGTCGAACTCGCGCTCCCGCTCCTCGGGGGTGGCTTCCAGCACCGATTTCGGAATGAAATAGTGCTCCTGGCCGAAGAAGGATTCGCGGATGCGTTTGACGATGCCGTCGTAGTCGCCCTTTCGCGCCTTCACGATTTCCGGATCGACCTTGCCGTTGCGCGCGGGCACGCAGAAGTTGGGGGTGCGCTGGAAGACGGTGAGCTGCTTGGCCTGCTGCGCGATCTCGGGAATTGCTTGTACGGCCGTGGCGCCGGTGCCGACGACGGCCACGCGCTTGCCCGTAAAGTCGACGCCGGTCTGGGGGAAGCGGCTCGTGTGGTACCACTGGCCCTTGAATTTCTTCAGGCCCTTGAACTGCGGCATGTTGGTGGCCGAGAGGGTACCCACCGCGGCGATGAGATAGCGCGCCGCGATCTCTTCGCCCTTGTCGGTGCGCACCTTCCAAAGGTTGGTTGCTGCGTCGAATTCGGCGCCCGTGACGCGCCGGCTGAACTGGATGTCGCGCTTCAAGTCATGGCGCTTGGCGACATGCTCCAGATAGCGCAGGATCTCGGGCTGCTCGGGATAGCGCTCCGACCATTCCCAGTCCTGCAGCAGCTGCTTGTCCCAGGTGAAGCAATAGATGTAGGCGTCGGAATCGCAGCGCGCGCCGGGGTAGCGATTCCAGTACCAAGTTCCCCCAACAGTGTCGCCCTCCTCGAAGACGCGCACCTTCAGTCCCAATTTGTCCCGCAGCGACTTCAGCATGTGCAGGCCGGAAAAGCCCGCGCCGATCACGACAGCATCAAAATCTTGAGTTGCGCCAGCCATGTGTTCCTCCGACGAGTTCTTGTTGTTTTGGACGAGAGAGTGGCTCGGTACTCCCGAGTGCTTTCAGGCGAAACGCGCGCCCGACGGCCGTCGACCCATCTCGCCTGATTGGAAGAGCCCAACCGCAAGCCGATGGCGAAGGCCGGGAAGAGCGCACGCTAGCACGAGCCGAGCATCTAGGCGAGCAACTGCGTCCTCAATGTGTCGACGCGCGTTGCGAAGGCGCGGCTGCGTTGAGCAGCGTCAATCCAACCGCGCGGGGCCCGCGAGGAAGCGCTGCCAGCCGGGCACAGGGGTTGCGACGCCCATGATTGTGCGCAGGCCGGCAGAGTGGTGGCGCGGGGAGAGATGTCGCGGATTAGAGGCGAGCCGGCAGCTCACTCCGCGCTGATTGGGTCGATGATGTTCTTGACCTGCGATATGCGATTGGCTGGGATCCCGGCCGCCTTGGCGTGCGCGGTGACGGCAGCCTCGTTCTCGGCGAGATAGACGCAGTACACCTTGTCGTCGGTGACGTAGCTCTGCACCCATTGGATCTTCGTTCCCATGGTTTTCAGGACGTCGCGCGACTTTTGCGAGATCGCCTTGAGCTCGCTCGCGCTGAGCTTGCCGGCGCCCGGCACGTCGCGCTCGATCACGTATTTGTGCATTGTTCCACCTCCTAGGGTTTGCGTGAGGGCTGGCAGCGGCAGGGCCAGGCAGGCCAGCACAAGGGCTAGTCGCGAAACGGTCATTTGAACCTCCGAAGCTGACTAATCGCGCCTCTCCTTGCCGGCCGATCGTTGGAAAAGCCGTTGTCGCCAGCGTAGAAAAGTGAGGGTCGTCACGTTGAATTTCACTGGCTGGCGCTAGTCCCGACGGCGGGGGCAGAACCGAAGGCGTTCAGCCATGACAGACAACGAGCCGCCGCACATCCGTGTGCTGGGCAGTCTTGCCGTACTCCGCGACGGGGCCAGGGTGCAGCTGCCACCGTCCAAGAAGACGCGGGCGCTGCTCGCCTATCTCGCCGTTACCGGCCGTGCGCATAGCCGCTGGCGCCTGTGTTCCATGCTCTGGAATGTCCCACACGATCCGCGTGCCGCACTGCGATGGAGTCTCACCCGCCTGCGGCCGCTCGTCGATGACCCCGACTGCCGCAGGATCACCGCCGACCGCGACAGTGTCGGGCTCGACCTTCGGCAGGTCACGGTCGACATACTGTGCTTGCGCGCCGCGGCCCGGCGCGGCATCGAGTCCATGTCGACCGATGCACTGCGTCACGCAGCGGAGGCGCTGGAGGGAGACTTCCTCGAAGGGCTCAATCTGCCTGACTGCCGCGAGTTTCAGAGCTGGTGCACCGGGGAGCGGGAAGAAACGCAGCGGCTGCGCGTCAAGATCCTGAGCGCCCTGATAGCCCGTCTCGAAGGCGCTCCCGACGAGGCCCTGCCGTACGCGCGGACACTGAGCCTCATCGAGCCGACAGGCGCGACAGCCCAGGCTACGCTCGTTCGATTGCTGCGTGCTGCCGGCCGTGAGCGTGAGGCGGACGAGCACCTTAAGCGAGCGCAGCGGCAACTGGTCGGGTTCGATGTGGCGCGAACAAGCGTTCCGCCGGAAGGCTCGCAGCGATCTGCCGTGGTCGATGAACGCGCCCAGAACAATGGGTACGCCTTGATGCGGGCCGCGCTGTTGCGCACGCCGGCCAGCAACTCGGTGCGTTTTTGCCGGACGTCCGACAATGTCCGGATCGCCTATGCCCGCGTCGGCAACGGTCCACCGTTGGTGTGGGCGGCGCATTGGCTGAGCCATCTCTCGTTCAACTGGGAAAGCCCGGTCTGGCGCCACTGGACGGAGGAATTCGCCAAGGACCGTTGCTTCATCCACTACGATGAACGCGGCAACGGTCTTTCCGATTGGGCCATGCCCGAATTCACCGTCGACGCGTTCGTTCGCGACCTCGAAGCAGTGGTGGACGCGCTCGGCCTCGACCGCTTTGCACTCATCGGCAGCTCAAAAGGTGGCCCGACGTCGATTGCCTACGCGGCGCGCCATCCCGAGCGGGTGTCGCGTCTCGTCCTCTATGGCACGTTTGCGCAGGGCTGGCGGCTGCAGGGCGATCCCGCACGAATCGAGCGGGGCGAGGCGATGATCGCGTTGATGCGGCAGGGCTGGGCGCTGGACAATCCGGCGTTCCGCCAGGTCCTGACCTCGCTGTTTCTTCCCGATGCCAACCTCGAGGAGATGAGCTGGTTCAACGATTTGCAGCGTGCTTCCGCCTCGGCCGAGAATGCCGCGCGGCTGATGCGGTCGCTCGGCGAATTCAGCGTCCTCGACCTCCTGCCCGCCGTCGAGGCCCCGACCCTGGTGCTGCACTGCCGCGACGACTGTTCGGTGCCCTTCGCGCAGGGCGAGTTGATCGCCAGCCGCATCCCGCGCGCCAGGTTCGTTCCGCTCGAGAGCCGCAACCACATCCTCTTGCCCCGTGATCCCGCCTGGAGGAGCTTCGTCGGCGAGGTTCGCAGCTTTCTTAGCGAGAACGCCTGGGCACCGCCCAACGCGCGGCGAACAGGAGTGGACTTAGGCGTGTTCGAGCGCCAACGTTGAGCCGCACGCAGGTCGTTTGGAGAGGGTAGTGTCGATCGAGCAGCTTGCTGGCGCAGGTTCAACCGACGCCTCGGCGGACCCGCCTGAAGCCGTCGTCGCGTTCTGGCGCGACGCCGGGCCAAGTCTCTGGTTCGCCAAGGACGAGGCCTTCGACCGGCGCTTTCGCGAGCGCTTCCTCGCGCTCCACGAAGCGGCGGCGCGGGGCGAGTTGATGGGTTGGCAGTCAACTCCGATTGGCGCGTTGGCGCTGGTGCTGCTTCTCGACCAGTTCCCGCGCAATTCGTTTCGCGGCGACAAGCGCATGTACGCGACCGACGCGCTGGCGCGGCAGGTGGCGGACGCCGCCGTCGCGGCGCGCCACCACCGGGCCGTCGATGCCAACCTGCAGGTCTTCCTCTTCCTGCCGTTCGGGCATTCCGAAGACATCGCCGACCAGGAGCGCTCGGTAGCGCTGATGCGAGACCTGGGTCATCCAGATCTCCCGCACGCCGAACGGCACCGGGACATCGTCAAGCGCTTTGGCCGTTTCCCGCATCGCAATCCGATCCTTGGGCGCACTATGACGGCTGAGGAGCAGCGCTACCTCGACGAGGGCGGTTACGCGGGATAGCTGCCATGGTGTGCCCGGCGCGGGTTGGCTATGCTGCGCAAAGCCAGTTGAGCCGAGGACACCCATGAACCTGCACGCTAAGCCCGCCGAGGAGCGCGTGGCACCGGCGCCCGAGCCTGCGCCATCGCCGATCGCGCCGGATTGCTCCGGCATGGATTTCTATGCCGCCGATCGGGGGCTTCAGGACCTGCTGGCTCTCTACTTGCCCGCCGACGTGCGCGCCAAGCTCACCCCGCATTTCGCGCGTCTCGGCGCTCTCGCTGGCGGCCGTCTCGACGAGCTTGCCCGCGCCGCCGACAAGAACGGCCCAGTCCTTCACGCGCGCGACCGTTTCGGCCGCGACGAGGACTGGATCGAGTACCACCCCGCCTATCGTCAGATGGAGGAGATCGCCTTTGGCGACTTCCAGTTCCATGCCATGAGCCATCGTGCCGGCGTGCTGGGCCTCGATGCGCCCCTGCCTCCAGTCGCCAAGTACGCGTTTCAATACCTGTTCGTGCAGGCCGAGTTCGGGATCATGTGCCCGATCAGCGTCACCGACACGTCGATCTATCTCATCCGCAAGTATGCGAGCCCCGAGCTCAAAGACTACCTGCTGCCCCGCATGCTCTCGGGCGATCTCGCCGTCATGTGGAAGGGCACCCAGTTCATGACCGAGAAGGCTGGAGGCTCGGATATCGGCCGCGTCGAGACGGTGGCGCGACATGAGGGCG
>Ga0081455_10008500_pt1 | contig 10665 bp, 8 predicted proteins | sample TabmetS3T2R1_FD_70207 | JGI IMG/M metagenome (GOLD analysis project Ga0081455, IMG submission 70207) | Tabebuia heterophylla rhizosphere microbial communities from the University of Puerto Rico - S3T2R1 | ecosystem: Host-associated > Plants > Roots > Rhizosphere ... | reverse complement strand
CCGCGTACCGCCGACCGGTCGGCCGCCCACGATCCGCCGCGCAGCACCTTGTACTCGTCGCCGAAGAAGACCTCGGAGTACTCGCGGTACGGGAAGGCGACGAAGCCGGGCGGGCGGGTGAAGTCGCTGGCCGTCCACTCCCACACGTCGCCGATCAGCTGGTGCACGCCGAGCGGCGAGGCGCCGTCCGGGTACGAGCCGACCGGCGCCGGCTGCAGGTAGGTGCCGCCGAGGTTCGCGCGCGCCGGCGTCGGGTCGTCGTCGCCCCACGGGTAGCGGCGCGATCGCCCGGTGGCCGGATCCCAGCGGGCCGCCTTCTCCCACTCGGACTCGGTCGGCAGCCGCTTGCCGGCCCACCGCGCGTACGCGTCGGCCTCGTACCAGCACACGTGCTGCACCGGCTCGTCGCCGGGCACCGGCTCGTCGACGCCGAAGCGCCGGCGCCACCACTGGCCGCCCTCGCGCCGCCAGAACAGCGGTGCGCTCAACCCGACGTCGACGCGATGCCTCCAGCCGGGCGGCGCCCACCAGCGCGGGTCGTCGTAGCCGCCGTCCTCGATAAAGGCGATGTAGTCGGCGTTGGACACCGGCGCCGTGTCGATCCAGAACGCCGGGGTATGGACGCCGCGGGCCGGCCGCTCGTTGTCGAGCGCCCAGGGCTCGACGTCGGTGCCCATGGTGAACGTCCCGGCCAGGACGAGTACCTCGGCCGGCCGGCCGTCGCTGCGCGGCGGGCGGGGCGGCGACGCATGCAGGGCCGGCGCCCCTTCGCGCAGCTGATGGGTGGCCATCATCGTCTCGTCGTGCTGCTGCTCGTGCTGGATGATCATGCCGAACGCGAAGCCCTGGTCGACGAGGCGACGGCCTTCCAGCGCCGAAGCGGTCAGCACGTCGAACACCTTGTTGCGCACGGTGGCCACGTAGTCGCGGGCCTCGTTCGGGCCGAGCAGTGGCAGCTGCGGCCGGTCGCTACGCGGGTGCTGGAACGCGTCGTAGAGGTTGTCGATGTCGGCCCGCACCGGCTCGCGGCCGCCGACGTCGCGGACCAGCCAGAGTTCCTCCTGGTTGCCGATGTGCGCGTAGTCCCACACCAGCGGCGACATCAGCGGCGAGTGCTGGCGCACCAGGTCGTCGGTGTCGACGGCCTCGGTCAGCGTGTCGCTGCGCTGCCGGGTGCGGATCAGCTCGTTGGCTATGTGTTCCTTGAGATTCACGAATTCTCCCAATCGTCAGCGGGCCCGCGCCCGCGCAAGGTGTATCGCTCGGCGAACGCGGCGACGCGGTCAGTGATCCGGGCCGGCTGGTCGACCAGTCCGTCCATCGCGACCTCGGCCAGCCGGCGAGCGGCCTGGCCGAGCTCGATGTCGGACATGCCGAACCGGGCCGCGTCGACCCACCGGTCGGCGACCGGCTCGACCGCCGCCCGGGTCCGCTCGCGAACGGCCGCCGTGGCGGTCAGCGACCAGACGACGGCGGCCGGCACGACCCACCCGTCGCCGGGCTGGGCGTCGAGGTAGCGCACCTCGAAGTGCCCGGTCGCGCGCACCGGCGGGAACAGCGTCGTCAGGTGGTAGGCCAGGTCGTCGAAGGTGGGCGCGGGCGTCACCGCCCCGGCGATCCACTCGGCGAACGTCAGCCCCGGCGGGGCCGACCACGACGCGCCGTCGCGGCGGATGCACAGCAGCGGTGCGTCCAGCGCGTAGCGCGCGTACGCCTCGCGCGGGTCGGCCGACGGCGGTGGCGCGGCCGTCCGCGACGGGTCGATGTCCAGCCAGGCCGCCTGCCGCGCCGACTTCCACCCGGTCGGCCGCCCGGCCAGGACCGGCGAGTTCGCGAACATGGCCAGCAGCGCCGGCCCGGCCGCGTGCAGGGTGTGCCAGCGATCGACGAACGAGTCCGCCCCGGCCGGTTGGCCCGCGTCCAGGCTGGGCTGCACGGCGGCGGTGGCGCACATCATGGTCCGCCCGGACGCGCTGCGCCGGTCGAAGTGCGCCTCCATCGCGGCATAGCGCGGCACGTCGAGCAGCCGGGTGGGCGTGCGGTGGGGGTCGGCCCCGGCGCCGAGCAGGGCCAGCCCGGCGCTGGACACGCGCGCGTCGAGCAGGCGGGCGTCGGCCGCGGCGTCAGCCAGGCAGTCGGCCAGGCTGGTCGCGGGACGGGTGGAGATCTCGACCTGCCCGCCGGGTTCGACGGTCACCGCCGAGCCGTTCGGCATCGTGGCGGGCGTCGGGGTGAGAGCGGGCGGATCAGGCAACGCCGGCGGGCTGATTGGCCCGGGCGACTCGGCGGGCGAGCCTACGGTGCTCGCGGGCAACGAGTCCTGCAACGTCGGTGGGCACCAGGGCCCAAGTGCGGCGGCGAGACGAGCGGGAGACAGCGGACTTGCGGGTTTGCGACGATCGTGAACGAGCCATTCGAGCTCGAGGCCGACCAGTCGCGGTGGGCCGATCTTGAAGCAGATCCGGGTTATGAACGCCTCGGCGGCTTCGCGATGCGGCACGATCTCGGCGTCTTCGGGAGGCCCGGCGAGAACCGTGGCCTCGGCGGACGGTGCGGAATCTGGCATCAGTGGCTCCTCACGTCCCTATCCTGCTTACCGTGGCCGGTGGCAGAACGCCACCGTGCGGCAGCGATGTTCAGGCTCTCGTAAGTCACCGACAACGTGGCCCGGGGTGCGACCTTGTGGGTGGTCTTGCCCGGACCGCTCTCGGTCGAAACCGGGTCGAACCCCCGCCGGCATTGCGTCCCGAACGTGACCGCAATTGCGCTTCGACCGTGTCGTGTGGCGCAACCGTGGCCCCATCAGTCACAATGGCACCGCACACACCGCTGGTGCAGGGCGCGTTGGGGAAGGCGTCGCCGTCGAATCAGTGGAGGTGTGCGATGACGACCGTCCGGCGCACGGCACCAGCCACCACCTGTGGCGTGGTGTTCATGCACTGCTGCCCTTCGGCGATAGCGCCGCACGTCGAGTGGGCCATCGCCGGGGTGCTCGGCCGGCCGGTGCGTCTGTCGTGGACCGCTCAGCCGGTCGCGCCGACGCACCTGCGGGCCGAGGCGAGCTGGGCCGGTTCGATCGGTACCGCCGCGCGTCTGGCCGCGTCGCTGCGCGCCTGGCCGATGATCGTCTTCGAGATCACCGAGGACGGTACGTCGGTCAGCGACGGCGAGCGGCTGGCCTACGTCCCGGGTCGCGGCTTCCACCGCAGCGCCATCTCGGCGAACGGCGACGTCGTGGTGGGCGAGGAGCGGCTGCGCGGCCTGGCGTCACGGGCCCGCACGGCCGACGACTACGCCCACGGGCTGGCCGAGCTGCTCGGTTCGGCCTGGGACGCCGAGCTCGAGCCCTACCGGCACGCCGGCGACGGCGCCCCCGTCACGTTGCTGCACCAGGTCGTGTAACCGACCGGTCCGTGTAGCTGCGCCAGGCGATCTTCCTGCCCGGGTCGTGCCCTCGAGGCCGCCGGGGCAGGAAGATCGCCGTCCAAGCCTGAGTCCGGCCGGACGGCTACCCGGCCGAGATCACCACGTGCGGCCCCGAGATCCGGTCAGCTGAGCCGGGAAGCACGCGTCGGCGCCTCGCCGGAGCAGCGGCTTCCCCTCCCGTCCGACGAGAATCCGCGCCGAAATCTGGTCAGAGCGGAGGGGCCGCGCTCACCACGGGGCCGCGCTCACCACGGGGAAGCGCCCGTCGGGGCCGGCACCGACCTACAGCGGGATGTTGCCGTGGGCGCCGCGGCCGCACGGCATGGAGGCCAGCGCCTCGGTCAGGGCGGCCCGCGTCCGCGACGGCTCGATCACGCCGTCCACGACGCCGATGTCCATGGCCCGGCTCACGCCGCCGGCGATCCGCTCGTGCTCGGCGGCCAGCGCCGCATGCAGCGCCTCGCGCTCGCCGGGCGGGGCGGCGGCCAGCTTCTTGCGGTGCAGGATGCCCACCGCGGCCGACGCGCCCATCACCGCCACCTCGGCACCGGGCCAGGCGTAGACGGTGTTCGCGCCGAGCGAGCGGGCGTTCATCGCGATGTACGCGCCGCCGTAGGACTTGCGGGTCACCAGCGTCACCCGCGGCACGACCGCCTCGCCGAACGCGTGCAGCAGCTTGGCGCCGCGGCGGACGATGCCGTCCCACTCCTGGCCGACGCCGGGCAGGTAGCCCGGCACGTCCACCAGGACGAGCAGCGGCACCCCGAACGCGTCGCACATCCGCACGAAGCGCGCGGCCTTCTCGGCCGACGGCGAGTCCAGGCAGCCGCCCAGGCGCAGCGGGTTGTTGGCGATGACGCCGACGGTGCGCCCGGTCAGCCGGCCCAGCCCGGTGACGATGTTGGGCGCCCACTTGGCGTGCAGCTCGACGAAGGTGTCCTCGTCCAGGATGCCGCCGATCAGCGGGTGCACGTCGTAGGCCCGCTTGCGGCTCTCCGGCAGCAGCTCGGCGAGGTCGCGGTCCGGGCCGATCAGGCTCTGCTCGAACGTTCCCTGCTGCGCGAACAGGCCGGTCACGGTCCGTGCTGTCGAGAGCGCCGCATCGTCGGTGTCGACGGTGATGTGCACGACGCCGCTGCGCCGACCGTGCGTGTCCGCGCCGCCGAGCGACTCCATGTCGACGTTCTCGCCCGTGACGCTGCGCACCACGTCCGGTCCGGTGACGAACACCCGGCCGGATGAGGACATGATCACCAGGTCGGTGAGCGCCGGGCCGTAGGCGGCGCCGCCGGCGGCCGGGCCGAGCACCACCGAGATCTGCGGCACCCGCCCGGACGCCCGGATCATCGCGGCGAACACCTGGCCCACCGCGTCCAGCGCCTCGACGCCGTCGGCCAGGCGAGCCCCGCCGCAGTGCCACAGCCCGATCACCGGCACCCGCTCGCGCAGCGCGGTGTCGATCGCGTCGACGATGTAGCGGCAGCCCACCGCACCCATCGCGCCGCCCATGACCGTGGCGTCCGTGCAGTACGCGGTGACGGGGGCGCCGTCGATGGTGCCCCGCACCGCGAGAACGCCGCTCTTGTCGCGCTCGTGCAGCGGCTGCAGGCTGCCCGGGTCGAGCAGCTTGGACAGGCGCAGCTCCGGGTCGCGGGGGTCGATCGCTGGGTCGGCCGAAGCGCCTGGACCGACGGTCGGCGCGCCGCCTGCGGCGGCCGGATGATCTGTGGTGAGCGTCATGATCAGGCCTTTCGGAACAGGACCGATGCGTTGTGCCCGCCGAAGCCGAACGAGTTGCAGATGGCGGCCGGCACCGGCATCGACCGGGCTTCGGTCGGCACGTCCACGGACAGCTCTTCGTCGGGGTGTTGCAGGTTGATCGTCGGCGGGACGACGCCGTCCCGGACCGCCAGCAGGGTGGCGATGCCCTCCACCGCGCCGGCCGCGCCGATGAGGTGGCCGGTCATCGACTTGGTCGCGGTGACCACGGTCTGCTCGCCGAACAGCGCGTTGACCGCCCTGACCTCGCCGATGTCGCCCACCGGGGTGGACGTCGCGTGCGCGTTGACGTGAACGACGTCGGACATCGCCACGCCGGCCCGCGAAACCGCCTGCTGCATCGCGCGCTGCTGCCCGGAACCGGCCGGGTCCGGAGCGGTGATGTGGTGGCTGTCGGACGTGACGGCCGCCCCGCCGAGCACCGCGTACGGCGTGCGGCCGCGCGCCTCGGCGTCGGACCGGCGCTCGAGCACGAGCACGCCGGCACCCTCGCCGATGACGAACCCGTCGCGGTCGCGGTCGAACGGCCGCGACGCCCCGGTCGGGTCGTCGTTGCGGGTGCTCATCGCCCGCATCTGGGCGAAGCCGCTGATCGTCAGCTCGTGGATGCACGCCTCGGTGCCGCCGACAACCACCAGGTCGGCCCGGTCCAGCTGCAACAGGTCGAGCCCGTAGGCGATGGCCTCGGCGCCGGACGCGCATGCGCTCACCGGGGTGAACACGCCGGCCCGGGCACCGAGCTTGAGGCCGACGTAGGCCGCCGGCCCGTTCGGCATGTCCATCGGGATCAGCATCGGGCTGACCTTGCCCGGGCCCTTGTCCAACAGCAGGTCGTGCTGGTGGATCAGGCTCGTGACGCCACCGATGCCGGTGCCGATCACCACCGCGACGCGCTCGGGCACCAGCCCGTTGTCCTGGGTGGTGCCCTCGAACCCGGCGTCGGCCCAGGCCTCCTCGGCGGCGACCAGCGCCGCGTGCTGGGCCCGGTCCATCCGCCGGGCCTGGGCCCGGGGGATGAGCTCGGACGGCTCCACGGCCATGCGGGCGGCGATCCGCACGGGCAGCTCGGCCGCCCAGTCGTCGGACAGCGCCGCGACGCCCGAGCGGCCGTTGAGCAGGGCGTCCCAGGTGGACTTCACGTCGCCACCGAGGGGTGTGGTGGCGCCGAGTCCGGTGACGACGATCTCGTCGGTCATGAGCGCGGTCTCCTTGTGGGAAGCAGCGGGATGGTGCGGGGTGATCGAGTGATGCCGGGCTCAGCCGTTGGTCTGGATGTAGCCGACGGCGTCGCCGACGGTCTTGAGCTTGGGCAGCTCGTCGTCGGGGATCTTCACGCCGAACTTCTCCTCGGCGGCCATGGCCACCTCGACCATCGACAGCGAGTCGACGTCCAGGTCGTCGGTGAACGACTTGTCATCGACCACGTCCTCGGGAGCGACGTCGGCGACTTCCTGCAGGATCTCGGCGAGTCCGGCGCGGATCTCCTCGGGAGAGGCAGCCACGGGCTGGTTCCTTCCTATCTGTGTCCGTCCACCGTGGACGGAACGGCTATGTGTATCAGGGAGCGAGCACGACCTGGCTGGCGTAGGCCAGCCCCGAGCCGAAGCCGCACAGCAGCACCGGCGCCCCGGACGGGATCTCGCCCCGCTCGACCATCTTCGACAGCGCCAGCGGGATGGTGGCGGCCGACGTATTGCCCGACACCTGGACGTCGCGGGCCACGATGGCGTTCGGCGCGCCCAGCTTCTTGGCGATCGCGTCGATCATGCGCAGGTTGGCCTGGTGCGGCACGAACGCGGCCAGGTCCTCCAGCTCGACGCCGGCCCGGCGGCAGGCCTCCTGCGCGATGGCCGGCATCTTCGACGTGGCCCAGCGGTAGACGGTCTGGCCCTCCTGGGCGAACGTGCGCGACTGCTCGTCGATGATCACGGTTCGCGACTGCGCGCCGTCGCTGCCCCACACGACCGGCCCGATCGCCGGTTCGTCGGACGCGCCGACGATCGCGGCGCCCGCGCCGTCGGCCAGGATGATGCACGTCGAGCGATCGTTGAAATCCAGCCAGCCTGAGAATCGCTCGGACGCGACGATCAGCACGTTGCGGGCCTGCCCGGCGAGCACGGCAGCCGAGGCGGCGTTGAGCGCGTAGACGAATCCCGAGCAGCCGGTGTTCAGGTCGTAGGCGCCGGGCGCGGCGATGCCCAGCCGGCTGGCCAGCTCCGGCGCGGCCGCCGGCACCGGCGTGTTCATGGTGCAGGTCGCGACGACGACCAGGTCGACGTCGTCGGCCGCGACCCCGGCCGCAGCGAGCGCCTTGCTGGACGCGTGCTCGGCCATGTCGACGACGGTCTCGTCCGGGTCGGCGTAGCGCCGCTCGACGATGCCGACCCTCGTGCGGATCCACTCGTCGTTCGTGTCGACGCCGCGGGCCACCAGGTCGTCGTTGGTGACGACGTTGGCCGGCTGGTAGTGCCCCAGCCCGAGGATGCGGGTGCCCTTGACGGACGGGGTGATCGCGTTGAGACGCACTTAGAGCTCCGTTCCGCTGTGCAGGCGGGCGACGGGCAGTCCCGCCGCCACGATGTCACCGTCGTGGCGTAGCCACTCGACCAGAACCCCGGCGCGGCCGGCCACCACCGCGTGCTCGTCACGGTTGGTGCGGACGGTGCCCAGGCGGGAGCCCCGCGCCACCGCCGCGCCCTCGTCCAGCCCCTCGGCCCGGGCGAAGACGCCCTTGGCCGGGGCGATCACCACCTGGAAGTCCGGGGTGTGCTCACCCTGGCCGTGCTGGGGGCGGCTGTCGATCAGCTTGCGCGCCGCGTCGAGCTGGTCGGGTGACTTGAGGGCGAGCAACTCGATGCCGGGCAGCTCGCGCTTGGCGATGCCGGTCAGCGTGCCGGCCGGGGGCAGCTCGATCGCGACCGTGACGCCGAGGTCGCGCATCGTGCGCAGGCACATGTCCCACCGGACCGGTCGGGTGACCTGAGCGACCAGCCGGGCGGCCAGCTCGGCGCCGCTGGCCACTGAGGCGCCGTCCGCGTTGGACAGCAGGATCTGGTGCGGGTCGGCGATATCCAGCGTGGCTGCATATGCCTTCAGCGCCGTCTCGGCCGGTGCCATGAAGCTGGTGTGGAACGCGCCGGCCACCGACAACGGCCGCACGCGGGCCCCGGCCGGCGGCGTGGCGGCCAGGTCGGCCAACTGATCAACCGCGCCGGCCGCGACGATCTGCCCGGCGCCGTTTCGGTTCGCCGGCACCAGTCCGAGCGCCTCGATGCCGGCGGCCACCTCGTCCGGGTCGCCGCCCAGCACCGCCGACATCCCGGTCGGCGTCAGCGCGCAGGCGGCGGCCATCTCGGCGCCGCGGCGGGCGGCGAAGCCCACGGCGGCCGGCGCGGTGAGCGCCCCGGCGACGGCGGCCGCGGTCAGTTCGCCCACGCTGTGCCCGGCGACGACCGAGGCGCCCGCGCCCGTGCCGTCCAGCCCGAGGTGCGGCGCCGCGAGGACGCCGAGGGCGACGATCAGCGGCTGGGTGACCGCGGTGTCCTTGATCTCGTCGGCGTCGGCGGTGGTGCCCAGCCGCAGCAGGTCGAGCCCGGCGATCTCGCCCAGCTCGCCGATCAGGTCCTGCGCGCCGGGCAGCTCCAACCACGGGCTGAGCATTCCGGGGCTCTGGGCCCCCTGTCCGGGCGCGAGAACGGCGATCACACTGTGACGATCCCTGGTCGTACGGTCGCGGCGCGATGGCGGCACGCACAGGGTTGGCGGCCCGGTTGTTGTAGCACTCCCACAATGGCCGAGGTCACCTTGCCCCGGTGTAGCGCTACTGACTGTTGGGAATTGACCAAGTAACTGGACGGCAAAGTATCCGTCACGTCTCCAAACGCCCGAGGGCGAGCGCGACCTGGATGGTGAACGCACCACGCGGATCGGTCGGCGCTTCGCCACATATCTCACCGACCCGGCGTAATCGGTAACGCACCGTGTTGGCGTGCACGAACAGTGCCCGGGCCGTCGTCTCCAGCGCGCCGCCGGCCGCGAGGAACGCGGTGACCGTGTCGAGCAGCACGTCGCCGGCCTTGGCCAGGGGCAGGTAGACGTGCTCGATCAGGGCCTCGCGGGCGTCGGTGTCGCCGGCCAGCGCGCGCTCGGGCAGCAGCGCGTCGGCGCTGACCGGGCGGGGCGCGGCCGGCCAGCCGACCGCGGCGCGCAGCCCGGACAGGGCGGCCCGCGTCACCAGGCTGGCCGCGCCGACGTCGCCGGCGCGTGGGCCGACCACCACCGGCCCGTCGCCGAACGAGGACAGGATGCCGGTGGCGGCGGTCAGCGGATCGTCGATGTTGCCGAGCACGACGACGAGCCGGCCGCCGTGCGTGCCGGCCAGCACGTCGAAGCCCAACCGGCGGGCGGCCACGTGCACCGCGGACAGCGTCGCCTCGGGGTCTTCCTCGGGGGCGGCGCCCACCACGGCGGTGACCGGCCCGGTCGAGCGCCAGCCGAGCGCGGCCAGCTGGCTTTGCGGCTCGTCGGCGATGGACACCCCGCGCACCAGCCCGTCGATGACCAGGGCCTCCAGCCGCGCGTCCCACGCGCCGCGGCTCTCGGCCGCGCTGGCATACACCCGGGCGCTGGCGAAGGCGAGCTCGCGGGTGAAGCGCAGCAGCTCCTCGCGCACGCCGGCCTCGGCGTCGGGGTCGGTGGCCAGCTTGGGCAGCTGCTCCTCGGTCACCTCGATGGCGGTGCGCACCAGTTCGACCGTCTGCTGCAGGGTCACCGCCCGGGCCATCGCCTGTGGCGCGGCGGCGAACACCTCGCCGGTCAGCCGCAGCACGTCGTCGGGGGAGCGCATCCACTCCACGAACGAGGCGATGCCGGCCTGGGCGACGAGCGTGACCCACGAGCGCTGGTCGGCCGGCAGGGTGCGGAACCAGGGCAGCTCGTCGTCCATGCGGGCCACGGCCTGGGTCGCCAGACGTCCGGCCGCCTGCTCGATGCGGCGGATCGTCTTGTCGTCGACCTCGTCGGTGCCGGGCTTCACGACTTGAAGCCTGCCACGCCGCGACCGCGTCGAGCGGCCCGTGGTGAGACGAGTCGCTAGCGTGGCGCCCGTGAGCCCGCGTGATCCGGTCGCCGACCTGCGGCGCATCGCGTTCCTGCTCGAACGCACCCTCGAACCGACCTACCGGGTCCGGGCGTTCCGCTCGGCCGCGAACCGGGCCGAGTCGACGCCCGCTGAGGAGCTGCTCGATCGCGCTCTGGCCGAGACGCTGCGCGAGCTGCCCGGCATCGGCGAGACCACGGCGCGGTGCATCACCGAGTCGCTGGCCGGCGTCACTCCGGCGTACCTGCAGAAGCTGGAGGCAAGCGCCAAGCCCCTCGCCGAGGGCGGGGCGGCGTTGCGGGCCGCCCTGCGCGGTGACTGCCACACCCACTCGGACTGGTCCGACGGCGGCTCGCCGATCC
>Ga0081455_10008499_pt1 | contig 10665 bp, 7 predicted proteins | sample TabmetS3T2R1_FD_70207 | JGI IMG/M metagenome (GOLD analysis project Ga0081455, IMG submission 70207) | Tabebuia heterophylla rhizosphere microbial communities from the University of Puerto Rico - S3T2R1 | ecosystem: Host-associated > Plants > Roots > Rhizosphere ... | reverse complement strand
GCGCGCTCGCTTCCGCGGCGCGCGGCTCCTCCCTCGGTTACTTCGGGAGACTCCGCGCGCCGCGGACTTCGGGACCATAGGGGCGCAAAGTCTTGCTAACCTGATCTCTGATGCTCACCCTGCTACTTGTGCTTCTGACCGGGGGCGCGGTGGTGCCGGTGGATGGACGAATCTTCGCGGGGAAGGCGGCGGGGGAGCGCGCGTCGTTTCTCGTGGTCTTCCGGGAGCAAGCCGACCTTTCGGGCGCCGGGGCGATCGCCGACCCGGCGGAGCGACGGCGGTTCGTCTACGAGGCGCTCCGGGCACGGGCCGACGCCTCGCAGTCGGAGCTCGCCGCGCGTCTCACGCGGGACGGCGTGCCGTTCCGCCGGCACTTCCTCGTGAACATGCTCGAGGTCGAGGCCGACGAGAGGACGGCGATGGCGCTGGCGCGAGAGCCCGGCGTCCTGACTCTCGCCGCCAATCGCCCGGCGACGCTCCGTGAGCCGTCTCCTTCGCCGGACTTCGTTCCCCGGGACTCCGCGGCGATCCCGTGGAACATTTCGCACGTCGGAGCGCCCGAGCTCTGGGCCCGCGGATTCACCGGGCAGGGCATCGTCATCGGCATCGCCGACACGGGCATCCAGTGGACGCACCCGGCCCTGCGCGATCAGTACCGCGGCTGGGACGGTGTCACGGCATCCCACGCCTACAACTGGCACGACGCGGTCCACGAAATGGAATTCCAGAATGCGTGCGGGATCGACTCGCCGGAGCCCTGCGACGACCAGGGTCACGGCACGTCGGTCGCGGGGCTGGCCGTGGGCGACGACGGCGGCGAGAACCAGATCGGCGTCGCGCCGGGCGCTCGCTGGATCGGATGCCGGAACATGGACATCGGCCAGGGCACGCCGGCGCGCTACCTCGAGTGCTTCGAGTTCTTCCTCGCGCCGACCGACTCGAACGGCGAGAACCCCCGGCCGGAGCTCGGCGCCGACGTCGTCAACAACTCCTGGACGTGCCCGGAGGACGAAGGGTGCACGGACGTCGACGTCCTGCGCCCCGCCGTCGAAGCGCTGCGCGCGGCGGGCATCGCCCAGAGCTTCGCTGCCGGAAACTCGGGCCCGAATTGCGCCTCCGCGTTCCTCGTGCCTCCGATCTACGAGGCCGCTTTCGCGGTCGGCGCCACGGACATCCAGGACGGCATCGCGTTCTTCTCGGCGCGCGGCCCGGTCGTGCGCGACGGTTCCAACCGCATCAAGCCGGACATCGTCGCGCCGGGAGTCGGCGTACGCTCGAGCCAGCCGTCGCCGCCCTTGCTCGACCTCTACCGGAACGACTTCGGCGGAACCTCGGGCGCCTCCCCGCACGTCGCCGGGGCGTTTGCGCTGCTCTGGTCGGCGCTCCCACACCTGGCGGGTCGCGTCGACGAAACCGAGGAGCTCATCGAGGCGAGCGCGGTGCCCCTGACCTCCGCGATCGTGTGCAACGGCCTGTCGGGAGGCAACGTCCCCAACCCGCTCTTCGGTTGGGGACGCCTCGACGTCGCCGCCGCGTACGCCATGGCGACACGCCGCTTCGCGCCGGTGCCTGTCGATGAGACGCGGCCGGAAACCCGCGACCTCTCGCCCCGCGACTGACTAGTTTCCTCCGGGCGAGTACACGCAGTCGTCCTCTTCCTCGGCGAAGAGAAAGAAGGCGCCGTCGTTCGTCACGCTGTCGAGCTGCACCGCGTAGCCGGAGATGCGGCCGTTGACGGCCTGGGCCTGCGCCCGGACGATCATCGTCCGCGTGCCCGCCGGAACGCCGGACTGCGTGAAGATGTTGTTCTGCTGGGTGACCTCTCCGGGTCGCAGCTCGGCCGTGGTGAACTCGCGCAGGACCTGGCCGCTCGCGCCGTCGCGGTAGCTCACGGCGACGGTCGTCGGCACCGTGCCCTCGTTCACGAATCCGATGTTGGTTCGAGTCGTGCCGTCGGCGCCGAAGCTCCCGTTGCGAACGGCGGCTCGAATCGTCTCCGAGCCCGCCGTCAGGACGTCCCGGCCGACGTAGGCGATGGCGTTCGTGCCACCACCGCCGGGGCTGTAGGTCCGCGCCTCGACGATGGATTCGTTGAGGTCATGGTTGAGCGCCACGAAGGTGACCTGGAGTGTTCCGAACAGAGACCCGTTCGCGTCCTGGACGCGAATGACGCCCTCGTCCTTGAAGTGCTGAATGATGTCTTCGAAGAACAGCACCCGGGATTGCTGGAGCGGGTCTTCGTTGAGGGTGACGTTCTGGATGGTGCCGTCGGCGGACGAGCGGTAGATCAGTCGAAGCGCGATGTTGACCGAATGGGAGCCGGACCCGTTGCCGATGGTGACGGACGTCCGATAGAAAACGGCCCCCTGGACCTGGGTGACGACCGGAACGCGAAGGGTGACGTCGGCGAGGGCGGCGGCGGGTCCAAGGAGGAACAGGGCGGCCAGGGTCCAGCGATGCGAACGCATGAAGAACCTCCCTATTTGGTACGCGGATCCTACTGGTAACAGCGGAATCGGCCCAACGAACGGGTCAGGAGGCGGGAGGCAGGAGTCTGGCGGCAGGCAGCGAGATAGACTCGCCCCCTTATGGCGATTCTCTCAACCAAGGAAGACACACCCACCCGGACGGTTCTCGAGATCGAGATCCCGGCCGAGGAAGTGGAGAAAGCCTTCGCGCAGGTGCGTCGCGCGTATGCCAAGCGAGCCGCGCTCCCCGGGTTCCGGAAAGGCAAGGCGCCCGAGTCGGTCGTGGCCAAGCGGTTCGCCGACGAGATCAAGAGCGACGTTCTCGAGAACCTCCTCCCCGATGCCGTGTCCTCGGCGATCGAGGAGCGGAAGCTCGCGATCCTGGGCCGTCCCCATGTCGAGGACCTCAGCTGGGAGCCGCCGGGGCCGATCCGGTTCCTGGCGCGCCTGGACCTCAAGCCGGCGGTCGACCCGGGCGAGTACCGGGGCGTTCCCGTCGAGGACATGCTCGTCGACCCGACCGACGACGAGGTCGCGAAGGTCATCGACCGGATCCGAGAGGCCCATGCCGAGTTCCACCCGGTCGACGGCCGGGCGGCGGCGCCGGGAGATTTCGCCGTGGCCGACATCGCCGGCTCGTTCGTCGAGATCCTGGCCCCGGGTCAGATGCCGCGGACGTTCCGGGACGAAAAGCTGACGCTCGAGGTGGGCCACGCCGACTCGATGCCCGAGATCAACGACGCGCTCCGCGGGGCGCTGCCGGGAGAGACCCGGTCGTTCCGCAAGACGTTCGCCGACGACTTCCCCAACGAGGAGTTCCGGGGCAAGACGGTCGACTATGCCGTCACCCTGGCCGCCCTCAAGGAGAAGAAGCTGCCGGCTCTGGACGACGAACTGGCGCGGGCGGTCTCGGAAGGGGACACCGTCGCGACCCTCCGGGAGAAGGTCCGCGGCCGGCTGCGTCGGGAGAAGGAAGCCGAGCGGCGCCGGCGGTTCCGCCGGTCGATCCTCGACAATCTGCTCTCGAAGCGCGAGATCCCGGCTCCCGAGGTCCTCGTCGACTCGGAGACGACCTCGGCGTTGCGGGATTACGCCCGGTATCTCGCGGCGAGCGGGGTGGACCCGGAGAAGGAGGACTGGGGCAAGCTGCGCGAAGAGGCCCGGCCGGGGGCCGAGCGCCGCGTGAAGGAGTACCTCCTGCTGGACGCGATCGCCGAGAAGGAGAAGATCGAGGTTTCCGAGACGGAGCTCGAAGCCGAGTTCAAGCGCGCCGCCGCCGAGCGCGGCGTCGAGCCCGCCGCCCTGCGCGAGCAGATGACGAAGGCCGGGGGACTGGAGGCTCTCCGCGACGAGATGCGCCTGTCCCGGGCCGTGGACCTCTTGATTGCCGGCGCCAAGGTGCTACCCTCGACGGCGCAGGTCGTAGGTGATAGGTCTTAGGTCGTAGGGAATTATTCGAGGCCTCTACGACCTAACAGCTACGACCTATGACCTCGCAAATGGACGACGACTACGAAGGGGGCGGCATGGTTCTGGTTCCCATGGTGATCGAGCAGACCAGTCGGGGCGAGCGGGCGTACGACATCTATTCGCGCCTGCTCAAGGACAACATCATCTTCCTGGGCCAGCCCGTCGACGACACGATCGCCAACCTCATCATCGCCCAGATGCTCTTCCTCGAGTCCGAGAACGCCGAGAAGGACATCGCCTTCTACATCAACTCCCCGGGCGGCGTGATCTCCGCGGGCATGGCCATCTACGACACCATGCAATACGTGAAGAACGACGTCTCGACGATCTGCGTGGGCCAGGCGGCGTCGATGGCGGCGGTGTTGATGGCGGCGGGAACGCCCGGCAAGCGGTACTCGCTTCCCAACTCGCGGTTCCTGATTCACCAGCCGTTGGGCTACGGGTTGCAGGGGCAGGCCACCGACATCGAGATCCACGCGAAGGACCTTCTGAAGATGCGCGAGCGGATCAACCAGATCCTGGCGACGCACACCGGGCAGCCTCTGGAGAAGATCGCGAAGGACACCGACCGCGACTACATCCTCGAGGCCGAGGACGCCAAGAAGTACGGCCTGGTGGACGCGATCTATCACCGCCGGGACGACATCGCGCTGAAGGCGGCCGGTTAAGAATCCCGTCCGAGAGGGCCCGCGTACATCCGATGGAATGGATCGACGCGCACCGCGTCCCCGCGCTGTCCTCGGCTCTGGAATTCCCTGACTCCACGGCCGTTACGGTGATCGGGGTATGTTAGATTTTGAGGTGAAGGTCGGTTGACGGGGAGGGGACCCGACCCTAAAATGGTCGCATCCCTCCGGAGGCAGAATGTCGAAGAAAACCGGGAACGGCGATGTGCTGCGCTGCTCCTTCTGCAACAAGAGCCAGAGGGACGTCAAGAAGCTCATCGCGGGACCCACGGTCTACATCTGCGATGAGTGCGTCGACATCTGCCTCGACATCATCGCCGAGGACCGGGTCCTCGAGACCCAGGCTCCGGAGACCAAGCTTCCCAAGCCGAAGGAGATCAAGGAGTTTCTCGACTCCTACGTGATCGGCCAGGACCAGGCGAAGAAGAAGCTGGCGGTCGCCGTCTACAACCACTACAAGCGGATCGACTACCTCGAGAAGAACCGCAAGCTCGACGTCGAGCTCCAGAAGTCCAACATCCTCCTCATCGGACCGACCGGGACGGGCAAGACCCTCCTGGCGCAGACGCTGGCCAAGCTCCTCTCGGTGCCGTTCACGATCGTCGACGCGACCACCCTGACCGAGGCGGGCTACGTCGGCGAGGACGTCGAGAACATCATTCTGAAGCTCTACCAGGCGGCCGGCAACGACAAGGAGAAGACCGAGCGGGGCATCGTCTACATCGACGAGGTCGACAAGATCGCCCGCAAGGGCGAGAACCCCTCGATCACCCGCGACGTGTCGGGCGAAGGCGTCCAGCAGGCGCTTCTGAAGATCCTCGAAGGCACGGTGGCCAACGTCCCGCCGCAGGGCGGCCGCAAGCACCCCCACCAGGAGTTCATCCAGATCGACACGACGAACATCCTCTTCCTCTGCGGCGGCGCCTTCGTGGGACTCGAGGACATCATCAGCCGCCGGATGACCGAGAAGACGATGGGCTTCGGCGCCCGGATCGCGACCAAAAAAGAGAAGCGCTCGAGCGCGCTCCTCGAGAAGGTCCACCCCGAGGACCTCATCAAGTACGGGATGATCCCGGAGTTCGTGGGCCGGCTGCCGGTCGTCGCGACGCTCTCGGAGCTCGACCAGGCGGCCCTCGTCGAGATCCTCAAGGAGCCCAAGAACTCCCTGGTCAAGCAGTACCAGACGATGCTCGAGTTCGAGAACGTCCAGCTCCGGTTCTCGGACGACGCCATCGAGGCGATCGCCGAGGAGGCTCTGGCCCGCAACGTCGGCGCGCGCGGGCTCAAGATCATCATCGAAGACCTGATGCTCGACGTCATGTACCAGATCCCGTCCGACGACGACATCGAGGAGTGCGTGATCACCCGCGACGTCGTCAAGCACCACACCAACCCCATAACGATCCTTCGAAAGGCCGGATAGGGCGTCTGACGGAGCCCATTCCGGACGGATTGGCTGAACCCAGATGAAAACCGATAGCAGCGGCCGCGGCCTGGAAAGCCTGCCGCTCGTCCCGCTCCGGGACATGGTCGTCTTTCCCCACATGATGCAGCCCTTCGTGGTGGGCCGCGAGTCCTCGATCCGGGCCCTCGAGGCGGCGCTCACGACGCCCGTCAAGCGGCTCTTCCTGGCGGCGCAGCGCGACCCGCAACTCGACGACCCGACCCCCGAGGACATCTACGAGGTCGGCGTCATCGCGACCGTCGCGCAGTCTCTGAAGCTCCCGAACGGGCACATCAAGGTGATGGTCGAGGGCGTCCGCCGCGGGCGCATCATGGCCTTCGAGCGCCGGGGGACGTACCTCTCGGTCGCGGTCGAAGTCCTGCCGGTCCGCCCGGTCGACCCGGAGAGCCTCAAGGACTACATGGGCAAGGTCCTCGCGCTCTTCGAGCAGTACGCGAAGCTGTCGCACCACCTCGCGTTCGAGGGTCTCGCCGCCTCGCTCAAGATCGATGACCCCGAGCGGTTCGCCGACACGCTTTCGGCGCACCTCGCCGTCGCCACCGCCGAGAAACAGTCCCTGCTCGAGGCCGAGTCTCCGTACGAGCGTCTCCAAAGGCTCCAGGACCTGCTGGAGGTCGAGATCGACAAGGTCAACATCGACCGCCGGATCAACAACAAGGTCAAGAAGCAGATGGAGAAGGCCCAGAAGGAGTACTACCTCAACGAGAAGATCAAGGCCATCCATCAGGAGCTCGGGCGGAAGGACGACCGGACGGACGAAGTCGAGGAGCTCAAGAAGAAGATCGAATCGTCCGGGATGCCCAAGGAGGTCCGGGAGAAGGCCGAGCAGGAGCTCCGCCGGCTCGAGGCCATGCCGCCGGTCTCGGCCGAGGCCACGGTCTCGCGCAACTACATCGAGTGGCTCGTGGGCGTGCCCTGGAAGAAGGCGTCCCGCGAGTCCAAGGACCTGACCCGGGCCGAGAAGATCCTGAACGACGACCACTACGGCCTCGAGAAGGTCAAGGAACGGATCCTCGAGTTCCTGGCGGTCCGCCAGCTCGTCCAGAAGACGAAGGGCTCGATCATCTGCTTCGTCGGCCCGCCGGGCGTGGGCAAGACCTCGCTCGCCAAGTCGATCGCCCGCTCGCTGAACCGCCAGTTCGTGCGGCTCTCGCTGGGCGGCGTGCGGGACGAGGCCGAGATCCGCGGCCACCGCCGGACGTACATCGGGGCCTTCCCGGGCCAGATCATTCAGATGATGAAGAAGGCCGGCGCGGTCAACCCGGTCTTCCTGCTCGACGAGGTCGACAAGATGTCCTCGGACTTCCGGGGCGACCCCGCGTCGGCGCTCCTCGAGGTGCTCGACCCGGAGCAGAACCACTCCTTCGTCGACCACTATCTCGATGTCGAGTACGACCTCTCCAAGGTCATGTTCATCGCCACGGCGAACATCGCGGACCCCATCCCTCCGGCCCTCAAGGACCGGATGGAGCTGATCCCGCTGTCCGGCTACACGCCCAACGAGAAGGTCGCGATCGCCCGGCAGTTCCTGGTCCCCAAGCAGCGCGAGGCGAACGGCCTGAAGGCCGAGCAGATCGAGCTCCCGGACGAGACGATCATGGGGATCATCGAGAGTTACACGCGCGAGGCCGGCGTTCGCAACCTCGAGCGCGAGATCGGGGGCGTCTGCCGCAAGGTCGCTCGCAAGATCGTCCAGAAGAAGGCCGAGACGCCGGTCAAGGTCACGCCCGAGAACCTCAAGGACTTCCTGGGCAAGCCCCGCTACCGCAACCGGCGCAAGGGCGAGGTGTCGGAGATCGGCATCGCGACGGGCCTGGCCTGGACGGAGGCCGGCGGCGAGATCCTGATGACCGAGACGAGCCTCCTCAAGGGCAAGGGCAACCTGACGCTCACGGGCTCGCTCGGCGACGTCATGCAGGAGTCCGCCCGGGCAGCCGTTTCCTACGTCCGCAGCCGCGCCGAGATGTATGACGCCGATCCCAACTTCCACGAGAAGTTCGACATCCACATCCACGTTCCGGAGGGCGCGATCCCCAAAGACGGGCCCTCGGCAGGCATCACGATGGCGGTCTCCCTGTTCTCGGCGGTCACCAAGATCCCTGTCCTCAAGGACGTGGCGATGACGGGCGAAATCACGCTGCGCGGCAAGGTCCTGCCGGTGGGCGGGATCAAGGACAAGCTGCTCGCGGCGTTCCGCGCCGGGATCCGGACGATCGTCGTGTCGGCCGAGAACGACAAGGACCTGGACGACCTGCCGGAGGAGATCCGAAGCCAGATGGAGTTCCACCTCGTCAACACGATGGACGAGGTGATCAAGGTCGCCCTGGAAGGCCCTCGCCTCCCGGGGACGTCGATCGAGCCCGAGGGCAAGCCGGCCGAGGGCGGCATCGTCGCCAACTGAGGTGGCCGCCCGCGGGCGACTTGACTCGCCGGACCAGTTTTTGCATAAAATCGCGCTCTCGGGGCCCTGATCGGTTCGCCCCGCTCCCCGGGCCCCTCGAAGCTCCCGCGCTCAGGAATGTTTCACGGCGTTCCCCGCCGCACTACACAGCTAGAGGACATAAAGATGGCCAGACGAAAAGGCACCAACGACTCCGACGTCGAGACGCTCGAAGCGCCTCCGGAGGGTCTGCCCGACACGACGGGTGAAGAGGTCGCCGTCGAGCCTGGAGACACCCTGGACATCCGGGCTCTCCACGAAATCAAGATTCCGCAGCTCCTGAAGATCGCCAAGGACCTGGAGGTCGAAAACGCCACCGGGATGCGCAAGCAGGACCTGATCTTCAAGATCCTGCAGGCGCAGACCGAGAAGAAGGGGCTGATCTTCTCCGAGGGTGTGCTCGAATGCCTCCCGGACGGCTTCGGGTTCCTGCGCGCTCCCGAGTACAACTACCTGCCCGGGCCGGACGACATCTACGTCTCGCCCTCTCAGATCCGCAAGTTCGACCTGCGCACGGGCGATACGGTCTCGGGGCAGATCCGTCCGCCCAAGGAAGGGGAGCGCTACTTCGCCCTCATCAAGGTCGAGGCGGTCAACTTCGAGCACCCCGACGTCGCCCGCGAAAAGATCTTCTTCGACAACCTGACGCCGCTCTACCCGCAGGACCGGATCCGCCTCGAGACGGCCAACATGACCTCGCGGGTTCTGGACCTCGTCGCTCCGGTCGGCAAGGGCCAGCGCGGCCTCATCGTCGCGGCGCCCCGGACGGGCAAGACGATGGTCCTCCAGTCCCTCGCAAACTCCATCTCGACGAACCATCCCGAGGTCACGCTGATCGTGCTGCTCATCGACGAGCGGCCCGAGGAAGTCACGGACATGCAGCGCTCGGTCAAGGGCGAGGTCATCTCCTCGACCTTCGACGAGCCGGCGGCCCGCCACGTCCAGGTCGCCGAGATGGTCATCGAGAAGGCCAAGCGCCTCGTCGAGCACAAGCGCGACGTCGTGATCCTGCTCGACTCGATCACGCGTCTCGCCCGCGCCTACAACGCGATCGTGCCGCCGTCGGGCAAGGTCCTGTCGGGCGGCGTGGACTCGAACGCTCTGCAGCGGCCCAAGCGCTTCTTCGGCGCCGCGCGCAACGTCGAGGAGGGCGGCTCGCTCACGATCATGGCGACCGCGCTCATCGACACGGGCTCCCGCATGGACGACGTCATCTTCGAGGAGTTCAAGGGCACGGGCAACATGGAAGTCCACCTCGACCGCAAGCTCGTCGACAAGCGTGTCTTCCCGGCCATCGACATCAACAAGTCGGGCACGCGCAAGGAAGAGCTCCTCATGGACAAGCAGGAGCTCAACCGCGTGTGGGTGCTTCGCAAGGTCCTCAACCCGCTGTCGACCGTCGAGGCGATGGAGCTTCTGACCGAGAAGCTCGAGAAGACCAAGGGGAACGCCGAGTTCCTGAATATGATGTCGCAGGGGTGATTTGGCGAGCCCCCTTCGAATCTCCGTCGTCGACTTCCTCAACGCCCGGCCGCTGACCTGGGGCCTTCTCCAGGATCCGCCGCCGGGCGTCGCCGTCTCGCGCGACCTGCCGTCGGTCTGCGCCGCCAAGCTCGCCGCGGGGGAGGCGGACGTCGGGCTGATCCCGTCGATCGAATACCAGCGGATCCCCGGCCTCAAGGTCGTGCCCGGCCTCGGGATCGCGGCCTCGTCGGAAGTCCGCTCCGTCCTGCTCGTCTCCGACGTCTCGCGCGAGAAGATCGGGTCCGTCGCGCTCGATCCGGCGTCGCGGACCTCGGCGGCGCTCACGCGGATCCTGTTGAAGCGGGTCTACGGCGTGAATCCGGAGTATCGCGAAGGCGGAAAGGCGGACGCGCGGCTGATCATTGGAGATCCGGCCCTCAAAACGCGCCTGAACGGCCACGTCGTGCTCGACCTGGCCGCGGAGTGGCGCGCCTTCTCGGGCCACCCCTTCGTCTTCGCCTTCTGGGCGGTTCGGGAGGGCGCGGCGTCGGCCGAGGTCGCCACGATCCTGCGGCGCTCGCACGCCACGGGTATCCAGCAGTTCGACCGGCTCGTCCGCCAGGAATCCGCGGACTCGGGCCTCTCGGAGCCAGTCGTCCAGGACTACCTGAA
>Ga0081455_10008498_pt1 | contig 10668 bp, 13 predicted proteins | sample TabmetS3T2R1_FD_70207 | JGI IMG/M metagenome (GOLD analysis project Ga0081455, IMG submission 70207) | Tabebuia heterophylla rhizosphere microbial communities from the University of Puerto Rico - S3T2R1 | ecosystem: Host-associated > Plants > Roots > Rhizosphere ... | reverse complement strand
GCCACGCGCCGAACCTCGCCCGGCGCGATCAGGCCCTCGGTGAACAGGAAGCCGCAGGCGAGCTCGAAGTCGCCGCCGGGCGTCCGCATCGTGATCGCGACCTGGACCATCTCCTGCCCGGGCCCCTGCACGCGGATCTCGAGCGGCTCCTCGGTGGCCAGCGTGTCGGTGCGTTCGGAGCGGACGCCGTCGTTGACCACGACCACGCGCGTGCGGGTGGAGGCGTGCCTGATGGGCTCGGTGATCGCCACGACCCCAGTATCCGACCGCGGGCCGGCTGGGTCCACGCCGGCGGTTCGCCCTACGTCTGGTCCGCGTTCGAGCGCACGCAGAACAGTGTGCCGTGGGGGGCCGCCATCGTCGTCCACCTCGTCCCGCCCCGGTCGGTCTCGTCGACGCGCCAGGCGACGGTCGCGCCGAGCCCCTCCAGGCGCGCGACCTCCGCCTCCGTGTCGTCGACGATCAGGTCGATGTGCACGGCGGTCTTCCCGGGCATCGCCACCTCGACGCGTTGGATCACGAGGCGGGGGCGCAGGTCTCCCTCGGGCGGCACGAGCGTCGTGAACGGGCCGTGCTCGTGGGCGCGCCGGTACCCGAGCGCCTCCTCCCAGAAGGCCGCGGCGGCATCGGCGTCCACCGCGTCCAGCACGATCTCGATCCCGCTCACGCTCGGCTCCCTCCGGACGACCGCCCTCCGTCCGCGCATGCGCGTCGCCGCGCGGAGGCCCGCATCGTAGGCATCCGAAGCATGCGGGCGCCAGCGGACCCGAACCGTGACCGCGTTCGCCCGGTTATCCTCGCGCCCGACGATCCGTCCAGACTGGAGGACCCGTGAAGAGCGGACTCGAGATCGCGCAGGAGGCGGAGCTTCGTCCGATCGCCGAGATCGCGGCGAAGGCCGGCATCCCGGACGACGTCCTCGAACCGTACGGACGCTCCCGCGCCAAGATCGACCTCTCGATCGCGGAGCGGCTGGCCGACCGTCCAGACGGCAAGCTCGTCATCACCACGGCGATCACGCCCACCAAGGCGGGCGAGGGCAAGACGACCACCTCGGTCTCGCTCACGCAGGGTCTCGGCAAGATCGGCAGGGACGTCGTGCTCTGCCTGCGCGAGCCCTCGATGGGACCGGTGTTCGGGATCAAGGGCGGCGGCACCGGCGGCGGCTACGCGCAGGTGGTCCCGATGGAGGAGATCAACCTCCACTTCAACGGGGACTTCCACGCCGTGCAGGTGGCGCACAACCTCCTCGCCTCCGCGCTGGACGCGTCGATCCACCACGGGAACCCGCTGGGGATCGACATGCACTCGATCACGTGGCCGCGCACCCTGGACGTGAACGCCCGCGAGCTGCGGTACACGATCGTCGGCCTCGGGGGCAAGGCGCACGGCGCCCCGCGCGAGAGCCAGTTCGTGATCGTCGCCGCGTCCGAGGTCATGGCCATCCTTGCGCTCGCCGCCGACCTGGCGGACCTGCGAGAACGGCTCGGCCGGATCGTGGTCGCCTCGACGTACACCGGCGAACCGGTGACGGCCGAGGACCTGAGGGTCGCGGGCGCGATGACGGTCGTGATGCGGGACGCCCTCAAGCCGAACCTCGTCCAGACCCTCGAGGGACAGCCCGTGATGATCCACGCCGGTCCGTTCGGGAACATCGCGCACGCGAACAACTCGATCATCGAGGATCGGATCGCGCTCAAGCTCGCCGACTACGTCGTGACGGAGGCGGGGTTCGGCAGCGATCTGGGGTTCCAGAAGTTCTGCGACATCGTCTGCCGGCTCGGCGGCTTCGCTCCGGCGGCCGGCGTGCTGGTGACCACCGTTCGGGCCACGAAGTCGCACGGCGGCGTGCCGTTCGACGAGCTCGGGACCGAGGACCTGGAGGCGGTCAAGCGCGGCGTCGGCAACCTCGAGCAGCACATCGCGATCGTGCGCGAGTACGGCCTGCCCTGCGTCGTCTCGGTCAACAACTTCCCGAGCGACACCGAGGCCGAGGTCGAGCTCATGAGCGAGCTCGCGGTGGGCGCCGGAGCCGAGACGGTCGTCGTGAACCGCGGGTTCGCCCGGGGTGGCGACGGCGCGATCGACCTCGCCGAGGCCGTGGTCGCCGCGTGCGAGAAGCCGAACGACTTCCACCGGCTCACGCCCGACGACACGCCCATCAAGGAGCAAGTCGAGGCGATCGCCACGCGCGTGTACGGGGCCGACGGCGTCGACTACCTGCCGCAGGCCGAGCAGGAGATCGCGCGGATGGATCAGCTCGGGTTCGGCCGGCTCCCCGTGTGCATGGCGAAGACGCACCTGTCGCTCTCCCACGACCCGAAGCTGCTGAACCGGCCGACCGGATGGCGGCTCCCGGTCCGCAGCGTGGTCCCGAGCGCCGGCGCCGGCTTCGTCGTCGTGCTCTGCGGCGACATGCAGCGGATGCCCGGGCTCGGCAAGCATCCGGCCTACATGGGCATCGACATCGACGAGCGGGGGCGGACGGTCGGGCTGTACTGAGCCCGGGCCGCGTCAGCTGCCGGGCTTGAACACCATGTCGGCGACGACCAGCACCAGCACGACCAGGTCGATCCTCGAGATCGTGACGATCCGGCGGATCCCTTGCTGGATCTCGGGGTCGGCCGGGTCGCGCTCGGCCGCGAGCTTGCCCAGGCGTTCGGCCCCCGGGCCGAGGAAGAAGACGCCCGTCACGATCGTGAGCGCGATCCCGGTGAGGCCGATCAGGATCCAGGTGTCGGTGAAGTTCCACGGACCGACGGCAACCAGCCAGATGCCGAACAGGAGCACCGCGATCGCGGCCGGCGTGAGCAGACGCTTGCCGAGGTCGCCGACGTCCTTCGCGACCTTGGCGAGGTGCGCCTTGTCACCCTCCGCCATGACCTTGGTCGCCAGCACCTGCGCGTAGATGTTGCCGCCGACCCAGGCGATGGCCGCGAGCACGTGCAGGAACTTCAGCGTGTCGTAGTAGGTCTCGGAGATCGCGAGCATCATCGGTCCACCAGCGCGATCGCCTCGACCTCGACCAGCTGGCCGCGATAGCCGAGCGTCGGAACGCCGACGAGCGTGCTCGGCGCGCGCCCGATCGCGGAGCTCCGCACCACCTGCCACACCGCCGACTGGGACTCGTAGCTCGCGCCGGCGACGTACACCGTCGTCTTGGCGACGTCGCCGGGCCCGGCGCCGCCCGCGTCAAGGGCGGCAAGCAGGTTCTCGATCACCCGCTCGGCCTGGGCGACCGCATCGCCTTCGCCGACGAGCTCGCCCTCGGCGTCGAGCGGCACGGCGCCGGCCGTGAAGACCACGGTCCCGCCGCGCCCGACCGCGACGTGCGAGTAGCCGGGTGGCGGGGCGAGCGTGTCGACGTTGCGGAACTCGACCGCCACGTCAGCCCGCCCGCAGGGTCGGCGACTCGACCAGGATCCACTCGGCGCGCGTGACGGCCTCGTCGCGGTCGAAGTCGAACACGCCGGAGGACGGGACCGCCTCCCAGGTCGCGCCGCACTCCGGGCAGATCCACAGGGACATCGTCTTGGGTTCGGCCCCCCTGGGCGGGGCGCACGTGTGCAGCGGCATCGGGCCTCCTCGCTCGAGAATCACACGCGTGTGATTCGGCCGGAGTGTACACCGCCTCGGCCGCTCATCCAGGCAGGCGGGGTCTCCCCCCGCCCGACCGTCGTGGCAGCAACCTTTCGCGCACGGGCGGCGTGCGCGAGGGTTGCCCCGTGAGCACGGCGGTCCTGCTCGAGGCTCCTCCCGCCCGGCGACGGTCCCGGCCGACGCTGCGAGGCATCGCGCCGATGCTCCTCGCCGGCGGGATCGCCGGCCTGCTGGTGGGTGGTGTCGGGAGCCGGATCTTCATGCGCATCGCCGCGCTCGCGGCGCCCGACGCCGCGCGGGGAGCGACGACCGAGGCCGGGGCGACGGTCGGCCGCATCACGGCGGAGGGGACGGTGTTCCTGATCGTGTTCGCCGGCATCGGCGCCGCCGTGGTCGGGACGGCGTTCTACCTCGCCGCGAGGCCGTGGCTGCCGACCGGCCGGAGGCTGCGCGCGGTGACGTTCGGCGCGCTCGAGCTCCTGGTGTTCGGCACCACGATGATCGACGCGTCGAACCCGGACTTCACGATCCTGGACCGGCCGCTCCTGAACGTGGTCCTCCTGGGCTCGTTGTTCGTCGTGCACGGCGTGGCGCTGGTGTTGCTGATCGAGCCCTGCCGGCGGTTCGTCTCGAGGATGTCGAGGGCACCGTGGCGCGCGCGAGCGATCGCGGTCGGAACGGCGCTCGGCCTGGTGCTGACCCTCGTCGGCGTGGCGGCGATCGGCGCGCGGTCCGGCGGTTCGGCTCGCCTCGCCTGGCTCGTGCTCGTCGTCTGTGCCGCGGGCCTGACGCTGATCGACCGGCGACGCACGCGGCCGATCACGATCCCGGCGCTCCGGGTGTTCGGGGCCTTCGCGCTCGCGATCATCGTCGTCGCCGGCGCCGCCGAGCTCCTCGACGCCGTGACCACGATCGTCTAGCGCCTACGAGCGCGGGCGCTCCTTGTTCGTGTCGTAGATCGGCAGGACGTCGACCGTCCCGTCCACCGTTCCCTCCTCGAACGCCACCTGGACCTCCGTGCCGACGTCCGCGAGCGCCGTCGGCACGATCGCGAGCCCGATCTTGCCGAACGCCGGGCTGTCGGTCGGGCTCGTCATCACGCCGACCTCCTGCCCGTCCCGGCTCACGGCGGCGCCGTACTCGGGCAGCGTCTCGCCACCCAGCTTCAGCGTGACGAAGCGGTTCGGCGGCTTGGACGCGACCGCGCGCAGCGCGTCCCTGCCCTGGAAGTCGCCGGCGTCGAACCGCACGAACCGATCCAGGTTGAAGTCGAACGGCGTGCGCTGATGGGCCTCGTAGTCGTAGTCCGTGACGATCAGGCCGGCCTCGACGCGCGCGATCTCGATCGCCTCGGCGCCGAACGGCGTCGCGCCCGCCCCGACCACCGCGTTCCAGATCTCGGCGGCGTCGTTCGGATCGTTGAGGAACAGCTCGAACCCGAGCTCGCCGCCGAACCCCGTCCGCGACAGGAACACCTCGACGCCGGCCACCGTGACCGGGTCCGGGTAGAAGCGGAAGTAGCGCAGCGCCCCCACGTCGGCGTCGGTGAGCTTCTGCACGACCTCGCGCGAGCGCGGCCCGATCACGCCAAGGTGGGGCATGCGCGGCGCGATCCACTCGAACTCGACGTCGAGGTCGCCGAACGCCGCGCCCAGGTACTCCTGGTGGTCCTTGCCGTTGGTCATCACCCAGCAATGGCCGCCGCCGGTGTTGAACACCGTGCCGTCGTCCACCATCAGGCCGTCGGCGTCCAGGAACGCGCCGTAGCGGGCCTGCCCCACCTCGAGGCCGACCGCGTCGTTGCTGAACACGCGCTGCGCCGCCTTCAGCGCGTCGGGGCCGCGGACGTCCCACTTGTTGAGCGGCGAGACGTCCCACACGGCCACGTCCTCCCGGATCGCGGCATGCTCCTTGGCGGCGTCGCCGAACCCCTCGAGCCACATCCACCCCCCGTCCTCGACGTGGGTGCCGCCCTGGGATGCCGTCACCTCGTGGAACGCGGTCCTGATGGCGTCGTCACTCATCCGTGCCTCCGTTTCGGCGGGCTTGGGAACGGGCATCCTGCCACGGGTTTGACTGGCCGTTCAAGTTCGGCGGCGCCGAAGGGGACTCAGGCCCGGGTGAGCCCGAGCAGGCTCCGAGTGGTCCGGACCCCGCGGGCCTCCAGCCGGGCCGCGACGACCAGGAACAGCTGCGCGGTCACCATCGCGTCGTCCAGGGCGTCGTGCGGGTTGTCCACCGGCACGCCGTAGTGCTCGGCGGCCGAGGACAGGCTCTGGCGAACGTCCTGGTCGAAGCCCTCGAGCTCGATCACCATCTGGCGGACATCGATCGTCCGGCGGACCCACGAGCGACGGCTCCCGTACAGGCGGCGCAGGAAGCCGATCTCGACGCTCGCGAACCACGTCAGGAGGAACCGGCCGTCCAACGCGCGGCGGAGCGTCTCGGCCGCCTCCGGGAGCGGCCGGGCGCCCGCCAGATCCCGCGGAAGGATCCCGTGGATCGTCATGGACTCCGGGCTCGAGGGCACATCGGGGACGACCAGCTGATGCACGGACTCCCCCACCATCACGCGGCCGGCCCGCACCGGGACGACGCCGAACGATACGATCGCGTCGCGCTCGCGGTCCAGCCCCGTGGTCTCGAAATCGAGCGACGCGAACTCGGCGTCGCGCCAGGGGCGAGCACGCAGGCGCCACGGCGGGCGCCGCGGCCTCGATCCGCCGATCAGGCGAGGCAGCGGATCACCTCGGCCTCGGTGACGATCGCGGCCACGCGCCGGTCGGTTGGGCCGGTGGGGATCTCGGGCACCACCTGCAGGGCGAACCCGATCGCGAGGGCGGGGACCCCGGCGCGCGTTCGGGGCAGGAACCGGTCGTAGTAGCCGGCGCCGTAGCCGAGCCGGTTGCCCGAGCGGTCGAACGCGACACCGGGGACGACGACGAGGTCGAGCTCGGACGGATCGAGCACCCGGCCCTCGGCGGGCTCCATCGCGCCGAACGACGTCTCCGTCGTCGGCTCGCCCGGGACGAACGCGATCGGCTCGATGTCGGGCCCCTCGACCCGCGGCAGCGCGATGGCCTTGCCCGCGGCCACCAGGCGCTCGATCAGCGGCGCGGTGTCGACCTCGCTGCCGAACGACCAGAAGACCATCGCCGACCGCGCGTTCGTCGTCTCCTCCAACCCCATCACGCGTTCGGCGATCGCGAGGCTCCACGCGTCCCGCTCGGTCCCGGGCACCGAGTCCCTCCTTGCGAGGACGTCTCGGCGCAGCGCCCGCTTCGCGCGCTTGAGCCGATCGCTCGACGTCGCGGGGCCGCTCACGTCCGGGACCCCGCGTAGGGCAGGACCTCGGAGCCGATCAGGTCGAGACGATCCCTCGGACCCGCGAGCGCGAGCACGGCCCAGGTGGCGCCCGCGCGTTCGAGCTCCTCGAGCCAGGTTCGGAGCGACGCGGCGGTTCCCGTCCACGTCCGGTCCGTGCGGCCGGCCCTCGCGCGCTCCTCGAGCAGTCGGCCGAGGTCGTCGTCGTCGCGACCGACCAGCGCCACCCCCGCCCACGTGGCGTCCACCGCCCGGCCGGCGGCCTCGCGTCGCAGCAGGCTCACCCTGCGCTCGAACGCGTCGATGCCGAGCTGCCACCCGTTCCAGGCGTCGGCCTCGGCGGCGGCGAGCGAAACGGCATGGTCGGACGAGCCGCCGATCCAGATCGGCGCCACGCGCGATCGCGGCAGGAGCGGCCCGGACATCGCCGGGACGAACGCCCCTCCCGGCCAGGGCCGGCTCTCGAACAGCGCCCGGATGCACCGCACGGCGTCTGCCAGGTGCCCGTGGACGTCGTTCGACGCGTCGATGCCGAACACGCGGTGTTCGGGGTTGTCGGGTTCGCCCGCCCCGATGCCGAGGATCATCCGTCCGCCGCTCACGTCGTCGATCGTGGCCGAGAGCGTGGCGATCAGGCCCGCGTTTCGCAGCGGGGCGCGCGTCACGAGCGTGCCGACGGCGACCCGGCGCGTTCGGGCCGCCACCGCGGCCAGCATCGTGAACGCCTCGAGCGAGGGCCGGTCGGCGGGCGCCCCCGGCGGGAACAGGTGATCGAACGCGAACAGCCCCTCCACCCCGAGCGCCTCGGCGCGCTCGGCGAACGACAGCAGGCGTTCGGGATCGCCGGAGAACAGCGGCAGGATCAGGCCGACCTTCACGCGGACGTCATCGCGTCGCGAGCGCGCACGTCACGCCATCACGCGGCCGAGCTCCTCGAGGGCCACCGTGGCCGCGCCCACCGCGCCGGCGTCGTTGCCGAGCTGTGCGGGGACGATCGGCACGCGCGGGCGGTACTCGGGCCCCTCGACGGCCTCCTGGAAGGACGCGCGCGCGGGATCGAGCAACAGGTCGCCGGCCACGATCACGCCGCCCCCCACGATGACGACCTGCGGGTCGAGGATGTTCACCAGCCCGGCGATCCCCTCGCCCAGCCGGCGACCGGCCTCGGCGACGATGCCCACGGCGACCTCGTCGTTCTGCAGCGCGGCCTCCGTGACCAGCTTTCCGGTCACCTTGGCCGGAGCCCCCTCGGCGAGCCGCCACAGGATCGAGTGCGGATGGTCGACCACGGCCTCTCGCCCCATCCGGCCGATCGCCCTGCCGGCCGCGACCTGCTCCCAGCAGCCGCGATTCCCGCACCCGCACGGCGGCCCACCCGGCTCGACGATGATGTGCCCGATCTCGGCGGCGAACCCGTGGGCGCCGCGGAACAGGCGGCCGTCGGCCACGATGCCGCCGCCGATCCCCGTCCCGACCGTGACGAACAGCAGGTGCCGGTAGCCCCGGCCGGCCCCGAACCGGAACTCGCCGTACGCCCCCATGCTCGCGTCGTTGTCCACCTGGCACGGCAGCCCGAGCGCGTCGCGCATGCGCTGGGCGATCGGGAGGTTTCGCCATGCGAGGTTCGGCGCGAACCGGAGCACACCCTCGCCCGCGTCGACCAGCCCCGCGGCGCCGACCCCCACCGCGAGGACCTCCGGGGTCGCGAGCGACCTCGCGAGCTCGACCATCGAGGCCATGGTCTCGTCCTCGTCGTCGGCCGGGGTCGGCGCGCTCGAACGCTCGACGATCGTCCCGTCGCGGGAGACCCGGAAGGCGTTGATCTTGGTCCCGCCGACGTCGATCCCGATGGCCTGGTCTCCCCCGACGGACACCGCGAGCCCTTCAGAAGCGGAGCAGCGCCCCGACGCCGTCGAACGACCGCAACATCGAGTCGTCGTCGACGATCGTCTCCACCCTGGCCCCGCTGCGGAACGCGACGGCGACGGCCGCCTCGACGACGTCGGGGATGCGTTCGGTCGTCGAGCCACAGGAGGGACATCTGGACGCGCGCGTCAGCAGCCGGCCGCACGACGGGCACCGCGCGCCCGGCCGGGACACCCGGTGGGACACGACGAGCTCCCCGACCCGGCCGACGGCGAGCGCCTCGAGCGTGGGCTCGACGCCGGCGACCCCGCCGTCGCGGCTGCCGACCGCGGCCTCGAGCCGCTCCAGCACCTCTCGTTCCGACGCGCGTTCGGCGTCCTCCTCGATCCCGAGCACCTTCTCGAGCACCTGCTCGGTCGTCGCGCCGATCGGCAGGACCACGTGGTCGCGCACCGTTCGCCGGACGTAGTCGTGCAGCGCACCGTCGAGCTCCCGATGCGCCTCGGCGGGCCCGGCGAGCACGAGGTGCTCGAACCGGCGCCTTCGCCACAGCGAGAACACGCGATCGGCCACGCGCCGCAGGTGGCGGGCCCGGTGGTCGTCCACGTGGCGCTGCATCCGCATCTGGGCGCGGCCGCCCTGGTCGTGCCGGCCCGGTACCTCGTCGGCGACGGCCGCGACCTCCTCGATCTCGCCCATCTCCACGACGAACAACCGGGCGTCCTGGTAGTCGACCAGCACCACGGCGCTCCGCCGGTAGGTCTCGAGCACGACCTCCAGGGGAAGCACGTCCGCGACGGGCCCGACGACCGAACGGCTCATGAGCGGTCGCGGGACCGGGACGACGTCCCACAGCCCCGCGGCGTCACAGGAGAACATCGCCAGGCCCCTAGTGGCGCCCCGCTCGAAGTCGTCGCGGACGAACCGCGACATCGCGTCCGCGTCGCGTCCCACCGAGCGGGCCGCGGAGCGATCCATCCCCTGGGCCTGGTCCCGCGCGCGGCGAAGGAGCTCGTCCAGCCGAACCTCGTAGTCGGCCTTGCGCGGGTACGTCCGGCCGTCGACCGACAGCGACACCGACGTGATCGGCGCCCGCGCGCCGTCCCACGCCGCGAGGGTGCGGAGCAGCGGCGCGTCCAGCGCGGTCACGAGATCTCGATCTTCTCGAAGTCCTTCGAGCCGTTCTGGCTCGCATCGACGCCGGCCAGGTGATCGCCGCGCACGTCGATCACGGCGCGGGCCGCCAGGAAGAACTCGCGGGCCGCGGTCAGCAGGTGTTCGAACACGTCTGGCGCGGCACCCTGTCCGGCGGTCACGGCCATGCAGATCGGACAGAACGCGACCGTGCACACGGGCTTCTGGGCCGCGCCCTGCTCCGAACCCTCGGCCGCGGCTCCGGCCTTCTCGTCCACGGGGATCTCGGTCAACGTCCGCTCCTTCCCGCCTGTGCGGAGCCGGGCGGCCGCGCGAAGGCGATCTCGAGGTGGTCACCGACGAAGTTGGCGCCGCGGACGTCCATGCGCTGGAGCGTCTGCGGCAGGATCAGGTTCCGCTTGTAGCTGCCGACCCGCACGTACAGCTCCTCGCCCCGGCGGTGGATGTCCATGTCCTCGCGCGAGACGAACGGCAGCCTCATCGTCAGGACGTACCCACCGGCACGCCGGCGCACGCGGATCGGATCGTCCCGGTACAGGACGTCGGTCACCTGGTGGTCCCCGTACACCTCGCGCCCCATGTCCTCGAGCAGCGGGACGCCCACCATCTCGCGGTCGAACAGCCTGGCCGTCAGGATCGGCACGGGCTCGAAAGACTCGCGCACCGTCTGCAGGTGCTCGGCCTGGATGTCCTTCCACTTGCCGAAGTACGGGTCGGTCACGT
>Ga0081455_10008497_pt1 | contig 10668 bp, 7 predicted proteins | sample TabmetS3T2R1_FD_70207 | JGI IMG/M metagenome (GOLD analysis project Ga0081455, IMG submission 70207) | Tabebuia heterophylla rhizosphere microbial communities from the University of Puerto Rico - S3T2R1 | ecosystem: Host-associated > Plants > Roots > Rhizosphere ... | reverse complement strand
ATCGATGCGTTCGCTCGCTAGCAGAGCCAACATGTGCTGTTCCTGGTCGCGCTTGGTCTCGGGCGTGACCGCGAACACCCGGTACGGAATCTCGTAACCGCGCGCGATCGCCTCCAAGTCCGGATGGTTGCTAACGATCAGCGCGATTTCGCAAGGCAACTCGCCCGCACGCTGGCGCAACACGAGATCGTGCAAACAATGATCATACTTCGACACCATGATCGCGACGCGCTTTTGCGGGACTGCGTACGCGATGCGCCAGCGCATCTGAAAGCGCTGAGCCACTTCCTCGATGGCCCGCTCCAGGGTCACGCGATCAGCATGCATCTCACTCAAATCGACGTGGATGCGCTGGAAGAATCGTCCCGCGACCGGATCCGTGTGTTGCTCGGCAGTCAGGATGTTGATGCCGTGACCGTAGAGCAACTGCGCGAGCGCTGCGACCAGCCCGCGCCGATCCGGACAGGACACGAGAATGGTGGCATGCGCCGTAGTAGGTTGTTCATCGAGCGCCACGCGCGCTAGTTTACACGAGAGCCAACGCGCCGCTGCAACTTGGCAGCCTGGTATGTTGATAAAGCTAGAGAACCGAACCCAAGGCGGTTCGGTTCTCTAGCGCTCTGACACTCACGGCTTTCGATGCAGGTAGTCGTGAACGAACTTCACGTAGCTGTCATATGCGGCGCCATGCTGCAGCAGAAAGCCCAGATCGAACGTGCAGTTGTTCAGCACGCCCTGGTGCGCGATGTCGAGCACCGGCTGCACCTCTTGAAACCCCGCGTACTGCTCGATCCAAGCGACCGTCGCCTCGAGCGGCAGCTGGTGATACCTGGTAGCGATGGTTTCGCGTAACAGCTCTTTATGGGCCTTCATGATCTGACTCCGAATCGGCGCAGCTTCGATCGTGAGACTTACGCGCAGCGCATTCAATGACCAACCAGCAGCTCTGTTCGGCGATCCGGCATGTGATATGACGCCATACATTGTCGGCGCCTAGCCGCCGTCAGCTGCTGGGCATCAACACCCGGCTGAAGTTGTCGGCATAGAAATGCGACAGCGCAGTGGGGTGAGCATCGCGCAGGCTCGCGCCGAACCGACCCAGGGGATTGCGCCCGCCTTCCACGTGCGGATAGTCGCTCGAGAACAGATACAACCGACTGTCAGACTGTCGGATCAGCTCACCCACGTCCTCGTAGGGATAGGGCGTGAACGCCATGTGCTCGAGAATCTGCTGCGACGGAGGCTGCGTGAGGCGTCGCAGATCGGGCTCAGACTTACGCCAGATCTCGGCGATCCAATCCAGACGCTTGAGCAACCCAGGCACCCAGCCGGCGCCGAGTTCGATCGCGCCTGCGCGCAGCGCAGGGTGACGCTCGAACACACCGTCGAGTACGAGCGCACCCACGAAAGTTTCGACCACGTGATGCAGCGACGTCATGTCTTTACCGCGGACGTTCTCGCCACCGCCGAGCCAATCGGTCGGGACGGGGCGACCCGTGTTCATCCACTCAGGATCGATCTGCAACGGACGGCCGCCCACGTGCAGTACGAACGGCAAGCGCGCTTCGGCGAGCGTGGCCCAGATCGGATCGAGTTCGACGTGGCCCGGAGAACGACCGCCCGCCGGCCGATGCGGGATCCACACGGCACTGAGCCCGAGCTTCAGAATCTGACGCAACTCGCTCAGTGCCAGCGCGCTGTCGTCGAGCGGCAGGAGAGCCACGCCCATCAAGCGCGGATCGTCCTGGCAGAACTCGGCCATGGCGCGGTTGTGCGCGCGCGCTGCGGCGTAGCGCTCGTCGATCGCGCGCTGCTCGCTGAATGCGACGCCCGCGGAGAACGTAGCGAACACGAGTTGGCGCGCGAACCCGAGCTGATCGAGTGCCTGACTGCGTTCAGCGGAGTTGAACGCGCCCAACGCCTCGTACCCTTTGGGGCCACTGATCAGCTGATCGCCGAGTGCAACCATTTCCGCGACGCGCTCCGGCGGCTGCGCGCGGCGCCGGTTGGCTTCGGCGATACCGGCTTGCAGCCGAGGCGCTTCGACTCGGATCTGCGGCAGGCGCTCGCGCATGTCCGGGTCGGCATGGGCGCGCAGGAAATCGGGCAGCTCCATGATGTGACTGTCGGCATCATGGAAAACACGGCCTTGGGCGTAGCTCATCTCGACCTCGCTCGGCGATTCGGCCAACCGCGCACAGCTTAGGCGCGGCTGCCCCGGCCCCGCAACCCGCGGCGGCGCGGACACGGCTACGATTCCGCTTTGACCGGCACCATACGCTAGCGTATGGTTGATGCATGAGCGTCATTTACACCTGGGGCTCGACAGCCCAAGAGCGCAGCGACGATTTTGCGTGCGATCGTTATGTGACAGCACCGAATGGCAGCTGTTTTCGCGCGGTGGACGTGGCCGCGCCGGTCCAGCAAACGTTTCGCTGGTTGTGCCAGCTGCGCGTCGCCCCATACAGCTACGACTGGCTCGACAACCGGGGGCGGCGTAGCCCACGCCGGCGAGATCCCCAGCTCGAAAAGCTCGCACGCGGTCAGAGCGTGATGCGCATCTTCCGCCTGGTCGACTTCGAACCCGATCGACACATCACGTTACTGTGCGCGACGACCAAAGTGTTCGGTGATCTGGCGGTGACGTACACGGTCCGACCGGGCCCGCTCGGGTCGCGCATCGTGGTGAAGCTCGTGTTCCGCTTGGGAGACCGGCCGGTCATGCGCTGGCTCCTGCCGCCCGGCGACCTGATCATGATGCGCAAGCAACTGCTGACGCTGAAGCGGCTCGCCGAACGCGAACACGCGCAGGCAGCGCGCGCTAGTGCCGCGCGCTTTGAGCCAGCTTGAGGTCTTCCTGCTCTTGCAGCGCGCGCCACATGATCTTTCCCGACCCGGTCTTGGGCAGAGAGTCTACGAACTCCACGCTGCGCGGCACCTTGTACGCGGCCATGTTGGCCTGACACCAATGGATGAATGACGCCTCGTCGACCTTGTCGCGCATGCCGGTCTTGGGCACGACCACGGCTTTCACGCTTTCACCGCGGCGCGGATCCTTGGTCCCGATGATCGCGGCTTCTTGCACGGCCGGATGCGCGTACAACATGGCTTCGACCTCGGCCGGCCAGACCTTGAAGCCCGAGGCATTGATCATGCGCTTCAAGCGATCGACGATGAAGAAGTAGCCGTCCTCGTCGACCCGACCCAGGTCACCGGTGCGGAAGAAGCGCTTGCCGTCGATCTCCACGAAGCATTCGACATTCGCTTCGGGCTTGTTCCAATAACCCTGAAATACCTGCGGCCCGTGCGTGATGATCTCGCCGACTTCGTTCGGCCCGAGTTCGACCAACGTCAACGGATCGACCACGCGTGAGTCGGTGCCGAAGATCGGAATGCCCAAGCATTGCTTCTTGGGCCGATGCGGCGGGTTGATGTGCGTGGGCGCGATGGTCTCGGACAGCCCGTAGCCTTCGAGATAGGTGAGCCCGCACAGATCCTGCAGCTTCTGCGCGATGGCCTCCGGCATCGCCGCGCCACCGCCGCCCATCACGCGAATGCTAGATAGGTCGTAGCGATCGATGTCCGGGCTCGACAGCAAGTCGACCACCATCGTGGGCACAGCCGTCCACGCGGTAACCCGATAGCGCTGGATGAGTTCGGCCGCGACGGTGCGATCCCAACGCGGCAGGAGCACGATCGTGGCCGCGGTATAGATCGACGAGTTCATGCCGTTTTGCATGCCGGTCACGTGGAACAGCGGCAACACCGCCAAGATGCAGTCGTCGTCCGAAGTACCGGACCATTTCGGGCCTGCGACGGTCGTATGCATCACGCTGCGATGCGTGTGCATGCACCCTTTCGGATTGCCGGTCGTCCCCGACGTGTACGGGATCACGCACAAGTCGTCCGGCCCCACCGTCAGCGCTTGTGGTTCCAAGTTGCGCGCGAGCGCGTCGGTCCAGAGCGTGACGCCGGGTGCCGTGAAACTCTGGCGCGGCTGTTTCAAAAAATCTGGAATCGTGAGCTCGGTCGGGACCTTCAAGTAGTCCGAGTAGGCGCTGATGATCAGATGGTCCAGCGGCTTTCCAGCGATCAGCGGCAGTGCGTTCTGCGCCAACTCCTGCGACGCGATCAACACCTTGGCGCCGCTGTCCTGCGCCATATAACGAACCTCTTGCGTGAGGTTCATCGGATTGATGGGCACGACCGCGGCGTTCGCGCGAAGGATCGCGTAGAAAGCGATCACGAACTGCGGGCCGTTCTGCATGTACAGCGCCACGCGGTCGCCGCGTTTGACGCCGCACTCGCGCTGCAGGAAACCTGCGAGCAGTTCGCACTCGCGCTGCAGTTCGCGATAGCTGACTGAGCTATCGTAAAACACCAACGCGCGACGGTCGGGATGGTGCGCAGCCGCAGCTTCGAGGTTGGACCATAGCGAAGTCTGAGGAGTATCGAGTTCGTGCGGAACACTCGGCGGCCAAGACGACAGATGGCGGTCACTCATACAAACCTCCTCACCGGCGCGAACTGTGCCAGGAGTTGAGGGGTGAGTCGAGCCGGCTGCATGCCTGGGCCACGACTGCATTGCATGGCATGCTATCGCGACCATGGCGACCGACCTTCCCCTGCGTTGTCACTGCGGCGCCGTGCGCGGCACAGCGCTCGCGCTGTCCCCCAAGTCTGGTACGCATGGCGTGTGCTACTGCGACGACTGCCAAGCGTTTTTTCATTTCCTTGCGCGCGATGAAATGCTCGATGAGCACGGCGGCAGCGACATCTTCCAACTGACGCCCGCGCAACTGCGCATCGAACGAGGAGCCGAGCACATTCGCTGTCTGCGTCTTTCCGACAAAGGCATGTACCGCTGGTTTGCCGGTTGTTGCCGCACACCGATCGCGAACACCATGGGCTGGGCGCGGTTGCCATTCGCGGGCATGCTGTTGTGCTTCGTCGACCCGGAGGTGGAGAAAGCCACCCGCGAACGCGCGGTGGGTCAGCCCGTCGCGTTTGCATTCGGCCGCTTCGCACGCGGCGGAACACCCGCACACGTCCCGCCCGGGGCCCCGGTCCGCTGGGCATTGCGCACGTTGCGCAAACTCGGCCGAGGCTTCTTGCGCGGACAGCATCGACCTTCGCCATTCTTCGATGAACACGGCGCGCCCGTCGTGCAGCCCAAGGTGCTCACACCCGCCCAACGCTCGGCGCTCGTTCCAACCGCGGCCGCGTGACGGCGCATTTCGACACTCGTATGCTGTACGCTTGCTGAGTGCGAGCTGCCCGCCGATGGCCCGTGGCCAGTGCCTTCGCGACTGCGCTGTGTTGGTTGCTGTTGCAGCCGACGGCGGCCGCCGGGCAGCACCGTGAACTGCATTGGCGCGCGTTGGACGTGCCGCCCCATCATCGAGTTCGAGTGGTTCCAGTTCCAGCGGTGGTGGCGGCGGACGTTCTGGGGGCGGTAGCGCCGGTGGTTGGTGAGGCGCACGCTTGACAGCGCGCGCGCTGGATCCGATGTCCTTACGCATGAATGTTCGCGTGCGTTTGGTTTCCTGGCAGGGGTTCGCCGAGCAACTCGCGGCCATCCGCACGACAGTATTCGTGCTCGAACAAGGCGTGCCTGCAGAGATCGAACACGATGGACGCGATCCGGAGTGCGTGCACGCGCTCGCCGAAGACGACCAAGGCCGTGCGTTAGGTACCGGGCGCTTGTTGCCCGACGGGCAGATCGGGCGCATGGCCGTGCTCGCGGTGGCGCGCGGTGCGGGTGTGGGAACAGCGCTGCTGCACGCCTTACTCGATGCGGCAGCCGAGCGGCAGCTGCCACGGGTGCAGTTGCACGCGCAAGCGCATGCGCAACGCTTCTACGCACGACACGGTTTCGAAGTGAGCGGCGAGGAGTTCATCGAGGCCGGCATTGCACACGTCATGATGCAGCGTCGACCGTGACGCTCGGCACATCACGCCGCTGGTACGTCGCCGACCGAGACTAGATAGCGCGCGATCGCGGCCGTTAGCGTCACGAGTTCCTCGGTTCCGATCTCGTTGCGCGAGCCGCTCAGTGCGACGATGCCCGAGTACCGCTCCGGCTGCGGTCCGAACACCAACAGGCCGTAGCTCGCACCTGACGGATTCGTAAACATGCCGACGCTGGTCCGATGGCTGTCGTGGATGTCCGTGAAGATCGTGCTCATGGCAGCATTTTCGAGCTGGCTATCCAGGTAGCGCTCGGCGAAGTAGTCGAGCGCGAGATCCGGCGCGCTGCCGAGACTCGCGACGCGCAGCAACCTACCGGCGTCGCGATAATAGAGGTGACCGGCCCGGCAGTGCACGACCTCGGCACACAGCGCGAGCGCGCAGCCGGCTCGTTCTTGGCGGCCCGCCAAGCCCGCAAAGCGGGAAAGCCATGCGGCTCGATCAGCCGTGGTCGCCGCGCCTGCCGGTTGAGACTCGACTCGCTCTGCAGCGACGTCGAGTTCGAGCCCCAACGCGAGCGCCTCCTCCGACAAGCGCCGGCGCACTGCCAAGCCAGCGCCGTTGGCGACAGCCAGCGCGAAACAACGCGTGGCTGCATCCGGGTCGCGCTGGGCGATGGCGATGCGCGTGCACGCTTCGTAGTCGAGCGCGAGCACGTACGGCTGCAGCTGCGCATGCGCGTGGATCAAACGCTCCATGCGTGCGATCGCGTCCGAAGCAGTGCCGAGTGCCGCTTGCGCGATGCACAGCTCACGCAGCACCGGCTCGGCACCGCTCAGCCCGCGCTGCTCGCACAGGTTCGCCGCGTTGGACGCCAGCGCAAACGCCTGATCAGGCTGACCCAACTCGCGCAGCACGCTGCAGCTGCCAGCAGTAGCCAACAGCCAGGCGTCGAGATCGGGCGGTGGGTCGATTCGCGCCGGGTCTGCGACCGACACCGCCGCTTCGAACTCGGCGCGCGCCGCCGCGCGATTGCCGCGCAGGTGTTCGTACGCCCCGAGCGCAACGTGACGCAACGCAGTCCAGCCCGGCGCTTTGTGTGCAAGCTGCGCGATCCGGTCCGCCACGTCGCGCGTGCCCGCCAGGTCCGCCGTTTGCGTGTTCGCTGCCAGCTCCAGGCGCAAGCGCGCGCCGAACACTGCACGACCTTCGGTTTGGATCGCAAACAACTCCGCCTGAGTACGGTGCAGCTCGGCGCCCGCGCGATCACCCTCGTACACGCACAACACGCGACGCAAATACAGCGCGCCGAGACGATGGATGGGATCGCGCTCGGCGATCGCGATCCAATCCTGGGCGGTCGGGTAGCCCAAGCTCACTTCCAAGGTGGCCAGCGCACCTGCGACCGCATGCTGCAAGATGCTGATGTAGGGGTTGTCGGTCGCCAGTACTTGCTGCAAACGCGAATACACCGCCAACATGCGCGTGCGCGCGCGTTCGTAGTGTGCGGAGCCGTTCATCTCGGCCGAGGCCACGGCAAGCTGCACCAGCGCATCGATCAGCGGTGACAAGCCGGCGAAGGGCTCGAGCCGGGCCGGCAACTCGGCTTGCAGGCGTGTGTCGCGATTGCGCGCGGCGATCGCCACCGAGATCGACACGAAGCTGGCGAGCTGCTTGATCGCTTCTTGGATATCGTACACGCGCTCGCCTTCCGGCGTGGCCTGATAGCGCTGGCTCGCCGCCTCGAGCGCGCGCTGTAGACGTTCGGCGTGCGGCAGCTCGGCGGGCGTGTGCTGATAGTCGCGCCAGCCGGAGTCGAGCTCCAGGCGTTCCAGCCAAGCGCTCGCGTAGCGCGCGTACAACATTTCGTCGGTCGCCGCACTGGCCTCGACCAGACGCCGCGTCAGTTCACAGGCTTCGCGCGCGGGGCGCCCACTCTCGAGCGACGCCCCGCGCGCGCGCTCGAGCAGCGCGATCAGCACGCCTTGCCCCAAGCCCGCACCCACCAGCGCCGTCAGCACCGGCGTCGCGTCCAAGAGCACACTGAGCCGATCCAGCGCGCGCGCCGTCTCACCACACATCAAACGATGATGCACTTCGTACACGGGCGCGCGCGCCGCGTGCGCCGACAGCTCGCCCAAGCTCCGATGCCGGCGCACGCGCTCGGCGGCGCTCAGGTCCGCGGTCAAACACGCGCGCACCCCCAAGTGAGTGAGCGTGTGGGCGTCGCCGTTTTTGACCACGATCGCGTGTTGCACGAGTGCCGCGACTGCGCGTCGCACGTCCTGCTGCGTCGCTTCTGAAATCAAGAACGCGTAGTGCTCGAGCGTGAACGGGAGCTCGAAATCGAGCGCCTGCGTGGTAACGAGCTCGCGCGCAGTTTCGGGCAAGGCGGCGATTCTCGCGCGCACCACCTCTTCGGCGTCCGCCGGCAAATCGGCGAGTGCGAGCTGCGCGGGCAAGCTCCATTTCCCGTTGCTGTAGCGAACCAGCTTGCGTTCCAGCAGATACTGCACGAGCGCCATCGATTCGCGCGGATTGCCGGCCGCGACGCGGAACACGCGGTGACTGAGCAACGACACGTGCGGCGCATCGAAGAAAATCGTCTTGAGCAGACTTTCCGTCTGCTCGAACGACAGCGCTGCCAGGGCTTGCACGAGCGCGTGACTACGCAATACCTCGAGCGCCAGCGACACGGGCGAACTCGACGCCGGCTGCGTGCCGGCCACGATCAACAGCCGCGCAGTTTGCGCCTTGTGAGCGAGCGAGGCCAGCCAGCCCAGCGATGCGCCATCGCTGCGCTCCACGTCGTCTACTACCAGCACCAGCGGCTGTCGCTGGCAGGTCTCGAGCAGCCAAGCGTCGAGCGCTTGGACCGACTGCTCATCCGTCAGCGCCGGAATGTCGCTCGACGTCGCCGGCGCCTGCACACGCAGTTGCTCGACCACGGCTCGCAGCGCAGCGAACGCCGCGCCAGCTAGCGCGCGCGCATCGATGCGCACGACGCGAGCGCCGGCCAATTTGGCCTCCAACTCGCATACGGACAGCACGCGCGAACGCCCGGAACCCGCGACACCCTCGAACAGCAGACAGCCGCCCGTACTCGTCTGCATGTGCTTCAATTGCTGGCGAAAACAGCGCAGCTCCGCGTCGCGGCCCACCAGCGCAGGCGTGGACAGATACGATTGCGCGATGCGTTCGGGTTCCTCGCTCGAGATACCCGCGATCACGGCCAAGCGCTGCATGACTTCGAATGCGGTCTGCGGACGCCGCGCGGCATCGATCTGCAACAGCGACAGCACCAGCGCGTCGAGCGCAGCGGGGATGTCTTTCGCCAGCTGAGACGGCGCGAGCGGCGCGTGCCGCAACGCTTCATTGAGCTCTTGCAGCGAACGAGCTGCGAAAGGCTTGCGGCCGGTGAGTGCGAAGTACAACGTCGCGCCCAACGAGAACAGGTCGGTGCGCGCGTCGATCAGCATGCGGTGCACGACTTCGGGCGCGACGAACCCCGGCGTACCCACGCCTTGCGGGCAAGGACCCATGGGCATCAGCGCACCGAAGTCGATCAGTTTGGCGCGCCCGCCCAAAGTGCAGCGCACATTGCGCGGACTGATGTCGCGATGCACGAGCTTGCGCGAGTGCAGCAGCGACAAGGACGAGCACAACTGCACCATCAGCCCGCACGCGACGCGCGCGTCCATCGGTGCTTGCGCGCTCAGGTCACCGCCGTCGAGCAGTTCCATCGTGTAGAACGGCTGCTGGCGTTCGACGCCGTAGTCATAGACCTCGATCACGCTCGGATGCGAGAGCTGCGCCAACAGGCAGAACTCGCGTTCGAAGAGCGCACGCGTCGTGCGCTCGCGCTCGCCGCCGTGAAGGATCAACTGTTTGAGCGCGAGCTCCTGTCCGAGACTCGTATCGCGCACGCGGTACACGGTGGCCGTGCCGCCGCGGCCGAGCTGCCCGACGACCTGATAGCGCTGGCCGATGCGCGCCGGAAGGGCTGGAGCGGCGGCCGCGAAGCCGCCCGCCAGCAGAGGGTCGAGCGGCAATCCATCCGCTGGCGGGGCGGGTGGTACGGAACGCGATGGAGCGGTCATAGGCGCGAACGCGTGGCTACGACGGTCCCAGCCGGTCGCTAACAGCCACCCTTATCGTCTGTATCGGCCGCTAAGCATGCGAGCTTGAGCAACGCCAAGTCGCACCGACGCTCACAGGCCCGACCCTTGCGCGTGGTCTCGCTGCCCCTCGTGCCCTGCAATCAGCTCCACTAAGCTGCGCGCGCACGGGCCGGCTCGACATCCGCGCGGACCTTGTTACGATGCGCGCCGCCATGGCCAAAGACATCTACGCACTCGGTGAGATCCCCGCCCTCGGGGACGTTCCTGCACGCATGCACGCGCAACTGATCCGCAACGGTCAGTTCGGTGAACCCAAAAAAGCCTTCCGAGCCGCGGAGGTCCCGGTCCCCGAGATCGGTCCACGAGAAGTACTCGTGTACGTGATGGCCGCTGGCGTCAACTACAACAACGTCTGGGCCGCTCAGGGCATCCCGATCAACGTGATCGGGATTCGCAACAAGAAGGGCGAGCCGGAGGATTTTCACATCGGCGGCTCGGACGCGAGCGGGATCGTGTGGAAAGTCGGCAAGGATGTGAAGAACGTCAAGGTCGGCGACGAGGTCGTCGTGCACTGCGGCTGGTGGGATCACGATGATCCGCACGTGGTCGCGGGCAAGGACCCGATGTTCGCGCCCTC
>Ga0081455_10008496_pt1 | contig 10669 bp, 10 predicted proteins | sample TabmetS3T2R1_FD_70207 | JGI IMG/M metagenome (GOLD analysis project Ga0081455, IMG submission 70207) | Tabebuia heterophylla rhizosphere microbial communities from the University of Puerto Rico - S3T2R1 | ecosystem: Host-associated > Plants > Roots > Rhizosphere ... | reverse complement strand
CCGATAGGTGCTGCGCGCTGGTACTTTCCTGCTCTGCGGCTTCGTTCTCGGCATATGTGGACAGCGCCATATGTGGACAGCGTCCATTTATCGTGTTATGGATTGTGGACGGTGTACACATCCTAGCACCGAACCGGTCCTCGGTCACGCCCCATTTAGGCGGTTAGACTGGGGAAAAGGCGAGCAAGGAAAAGGAGAGTACGATGTCAGTCCAGCCCTATCTGACGTTCGGCGGCCGCTGTCAGGAAGCGGTCGATTTCTATCGCGAAGCGCTCGGCGCGGAGGTCGAAATGCTGATGCGCTTCAAGGAGAGCCCCGAGCCGACGCCGCCGGGCATGACCCCCGACAATTGGGGCGACAAGATCATGCACTGCAGCCTCAAGATCGGCGACACGGTGCTGATGGCCTCCGACGGTTGCTCCAGCAGCGAGAAAAACTTCCAGGGCTTCTCGCTGTCGTTCACCGCCGCGAACGAGGCCGAGGCCGATCGCAGGTTCGCCGCGCTGTCCGAGCGTGGCCAGGTCACGATGCCGCTCGGCAAGACGTTCTTCTCGAAGCGTTTCGGCATGCTGGTCGACCGCTTCGGCGTCAGCTGGATGGTGATCGTCCCGGCTGAGGCGAAAGCACTCGCGGCGTAGGCGTGCGACGCCAGGCAAGACGCGTTTGGCCGCGGCCCGCAAGGCTGCGGCCATTCGTGCGGGCAAGCATAGCGGTGGCGTCGCAAACTCCCTGATGACCCGATGCGACCCCTTCGGTATTCCATCAACGTCACTTTGGATGGGTGCTGCGATCATCGCGAGATGGTCGCGGACGAAGACCTGCATCGGCACGCCGCCGAGAACATCGCGCAGGCTGACGCCCTCCTCCTCGGCCGGGTAACCTACGAAATGATGGAGGCTGCGTGGCGGCCGCTGGCGCAGACCGGACAGAAGTCTGACTGGATGGCCGATTGGATGGAACCGTTCGCCCTGACGATCGACGCGGCAAAGAAATACGTTGTGTCGAGCACTTTGGAGCAGGTCGACTGGAATGCGGAGCTCGTGCGCGGGGATCATCTGGAGAACACCGTTCGGCAGCTGAAGCGACAGCCTGGCAAGGGACTGTTCGTGGGAGGCGTGAAGCTCCCGCTGGCGCTGGCGGAGCTGGGATTGATCGATGAGTACGAGGTCGTGGTGCATCCCCGCCTGGCAGGCCACGGGCCAACGCTGTTCGCGGGGTTGTCGAAGCCTATCGACCTGAAGCTCGTGAGCCGGCTGGAGCTCGCCTCAGGCGCGGTGGCGATGCGGTATGAGCCTAGAACGTAGCTATTGGGCCTGCTAAACGGAGCGAGGCCACAAGTTCCTTGAACCCCGGTTCAGCGCGGGGGATACTTCCCGAATAACAAGCTCAAAAATCCATACGCTGCGGTCAGCTCAAGGAGGAGACCCCATGAAACGATCGATGAAACGACCCCTCACGATCGGTGCAGCCCTAACGCTTGCGCTCGCGACGGCGGGACTGACGTTCGCCCAGAACACGCCTGCGAACCTGCAGATCCATTGGATCGACACCGAAGGCGGCGCGGCCACCTTGCTGGTGACGCCGGCAGGAGAATCGCTCCTGATCGACACCGGATATCCGGATGCGGACCGCGACGCGAAACGCATTCTGGCCGCCGCGCAGAAGGCCGGCGTGAGCAGGATCGACCACGTCCTGATCAGCCACTTCCATAACGACCACGTCGGCGGTCTCGCGGGGCTCGCCAAGATGATCCCGATCGACAAGTACTACGACCACGGCGACATTGTCGATCAAGTGGATAAGAAGCGGCTCGACGACTACAAGCTCCTCGCCGGCAACAAGCGCGTGATCGTGAAGCCCGGCGACAAGATCGAGCTCAAGGGCGGCGTGCAGGTGCTGGTGGTCGCTTCGGAGGCGAAGTTCCTCGACAAGCCGGTCAATGGCGGCGGACCCAATCCGCTCTGCGAGAACGCGGCCCGCATGACCGCGGCCGGCGGAGAGAACCAGCGCACGATCGCCGTGCTGGTGACCTACAACAACTTCACCTACCTCAACACGATCGATCTCGACTGGGCGACCGAGATGGAGCTCGCCTGCCCGCGCAACAAAGTCGGCACGGTCACGGTGTTTCAGAGCGGCCGCCATGGCGCGGGCGATGGCGCGAACGCGCCGGGCTTCATTGGAGCCATCAAGCCGCAGGTCGTGGTCGTGAACAACGGTCCGCGCAAGGGCTTTGGGGCGACCGACAACCGCATTCAGCCGGTTTCGATCCCCGGCAAGACCTTCGCGCCGTACGAAAAGCACACCTATCTGCGCTACACCAAGAACCCCGGCCTCGAGGGCGTTTGGCAGGGACACCTGTCGCTGCTCGACAAGGATCCGGCACACAACACCGCGCCCGACATGATCGCGAATTTCGAGGAGACCGCGGAGTGCCAGGGCCACACGATCACCGCCTCGGTCGCGGCCGACGGCCGGTTCACGATGACCAACACGCGCAACGGGTTCAGCAAGAGCTACACGGCGCGGCGGACCAACTGATCATCGGCCGTAGGCGCGGTGTGGCGGCTACCAGCCGCCGCCGCGCTTCGGTTAACAAACCCCTACGCCCGCGCGCTGCATTTGAGCCGAATTTGAGCCGATCCTGCAACGGGATCGCAGATCATTTTCGCTAACATTGCTTCACATCCAACTGGGGTTTGGGGATGACACCATGCGTCACAAGGCTGTTCCGGCAGCCACAATGATCGTTGCTGCCGGCCTGATCGGCATCACGCAGGCGCGACTGCCGCGCCCGATCAGGGATTATCGCGAGCGCGTCAGCGTCGAGATGTCGACCATCGCACTGCTTGAAGACACGGTCGATTGGCTCGGCGCGCGCTACCGTACGCCGAGCGGACGGTTTGGACGGCGCGCGTAGGCGCAGGCGCGGTATTCCCGTCGAATTGGGGACAGACCCCAATATCGGACACGTTGCCGCTGCCGGGCTATACTCGGCGCATGAACGAGCCTGCGCGTTACGTGCCATTGCGGCCTATCGCCTGGAATGAGCGCGAGGCCAAAGCCGCGATCGAGGACATCGTGGCGGATGGGCTTGCGCATTTCGATGCCGAGCGATTCTGGCCCGCGCACCCGCTCGACGAGAACGTTCGCGACGGCCACACCAGCTTCTATTTCGGCGCCACTGGCATGGTCTGGGGCATCGACTACCTCGGCCACGTCGGCGCCACCAAGGCACGGTTCGATTTCCGCCCCGTCCTGCCCCGGCTCATGGAAGCCAACCGGGCGGAGTTGCCCGACTATGGAAAGTACGCCGCGCACGGATCATTGCTGTTCGGCGATCTCGGCACCGCCCTCCTCGTCATGCGCCTCGATCCGAGCGGCGCGATCGCCGACCTGATCCATACGCGCGCCGACGCCAACACGACCCTGCCGGTGCGTGAGCTGATGTGGGGCACGCCCGGCTCCATGATCGCCTGCGTGCACATGGCCAAAATGACAGCGGAGCCGCGTTGGCAGGCGTTGTTCGCTATCCAGGCCGCGCGTCTGCTCGATGAGCTGGAGGATACGGACAAGGGTCCGTTGTGGACGCAGGATCTCTATGGCAGCCACAAGCGCTACCTCGGACCCGTACACGGCTACGCGGGGAACATGATCGCGCTGATCCGTGGCTGGGAGTGGCTGACGGATGATCAGCGCGCTCGCATCGCGGCGGCTGTTCCCCGCACCTTGGCGGCGAATGCTTGGCGTTCCGAGCTCGGTACATCATGGCGCAGTGTCGCCGATCGCGAGGAAGCCCCGCGGCTATGTCAGCACTGTCACGGCGCGCCCGGCATGGTGACGGCCTTCGCGGATGCGCCGTTCACGTCGCCGGAGCTGGAGGAGCTGCTGCGCGAAGGCGGCAACTTCGTCTGGGCTTCCGGACCGCTCGCCAAAGGCTCCAACCTCTGCCATGGCACCGGCGGCAACGGCTATGCGTTCCTCAAGCTTTATCGGCGAACCAACGATGCGATGTGGCTCGAGCGCGCCCGCGCGTTCGCGATGACCGCGATCGCACAATATCGCGAGGCGCGCGCCGAGCTGGGGCGGGGCCGCTACTCGTTGTGGACCGGCGATGTTGGCCTTGCCGTGTATCTGCGGGACTGCGTGACGGCCGAGGCTCAGTTTCCAACCATCGATGTGTTCTGATTTGCCACAATCAAGGGCCGTAGGGCGCAATCACTCTATTGCGCCGGCGGCCTTTCAAGATCGACCTCGGGTTCCGAGTTGGTCCGAAGCGGCGCAATAAAGCGATTGCGCCCTACAAGGCAGCGGCCGCATTTTCAATGGCCACAACGATTTTCTTGGGCTTAGACTGGCGCGCAATCCAAGCTACGGTTGCGATGTTCGTCATCGCAGCAAGCCAGCGCTACCAATATCAGGCTGATGTAGCCAGCATTAGGGAGGTCTTCGATGAACAAGCTGATCATTCCGGTTGCCATTCTCGGCTCAGGCCTGCTCGCGGCCGCCGCGTGGTCGCAAGCCGAGCCACCGCGGCAGTCGCAATTCCGGCCGACGGTGTATTTCCAGATGCCGCTCGAAAAGGACCCGACTCGGGTCGTGCGGATGCAGAACGTCATCATTCCAGCCGGCGCCAGCAATCAGTTCCATCGCCATCCCGGCGACCAGTGGTGGACGATCCAGGAGGGCGAGATCACCTACACCGTCAGGGGCCAGCCGCCGCGCGTGCTCAAGGTCGGCGACTGGGTCTACGTTCCGCGCGGCACCATCCATCGCAACCAAAATCTAACCAGCGCGCCGGCACGCGCGGTGGAGATGAACATCACCGACAAGGACGTGCCGCAGACCGAGGTCGTGCCGGAGTGACGTCACCGGCGGCAAGCGGTGAATCATATCCGTCACCCTGAGAGGCTGTGAATCTTTCCATCACTCCGACCTCATCCTGAGGAGCCCGAGTGAAGCGAGGGCGTCTCGAAGGATGGCCGCGAGTCCGAATTTGCTGCCATGGTTCGAGACGCGGCGCTCCCGCGCCGCTCCTCACCACGAGGGTGAGCGTGTTGGAACGCGCTACTCATCCTGAGGCGCGACCCCGGCCTCTTGAGCCGGGGGAGCTTCGAAGGATGACGGCGACAGATTGGCTTCTGGCGCGGAGCACTCACTTCAGTGCTTCTTGGTCTCCCACAGGCCCAGCATGGCGCCGGTCGGATCATTGATGATGGCGAAGGAGCCCATGTCCTTCACCTCGGTCTTGTCCTTCATGACGGTCGCGCCCAGCGACTTGGCTTTTTCGACCGACTTCTTCACGTCATCGACCAGCACATAGGCGAGCCACGATGACGGCGCGTTGGGCATCGGATTCTTCATGAGCCCGCCGCCGGTTCCCTCGCCCACTTTGATCATGGTGTAGGTCTTGTCGGGCGTGGGCAGGTTCTCCACGGACGTGTCTTCCATCTTCCAGTCAAACAGCTTGCCGTAGAAGGTCTTGGCCTTGGAGACATCGTTCGCCATCAGCTCGAGGTGCACAAAAGGATTTGCCATGTCGATTCTCCACTTTGACTAGCCATGCATCGTGTTGGAGCATGATCCGTTCCGGAAACCGGTTCCCGCTTTTCGGATCATGCCTGGCAAACTTTTGATTGCGCACATCGTTCCGCGCGCATATGTGGACGCGCAATGATGCAGCGGCGTCACACGACGCCGCCGCGCCACACTTTGTTCCTCTTTACGTGGGCTGTCGCCCGTCCGCTCAGAAATCCGGCTTTTTCGCCTGCGGGATCGGCACAAAATTGGAGTCGAAGTAGTCGACATTGTTCTCGGCGCAGATCGTTTCGCGCCAATCGTACGGGTCTTTCTTCCAGCGCTTGGTCGCGTACATGGGCTCGTTGAGCGTGTCCTCGTCCTCAATCTTGACGAAGGCTTCCAGGAACTTGTTGTCGGCGGTGACCTTGAAGCGCTCCACCACATGGAGCTTCTCGGTGTGCGGCGTGCGGAACATGTCGAGCACGCTCAGCGGATGCGCTGCAAGGCCGATGGTGTCGACGACAAGCTCGCCGTTCTCGTAATGACCGATCGACTCGCCATACCAGGACGGCTTCACATATTCCGAATGCTTGTCGGTCAGGAAGATGCGGCGCACCCACTGGTCGCGCTGCCAGATCATGTACACGATCTTTGGCAACTGAACGATGTAGAGCGGCTCCGTGGTCCAAAGCAGCTGACCCGGCGTGCCGCCCGGCCAGCAGCGCGATTGCGGCAGGAACGGAATCCCGGTCTTGCCGGCCAGGAGCTCCTCGTTCGACAGGCGCATCCTCTCGGCCGCCCAGGGCTTGAGGATCGGATCCTTGTAGTTGCCGAGCGCCGGCGTCGGCCGGCCGGTGTCGTTGCCGCGCAGCGGGTAGTCGGGATGCTGCTTGATCGGGCCGCGCAGGCCTGCGGGCGGGTCGAACCAGCCGGTGCCGTAGCGCGCAATACCACCGGTTCTCGTCAGCGGCGTCCAGGCCTCCCTGGTCGATGAGGCGAGGTCGGGAATCTTCGCGGTGTCAGCGGCCGCGCTGCCCGCGGCGCAAATGGCCAGTGCGGCGCCAGCCAAAAGTCCGGCCCATGTCACTGTGCCGGTCAGTGTCACTGTGCCGGTCGGCGCGCTGCAGCGGGACTTCGTCGCGAAGAGCGAGATCATCTGTTCCTCCCAGTCAAGCCAAGCGTTGATTCTTGTTTATTGATCACGATAGCCCCAACGTCCAACCGCGTCGAGCGCTGTTCGGTCGCACCTCAGCTCCGCAGGCCGGGCGCCTCGTAGCCGGTACGCGCCACGTATTCGGTGTAGCCGCCGCCGTACTGGTGGATGCCCTCGGGCGTCAGCTCCAGCACCCGATTGGAGAGCGCGGCCAGAAAGTGCCGGTCGTGCGAGACGAACAGCATGGTGCCCTCGTATTGCGAGAGTGCCGCGATCAGCATCTCCTTCGTGGCCATGTCGAGGTGGTTCGTGGGCTCGTCCAGGACCAGGAAGTTCGGCGGATCATAGAGCATGATCGCCATCACCAGCCGAGCCTTCTCACCGCCCGACAGCACCCGGCATCTCTTCTCGACGTCGTCGCCGGAGAACCCGAAGCAGCCGGCCAACGTGCGCAGCGAGCCCTGCCCGGCCTGAGGAAACGAGTCTTCCAGGGACTGGAACACCGTGCGCTCGCCGTCGAGCAGCTCCATGGCGTGCTGCGCGAAGTAGCCCATCTTCACGCTGCCACCAAGCGCCACCATGCCTTCATCGGGCTCCGTCGCGCCGGCGACCAGCTTCAACAGCGTCGACTTGCCGGCGCCGTTGATGCCCATCACACACCAGCGCTCCTTGCGGCGCACCATGAAGTCGAGTCCGTCATAGATGCTGCGGCTACCATAGCGCTTGTGCACGTTCTTCAGGCTCACCACGTCCTCGCCGGAGCGCGGCGCCGGCGGGAAGTCGAACGACACCGTCTGGCGGCGCCGCGGCGGCTCCACCCGGTCGATCTTCTCCAGCTTCTTCACCCGGCTCTGCACCTGCGCGGCGTGTGAGGCGCGCGCCTTGAAGCGCTCGATGAACTTGACCTCCTTGGCAAGCATCGCCTGCTGGCGCTCGAATTGGGCCTGCTGCTGCTTGTCGGCCTGCGCGCGCTGCTGCGCATAGAACTCATAGTTGCCCGAATAGGCGGTCAGCGCGCCACCGTCGATCTCCACCACCTTGGTGACGACGCGGTTCATAAACTCGCGATCGTGCGAGGTCATCATGAGCACGCCCTCGTAGCCCTTGAGGAATTGCTCCAGCCAGATGAGGCTCTCCAGGTCGAGGTGGTTGCTCGGCTCGTCGAGCAGCATGACGTCCGGGCGCATGAGCAGGATGCGAGCGAGCGCCACGCGCATCTTCCAGCCGCCCGACAGCGCGCCCACGTCGCCGTCCATCATCTCCGGGCTGAAGCCCAGGCCCGCGAGCACTTCACGCGCCCGCGCCTCGAGCGCGTAGCCGTCGAGCTCCTCGAAGCGCCCTTGCACCTCACCGTAGCGCGCGATGATGTCGTCCATGTCGTCCGCCTGGTCCGGGTCCGCCATGGCGGCTTCGATCTCCTTGAGCTCGGCCGCAACCGCGCTCACCGGGCCGGCGCCGTCCATCACTTCTGAGGCGGCGCTGCAGTCCGCCATCTCGCCCACGTCCTGGCTGAAGTAGCCGATGGTTACGCCCCGATCGATCGCCACCTGGCCCTCGTCGGGCTGCTCCTCGCCGGTGATCAGCCGGAACAGCGTGGTCTTGCCAGCCCCGTTGGGACCGACAAGGCCGATCTTCTCGCCCTTCTGGAGCGCCGCGGAGGCCTCGATGAAGAGGATCTGGTGGCCGTGCTGCTTGCTGATGGTGTCGAGGCGGATCATGCGTGACTGAGGCCCGGAAGGATTTCCGGGCGCCCTTATCCCATATGACGCGCCAGCGCCACCCCATGGCGTCCCCAGGATCGGCAGCGTAATTTGGGCATCGCTGACGCCGAGGAAAGAGCACCCAAGGAAAGCGCCATGCCCCGATTGCCGACCCGCAGCCAGGCGTACGAGGAATCCGACAACATAGGCCGCAACCCGACCGAGAATCCAACGATCGGCGATGTGATCGCAGCGCGCTACGACCGCCGCGATGTGATCAAAGGCGCACTCGGCGTCGCCGCGATTGCGGCGACCGCTTCCCCGCTGGCGCTCGCGGCCGCCGGCAGAGCAAGCGCGCAATCGGCGCCGTCGCGATATGTGTTCAAGGAGCTCGAGGCCGGCAGCGATCAGACCCACCATGTCGCGGAGGGCTACGATGCCGAGGTGCTGATCCGCTGGGGCGATCCAGTGCTGCCGGGCGCGCCGGCGTTCGATCCGCATGCCCAGACCGGCGCGGCGCAACGGCTGCAGTTCGGCTACAACAATGACTACCTCGCCTATTTCCCGCTGCCGGGCGCCGCGAACCCGTCGCACCACGGCCTTCTGGTCGTCAATCACGAATACACCAACGACGAGCTGATGTTCCCGGGCGTGAGCCGGCGCGATCCCTTCAGCGTCAATTTCGCCAAGGCGACGGAAGAGGTGGTCGCGATCGAGATGGCGGCGGTCGGCGGCAGCGTGATCGAGGTGATGCGCGAGGGCAGCAAGTGGCGCGTGGTGCGGGGCTCGAAATATGCCCGCCGCATCGATGCCAACACGCCCATGGAGATCACCGGCCCGGCCGCCGGGCATGCGCGCATGCAGACCAAGGCCGACCCGAGCGGGCGGCGCGTCTTCGGCATGTACAACAACTGCGCGGGCGGCAATACGCCCTGGGGCACCTGGCTCACCTGCGAGGAGAACATCCAGGGCTATTTCATGGGCCAACGCGACGCCAACCATCCCGAGGCGCGCCACCGGGCGCGCTATGGCGTGCCTGGCAATTTCTATCCCTGGGGCAAGTTTCACGATCGCTTCGACGTGGCCAAGGAGCCGAACGAGTCCAATCGCTTCGGCTTCGTGGTCGAGATCGATCCGTTCGATCCGAGCTCGACGCCAAAGAAGCGCACAGCGCTCGGCCGCTTCAAGCACGAGGGCGCTGCCGGCATCGTCAACCGCGATGGCCGCTACGTCATCTACATGGGCGACGACGAGCGCTATGAATATGTCTATCGCTTCGTCACTGAAGCCCGCTTCGATCCCGCCAATCCGCGCGCGGCGCGCGACCTGCTCGACACTGGCACGCTCTCGGTCGCGCGCTACAACGCCGACGGCACGCTCGACTGGTTGCCACTGGTGCACGGGGAGGGGCCGCTCACCGCCGCCAACGGGTTTACGAGCCAGGCCGACGTGGTGATCGAGGCGCGGCGCGCCGCCGATCTCGTGGGCGCCACCAAGATGGACCGCCCGGAGGACGTCGAGGCCAACCCGGTGACCAACAAGGTCTACGTCAACCTCACTTATAACGAGCGCCGCAAGCCCGAGGAGGTCGGGGCCGCCAATCCGCGGGCCGGCAATCGCTTCGGTCACATCATCGAGATGATCCCACCCGACGGCGATCACACGGCACCGCGGGCGCGCTGGGAAATTCTCGTGCGCTGCGGCGATCCTTCGGTCGCGGCGGTCGGCGCAACGTTTTCGCCGAGCACGACTCGCAATGGCTGGTTCGGCATGCCGGACAATCTTGCGGTCGATAACCAGGGCCGCGTGTGGATCGCGACCGACGGCAATGCCATGTCGAAGACCGGGCGCAGCGACGGCCTCTGGGGCCTCGAGACCGAAGGGCCGCTGCGCGGCACCTCGAAGCTGTTCTTCCGTGTGCCGGTCGGCGCCGAGATGTGCGGACCGTTCTTCACGCCCGACGACGAGACGCTGTTCCTCGCCGTGCAGCATCCGGGCGAGGCCGACGAGAACGATCCCAACGCGCAACCCGCGCTCTTCGAGACCCCGTCGACACGCTGGCCGGATTTCAAGCCCGACATGCCACCAAGGCCATCGGTGCTCGCGATCACCAAGCGGGGCGGGGGGAAGATCGGGGTGTAGGTGCGCCCGCAGAGGCGTAGCCCGGATGAAGCCCATAGCGTGTCGAAGACACGCTATGGCGAAATCCGGGACCGATCATGCCAATTGCACAGTCGTTCCCGCATTGCGCTGCGCTCCATGCGGGCTACACCGCCCATCTTGGCGAGTATGCGTT
>Ga0081455_10008495_pt1 | contig 10669 bp, 11 predicted proteins | sample TabmetS3T2R1_FD_70207 | JGI IMG/M metagenome (GOLD analysis project Ga0081455, IMG submission 70207) | Tabebuia heterophylla rhizosphere microbial communities from the University of Puerto Rico - S3T2R1 | ecosystem: Host-associated > Plants > Roots > Rhizosphere ... | reverse complement strand
GGGGGCCAGCCGCGGCGAGCCGGTCTCGACGCAGGAGCTTCTACGGCTGGCGCGGGAGGGCGATCCGGCGGCGGCCAGGCTGATCGCGGAAGCGGGCAGGGAGATCGGGGTCGCGCTCGCCGGGCTCTGCAATCTGATCAACCCCAGCTGCGTGATCATCGGCGGCGATCTGAGCGCCGCCGGCGAGCTGATCACCGAGCCAGTCTTCGAGTCCATCCGCCGCTACGCGATAGCGAGCGCGGCGGAGCAGGTCAGCGTGGTCGCCGGGGTGCTCGGAGAGCGGGCCGAGCTCCTCGGCGCGCTGGCCCTCGTCCTCCATGCCGGGGACGGGCTGCTGGCCTCATCCGCCCTGCCACAGGAGGTCGCGGCGTGAACCGAGAAGAGATTCCAAATCACCACAGAGAGGAAAGAAGTGATAGAGAGGAAGCGATTGGAGGAGGTGCGTGATGTCTAGATCGAAAAGCTGGGCCCGCGGCGCCGTGTTGTCCGTAGCGGCGCTCGTGATCGGGCTCGGCCTGGCCGCCTGTGGTGGCGGCGGTGGCGGAGGAGGGCCGAAGATCGCCCTGCTCCTGCCCGAGTCGAAGACGACCAGGTACGAGGCCCACGATCATCCGGAGTTCGAGGACGCGGTGAATGCGGCGTGCTCGGACTGCGACATCATCTACAGCAACGCCAACCAGGACGCGTCTCAGCAGCAGAGTCAGATGGAGGCCGCGCTCACCGATGGCGCCGACGTGGTCGTTCTCGACCCGGTGGACTCGGCATCGGCTGCTTCGATGGTGCAGCTGGCGAAGCAGCAGAACGTGCCCGTGGTCAGCTATGACCGTCTGATCCTGGACACGCCGGATGTGGCCGCGTACGTCTCGTTCGACAACGTCAAGGTCGGCCAGCTGCAGGGCGAGTCCCTGTCGAAGAAGCTGGCGGACGACGGCAACCCGAATGGGCCGATCGTCCGGATCAACGGTTCGCCGACGGACAACAACGCCAAGCTGTTCGGCCAGGGCGCTGCCGCGGCCTTCAGCCAGGCGGGTGTCCAGGTCGCCAAGGAGTACGACACTCCCGACTGGAGCCCCGACCAGGCCCAGACGGAGATGGACCAGGCGATAACGGCGCTCGGCAAGACCGGGTTCAAGGGCGTCTACGCGATGAACGACGGCACCGCGGGCGGCGCGATCGCCGCGATGGAGGCCGCCGGAGTCGATCCGTCGACGGTCCCGACGACCGGTCAGGACGCCGAGCTGGAGGCGGTTCAGCGGATTCTCGCTGGAACGCAGTTCATGACCGTCTACAAGGCGACCAGGCCGGAAGCCGAGACCTCGGCGAAGATCGCCGTGGCCCTGGCCCAGGGCAAGCCGATTCCGAGCAGTGGTCTTCTGGTTCCGCAGACGAAGACCAACAACGGCGCGACGGACGTGCCGTCGTTCCTGCTCACGCCGCAAGCCGCCGACAAGAGCAACATCAAGTCGGTGACCTACGGCGGCCAGCCGCTGATCGGCTCGAATGGTTACTGGACGGCAGACCAGGTATGTACTGCCCAGTTCCAGTCGGCCTGCCAGGCGGCGGGTATCAGCTAGGCGAGGATGAAGTAGAAGAAATGAATCCCCGAATGGCGCGAGGAGAGGCAAAGTCGAACGGCGAGGGCAACGGCGCCGCGACCGAGCATCTCCTCGCGCTGCGGGGGTTCTCAAAGAGCTTTGGGCCCGTCAGGGCCCTGCACGAGGTCGACTTCGAAGTCGACGCCGGCGAGATCGTCGCCCTCGTTGGCGACAACGGCGCCGGCAAGAGCACCCTGATCAAGGCGATCGACGGAGTTCAGCCACCGGATTCCGGGCAGGCCTACTTCGACGGCAAGCGGGTGCGGATCAGCACCCCACAGGCGGCGGAGAGCCTCGGCATCGCCACGGTCTTCCAGGACCTGGCGCTCTGCGACAACCTCGACGTGGTGGCGAATCTCTTCCTCGGCAAGGAGGTCGTGGACGGAGTGCCGGTCCACGTGCTCGACGAGGTCGACATGGAGCAGCGCTCCAATCAGCTTCTCAGCGACCTGTCCGTGACGACCCTGGGCAGCGTTCGCACTGAGGTCGGCAGCCTCTCCGGCGGCCAGCGGCAGTCGGTTGCGATCGCGCGCACCCTGATCGGCGAGCCCAAGGTGGTCCTCTTCGACGAGCCGACCGCCGCCCTCGGCGTCGCCCAGACCGCTCAGGTCCTGGCCCTCGTGAAGCGGCTCAAGGACGAGGGCCTTGGGATCGTCATGATCAGCCACAACCTGGAGGACGTCTTCCAGGTTGCCGACCGCATCATCGTGCTCCGTCTAGGGGAGCGCGTGGCCACCTTCGATCGCGAGAAGGTGAGCCCCGAGACCGTCGTCGCCGCGATCACCGGCGCGGACACCGCAGAGATGAGGCGGCTGGAGGAGCAGGACCAGAAGGGGGAGGAGAAGACCGATGACTGAGGAGGTGTCTGCGTGGAAGGCGGCGTAGCCGGACAGCTGAGGGCGCTCGGAAAGGACGCGCAGAGCGGGTTCCTCGGGCGAATCCTGCGCGGAGACGTCGGATTCATTCAGGTCTTCATCGCGCTCGCGGTGATCTGGACGATCTTCCAGCTCGCCAACGACCGCTTCCTCACTGCGGTCAACCTCACCAACCTGATGCTTCAGGTCACGGCGATCGGGATCATCTCGATCGGAGTGGTGCTCGTCCTGCTGCTCGGCGAGATCGATCTCTCGATCGGGGCAGTCAGCGGTCTGTGCGCGGGGATCATGGCCGTCCTGACGGTGCAGCACGGCTGGTCGCCGGAGCTCGCGATTCTCGTCGGGCTCCTGGCCGGGTCGGCGATCGGGTTGATCAACGGCTTCTTCAACACCTTCTTCGGCATCCCGTCGTTTGTGGTCACCCTCGCGGGCCTGATCGCCTGGCAGGGGGCGTTACTCCTGGTGCTGGGGGACACCGGCACCATCAACCTCCCGCCGAGCTTGATCACCGACCTGACCAGCACGTTCTACGGGGCCGGAGTCGGGTGGACCTTGGCCGTGCTCGTCACGGCCGGGACCCTCGGAGTCGGTTTGCTCGGCCGTCGCCGGCGCCAGAAGGCCAACCTCGAGCCGCCGCCCCTGGCCGGGATCGTGTTCCGCACCGTGCTCGTCGGCGCGGCGATGTTCATCGGGGTCGGAATCCTGCTCTCCGACCGCGGGGTGCCGCTGGCGGTCATCATCCTGCTCGGCCTCACCGGGCTGTTCGCCTTCATCACCGAGCGAACCCGGTTCGGCAGACACATCTACGCGGTGGGCGGCAATGCCGAGGCGGCGCGGCGCGCAGGGATCCGGGTCACCCGGGTCCGGGTCACCGTCTTCGTGATCGGCTCGACGATGGCGGCGGCAGGCGGGATCATGGCCGCGTCGCGGCTGATCGCGGTCAACCAGTCATCGGGTTCGGGCGACGTCCTGCTCAACGCCATCGCCGGCCCCGTGATCGCGGGCACCAGCCTGTTCGGGGGTCGCGGCACGGTCTGGTCGGCACTGCTCGGCGCGCTCGTGATCGGGTCGATCTCGAACGGCATCAACCTGCTCGGGCTGGAGTCGTCGGTGAGGTTCATGATCACCGGCGGCGTCTTGCTGGCGGCCGTGACGCTCGACGCCATCACCCGGCGCCGACGGTCGCAGATCTCGGTTACCTAGCGGCGACAAGGCCGCTGCACTTTGAGCGAGGGCGGAGCCCGAGCGGTTGTGCTGGGCGGGCCGCACGTCGCCGCGATCTGATGGCGAAGCCGCGCGTCGTCTAACCGGACAGGTCGGCGCCGGCGGCGATCCCGGCCTGGGTGGCCTGCACGGCCTCGGCGGCGGCGAGCAGGTCGGCCAGGGACTCGGAGAGGCCGGTGGCGAGGGTGTCGATGTCCTCCATCGCGTCGTAGTCGCCCAGCAGCCCGAAGTCGATGCCGCCGTTGTAGCTCATGATCGCGATCGCCAGCGCGTGGTTCTCCGGCAGGAAGGCGACCGGGAAGACGTCCTGCAGCTCCCGCCCGAGCACGTACAGCGGGATCTGCGGCCCGGGGACGTTGGTGACGATCAGGTTGAAGAGCCGTGTGGAGAAGTTGATCCGCGAGGCCTGGGCGAGGAGCGTGGGCGGCGCGAAGTCGTTGAAGCGGGAGATCACCTCCGCGCCGAGCGCCTGCTTGGACTCCTTGACCCCGTCCATCGAGCGCTTGACAACCTCGAGCCGCTTGACGGGGTCCTCGATGTAGACGGGCAGCGGGCCGCGCATGGCCGCGATCCTGTTGCCGAGCTGGCCGTGCTCGTCCTCGGTCCTGATCGAGACGGGCACCAGCGCCCGCAGCTCGAGGCCCGCGAGCTTCACGCCGCGGCTCCGCAGCCAGCTGCGCAGCGCCCCGCTGACGACCGTCAGGACCACGTCGTTGACCGTCCCGCCGAGCGTGTTCTTGATCCTCTTGAAGTCCTCGAGCTCGGACCGGGTCCAGGCGAACCGCCGGTGTGAGCCGATCTCGACGTTGAGGGGCAGCTCGGGAGCCGGGTTGGACAGGTTCCAGGCCACCTCGGCGAGCGCCTCCCCGGCCTCCAGCACCCTCTCCGCGGTCCTCTCCGGGTGACTGGCGGCCCGCAGCACGCGGCGGCCGAGCTTGAACGGCGTCTCGGCCGCAGCCACGAGACCGCGGGCGGCGAGCTCGGCCGAGGAGGGGGTGGGACGCGGCACCCAGTCGCGATCGGGCTCGATCGCCTCCGGCACCGGCTTGACGTCGAAGAGGACGGTGGCGATGTCGACACCGGCGACCCCGTCCACCAGGGCGTGGTGGGTCTTGGTCACCAACCCGAAGCGGTTGCGCTCGAGCCCCTGGATGAGCCAGAGCTCCCAGAGCGGCTTGGAGCGGTCCAGCGCCTGCGAGAAGAGCCGGCCCGCGATGTTGCGCAGCTGCTCCTCCGACCCGGGCGCCGGGAGCGCCGAGTGGCGGACGTGGTAGGCGAGGTTGAAGCTCGGATCGTCGACCCAGAACGGACGGCCGGTCTCGACCGGCGGGAAGGCGAGCTTCTGGCGGAAGCGGGGGACGAGGTGCAGCCGGCTCTCGACGTGCGCCAGGAAGTCCTCGTAGTCGGGCGGCGGGCCCTCGAAGATCAGGATCGCTCCGACGTGCATGTGGGCGCTCGAGGTCTCGTTCGTCAGGAACGAGGCGTCGATCGCGCTCAGTCTGTCCATGTGACCCTGTGCCACGCCGCAAGCGTAACCCCTTGGCTTCGGGGCCCGGTCGCTACCCTTGGCGCGGCCTTGGAGTCCTCCTCAGAACAGCTGATCAAGGGTCCCTCGCGGGTCCTGCTCGCCGCTCCGCGCGGCTACTGCGCGGGCGTCGATCGTGCCGTGGAGACCGTCGAGCACGCCCTCGATCTCTACGGCGAGCCGATCTACGTTCGCAAGGAGATCGTGCACAACAAGCACGTCGTCCACGAGCTCGAGAAGCGGGGTGCGATCTTCGTCGACCAGGAGACGGAGGTCCCGGAGGGGGAGATGGTCGTCTTCTCCGCGCACGGGGTGGCTCCAAGCGTCCACGCCAACGCCGCCAAGCGAAATCTGCGGACGATCGACGCGACCTGCCCGCTGGTGACCAAGGTGCACGTCGAGGCGCGCAAGTTCGCCGCCGAGGGCTACACGATCGTCCTCATCGGACACGAGGGTCACGAGGAGGTGGAGGGGACGACGGGGGAGGCACCCGACCGGACGGTTCTGGTGCAGACCGAGGCGGACGTCGACGAGCTCGATGTCGAGGATCCCGACCGCATCGCCTACATCACCCAGACCACGCTCTCCGTCGACGAGACCAGCGCGATCATCGCGCGCCTGAAGGAGAAGTTCCCGAACGCGAGGGGACCGAAGACCGACGACATCTGTTACGCGACCACCAACCGCCAGCAGGCGGTCAAGGAGCTCGCTAAGCACTGCGACCTCGTCCTGGTGATCGGATCGACCAATTCCTCCAATTCCAACCGCCTCGTCGAGGTCGCCCGCGAGCACGGCGCCGGCTCCTACCTGATCGACAACCACCTGCAGGTTGACGACGCCTGGCTCGACGGCGTTGAGACCGTCGGCATCACATCCGGCGCCAGCGCGCCCGAGGAGCTGGTCGAGAAGCTGGTCGGCTTCTTCCAGGACCGGGGCGCGACGGAGGTCTCGGAGCTGCGGACGGTCAACGAGGACGTCCGCTTCATGCTCCCCGGCGAGATCCGCAAGGAGCTCGCCGGCTCAGGCGCCCAGCCCTAGGGCACTCCGGCGGCGAACTGGATCGAGTAGACGAGTAGGCCGGGGGAGGGCTCGAGTCGGAGCGTGTGGCCCTCCGTTCGCTCGTGCGAGGTGAGCTCCTGCAGACCGGGGTGGGTGATCCGGACCGGGGTCCGGGGCTCCCCGTCGACCGAGATCGCGATCTCTCCATCACCGTCGGTCGCCGCGTAGGCGCCGCCCGCCCGGTAGGTGATCTCCAGGACGCTGTCGGCCGCGGTCCGGGGCCAGGGCTCCTCGGTCGAGCCGCCCGGGAAGACCTCCGCCGTCGGCGGGATCACCCTGGCGTCCGGACCGTCGGAGGGCCGCAGGGGCTCGAGGAGGGGCGGCCACTCGTGCCCGTTGCCGGAGCCCGCCAGCTCCTCGCGAATCGCCTCCTCGGTGCCCGCGTATTCGCCCTCGCCGAGGTGGTACCAGCGCAGCGCGCCGCCCCTTCCCCAGAGGAAGAGCGCGGGCCAGCCGTGTGGTTCATAGAGGCGCCAGAGGTTGAACTCCCGGTCGACGATCACCGGCCAGCCGATCTCGAGGCGGTCGGCGGCTTCCGCAACCACGTCGTACTCCTGCGTGAAGGGGAAGCGGGGCGAATGGACCCCCACCATCGCGAAGCCCTCGCCCGAGTAGCGCTCGTGCCATGCCCGCAGGTAGGGGAGCGTCCTGATCGAGTTGAGCTGGGCGAAATCGAAGAAGTGGACCAGCACCGGCGTGCTCGCGACCAGACGGTCGATCGAGTCGATCGGCTCGCCGATCCACTCGGCTCCGGCGGGCAGTGGGGGGATCGCGATGTCAGGCCGCGGGGGTCGCAGACGGCGGAGGGTATGCTGCGCGTGACGAGAGGGTGCTCCGAGGCAGAGCCGAGGAGCAACCCGATTAATGCCGAAGGAGGGTGCAGTGAGCCAGACGATTTGGGAGCGCATCGAGGAGAGTCGAGCCCGGCACAACGTTCTCGAGCACCCCTTCTACGTGCGGTGGTCCGCCGGGGAGCTCTCGCGCGAGGAGCTCGCTCGCTACGCGGGCCAGTACCGGCACGCGACCGAGGCTCTCGCCCGCCTCTGCCGGGAGGCCTCGGAGGCCGCCCCGGAGCGGCATCGCGACGAGATCGCGGCCCATGCTGCCGAGGAGGAAGCCCACGTCGGGCTCTGGGACGGCTTCGTCGAGGCGGCGGGCGGCGAGATCGGCGCCGAGCCCACGGCCGAGACGGCGGAGTGCGTCGCCGAATGGACCGCTCCGGACGGGTACCTGGGGCGGCTCGCCCGGATGTACGCCATCGAGAGCGGCCAGCCCGAGATCTCGCGGGTGAAGCGCGAGGGCCTGGCCCGCTTCTACGAGATCGACGGTGGCCCCGGCAGCGAGTACTTCCAGGTTCACGAGGAGGCCGATCACGCTCACGCCGAGGAGTCCCGCCAGCTGATCGACGAGGCGATGAGCGACGAGGACTCTGACGTCGTGGTGGCCGCGGCCGAGTCGGCCTTCCGGGCGAACTGGCGGCTGCTCGACGGCGTCGGCTGACCCGCGGAGTCGATGCGCGGACGCTTCCCGAGGGTGGGCGACCGCGCGGTGGGGATTCTGCTCGGCATCGTCCTGGGCATCGCGGTGATCCTGCTCTTCCTCTTCCTGGGCTCGCGCGACACGATCGACGAGCCCTCGATCTCGGGCGCAACGACCCAGACGGCGACTCAGCCTGCCACCATCCCGGAGCAATCGAAACCGAAGCCTCCCCGGTAGTACCTCTGCCATGAGATCGACGATGCGGATCGCCCACAACGTCCGGTTCGCCGCGATCCTCGCCCTCGGGGCCTTCGCGCTCCACCAGCTGCGCTATCTGATCGCCCCGGGCGCATCCTCGTCCACGGCGCTCTCCTCGCACGGCTACATGACGGAGCTGATGGCGCCGATCGCGGTGCTCGTACTCGCGGCCGCGGTCGCCACCCTGATCCGCGGCACCGAGGGTGCCCGGCCGGAGCGCGCTCCGCTCGGCCGGCGAATCGCGGTCTTCGCGGTCGCGCTGCTCGCGATCTACCTCGGACAGGAATCCGTGGAGGCGCTTCTGGGCGCCGATCGCCTGGCCGATCTCTCCGCGATGCTCGCCGCAGGCGGCTGGGTCGCCCTTCCGCTGGCGCTCACGCTCGGCTCCCTCGGGGCTCTGCTGGCGAGAGCGCTCGAGGTTGTCGAGCGCGCCATCGCGATCGTGCATCTTGAGCGTGTGCGCTCACGCCCGCCCCTGGTGCGGGGGAGGGCGCTCGCCGCCCGCGGCATCCGACTGGCCTCTGCCCCGCTGGCCTTCGGCCTCGCCCGACGGCCGCCTCCGCCGACACCTGCCTAGGCAGGTGCCAATTCGCGCGCGTTTCCCTCGCCCCTAGGCAGCGAGGAAAGGGTGCGCAATCCACAGGAGGTTCCTTCGATGCAATCGAGAGCTGCACGACTTGGCGTGTTCGCGGCGGTCATCGTCGCTGCGGTCGTCGCCTTCATCGTGCTGAAGAACGACAACAGCGACGAGAGTGACAGCGGGGAGGTCACCGTCACCCGCGCCGGAGGCGTCACGACCACGGAGAGCCCGGTCCAGACGCTCAGCGTCGACGCGAGCGGCAACCCGGTCGGCGGCGTGAAGACGCTGACCGTCAACAAGGGGGATGAGGTCCGCCTCGAGGTGACGCTGGCAAGGCCCGAGGAGGAGATCCATGTCCACGGGTACGACAAGGAGGCGCCGGCCCACAAGAGCCCCGTTCGCCTCTCCTTTACGGCGAACCTGGACGGCATTTTCGAGATCGAGGTCCACCACTTGGACGGGACCGAGGCGGAGATCGGCGAGCTTCGCGTCAATCCATGAGCGCGCTCGGCAACCCGGCTTCGGGAGCGAGACGGCGCGCCGTCGGCCTCGCCGCCCTGGTGGCGGCGGGGTCGGCGGGCGCCCTGCTCTTCCCGGAGGCCGCCTCCGCCCACGCCCTGGTAGGCCGCAAGGACCTGCCGGTGCCCGCCTGGCTGTTCGCCTGGGGAGCGTCGCTCGTCCTGATCATCTCCTTCGCCCTGCTCTCCGTCGCCTGGACCAAGGCGCGGCTGCAGAGGGAGGAGTGGAGGCGGCTCCCGCCTTGGCTCTCGCGGGCTCTGCTCAATCCCGCGGTGGAGATGGTCTGCGGGGCGATCGGCGTCGGGCTGTTCGTCCTCGTGCTCTACGCGGGCTTCCGTGGGATCGAGGACCCGACGCAGAACTTCTCGATCATCTTCGTCTTCTACACCTTCTGGCTGGGGATGGTGGTGGTGAGCGTCGTGCTGGGTGACGTCTTCCGCGCGTTCAACCCGTGGCGGGCGCTCGGCCGCTTGGTCTCCGGCGGCTTCCGGCTGGTCGCCGGCCAATCCGCGCCGGTGCCCTTGCGATACCCGGATCGGCTCGGACGCTGGCCGGCGGTGCTCGGCGTTCTGCTTTTCGTCTGGCTGGAGCTGATCGACGGCGGGGGCGTGGCGCCCACGCCGCAGAAGGTTGCCGTGGCGACCGTCATCTACAGCGTCGTCACCTTCGTCTGCATGGCGCTCTTCGGGGTGGAGCGGTGGATCACCCGGGGGGAGACCTTCAACGCGTACTTCGGGATGTTCTCCCGCCTCGCGCCGTTCGAGGCGAGAGGGCGCGAGCTGGGTGTGCGCAAGTTCCTGACCGGGGCGGCTCAATGGGCCGCCGTGCCCGGAGCGGCCGCGCTCGTGCTCGTCTCGATCGCGGTGACCAGCTTCGACGGAGCTCAGGAGGGTGCGCTCTCCGGCGCGATCCGCTGGACCTTCGAGCGCTGCAGCGACCTCGGCTTCAGCCTGCCGAATTCATTCCGGGTCGCCAACACGATCTGGCTGCTGATCGTCTTCGGGGGCGTCTCGCTGCTCTACTGGCTCGGCGTCCAGGGCATGCACACTGTTCGCGGCTCGCCTCCGGTCAAGCAGCTGGCCCGGTCCTTTGCCCACACCCTGACCCCGATCGCGCTCGCCTATCTGGTGGCGCACTACTTCAGCGCCTTCCTCTACCAGGAGCAGGCGCAGTTCACGTACATCCTCTCCGACCCCCTCGGGCACGGCTCCGACCTGTTCGGGACCGCCGGCGGCGGGATCAACTACGGAATCGTCAGCTCGAACACGGTCTGGTACGTGCAGGTCGCCGCGCTGGTGATCGGCCACGTCGTGGCGCTGACGCTCGCCCACGATCGAGCCCTGGGCGTCTACGAGAACGTCCGGAATGCCTCCCGCTCGCAGTACTTCATGCTCGCGGTGATGGTGGGCTTCACGTGCTTCGGGCTCTTCCTGCTCTCGCAGGCGAACGCCTAGCGGCCATTCGGAGAGGGCAGTGGGCGGTATGCGTCAGTAGGCGCCGCCCGCGCTGCCTCCGCCGGAGGCGACGAGAGCTATCACGGCGATCGCCGCGACCA